>Ga0315286_10005653_pt1 | contig 12090 bp, 6 predicted proteins | sample YL17G10_0_MG_FD_205038 | JGI IMG/M metagenome (GOLD analysis project Ga0315286, IMG submission 205038) | Sediment microbial communities from Yellowstone Lake, YNP, Wyoming, USA - YL17G10_0 | ecosystem: Environmental > Aquatic > Freshwater > Lake > Sediment | place: USA: Wyoming | collected... | reverse complement strand
AGCCCCCGTATAGGTGAGCGAGGTCGCCTGGCCCGCCGGGTCGGCAATGCGGACGGCATTCCCCAGGCGATCGTATCCGTAGGCGTACGACTGCCCGCTCGGGCCGGTGATGAGCCGGAGGTTGTTCCGGTCGTCGTAGGCCCGAGACGTTTCGTGGCCGAGAGCGTCCTGGGTCCTGGGCATCAGACCGCGGTAGTCGAAGAGGTACCGCGTAACGCCGCCCAGGGCGTCCGTGGCCGAGACGGTGCCGGCGGAATCGTAAGCAAACGTGACGGCCTCGGCCCCGCCATCGCGCCCGATCGAGTGCAGCGCGCCGTCGGCGCCGTAAGCGAAGTACTCGTGAGAACCGTCGGGGAACTCGACCGACGCCAAGGCGTGTTCACAGGCCGCCCCCTGCCCTGTGACGTAGGTGTAGCGCGTCGTCAAGCCGTCGTACCGCTCGGCCGCGAGCAAGTGCTCGCTGGCGGCGTCGTAGGTGAAGTGCGTGGCGCGGCCGAACGGATCGGTGATCTGCTCGATGCGTCCGCCGCCGTTGTAGGCGATCTGGATTTGACGGCCGTCGGAGTGCGTCAGAGTGGTCAAGCGGCCGCCGGAGTACCCGGCGTCGACGCGGTTGCCGTTGGTGTCCCCCACGTGGTCCAGCGTCCCATCACCGTTGTAGGCGACCGTCAGGCCGTTCGGCTCGCCCAGGTAGTAATCGACGCCGTCTGTCCAGAGGGTGCCGTACTCGCCGGGTCCCGCCAGGTAGCCGCCGCGCAGGTCGGGCTGGAAGACGCGACGCGACCCATCGGCCTCGATGACGGTCACCGAACCCCCGCTGCCGCACTCGAGGCGCGTGTTCCAGGTATACGACCAGCCGCGACCGAGCGGCCCGAGTTCATACCGATCCGAGACGTGCGGGAGGGCAAATCGCCCAAAGGTCAGGGGCAGCCCGGCCGCCGCCACCGAGACGTCCGTCTCGCCCGCCAGGCCGGCCAGCGGAACAAGGCCGTCGGCTTGCTGCAACTCGAAGGCCACCAGTTGGCCCACGTCGGTCACGCGATCTCCGAGGTGACCCAGGTACGCCGCGTTGTCATCGAGCATCTTCACGTAGTCGCCCCAGGTGACGCCTACGTGATTGACGAAGTTGGTCCACACCGGGTCCCAGGCTTCCGCGCCGATGGAATCCGGACGGGCCGAGGCCTTCATGGAGTCCCAGTCGACGGGGCCGGTGCTGGCGGTGTCTACGACGCCCAGGGAGAAATCAATGGGCGGGTACCGGAAATCCCACGGCTGCTGCCAGCCGGCGTAGTACACCGGAACGCGGAAGGCCTCGCCCGGGGCCAGGATGCCGGGGCTCGCCCCGCTGCCGAGAATCTGTATCGTGGTCCGGAAGCCGTACGGAACGTCGCTGGTCCAGAAGCCTGCCGTCAGGCGCGACGAATCCAGCGTCAGGAGCGCCCTCTGCTGGCTGTTCTGGGTGCCGGTCAAAAGCAGCAGCGGCGCCGCGATGGCCGCATCGCCCACGTTGGAGTATTCGACGTACAGGGTGGCCAACCCGTGATAGCCCACCCAGTTGGGAACGACCAGGTTGGTCCGGAGTTCCGGCACGCCGCCTTCCCGGATCTCAAAGGCGTCGGCCAGTTCAACCGGCTCGCCTTCCGACGGCGTCACGCGGACCGTATAGCGGCCCACGGGCAAGCCGGCGGGGAACGTCGCCGTCATGGAGGTGCCCGAATCGGCGTGGAGGACATCAGGGAGATAAACCGTCTGGTCGGCCGCCACGAGCGCTACGGTGTTCGTGCCACTGAACCCGCCGCCGGCCAGCGTCAGGGTCGGCGCCGTCGTGTCTCCCCAGTGGGCCGGGGCGACACCCGACAGCCTCAAGGTAAAGAGGTCGGCCTGGACCGTGTAAGCGCCGTCGGGCGGCACGTAGTGGCCGTACGCGAGAACGTACCAGGTTCCCGGCGCCGGCGACGAGACGACCAACTCCTGGTCGGCTTTCTCGCCGCTGGAACGGGCATCGTAAGAGGAGGTCGTCGGGGGCGACCCGAACTTCGCGTACAGTTCGTTGGCGCCCTGATCGTCCGCGTCGTCCAGGGCGACCCACAGGTTCTTGCCGGCCGGGACCTCGATGCGGTAGCACTGCCCCGACGCGCTCTGCCCAAGCGCGCCCGCGACCGCGACGCCGTCCTCGAGCGCCGACACGGTCAGGTGGATCGGTTTGGCGTAGACGTTGTTGGCCCGGTTGCCCTCAAGCAGGTTTCGGCCTCGATCGGCGACGAACACCAGGAACCAGTCGCCATCGGCCACGAGGGGCAGCGAGAGGCTTCGCTCGGCCGTGTAACTGCCGCCGACCGCGAGGCTGCCCGCGACGTTTTTCCAGCCCGACGCGAGAAGTCCGTCGGCGCCGTCCCAGACGTTGTCGTCAGAGAGGTAAACGGCGTCGTACCAGGACGCGTCGGCCGGGCTGCCCCCGTCATTCGCGACCGTCCACGAAACCGCAATCGTGCTCCCCGAGGCCGCCGACGCCGGCGCCGCGGCCTGCGAGATGACCAGGTCCGCGTCGCCCGCCACGAAGAACGGCACGGCCATGACGTTGTTCGTTTCATCGGCCTCGGCCTGCTGCGAGTCGGCGTCGGCGACAAAGAGGAGGTACCGCGGCCCAACCGCCGTGGCCGGAATCGTGACGACCCGGGACACCGTGTAACTCGCGCCCGGCGCCAAGGGAGTCTGGTCCACGACGGGCGCCGCGTCTACGAACGTGTCGGCCGCGTCCAGGGTAACGTCGCTGGAAATGTACACATGATCCCACCAATCCGCCACGGCCGGGCCGTCGCCCCGGTTGACGACCGTCCACGAGATCTCGACGGCAGACCCGAGGCTCGCCCTCGGCGGGGCACTGGCGCTTTCGACGAAGAGGTCCGACCCGGTGGTCGCGATCGGGACCGCCCGCACGTTGTTGGCCTCGTTCGTCTCGTACTGGCTATCCCGGACGTCGGTGCTGAACAGGAGGTAATGCTCGCCCGTGTGGCCCGAGGGAATCATGACGGTGGCGCTGAGGGCGCAGGTGCTGCCGGGGGCCAGCGGCGTCTCCGCCTGGACCCATTGTTCGGTCAGCCAAGCGTCCGACGGGTCGAGCACGTCGTCTTCCGAGAAGTAGACGCTGTCGGACCAGTCCGCGTTGGCGGCCTCGGCGCCCTGGTTGGCCACCGTCCACGACACCTCGACGGCCTGGCCCCACCCGGCATCGGGCGGCACCGTGACCGACGAGACCGCCAGGTCCACGTCGGGCAGCGCGAGCGTGATTGGCGCCGCCCAGGCGTTGTTGTTCTCGCGTGTCTCCGCCTGCTCGCTGCAACTGCCGTCGGCGACAAACAGCAGGTAATGTGGTCCCGCGTCGGAGTTGGGCACAGTGACGTTCGCGCTCGCCTGGTAACTGGCGCCGCCGGCCAGCGGCAGCCGCGTCTCGGAGGACTGCCAGAGCGCTTCCTTGTCGGTCTCATCGAACGTGGCATCGTCCGATAGATACACCATGTCGCCCCACGGCCCCTTGGCGGCGGCCGTGCCCTGGTTGGTCACGATCCAGGAAACGTCGATGATCTGGTTGACCCTGGCAGACATCGGCGCGCGGCCCCAGGGGACGACCAGGTCCACGTCGGGCTTCATCAGGCGGATCGGCACCACCCGCACGTTGTTTGCCGTGCTGCGCTCGACCTGGCCGGACCAGTCATTCGTCTTGATGATCAGGTAACAGTTGCCCGTGCAGGAATCCGGCAGCGAGACGTCCAGCGACGCCGTGTAACTGCTCCCGGCGTCGAGCGGCGTGTCGGGGGCGACCGCGTGGTAACCCAGGGTCCAGTCCCAGTCCCACTCGCCTTCTTCCCCTCCGTCGGGCTGCCACTGGTCGAGCACCGCGTCCTTCGACAGGTAGACAACGTCGGTCCAACCCGCCGACGCCCGGCTCGTGCCGGTGTTGGCGACCGTCCAGGAGATATGGATCGTGTCATTGAGATACGCCGACACCGGAGCGCTGGCCGCCGAGACGACCAGGTCGGCATCCACGACCTCAATCAGGGCCGGCCTGACGTTGTTGTCTTCCCGGGTTTCGGCCTGCTGGCGATCGGCGTCCGTTACGAACAGGAGGTAGCGGGCGCCCGGGGCGGCGTCGGCCGGAAGCGTGACATTTCGCGTGACGCTGTAGTACGTGCCGCCGGCCAGCGGCGTCCTGTCGGCCGCCGAATCCTCGGCCACCAGGCGGTCCGTCCCCTCCTCCAGCGTATCGTTGTCTGAGAGATAGATGCGGTCATGCCAGTCGGCCGTTGCCGCTTCGCTGCCGCTGTTGAAGACGCCCCAGGAGACCTCGATAGCAGCGCCAGGCGCCGTGGTGGCGGGGTAAGAAACGTAGGAGACATAGAGGTCCACATCGGGCAGGAGCAGCCTGGGTTCCAGCGTCTCCATCTGCGAGGGCGCATCGCCCCGCCTCTTGCCGATAGACGCCTCGGGACCGTTTCTCATGCTGCACACCCCCTTCTGACCCAACAAGGGCAATCACTGTCACGGGCTGTGGAGACAGGTCATGTCTGTAGGGGGTGCGACGAAAACGTGGCAATGGCCCGGAGAGGCCCTCGGCCAGGGAACACCTGCCGCCCGGATTTGCGGAGACCGGTCATCCCAGTGGAGACCGAATCGCTCTCCGGGATTCCTCGCCAGACAGCCCACCGCCAGTGCATTACTACATCGGCCAGAACGCAACTGAACTTGCCCTGTTTTCGCCCGGCTCGGCGTACGAACCGCAGATGGAGAGCCGGGCGGTGGAAACGGCCGGGCCGGGCACGGTCCGCCCCAGGTGAAACCGCGGGCAGCATGAGCGCCGCAGGCAGTCTTGCTCACCGCGCGATGGGCAGGACTTGCCCACCGCGCCGCCCCGTCCAACGAACACGAACAACTGCCTGGGACCGCTAGGAACGCGGCGGCGCCCCGATCTCGGCGTACGTCCAGTCGCCCGCCACAAAGACCGTCACCATCGGCTGGCCGCCGGCGAATCGCAGCTGGAGCACGGGACCGGTCTTCGCGCTGGGGTACAACTTGCCGAGTTGCTCGAAGCCCGGCTGGACGATCGGCCCATCGGCCCGCCGGATGACGTGGAAGCATCGGTGCTTCTTGGGGTCGCCCTTCGTACCGCCCTCGCTCATGCCTGTGTGAAAGGCCACGTACTTGTCGTCGGGCGAGGTGAAGCCGTTGTAGATGTGCGCATCAATATCGGCATAGAGAAGCCCGCGGGTCTTTCCGTCTCCGGTGCCCTGCACCAGCACGGTGTTGCCGTAGGGCTGACCGTCGCCGCCTTTCCTGCCCCATTCGGGGTTGCGGCAGGAGTTCACGACGCCGTCGGAGCCCTTGAACCAGCTGGGCGTGCAGTTCAGGTACTTTGACAGGACCGTCGTCTGCTGGGTCTCGAGGTCGAGGGCGATGATATTCCAGTCTGCCCCATTCACGTTGGCCGTGCCGCACAGTTTCTTGCCGTCGGGCGACCAGTACATTTGCTGGAAGATGCCGTGGCTGGGCATTTCTCTGACCTTCTGCTTCGTCTCGAGGTCGAACATCCGGATCAGATGCTCGTTCTTGTAGAGGCAGGCGATCTGCCTGGCATCCGGGCTCCAGGTCGCCCACGGAAACTCGCCGTGCTTGCCGCAGGCCACGGGGTTGGAACCGTCGCTGCCGGCGACCACCAACTCGCCCTGGGCGCCCACCGAATCGTGGTCGATGTCCTTGGCCTTCCGCATCCGCCGATACATAATCCTCTTGCCGTCGTTGGAGAAGCGGGGAAAGAACTCGTGCGTGTCTGGGGTATTGGTGATGTTCTTCATCTCGGAGCCGTCGGGGCGCATGAGGTAGAGATCGGCCTGCCCGAGGTCGTCGTCGGAGAGCCTCTTCTGCGTCTCGATCTCTTTCGCGTAGGCGGCAATGACGATCCAGCCCTTCTTGGCGACCTCTTTTCGCAGCGCTTCCGCCGCCGGATCGTCGGCGGCCCCTGCCGTGGCGGCAAGGATAAGAGCGGTCACGAAGAACGCCCCTTGCGCGACACACTTCGCGAATGCCGAAGTCCCCATCGTCTCTCCTCCACTTGCCCACGGGCCGATGACCGCCGCCGCGCAGGGCCCTTCTCAAAGGCCCAAACTAGCGAGCCCCTGGGCTTGTCGTCAACAGGTATCCGCGGCCCGCCGTCGGCTGATTCCACCGGGCAGGTCGCTGGCCCGGCGGGTTGAATCCTGGAGAGCGTTTGGCGCGGTCGGCCAGGCGCCGGCTCCGACGGCCTCGTGGAACGACTGGAGGGACTCCCCGTGGCGAAACGATCCGTACCGCCTTTTCGGCCCATCTACCCAAGCCCGGCCGCGCTCATCACGGCCGCAGGCGAAGACGGCAAACCGAATATCATCACGCTCGGCGAAGTCTACAACCTGAGCATCGCCGAACCCGTGATCGTGGGCATCTCGATTGCCAAGGGCCGTCATACCCACGAACTGATCACCCGCACCGGGGAATTCGTCGTGAATCTTCCCCCGGCCCGGATTCTTGAGAAGGTCGACCGTTGCGGCTCGGTCTCGGGCCGCGACGTCGACAAGTTCGCCGCCTTCGGCCTCACGGCCGTGCCGGCAACGCGGGTGCGCCCACCGCTGATTGCCGAGTGCCCGGTCAACCTGGAATGCAGGCTTCTCGATGTCGAAGAGATCGGCGACCACGACATGTTCAAAGGCGAGGTCCTGGTCCAGCACGTCGATGAAGAAGTGCTCGACGAGTCCGGCCGCATCCGGGTCTCCGCACTCGACCCGCTCTGTTACATCATGGGGGAATACTGGTCTGCGGGCCGGCGACTGGGCTCTCACGGCTTCACCAGCCAAACCCGGAGGCCGTAGGCCGCCATTCTCTTGAGCGCGGCGGCCCCTACGTATGACCATGAGTGGCGCGCCTGCCAGGGCCCGAACCTGAAACCTACGGCTGGAAGGCCACCGCCGCCGGGTGCTAACTCCAGTCCCGTCAAAGGCTTACGTCAAGACGATTCGTAGTCTCGAGCGCCCTTTCAGTTCGCCGCCGAACACCCTGCACTGCCATCATCCGCCGCCAGGGCCGGTGCTTGGCAGGGAGCGAGCAACGACAAGGAGCGCGAGGATCGCGAAGAGACGGACTTCCTCCCATACCAGGACGCGACGAAGTGCGTGGCTAACTTCTACGCCCTCCGGCATACTTACATCAGCCGCCTGGTCCAGAGCGGCGCTAACATCAAGGTGGCCCAGGAACTCGCACGCCACTCGACGCCGACGCTGACGCTCGGCCGGTACGCCCACGTCCAACTGGTGGACCAGACGCGGGCCTTGGACGCCCTGCCCTCCATCGAGGCCACACGGGCCAACGTCGCGGCCCTGGCGGCCACCGGAACCTGAGACCCGGCAGCGAGCACTGCGGACATGTACGGTGCCGGGTCAGCCATCGGCCGCCCAGATAGAGAACCTTGGGTCACGCGGACGTTGCACCAGCCACCCGCCGACGATGTTGTCTCACCGCATTCCGGGGGACTGCTTCTTGAGGTCCTGTATGGCCCGGTGGGTCTCCTCGTCGAATGGGCAGTGATGCACCAGGCCCCGCAGGAAGGTCTCGAAGTCTGGTGCGAGGACCTGCACCTCCGGTGCATCGGCAGTCTCGGTCTCGACATGGATGACGCGGGGTTCCCCCTCAGGTCCGCATTCACAGTAGTCAAGCATGATCGTATCATGCCCGGCTGATGGCGTCATTCCCACGACGATGCCGACGTCCGGGTAGCCCCAATCCCGGATCAAGTGGCGACTCGCATCGACGCCCAACTTGCCGCCGATCCCCAAGATCCCTACCACCTGGAAGTGGTTTTCGCCCCAGCCGGTCTTGCCTGTGGGGTAGGCCTGTCGCTTCGGGGAACCGCCGTTCTTGACCCGGATCAACCGGAGGTACGACTCCGGCAACCTGTAACCGAGCGCAGCTTCGGCCTCCGCGATCATCTCCTCGGTCAGGGGAGGCCCGGTGAAGTAGTTGGAGTCGTCGAAGAAGTCCGCCCAGAAGTCTCGAGCACCCGCCGGGGTCAACTCGGCGCGCGCCTCCGCCGCGGTTCCCTTCCATTCGGCGGGCCCCTCCGCCGCGATTCCCTTCCATACATGCACCCAGCCGTTCATCGGCATCAGGTACCCGCAAAGGTAGACGCTGAGCATGAAAAGGAAGAAGACGCTCACGCTGAGGCTGATGATCGCCGACTCCGAGGGATCACGGAATCTCCTCGCCAGAAACCACAGGAGAATGAGGGTGGCTGGGCAAAGCGCGATGCAAACCTCCTTTGGCAGCGAGAGAACCGCCCAGCTGACCCCCGGTAGCGGGAGCCCTTCCTCTAGCATCCACTCGCGCAGGGGGTCTCCACAGACAGCCCGGTGCATGTAGACGAACGAGCATACGCCAAGAATGAGGAGTATACTCACCACGCACGTTATCACGCGTACCCATTCCATTGCTCTTCTCCACAGAAGACAGGGGCGCTCTGCCCCTTCGAGGTTAACGAGCAAGTTCACATCCCGCGATGAAGCACAGCGCAGTAGCGGTCAGATGCGGCGCCTTGTCAGCCATTTGGTCTCATCGCTTGATCGCCCGGATCGCTGCGGCGCGTTTCTCAAGGACCTCGGCCTCTTCCACCCGGTTAGTTTTCCTATATAGCACCGCCAGATTTTCAAGGCTCTGGGCCACATCGGGATGATCCGGGCCGAGGGCCTTCTCCCAGATCGTCAGCGAGCGCTTGCAGAGCGGCTCGGCCTCAGCGTACCGGCCTTGGGCACCGTACAGCAACGCGAGACAGGCCGTGCTCTGGGCCACATCGGGATGATCCGGGCCGAGGGCCTTCTCCCGGATTGCCAGCGAACGCACGCAGACCGGCTCGACCTCACCGTATCGGCCTTGGGCGCCGTACAGCACCGCGAGGTTGTTCAGGCTCGTGGCCACATACGGATGATCCGGGCCGAGGGCCTTCTCCTGGATCGCCAGCGCGCGCTTGTAGAGCGGCTCGGCCTGCGAGTACTGGCCTTGGCTGGAGTACAGCTCCCCTAGGTTGTTCAGGCTCTTGGCCACTTCGGGATGATCCGGCCCGAGGGCCTTCTCCCGGATCGCCAGCGAGCGCTTGTAGAGCAGCTCGGCCTGCGCGTACTGGCCTTGCCTCTGGTAGAGCGCCGCGAGGTTGTTCAGGCTCTTGGCCACATCGGGATGGTCCGGGCCGAGGGCCTTCTCCGCTATCGCCAGCGCGCGCTTGTAGAGCGGCTCAGCCTGCGCGTACTGGCCTTGGGCGTGGTACAGCGTCGCGAGGCCGTTCAGGCTCCCTGCCACATCGGGATGGTCTTGGCCGAGGGCCTTCTCCCTGATCGCCAGAGAGCGCTTGTAGAGCGGCTCGGCCTCCGCGTACTGGGCTTGGGCGTCATGCAGCGCCGCGAGGAGGCTCAGGCTCTGGGCCACATCGGGATGATCGGGTCCCTTGGCCTTCTCAGCAACTTCGAGCGACTTCTTCGCGACAACGATGGCCTGGTCATAGTGCCCCTGCTCGTAGAGCGACATGGCCTCGTCGTTGAGCGTCTTCCAGTCGTCACCTTGCGAACAGCCGGCAAGACCCGTGCCGAGCGCAAGCAGAAGCGGTAACAATACCAGGAGGAGCGTATTCATGGGACCTGCGCGGATTGGCATAAAAGCCTCCTTGGTGGTACTACGCGCCCAACTTCTTGGTGAGGAATCGCGGGAGGCCTTTTCTCCCGCGCACCGCGTACCAGCCGAACATGAGCGCGAAGGCTCCCATGAGCACGAGGCCGGCCAAGTCCAGCATACCTTTAGCGGCTCCGAAGGGCGTGATCACGGCGACCAATACCGCCAACACTCCTGCGGCTACACGAAGGGTCGGACTACCGTTGGCCTGTGCCTGGGCTTCCTCTGCCGGCGCGGGCTGGGCTGCGGCACTCGTCTGCAGCGGGGCGACGGCAGGGGCATCTTCAGCCGTTGAGGGCAAACTGCGTCTCCTGTGCTCGTTCAGGAGCGCGGCCAACTCTTCAGCCGAAAGCCGGAAGTCACCCACGATAAGTTCATCATAGCCTTGATACCCGGAGAACCGGGACCGGGGTTTCTTGCCCACCCGCGTCTTATACTCCACGGTCAGTTTGTAGGCCACAGTGCTGCGCGTTCCCATCTTGATCACCGCCACCGGGCCGTCGATGTCCTCCCACTTCTGCGTCCGGCCGCCAAACACGAACCCGTCGGAAGTGATGACAACCCGCGGCTGTTGCCTGACCGCGGCGACCACGACGCAGACGGCAGTCAGGCCGAAGGCTGAAGCGCACACCACAGTCTGTATCATCCCCCAGCCGACCAGCACGAAGATGCCACCAGCCAGGCTGAGATTAGCCAGCACCAGGGTCCCTATCATTTTGGAGAGGCTCGGCAGAACAGTTACTGTGCTTGGCTGGGTCATCATGCACCCCCTGCGGCCTGACGACAGAGGTTACCGTTTCCTGACCCGCCGCAGGTGAGGAATACGGTGCGGCGGCTGTAGTGGCGGGACCGATGGGCTTGGTGGAGCCGTGCGAGGAGCCTGGTGCCCAGCCCCCCGGCTGCTTTCGCGATGTCAAGCGCTTGCGGCAATGGAAGTGCCCCCCGACGCCGCATGACTGACCCGCCTAGAACCCGAGCTGTATGTCACCCGGAAGCGTACACTGCGAATCCGGCCTTTGCCAGTACTATCTGACACCGCCCACGCACCAGCAGGATGTCGCCGCGTCGGACCCTACCGAGGAGCATCAGGCGCGCAGCGCCCTTTCAGCGCGCCAACGCCCCCGTAAGTCATTCCGTGTCATCTTATGGCAAGAAGGGGAGTTAGGTAGACGAGGCGGGTGACTCGCGGGAAGCGTAGAGAATGTCGCCACTTGTCGCCAAGTGTCAACGCTTGTTATTACCTGACAATGGCGCGCCTGGCAGGACTCGAACCTGCAACCTACGGCTTAGAAGGCCGTTGCTCTCTCCAGTTGAGCTACAGGCGCACCCGTCCCGCGCCGCAGAATGGCCGTCGTCACTATAGCCCGCCCCATGATTATCGTCAAGAACGCGCCGCGGCGCAAGTTTTCCCCGCGCCCAGTGCTACAGCACCACTTGATTCCCTGGGGCGGCCACAGAACGCATGCGCGCGGCGGGTCAGGAGACCCGCCGCGCTACGTGGCGCGTAGTGCCAGCAGCCTTTTGACGTTTAACCCTCAACGTGGTAGGCTAGTGGCATTCGGGCGGCCGCCGCTGCGGCAAGGAGGACCCATGCCACCATCCAAGGACGCCATTCTGCGGAAGATCCCCTCCGTGGACGTTCTCTTGCGTGACGCCGCCCTTCAGGAGGCCGCGGCCGACGTGCCGCGGCGGATCGTCGTCGACGCCGTCCGCGCGGCCGTCGAGGAGGCCCGCACCGCCCTGCTGGCGGCCCCGCCGCAGGATGTAAGCGACCAGGAAGTCCGCGGCCGCATCCTCGCGGCGGCCTGCCGGCGCATCGGCGAGGCGTGGGCGCCCCAGTACCGGCGCGCTATCAACGCCAGCGGCATCATCCTGCACACGGGCCTCGGGCGGGCCGTCCTTCCAGCCAAGGCCGTCGGCCAGATCGCCGGCCAACTCGCCGGCTACTCGGTGCTCCAGGTCGATCTGGAGACGGGTAAACGCTCGCGGCGCGACGGCCGCATCGAGTGGATGCTCCAGCAACTCACGGGCGCCGAGGCAGCCACGGTGGTCAACAACAACGCGGCCGCCACGATGATCGTTTTGAACGCCGTGGCCAGGGTCAAGGAGGTCATTGTCTCGCGGGGGCAACTTGTCGAGATCGGGGGTTCGTTCCGCCTGCCGGAGGTCATGGCCGCCAGCGGGGCACGCCTCGTGGAGGTGGGCACCACCAACAAGACCCACCCGCGCGACTACGAGAACGCCGTCACCGAGAATACGGCGGCCATCCTGCGCGTCCATCCGAGCAACTACAGGATCCTCGGATTCACGGCCGAAGTGGGCCTGGCGGAACTCGTGCGGATCGCCCACGAGCGGAAC
>Ga0315286_10005652_pt1 | contig 12091 bp, 10 predicted proteins | sample YL17G10_0_MG_FD_205038 | JGI IMG/M metagenome (GOLD analysis project Ga0315286, IMG submission 205038) | Sediment microbial communities from Yellowstone Lake, YNP, Wyoming, USA - YL17G10_0 | ecosystem: Environmental > Aquatic > Freshwater > Lake > Sediment | place: USA: Wyoming | collected... | reverse complement strand
GCAACATGGCCTGGAACGAGTGGCTCCGCTGGAACACGGACAGGGTGACCGTCTTTGTCCGGGAGCTCAAGGACGCTCTCAAGGCGACGGGCCGGAAAGTCAAGATCAGCGCCGCGGTTTTCCCGGATGCTCAGAACGCCCGAGTCCTCATCGGCCAGGACTGGCCGGCCTGGGCCCGGGAACGGCTCGTGGACATGCTCTGCCCCATGCTCTATTCGAACGACGCCGGGCTCTTCGAGAAGCTCGTCCGCGAGGCCGTGGCCTACGGGAAAGGGCGTTCGCAGGTCTGCCCCGGGATCGGCATCGGCACCTCCCATAATCAGAACACGCCCGAGGGCATGATCGAGCAGATGAAGATCAGCAAAACACTCGGCGCCGACGGAGTGGTCTATTTCTCTTCGAGCAGTTTGAATCCGCCCTTCCTCGAGAAGCTGAAAGCGTCGAAGAGCTAGGTCTTCTTGAGCTTCGCCTTTTCGATGAGAAGCATGCCCTGGTAGGACACGTAGTTCAGGAGGATCATCACCCGCTCGTTGTCGCCGACCTCCTTGCGGAAGATCCCCTTCAGGCCCTTGAAGGGCCCTTCGACGACTTCGATCTCGTCCCCGACGGCCGGTTCCTCGCCGTATTTTTCGAAGACGATGAGCCCGTTCTGCTCGCGGGCCTTGATGCCCAGGACGATCTCCTCGGGGATGGGGGTCGGGCTGTCGTCGTTGCCGACGACGCGCTTGACGCCGCGGGTGTATTTGACCATCTGGAACTGGTCGGGGAATTCGAAGCGGACGAATGCGTATCCCGGGAAAAAGGGCCCGATGCGCTTTTCGTGGACGTATTTCGGGCAGTAAACCGTGAAGCCGCCCTCCTCGAAAAGCCTCTCGACCTGGCTTTCTTTCTTGGGCCGGGTGTTGATGACGTACCAGCGGAGCATCAGGTCACCTTCAACCCTTCGTCCGCAAGTCCCATCTTGCCGTACACCGAGGGCCGGCGGTCCTCGAGAAAATGGCGGCGGGCGTGGGAGGCCTTGTTTTTTCGGAAATCGCAGTCGGTATAAAGGATGGCGTCGCGGCCGCGCGGGGCCCGGGCGATGACCCGGCCGTCGGGGTCGGCGACGAACGATTCCCCGCCGAACTCGAGCTTCTCCTCCCGTCCGACCCGGTTGACGAGGGCGGCGTAGTAGCCGTTCTGGAAGGCGGCCACCTGGAGTTCGGCTTCGAAAATGCCCTCCGTCCACTCCCCCACCGCCCCCGCCTGGGGTACGACGACGAGCTCCGCTCCTTCGAGGCGCAGGCCTCTCATGTATTCCGGAAAGTGGCGGTCGTAGCAGATAGCCACACCGATTTTCCCGGCGGCCGTCGCATAGACGAAGTTCTCCCTGTCTCCCGGCGCGTAGTAGCCGCGTTCGTGAAACCCGGGTCCCTCCATGATGTGGACCATGCGCGTGACGCCCAGGATCCGGCCGTCCGCGTCGATGACGGGCGACGCGTCATAGGTGCGGTCTCTGTCACGTTCGAAAAGGTTGAGGACGGCGACGGCGCCCGTCTCCCGGGCCAGGGCGCAGAAAAGATCCGTCGTCGGACCCGGGATGGTCTCGGCTTTGAGCAGGGCTGCGGGTGTCGCCGGCAACTCCGGATAGAAGCGGGAGAAGGCCAGCTCGGCAAAGGCGACGAGCCCGGCTCCCGCCTTGGCTGCCTCGAGAAAGGCGAGCCTCCCCCTGGCCCGATTCTCTTCCGGGTCGCCGGTCGCGTGCTGCTGGACGAGCGCGATCTTCAAGCGCGGGAGGCTTTTTCGATATCGGCGACCGTCTTCGGGATGGGCGGGCCCAGGACCTTGTGGCCCTTCTCCGTGACCAGGACGTCGTCCTCGATCCGGGCGCCTCCGAAGTCGAGGTACTTCTCCACCTCGTCGTAGGCGATGAATTCCCGGAACTTCTTTTCCTTGCGCCATTTATCGATCAGGGCCGGGATGAAGTAAAGCCCGGGTTCCACGGTCATGACGTGGCCGGGCCGAAGCTCCTTGGCCATCCGGAGATAGGCCAATCCGAACTGAGTGCTCCGTTCGACGGTCTTGTCGTAGCCGATGTTGTTTTCGCCGAGGTCCTCCATGTCATGGACGTCGAGGCCCATGTTGTGTCCCAAGCCGTGAGGGAAAAAGAGGGCGTGGGCGCCGGCGGCGACAGCCGCGTCGATGTCGCCCTTCATGAGGCCCAGGTCCTTGAGGCCGGCGGCCATGACCCGGGCCGTCTTCAGATGGATCTCTTTGAACATGACCCCGGGCTTCATCGCCCGGATTGCCGTTTCCTGGCCGGCCAGGACGATCTCATAGACGTCCTTCTGCCTCCGATTGAAACGGCCGCCGACGGGCACCGTCCGGGTGATGTCGCAGGCATAAGAGAGGGCCGATTCCACGCCGGTGTCGACGACGAGGAGCCTACCCTTGACGAGCATGTTGCCGTGATAGTGGTTGTGGAGCGTCTGACCGTTGATGGTCACGATGGGCGGGAACGCCAGGTGCATGCCCCGGGAGAGGGCGATCCCCTCCATGGCCCCCGAGATCTCCCGCTCATAACGGCCGGGCTTGGCCAGCTTCATGGCGGCGAGGTACATGTCGTGCGTGACCTCCAGGGCGGCTTCGATCTCCCGGACCTCTTCCTTCGACTTGAAGAGCCTCAGGGCGATCACCGCTTTGATGAAAACGGAGGACGCCTTGGCCTTGAGGTCTTTCACCGGAATGCCCAGGAGGTCGCCTAAAGATTGAGCCGCGTCCGCCCTGTAAGGGGGAAGGTAATGGACCGGGCGCCCGGCCGCCAGGGCCTTGCGAACCGTCTCTTCGAAGGCCGTCCGGGGCGCGGTGTGCCTGACCCCGACTTGGAGGGCCCGGTCTTTCATCTTGGGCAGGTGCCCCATCCAGATGATGTCTTCGATGCCGATGTCGTCCCCGAAGAGGACGTCCCTGTTCTCGTCGACGTCGACGATGGCAGCGAGACCGGGGGAATCCAGCCCGAAGAAATAAAGGAACGAGCTGTCCTGTCGGTAATGATAGGTGTTGCCCGGGTAGTTCATCGGGCTTTCCTCGTTCCCGAGGAATAGGAGCAGGCCGGAACCGGCCTCCTTTTTAAGGAGCCTTCGCCTTTGGATATACGTTTCGGGCTTAAACATGTCTCATCCTCCTCGTGAATGTAAAAGAATTGTATAACAGATAATCCGGCGCCGTTCAACTCCGCGACCCGAATAGGGATTGAAACGCTTCCAGAGCGGTGTTATGCTTGGCCGGAACTTTTGAGAGGAGGACGGAATGGGAGGATTCTTTGGGGTCGTCGCCAAGCACGATATCGTTGAGGACCTGTACTACGGCACGGATTACCATTCGCATCTCGGGACGAAGCGCGGCGGCCTGGCTGTCGGCAACGGGGACGCCATCGTCCGCTACATCCACAACATCGAGAACGCCCAATTCCGGTCGAAATTCGGCGAGGACATCGGCAAGCTTCGCGGCACGCGGGGCATCGGGGTCATCAGCGACTACGAGGACCAGCCGCTCCTCATCCGGTCCCACCTGGGTCTTTTTTCGATAGCCACGGTCGGCGTCATCAAGAACGCCGACGAGCTCGTCGAAAGGGCCTTTCAAGGCAAGTGCCTCCACTTCTCGGAAATGCGGGGCGGCGAGATCAACCCGACCGAGCTCGTGGCCGCCATCATCAACCAGAAGAACACTTTCGAGGCGGGCATCCAGCAAGTCTGGGAGCTCATCAAGGGTTCCTGCTCGATCCTCATCCTAACCGAGGACGGCGTCCTGGCCGCCAGGGACAAGCTGGGGCGCACGCCCATCGTGCTGGGGAAAAAGCCGGGGGCTTTCGCCGCTTCCCTCGAGACCTGCGCTTTCCCGAATCTGGACTACGAGATCGATCGCTACCTCGGCCCGGGCGAAATCGTCAAAATTACGCCCGATGGGTGCGAGCAAAGGGTCCCGCCGCGCGATAGGCTCCAGATCTGCTCTTTCCTCTGGGTTTATTACGGCTATCCCGCCTCGAACTACGAGGGCATCAACGTCGAAATCGTCCGCAATCGGTGCGGGGCGCTGCTGGCCAGGAACGACGAGGTCAAGGTCGATCTCGTCGCCGGCATTCCCGACTCGGGCATCGGTCATGGGCTGGGTTATGCCGCTGAGGCGGGAATCCCCTTCCGCCGGCCATTCGTCAAGTACACCCCGACCTGGGCCCGCAGTTTCATGCCCCAGAACCAGGACATCCGCGACCAGGTGGCCCGGATGAAGCTCATCCCCATCCGCGAGATCATCCAGGGCCGGAAGCTCCTTTTCTGCGAGGACTCGATCGTCCGCGGGACCCAGCTCAAGGACACCATCCAGCGGCTTTATGATTCCGGGGCCGTCGAGGTCCACATGCGGCCGGCCTGCCCGCCCCTCGCCTACGGCTGCAAGTACTTGAATTTTTCGCGCTCGCGTTCCGTACTCGACCTGGCCGCGCGTAAGGCCATCGCCGCCCTCGAAGGCCCGGACGCCATGAACGTCAAGGAATACGCGAAAACGGGATCGGAGAAGTACGAGGCCATGGTCGCTTGGATCGCCCAGAAGCTCGGCCTGACGACCCTGCGCTACCAGCGGCTCGAGGACCTCGTCGAGGCCATCGGCCTGCCCAAGGAGAAGCTCTGTACCTTCTGTTGGGACGGCGTCGGCACCGATTGACAACAATATCGGTGTCTCCCCAGTATCGAGCTTATTTCTTCTTCGCCTCTATCGGCTTCAGCTCCATGCCGAGCTGTTGCATCCATCCCAGAGCGTCAAAGTCTTCTCTGACCTCAACAATTTTTCCGTCCTTGATGCGGGCCATCCAGATTCCGCTAGCCTCAATCCTGTTCCCCGTCGCAAGGAGGCCCTGATATTCGCCCTTGTGGGTACCCCGCTCGATATACCTAACGATGACTCGGTCGCCGCTGGAGACCATTTCTTCGATATCCCAATGGAGGTCGGGAAATGCGGCCCAAGCCAACTTGATGTATCCCGCTTCCTCTTCCCGGGTAATCGCTTTAGGATTGTTTGAGGGGAGACTCGACCCATATTCAGGGGCGTACATCTCTTGGTAGGCCATGTTATGTTTGTTCAATTCGTCGAAAACGGTCCTGACAAGGGCCCCGTTCTGCTCTTCGACCTTCGCCTGGGCCTTGTACTTCTCCAGCTCCGCCATCGCCGCCTTGTCCTGGCAAGCGATGGTGAAACAGAATAGAAGGACCAACGGAACCACGCAGAGATATTTTTTCATTTGTCACTCCTCTCCCTGTTGTGCTGACTATCTACCTCTGCTCGTTGGTTGTCAAGAACGTGGGTTCGCCTGGCTGGGCCTCCCCCCAAGACCTGAGCTACTGGCCAGCGGGATTGTAACCAGAAAATAAATTCCCGGGTACTCGGAGCATAGGTTGTACGTCCCCGGCTCGAACCCAGCACCATTTTCATTATCACGGTCCTTGGAAATCTCCCCTGATACCCGCCCATACTGGCCCTCGTCCAGCGTCCGGGCGGTGGGTAGACTGATCCCCGTGTGCCACTGGCGTGCCACATTTCGCTAAATTACGCTGAAACTAAGATACTGGGCCTAAAAATACATAATGAGGCCAGTGCCTCTTTTATCTGGGGAAAACGTTGATGTCGGATGGTAGCGGGGGTTGGATTTGAACCAACGACCTCCGGGTTATGAGCCCGACGAGCTACCAGGCTGCTCTACCCCGCGGTACCGGCGTCATTATATCAAATCCGGACATATTGTCAACGCCGATCCGCCCCGGCCTTTGCTGGCTAAAATTCCGGCTTGACTTTGGCGGCGAGGAAAACTAAATATAGGGGGAATTTCCATGGCTTGGGCTGTTTTTTTTAGCCTCTCTTTCCTTTGTATCGGTTCGGTCGTGGCTATGATCCTTTCGCGAAACCAAGCCCATAACGCCCTTTTCCTCGTTCTTTCGTTTTCGAGCCTGGGCGGTCTCTTCGGCCTGCTCGACGCTCCCTTCGCCGCTGCCGTCCAAGTGCTCGTCTACGCCGGAGCCATCATGGTCCTCTTCCTTTTCGCCATCATGATGTTCAACCTCCGAGTAGAGCTTCCTGCCCGGGTAAAGAGGGCCCGGCTGGCCCTCACGGCCGGGCTAGGGACTGTCCTCCTGGCCGAGCTTTTCCTGGCTGGCCACAAGCTCGTCCTCGGAAGCCCGGGCGCAGCGCCAGCCGCCGGCGGCGACACGGCCCGGCTCGGGCATTTGCTTTTCTCCGATTACCTCTACGCGTTCGAGATCACGTCCCTCCTCATCCTCGCCGCCCTCGTCGGCGCGCTTGCACTGGCCGGCAAAAGGGAGGGATCGTGATCCCTGCCGCGGCCTTCTTCATCTTGGCCGCCGTCCTGTTCGTCCTGGGCGTCCTGGCTTTCTTCGTCAAGAAGGACCTGTTGACCCAATTCATGGCCGTCGAGGTCATGCTCAACGCGGGCAATCTCGCCTTCCTGGCCCTGGCCAAGTCCCTCGGCAAAGCCGAAGGCCAGGTCATCGTCCTCTTCGTCATCACCGTGGCCGCGGCCGAGGCCGTCATCGGTCTGGCTATCATCGTCCTCGTCTTTCGTCAGCGGAAGACCATCCAAACCGACGAACTCAAGGACCTGAAGGGATAGCATGGCCGAGTTATTCTGGCTGATCCCCCTGATACCGGGAGGGAGCTCGCTCCTGCTCGTCCTTTTCGGGACGAAACTTTCCCGCCGTTGGGTCGCCTGGCAGGCTTGTTCAGCCGTCTTGCTGTCGTTTATTCTGTCCTTGGCGGCCTTCATCCATCTTGCCCGGGCTCCCCACACGAGCCCCGGCCTCAGCAAGACCCTGCTCCCCTGGATCTCGAGCGGGGCTTTCTCGTCTCCCGTCGCCTTCACCTTCGACCATCTGGCGGCCGTCATGGCGCTGGTTGTCACGGGCGTCGGCCTGCTCATCCATGTCTTCTCGACCGCCTACATGGCCGAAGACCGGTCATACGCCCGGTATTTCGCCCACCTCAACCTGTTCACCTTCTTCATGCTCGTGCTCGTCATGGCCTCGGACCTCGTCCTCATGTTCGTCGGCTGGGAGGGCGTCGGGCTCTGCTCGTATCTCCTGATCGGATTCTGGTTCGAGCGACCCGCAGCAGCCAAGGCCGGCATGAAAGCGTTCGTCGTCAACCGGGTCGGCGACGCGGCCTTCATCATCGGCATCCTCTTCCTCCTGGCCAACGTCGGCGGCTCCGGCTTCGCCGCCATCAACCAAGCGGCCGCAACCGGCCTCCTCCCCGCTGGGCTCGTTACCCTGGTCGCCATCCTCCTTTTCGTCGGGGCGACGGGGAAATCGGCCCAGATACCGCTTTACGTCTGGCTCCCCGACGCCATGGAGGGCCCGACGCCGGTGAGCGCCCTCATCCACGCCGCGACCATGGTCACGGCAGGGGTCTACATGGTCTGCCGCCTGAGCGGGCTCTACGCAGCCTCCATCCCCGCCTCGACCGTCGTCGCTTGGATCGGCGCCACGACGGCCATATTCGCCGCGACCATGGCCCTCGTCCAGAACGACATCAAGAAGGTCCTGGCCTACTCCACCATCTCCCAGATCGGCTACATGTTCATCGGCTGCGGCGTCGGGGCCTACGCGGCCGGGATGTTCCATCTCGTCACCCACGCCTTTTTCAAGAGCCTGCTCTTCCTGGCCGCGGGCAGCGTCATCCACGCCCTGGCCGGCGAGCAGGACATGCGCCGGATGGGCGGACTCAAGAAACATCTCCCGGTGACCTTTCCCGTATTCCTCATCGGGGCCCTGGCCATTTCGGGCGTCCCGTTCCTCTCCGGATTCTTCTCCAAGGACGCCATCCTGACGAGCGCGTTCGCCGGCGGGCATTATGTCCTCTATGGTCTGGGCCTTCTAGGCGCCATCATGACGGCGTTTTACATGTTCCGGCTGGTTTACCTGACATTCTACGGAGAGGAACGGATGACCACTAAAGCCGGTCATCACATCCATGAGTCGCCGCGGGCAATGACCATTCCTCTCGTCTTCCTTGCCGCTTTTTCCATCCTGGCCGGCTATGTCGGACTGCCTGTCTTTTTCGGCGGGAAAGCCGACCTCTTCGGCCGCTTCATGGAGGGCTCGGTCAAGACTGTCACCCATCATCTAGCCGTCTCCACAGAGGGACTGCTCGTTGTTCTGGCCACGGCCGCGTCGCTCCTGGGCATCGCCCTGGCTTTCGTTTTTTACCGCAGGACGCCCGCCCTTCCATCGCGCCTGGCTTCGCGTTTCCCCGGAGTCTATCGGCTCCTCGTCGGCAAATATTATATCGACGAGGTTTATGATGCGGCCCTCGTCCGGCCCCTGATCAGAGGGGCCGAAACGGTCTATGAGCATTTCGACCTCAAGGTCATCGACGGCGCGCTCAATGGGTCGGCCGCCGCCGCCGGCTTCGCCGGCAAAGGCTTGAATATCCTCCAGAGCGGGCTCGTCCGGGACTACGCCCTGGCCTTTCTCATCGGCGCGATCATCTTCCTGGGGTTCCTGCTGTTATGAATGCCATGACCGCCAACCTCCCCCTCGCGAGCATCGTCACCTTCCTGCCGCTCGCCGGGGCGCTTCTTCTGGTATTCTTCCGCCGCGAATCGGTCAAGGCCATTCGGACGGCCGCCCTGGCGGTGTCGCTCCTGACCTTCGCCCTCTCCCTGCTTCTCTTTTTTGGGTTCGACGGAAAGGCCGGCATCCCGGAGTTCGTCGAGCATGCGCCGTGGCTCGGGCGCGGCCTCGATTATCACGTCGGCATCGACGGCATCAGTCTCTTCCTCGTCCTTCTCGCGGCTTTCCTTACGCCCCTAGCCCTTCTGTCATCCTGGCGAGCCGTCAACGATCGGGTCAAGGAATTCTCGTTCTTCATGCTCGTCCTCGAGACCGGCATGATCGGCGTCTTCGTCTCCCTCAACCTCTTCTTGTTCTACGTCTTTTGGGAGGCCATGCTCATCCCGATGTATTTCCTCATCGGACTATGGGGAGGCCGCCGCCGGGTCTATGCCACCACGAAGTTCATCCTTTTCACCATGTTCGGAAGCCTGCTCATGCTCGTCGGCATCTTCGTCCTCTATTCCGCTTACCACCGGGCGACGGGGAGCTTCTCCCTGACCATCTCCGACCTGGCCGGCATCGCCCTCTCCCCCGCCCTCCAGGCCTGGCTTTTTCTGGCCTTCGGCCTGGCTTTCGCCATCAAGATCCCTCTCTTCCCTCTCCACACCTGGCTTCCCGACGCCCACGTCGAGGCCCCCACGGCCGGCTCCGTCCTCCTGGCCGCGATCCTTCTCAAGATGGGTGCCTACGGCTTCCTGCGCTTGGGGATCCCCCTCTTTCCCCAGGCCGCCGCGTCTTTCGCCCCCGCCCTCTCCCTCCTCGCCGTCATAGGGATCGTCTACGGCGGTCTGATGGCCCTTGTCCAGAAGGACATGAAGTCCCTCGTCGCCTACTCGAGCGTCAGCCACATGGGCCTCATCATGCTGGCCGTATTCTCTCTCAACTTCGAGGCCACCGAAGGCGCTCTCTACCAAATGCTCAACCACGGCCTGAGCACGGGCGCGCTTTTCCTCTGTGTCGGGATCCTCTACGAGCGGACGCACACCCGGCTCATCAAGGATTACGGTGGCGCCGCCGCCCGGATGCCCGTCTTCGCGGCCATCTTCCTCGTCGCCATGCTCTCGTCCGCGGGGTTGCCGGGGCTCAACGGCTTCGTCGGGGAGATCCTGTGCTTCTTCGGCATATTCGTCTCGAACAAAGTCCTAAGTATGCTCGGCGTTTCGACCGTCATCCTGTCGGCCGTCTATCTTCTCTGGCTCTACCGGCGGGTCATGCACGGCCCGCTCAGGGACCCGGACGGCCTTCTCCGGGATGTCGACCGGCGGGAGCTCGCCTGCCTAGTTCCGATCGTCGTCCTGATCTTCCTGATGGGCCTCTTCCCGGGGCCCATTCTGCGAAAAATGGACGCCTCGGTCAGCCGCTATATCGAATCTGTCAGGACCAAGGCAACAGCCTCGCTGACCTGGAAACCGGCAACGCGGATAGCCCTTCCGGCCCGAATTTCCGGCGACCCTGCGGGCCCGGCACAGCTCGAGGGGAGACTGGAGCACTAGCATGACGACGTTCATGGCCCTCGCCCCTCTGCTCGCCGTCGTCTCGGGCGCCCTCGTCGTCCTGCTCGCGGAAGCGTTCATGAAACGGGCCAACCGGGAGCCTCTCGGCTACCTCGCCGTCATAACCCTACTCACGGCCGGCTTCTTCACGGCCCGATCCTGGAACCAGGATTTGAGCTATTTCGGCGGGCGTCTCCTCCTCGACCGGTTCGCCCTGCTCCTCTTCGCCGCCTTCATCGTCATCGGCCTCGTCGTCGTCCTGATGAGCCTGGAATACGCGGCGCGCCAGGGCATGAACCTCGGCGAACTTTGCGGCCTTGTCCTCCTGGCCGTGGCCGGGCTGATGATCATGGTCTCCTCGACGGATTGGCTTATCGTTTTCCTCGGCCTCGAAGTCCTTTCGGTCGCCTCTTATGCCCTGTCGGGGCTCAAGAAGACCGATAGGGCCTCCTCCGAGGCGGCGGCTAAATACTTCCTGATGGGGAGCTTCGCCGGTGCGTTTTTTGTGTTCGGCCTAGCCCTCCTATTCGGGACTTCGGGAAGCCTCGATTTTTCGACCCTTCTCGCGGACGGGGCTTCGGGAGTTGGCCTGGCCCCAGCCGGCGCCGTGGGTCTGGGGCTCATCCTCGCCGCCCTGGGCTTCAAGATCGCCATCGCCCCCTTCCACATGTGGGCTCCGGATGTCTACGAGGGCGCCCCGACGCCCGTGACCGTGTTCCTGACCGTCGGACCCAAGGCCGCCGGACTGGCCGTCCTCTTCAGGCTCCTCGTCCCCCTCCTGAGGAACGAATCCTTCGCCGCCGTCTTCGGCCCCGCTCTAACCCTCATGGCGGTCCTGACTATGTTTGCCGGCAACCTGGCCGCGCTTCGTCAAAGAAGCGTCAAGAGGATGCTGGCCTATTCGAGCATCGCCCATTCGGGCTATCTCCTCGTCGCCGTCATCGCCGGGGACGGCCCGAGTCTCGTCTTCTACCTCGTCGTCTATCTGTTCATGAACGCCGGAGCCTTCAGCGTCCTGGCGGCCATGTCGCGGAAGGGCGTCGAATACTCGGCACTCGATGACTTCGCCGGCCTCGGCCGCCGCTATCCTTGGCTCGCCGCCTGTCTCTCCGTCTTCCTTCTTTCCCTGGCTGGCTTTCCGCCCACGGCCGGCTTCCTGGCCAAATTCTATGTCTTCAGCGGAGCCGTCAGGCAGGGGCATGTCGCGCTGGCCGTGGCTGCCGTCCTTGCCAGTTTGGTTTCGGTCGCCTACTACCTTAAGGTCATCGTTGTCATGTACATGAAGGACGAGGACAGCGACGTCGTCATCGCGGCCGAGAGTCCGGCCCTCTACCTTGTCATCTTCTTATGTTTGTTCGGGACGGTCCAGTTGGGGCTCTGGCCGGGAAACCTCTTAGCCCTCATCCGCCAGGCGTTCTCCGCCGCTTTCTAGCCCTGCTCGGCCGCTCAATCCAGCGCTTTGCCCTTCGTCTCGGGAATGCCTATCCAGAACACGGCCGCCGCCACGAAGGCCAGTGATATCAGTAAGAAGGAGAATCCGAACCCTTTCGTCTGGGCCAGAGAGCCGATGACGAACGGGGCCGCGGCGCTGACGATGCGGCCGGTGTTATAGGTGATGCCCTGGGCCGTGGCCCGGACCGCCGTGGGGTAGATCTCCGCCGTCAGGGCGCCGAATCCGGTGAAGTAGCCCGTGCCGAAAAAGGCGACGAACGGCCCCAGGACAAGGAGGACGATCGGCTGTCGGGTTTGCGAATAGAGGGCCATGAACGCCGAGGCTGCTAGGAGGAATCCCACGTAGGATCTTTTCCGCCCGAGCCTGTCGCTGATGAAGCCGAAAGTGATGTAGCCCAGCCACATTCCGGCCTGCATGAAGATGACCAGCCCGGACATTGTGCGAGGGCTGAGCCCGATGCCTCCCTGGTCGGGGGGCATGGAAAGATAAGC
>Ga0315286_10005651_pt1 | contig 12093 bp, 8 predicted proteins | sample YL17G10_0_MG_FD_205038 | JGI IMG/M metagenome (GOLD analysis project Ga0315286, IMG submission 205038) | Sediment microbial communities from Yellowstone Lake, YNP, Wyoming, USA - YL17G10_0 | ecosystem: Environmental > Aquatic > Freshwater > Lake > Sediment | place: USA: Wyoming | collected... | reverse complement strand
GAATGCCCGGCTCGTCCGGCTTTCCCGTCGCCAGGACGAGCTGCGTCCCCGGCAGGAACTTCCTGGACGCTTCCAGCAGGTCGAAGACGCCTTTTTGGCGCGTGAGCCTCCCGAAGAAGAGCACGTACGGAGCGCGCACTCCGTACTTGCGCAGGACCATCCCATCTTCGCGGCGCGCATAGACCGCGGGGTCGATGCCGTTGTAAACCACCGATATTCTCGACGACGGTATCGGATAGCACTTCATGATGTCCTTCTTCATGCCCTCCGAGACGGCTATCACGCGGTCGCAGGCGCAGAGCCCTTCGCGCTCCATCCACTTTGAAAGCTCGTAGCCGCGGCCCAGCTGCTCGGCCTTCCACGGCCGGAGCGGCTCGAGGCTGTGGACCGTCGCCACCGCTGGAATGTCGTACAGTCTCTTGGCCAGAGCCCCGGCCATGTTCATGTACCAGGTGTGCGAGTGCACGATGTCGCAGTCCATCGGGTCCCCAACCATTTCCAGGTCGAGCTTGAATGCCTCGACCGCCGGGCCGAAATCGCCGGGCACCCGGGCAGTCTTGTAAAGACGGACACCGGCCCTCCTGGGGGCGCGCGGGAACCACTTCGTCCGGACCTCGACCTTCATGAGCTTTGACAGCTCTGAGGCCATGTTGCCGACGTGGACGCCCACGCCGCCGTATATGTTGGGCGGATATTCCATTGAGAGAATGACGATTTTCATCTGGCTCCCTCCGGCTTGAAAAGCACGACGGACAGGGGCGGCAATGTGACGCTCAGCGAGAACGGTTTCCCGTGCGAGGGTGTATGCATCGCCGCCACCCGGCCGAGGTTGCCCGTCCCGCTGCCGCCGTACTCGGCGGCGTCGCTGTTGAGAACTTCCCGCCAGTCCCCGCCCGCCGGAACGCCTATTCTGTACCCGTGGCGCGGCACCGGGGTGAAGTTGCACACCGCGAGCACGCGGTCTTGGGGCCGCCGCCCCTTCCTGAAAAAGCTCACCACGCTCTGCTCCCAGTCGCGGAGGTCGGACCACTCGAAGCCCTCAACTGAAAAGTCAAGCTCGTGCATCGCCGGCTCCGAGCGGTGGAACCGGTTGAGGTCCCGGACCCAGGCCTGGACGCCCCGGTGCGCCGGTTCGGCCAGAAGGTGCCAGTCGAGGCTTTTACTATGATCCCATTCGGCCCGCTGCCCGAACTCCCCGCCCATGAACAGGAGTTTCTTTCCGGGATGGGCGTACATGTATCCGAGAAGCAGCCTCAAATTGGCGAACTTCTGCCAGTCGTCGCCGGGCATCTTCCCGATGAGAGAGCCCTTCCCGTGCACGACCTCGTCGTGCGAAAGGGGCAGTATGAAGTTCTCCGAATAATTGTAAAGGATGCTGAAGGTCAGCCGGTCGTGGTGGTATTTCCTGAAAAGCGAATCCTTTGAAAAGTAATCCAATGTGTCGTGCATCCATCCCATGTTCCACTTCATCCCGAAGCCGAGGCCGCCCAGGTGCACCGGCCGCGACACCATCGGCCAGGCGGTGGATTCTTCGGCGACCATCTGGATGCCGGGAAATTCCGCATACAATATCTCGTTGAGCTTGCGCAGGAAGGCTATCGCTTCCAGGTTCTCCCTGCCGCCGTACTGGTTGGGCAGCCACTCGCCCTCCTTGCGCGAGTAGTCCAGGTAGAGCATGGATGCCACGCCGTCGACGCGGAGGCCGTCGGCGTGGTATTTGTCCAGCCAGAAGGCGGCGCTGCTTTCGAGGAACGACCGCACCTCGTGCCGGCCGTAGTTGAAGATGTCGCTCTTCCAGTCGGGGTGGAACCCGAGCCGCGTGTCGGCGTGCTCGTAGAGGTGCGTCCCGTCGAAGTAGACCAGCCCGTGCTGGTCCGACGGGAAGTGGGCCGGCACCCAGTCGAGGATGACCCCTTTCCCTTTCTGGTGCAGCCGGTCGACCAGGTACATCAGGTCCTGCGGCGTGCCGTAGCGGCCCGTAGGAGCAAAGAAACCGGTCGTCTGGTAGCCCCACGAGCCGTAGAACGGGTGCTCCATCACCGGCATGAACTCGGCATGGGTGAAGTCCATGTCCACCAGATAATCGGCCAGTTCCCCGGCCATCTCGCGGTATGTCAGGCACCGGTCGTTCTGTCCCGGCACGCGCCTCCACGAGCCAAGGTGGACCTCGTAGACGGAGAGCGGCCCCGAGAGGCCGTTGCGCCGTTCACGCGCCTGCATCCAGTCCCGGTCGCCCCAGTCGTAGGCCAGGTCCCATATCCGGGAGGCGGTCCTGGGGGGCTCCTCACAGAAGAACGCCAGCGGGTCGCCCTTGTCGACCGTGTAGCCGTTTATTTTTGACGCGATATGATATTTGTAGACGGCCCCGTTTGCGAGGCCGGCCACGAACCCTTCCCAGATGCCCGAGCCGTCCCAACGGAGGCTCAAAGGGTTTGCGTTCGGGTCCCAGCCGTTGAAGTCCCCCACAACCGACAATTTCTCGGCGTTGGGGGCCCAGACCGAAAAGCGGGCGCCCGCCTTCCCGTCCACGGTGTCGAGGTGCGCGCCCAGGCTGTCGTAGAGCCGGAAGTGGTTGCCTTCCTTGAACAGGTAGATGTCGTGGTCCGAAAGAGTCATTTTGCGCCTCAGGGCACCTTGTAAACTGAGATGTCCAGTTCCGGAAACAGGTTGTCTATCTGCTGGATGCCGTGCAGGTCGGCGGTCCCGTTGCCCTCGACAGCGTTCTTCAGTGAATTGAACCTGTCCAGATGCTCCTTGAACCGGAGGACCCCGTAGTCCCGCGCCTGATATGTGGTGATGAGGAACTCCCAGTCGGAGCTCTCCATCAGGAGAAGCTCCCGCGCCGCCTGTTTGAGCAGCTCCTGCAAGTCCTCCCTGCCCTTGTACGCCGAAGCAGCCTGCTCCATCCATTTTTCGGCGGAAAATATCTCCTTCCATATCCAGACGGTGTCGTTGTTGAGCCAGATGCGGTGGTCGCCGCCGGCGCCCCAGGAGCTCTCGGGCAGCGATATCATCTGGGAGGGCGGATTGTCCGCAACGTAGGCGCCCAATGAAACCGGCTCAACGCCTGCCTTCGGCAGCTTTTCCAGCACCTTCTGCAACCACCGTATCCCCTCGAACCACCAGTGGCCGAACAACTCCGTATCGTATGGCGCGGCCACGATGGGCCAAAAGTCGCCGCCGTTTTTGTCAAGAAGGTCACGGACCGTCTCGACGAAGTGATGGGCATTCTCGTCAATGCGCGCCTCAACGCGTTCCGGCTCGTAGAACTCCTTTGCGCCCAGGTCCCGGCTCTGCCGGTCGGTGACGCGCCAGTACTGGAGGCCGCTTACGGAATCGCGCTTGTGGAACTCGCGGTACCAGCCATCCCCCGGGTAGCCCCACTCGCCGCTCCACACCTGCAATCCGGTCTTCTCGTTGCGGCCGAACACGGCCACCGTTCGGCCGTCGGATTTCATGTAGTAGGGCCGGAAGGTCGTCCTTCCCGACGGCTGGAGATCGGACGGTCCATTGCCCGGGTTCTCGACCCTTTTCAGGAACGGGAAATGCTCCCAGTAGATGCCTTCCGCCCTCCCGCCCTCTATCGTGTGGTGGTCCACGATGAAGTACTCCAGCCCCTCGTCGGCCAGGAAGCTCTCCAGGCCCGGCCGTTGCACCTCATTGGTGGAGGCGGGGGCCCGCCACCGCCCGGCGGGCCGGTAGCCGCACTCCGGGAGCCAGATGCCTTTTGGCCGGCGCCCGAAGTGGCGGGCGAAGCTCTCGACGCCCAGACGGACCTGGGCCCGGATGGCGCTCTCGGTTCCAAGGAGCGGCAGGTAGCCGTGGGTTGCAGCCGAGGTGAGAAGCTCGACCCGGTTTTCGTTTTGCAGGCGCCGGAAGCCTCCGACCAGGTCCCGGTGAAAATGGTCCTTGAAAAGCGAAAGGACGTTGTGGTATCCCGCCTCGTACATCCGGGCCAGATCACGTCGCTGGGGCCGGTCGCGGTGGTGCTCCATGTCCTTGGCGCAAAGGTCCAGCCGTTGGTATAGATACTGCTCGAAGCGCCCCTTGATGTATTCGTCGGCGAGCTGCTCCAACAGGACCGGCGTCACCCCGATGGACAGCATCGGTTTTTTGGCCGGCGGGAGGCTTTCGAGCATCCGCAGGAGCGGTATGTAGGTGTCGGCCATCACCTCGAAGAGCCACTCCTCGCCGAACGGCCACACGCCTGCCTTTCGTACGTAGGGGATGTGGGCGTGGAGCACGAAGGAAAAGCTGCCCGCGGTCATGCTTTCCCTCCCAAGGGATGATTCCCGGGAATGTGGATCTCCTTGAGGTACAGCAGCACCTCCTTGATGCCGTGCCTTTCGTCGACCTTGTTGCCGGAGCCGTCATAGATCTCGACGACGTCCATGAACCGGAGCCCCAGCTGGTACTTGTCGCGCTTGAGCGCCGACAAGAACTCTTCCTTGGGCTTGGGCGTCCCGTAGCCGGACACGAGCCCGTTGAAGAGCGTGGTCTTGATGCCGTACCGCTCGAAGAGCCCGGGGATGACCGCCGCAATCGGCGTGGTCTGGCAGTCGGCCAGCACGGTCATGGGCTTGCGGAACGAGATCTCCGAGTACAACGAATCGATGTAGTCCTCGATGCCATTCGGGTAGTACAGGATGGTCCCCAAATCCATGATGCCCAGCTTGTGGGCGGTGGCCTGGCCGCGCAGGGCCAGGATCTTGTTCACGGTCTCCTGGTCGAGCGGCTCGCCGTCGCTCTTGAAGATGGTGACGTTGTACCGCGTCCCATCGAACGAGACGTACAGCCCGGCCCCCATGCCCTGCTTTTTGACCTCGTAGCCCACGACGACCTCGGGGACCATACGCATGTCCAGCACGGTGACGCCGGTGCTGGCCAGCCCCACGGTCAGGGCTCGCCTCACCAGCCGGGAGATGGGCTTGCCGTCGGTGCCGGTCATTATCATGCCGTTTTGGCCCATCCAGGCGCCTATGGCCATCCCCAGGTCCAGGCACTGCCTCGCATCGCAGTCGTCAGACGAGTATATCCTCATGGTTCCACATCCTTTGTTGATATGCCGATTCGTGATCCTACTGGTCCGGTATCATGATGGTCCCCGGGCCCAGCCTCGAGCCGTACCAGAGCTTGATGTTCATCCCTATCTTGCTGTCCTCGCCGACCGAGCAGTGGTCGCCCGCCACGCAGCCGGTTTCGAGGGTGCTGTTGGGGCCGATGATGCAGCCCTCTCCGACTATGGTCTCTTTGAGCTTGACATTGTCCCCTATCTTGCTACCGTCCCATATTATGGAGCGCGATATCTCGACATTCTTGCCAATCTCCACGTTGTTGCCCATCACCGCGAAGCCGTCGACGTGGAGGCTCCCGTGGATTATACAGTTGCGGCCGCTTATGAGCGCCCGCTCCCCGCTGGAGAAATGGGTGCCCCGAGGGTGCACCGTGTGGACCCTGAGCTTTCCCTTCAAGGCGTCCTCGCTGGCGGCCAGGTAGGTGCTGGGCAGTCCCAGGTCGTTCCAGTACTCCTTGAACTCGAAGCCGAAAAGCTTCTCGCCGCCGGCAAGCATCCTGGGGAACAGGTCCCGCGAAAAATCGAATGTGGTGCCCCCCGGGACCTGCTTGAAAACGGCCGGGTCCATCATGTACATGCCGGCGTTGACCGTGTTGCTGAACGCCTCCTCGGGCCGGGGCTTCTCCACGAAGCGCTCTATCCGCTTCTCGCCGTCCAGGAGCGCCACGCCGTACTGGCTGGGATTGTCCACCTGCGAAAGCGCGATGGTCACCGGGCCCCCCTTGTTATTGTGGAAGTCGATGAACGCTTTGAGGTCTATGTTGGTGACCACGTCTGCCGAGAGCACGAGGAACTGGTCGTCGATCTCGCTGACCACCTTCTTGCAGGCGCCGGCCGTTCCGAACGGTTCGTTGTTCGTATAGTAGCCTATCTGCAGCCCGTACTTGCTGCCGTCGCCGCAGTGCTTCATCAGCGCCTCCTGCAGATAGTCCACGAGCATGAAGACCCGGTCGACCTTGATGCGCGAAAGCTCGTGGAACAGGTAGTCGACCAGCGGTATGTTGAAAAAGGGTATCATCGGCTTGGGCCGGGTGACCGTGAGAGGGAGCAGCCTCGTGCCCCTGCCGGCGGCCATTACCACGACGTCCATGTTTACCCACGCCCGTTCATATGTCTTGTTGGGAATCAAGATAACGGGGTCGGCGGTATTAAACTTTTTACGAATCAGGGGGGCGACTTCAGGGTACAGGGTTCAGGGTACAGGGTACAGGGTGACGACGAGGGTACAGGGTTCAGGGTACAGGGTGACGACGAGGGTACAGGGTTCAGGGTACAGGGTACAGGGGACACCGGCGGACCCTGAACCCTGACCCCTGACCCAGAGGACTTGCGGTCCTCTTCGCCTTGGCGACCCTCGGGTCGCCTGCGGACCCTGAGTTGACCCTGAACCCTGAACCCTGACCCCTGAACCCTGATCAGGCGTTTATAACCGGTAAAACATCCTTATCAAAAAGTGTTATTAGAAGGACAGCCATATACTCCATAGAATGGGACGCAAACTGCTGGTAGCCGGGCTCGTTTGGCCCCTGCTCCTGCTGACCATTGTGCCAGCCCAGCTTGCGGTCCCGGCCGAAGCCAGCGTCAACCCGGTCCCGCAGATGGCGATGTCGTTTTCCTCCGCCGGTATAACGGTCGCGCCCTCATTTTTCGAACCCGGGGTGCAACAGGTTCAGGGGACGTTGTCCATCGACAAGATCCCGGGCGAGCGTTTCGTGGTCACGTTATCAGGCTCCATCGACACCGGCTGGGGTGTCGGCATAGCGCCAAGCCTGCTGGCATTCCAGGGCAATACCAAGGTGGTCCCCTTCACGGTCACCGTGAACACCCCGCCATCCACATCCGTCGATTTGGTCGGCGACCTTCGCATCGAGGCCAGGGGCAAGGGCCTCAGCCTGGACCCGATAGTCGTGGGCCATGTGGTCGTCACGGTGGCCCCGTTCTACAAGCTCTACATCGATTCGCCCAACCCCTACTTGGAGGTAACGCCCGGCTCGAAGCTCAGCTTCCTCGTGGAGCTGCGCAACATGGGCAATTCCATGGACTCCTACGACATCTACATCGAGAACCAGGAGGAGCTTGCAGGCATGGGCTGGACCGTTTCCTTTTCGAGCCCGTCGGTGAGCAAGGTGCGGGCCTACGACAGCAGGACCGTGCGCCTATACGTGATGGCGCCGCAAAGGAGCGTCCTGTACAAGGCAGAGGGTTCGATAATAAACGTCCGGGCCATCTCCCTGAACGCCCTCGACGCCGGCGACCAGGTCGACATGGTCTATCCCTTCGTCGTCTACGAGCGGGGCACGTTCATCGACCCGTTCGCCACGAGCGTCGGGGCGGTCGTCCTCTTGGCCATCGTGGTCCCCACGGCGTACATCGGCCGCCGCGTCTTTCGCTGGAACAAGACCCGCCCGCGGCCGGCCAAGGATGAGTACGACGACCTCGATGACGACGATTACGACGACGATGACTACGAGGATGACGATTTCGAAGACGACGAACACGACGACCGCAGATAGCACGTTGTTCCTCGCGGTCAAGTGTCGGTCCGCCCTTACGTCCCTTGGATAAATTGGACAGAACGTCCCTTGCAACAATTGCAAAGAACGTCCCTTACGTCCCTTTCACCAATTACGCAGCGTAGTACGCCTCGTCGTATGGCTCGGGTTTCAGGCCCTTGCGCGTCCGTATCTCGGCGACGACGCCGTTTATCAGCTCCGGCGGGACCCGCTGGAAACCGGTGTTCTCCGAGGCCCAAAGGACGCGGCCGCCCGAGGCTGACCGTATCGAGCTTGCAAAGCCGAACATGGCCGCCACTGGCGCCTTCGTTGTGATGGTGGTGAGGTCGCCGACCTGCTCGATGGCCTGGATCTCGTTGCGCCGCTGCAAAAGTTCCCGGTTCACGTTGCCGACTATGTCGTCGGGGACGTTGAGCGTCACCTTGGCGATGGGCTCCAGAAGCACCCTTCCGGCCTGGCACATTGCGCCGTACAGCGAGGAGCGCGCGGCCGGTATGACCTGCGCCGGGCCGCGGTGGATGGTGTCCTCGTGGAGCTTGGCGTCCATGAGCTTGACCTTGAGCCCCCGGCACTTCTCGTTGGTCAGCGGGCCGCGGTCCAGGGCCTCCTTGACGCCGTCGATTATGAGGTCCATGGTCTCGTGCAGGTTCTGGATGCTCTTGGTCATGTCCAGCATGATGTTGGTGCCGTGGATGTTCACGACCGACTTGGATTCCTCTTTGTCGAATCCCAGATCCTGCAATTTCTTCGCCAGTGCCTTTTGGTCCTTTATCTTCGAGTCGGAGGGTATCTCGCCGTCCAGTATCGCCTTCACGATGGGCTCGGCCAGGGGCTCCACCTCGAGGTAGAACCGGTTGTGCTTGTTGGGCGACTTGCCCTCGAAGGGACCGCCCTCGTGCTCGACGCATTCGCGATAGACGACCAGGGGCTTGGAGACCACCACGTCGACCTTGTGGTCATTGATTATGCGGAATGTCGTTATCTCTATGTGGAGTTCGCCCATGCCCGAAAGCAGGTTCTCGCCTGTTTCCTGGTTGATCTCTATTCTGAGGGAAGCGTCTTCCTTGGACACCTTGCGCAGGACCTCGACCAGCTTGGGCAGGTCCTTCATCTGCTTTGCCTCGATGGCAACGGTGACGACAGGTTCCGACACGTGCCTTATCTCCTCGAAGGCGTCCATGTCCTTCTGGGACGAGATGGTCTGGCCGACCATGGCGCTCCTCAGGCCGGTCACGGCCGCGATGTTCCCGGCCACCACGCCGTCCGGCGTCATCAGCCGGTTGGGGCCCATGAAAACAGCCACGTCGTGGCATTTGTTCTTGTACTTGGTGGCGCTGACGTAGTATTCCTCTCCCGCCAGGATCTTGCCGCTGAACACCCGCCCGGTGGCTATCTCTCCGGCGTGCTCGTCGATCGTGATGTCCGTTATCATGAACGACAGCGGGCCCTTGGCGTCCGTGGCAAGCATCGCTTTGCCGACCTCGCTGTCGGCCGGCCCCCGCCAGATGTGCGGGATGCGGTACTTCTGGGCGGTCAGCGGGTTGGGCAGGTGCTTGACGACCATGTCGAACACGACGTCGTTTATGCGCGCCTTGGCGGCCAGATCCTTCTGCTTGCCCTGCGTGCAAAGATCGATTATGTCTTTGAACTTCACTCCCGTGTTGACCATGTACGGGACCGAGAGCGCCCAGTTGTGGTAGGCGCTGCCGAACGCGACCGAGCCGTCGTTGACGTTTACGAACCAGCTCTCCTTGAACTCGTCCGGCACCATTCTGCGGATGAGCTCGTTGACGTCCTCTATTATCTTCTTGAAGCGGGTCTGGAGCATCTCCGGCGTCAGTTTGAGCTCGTTTATGGCCCGGTCCACCTTGGAGATGAAGAGCGTCGGCTTGACCTTCTCCCTGAGCGCCTGGCGCAATACAGTCTCGGTCTGTGCCATCACGCCCTCGACGGCGCAGACAAGGACCACGGCGCCGTCGACGGCGCGCATGGCGCGGGTGACGTCGCCGCCGAAGTCGACGTGGCCGGGCGTGTCGATGAGGTTGATGAGGTACTCCTTGCCCTGCCATGGGTGAACGATCGAGACGTTGGCCGAGTTGATGGTCATGCAGCGGGACTGCTCCTGCTCGTCGAAGTTCAGGTACAGCTGCTTTCCGGCAAGCTCGTTGGATATCATTCCAGCCGCCGCAAGCAGGTTGTCCGAAAGCGTGGTCTTCCCGTGGTGGATGTGCGCAACGATGCCTATGTTGCGTATCCATTCGGGCTTGTGCATCATCGTCTTTATCTTCGAAGCCAGCTCTTCCTTGATATATGCCATGCTATTCACCTTACCGATTCATGCAAAAAACCGATGATGGTCATCTGTCTCATCTTGCCGAGGCAGCGACCCTCTCTATCTCTCCCTTCTTCGCCATCGAATGGCTGTTGACGTCCCCGCGGGCCGCCATTATCAGCTCGTCGGCGAGGCACATCTCGATGCGCTTCTTGTTGCCCCGCGAGACCTTGATGACGCCCTGGCAGATGTTCTTCACGGCGATGTTCACCCTCCGGTAGGAGGAGCAGTCCACCGCCTTGGGGACGGAGATGCCGCCGTACTTGAGGCGGGTGACCTCTTCCCTTATGGAGACCTTCTCCACGGCGTCGACGAGGACCTGTATCGGGTTCTGCTTGGTCTTCTCCTCGATTATCTTGAACGCGTTCTGCACCATGCGGTAGGTCCGGGCTTTTTCGCCGGTGGCGTGCTCGGTGCGCATCATCCCGTTGATTATCCGCTCCACGATGTTGACCTTCTGCTTCGAGAAGGGCTTGTTGGCGTACTTGGCGTTCGTATGCGGGATGGCTATCGGGGTGATGTTGATGTACCGCTTGAGGCCGAGGTCCTTGACGGTGATGCCGTCGAAGGAGTAGCGGCCGAAAAGCAGCGGCATGTTGAAGCGTTTCTCGGGCACGGCCGGTGCGGGCGCGGCCTCGGTCGGCTCGGGCCTGGCGGGCGGTGCGGCCTTTTCGGCCGGGAGCGCCGGCTGGGCCGCCACGGGCGCCGCAGGGAGCATCGGCTCCGCCGGCGTTGCGGGCAGTACGGCCGGGTGTTCGGGCGCCTTCTCCTCTTTCTTCTCGGCGACCGGTTCCGCTGGCTGGCTCTCGGGTGTAACGTCAACCATTCAAATCACCTCACGGGCTTCTCCTTCTTGCCCCGGACGAGCTGGTCCAGCGAGACGCTGTTGACCTGTATGACCTTGTAGCGGACGCCGGGGATGTCGCCGTAGGACCGGCCCATGCGGCCGCCTATTCCCTCGACCAGGACCTCGTCGTGCTCATCGATGTAGTTGATGGCGCCGTCGCCGACGGCAAAGGCGGTTATCTGGCGACCGTTCTTGATGAGCTGGACCTTGACGCACTTTCGTATGGCCGAATTCGGTTGTTTGGCCTCGATGCCGACCTTTTCCAAAACGATGCCCCGGGCCTGGGGCGCGCCCTCGAGAGGGTCCGAGCGCTCGCGCAGATGGAGCATGCGCCGCTTGTAGTACCGGTCGCTCCAGCGGAGCTTCTTCCGGTTCGATATCAGCTTGCGCGCCGTGTTCAATCCCGTCGGCATGTCTTCACCTATCTTTGGTAAGACACCCTAAATGCCCTACCGTATATAAAGATTAAGGCTAGTTAATATAGTAATTGAAGACCGCACCGCCGACGGTGGAGGGGCGGCGGCCCGTGCTAGAAAATGGCACGAGCTGGGTGCAATGGAAAAAAATGGGCCGGAAGCGGGATGCAGGGGTCCGCTACGAGATCGCCCGCCAGGCTCAATCCTGGAAAACCTGGCGGCCTTTCCCCCTGCGTTTCTCGATCAGTCTCCTCGCCGGCCCGTAGAGCCCGGCCGTCAGCGCCATCGAGATGAGCGCGTCCAGCCCCAGGAGCCCGGCCTGCCAGGGCGAGGCCGTCTGGCGTGAAATGACTGCCGGCCGCTGGATGTAGAAACCGACATCCATGTTGTTGTTCGATTCGTCCCCTTCGGACACCCAGCCCATCGGGTCGACCATCACCTTGAGAACGTGCGGCCCCGGCGTCGCCTTCCATTCTATTTCGACCGAGAATCCCTCGGTGGACGGGGCAAGCCGGAGGCTCTCCACCTTGATGATGCGGTCGTCCATGTAGGCGTACACGTTGAACGGGATCTCGGTCGAGAAGCCGGCCATCCGGACGCTGGCGATGAACCGGACCTTCTGGCCCGACCGGGCCTCGCCCAAGAGCTGCACCCGCTCGACCCACATCTCCGGGAGATCATCAGCCGCTTCCTCGGGTTCGCCGTCCGGCCCGGCCGTCCGGACCGCGGACGGAGACCTCTTGCCGGCCGCCGCCGGCTCCTCACGCGAAGGCGGCGCCGCCCCGGGCGCCTTCTCGGCGACATACTCGCCGCTCTCATCGACCGGCGCTTCCGCCCGTTCCTTCACGGCAAGCTCCGCGGAACAGCTGTATACGGCCTTGTCCGAGGAATACATCGGGAAGAGCTTTGCG
>Ga0315286_10005650_pt1 | contig 12094 bp, 9 predicted proteins | sample YL17G10_0_MG_FD_205038 | JGI IMG/M metagenome (GOLD analysis project Ga0315286, IMG submission 205038) | Sediment microbial communities from Yellowstone Lake, YNP, Wyoming, USA - YL17G10_0 | ecosystem: Environmental > Aquatic > Freshwater > Lake > Sediment | place: USA: Wyoming | collected... | reverse complement strand
AAGTGAATTATCGGTAAAGTATGTGAAGGGAAGCTCGTCTGCCAGGAGTAAAGTACCAGCCTCTAAGGCAGGCACCCGCCAGGTAAGCTGCCAGAAGAAGCGCTGCTGGAGCGTCCATTCCCGACGAAAGGTATTGGCGGCGATAAACTGCTGTCCAACAGCCAGGCTGGTGAGTAGCGCAGCAACTAACCAGGGTATCGGATTGCGCACTGGTAACAGACCGATCAGCCCCGCTGAAACGAGAGAGGCCCCAGGCAAGAAAAGCAGAGTAAAACGGTCCGCTGCAAACCCTTTCCCAACAACCAACCCCGCTAGCCAGATCGGCCAGCCTGCCACAAGGCATGCCAGGAGTCCAATCCAAAGCACTGAAAGAGCGCCATTTCTGAAACCAACTTCGACAGGTAACGTCCGCCTGAGCATCAAAAGGTAAATCGCCAATGCCGCCAGCGTGACACCCGTCAGAATAACGGCCATCTCAGTGGTACGAGTACCCAGGGTCGCAGCAGGCAGTTGAAAAACCATCCCCCAAGCGACCGGGATCGAGATCCATAGACTTTGCAGGACGGTCTTCCCCAGATCCAAGAAAGCAAAAAAAGGAGTTTCCTGGAATTTATCAAAGAATGTAATTTCATATCGGTGAGGTTGGTTCTGCAACGTGCTCACCTTCCAGAGAATAGCTCCCACCCATAAAGCCAGGTATGGGAACCAACTCCGAAGCACTTTCCATAACCGCTTTCTCTTATCTAAAAGATGATCTCGGAGTGCCGTCCAGAGCAAAATGGGCCTGATCAATTCTAAAAAAAATAAGTAATCTATGAGCAGGAGGTTCAACAAAGACAGTAGCCAGGCAAAGACAGATGACAGCCTGGCATGCCACACCTTTCCATCCCTCCATCCTGCCATTCTCCCAGTGGGAGAGGGATTAGGAGTGAGGGGTTCTTGCTGGACAATTCTTATATTCAGATAAAAAGAAAATAGCAATCCAGTCAATACCAAGAAGAAATGCCCGTAGATGATCGACGCCCATTGCTGTTTGAACCCGGGGTATACCAGGAAGAACAGGCCTGCCCACACCGCCAAATGAGCATATTTCGACCAAATTGTTCGCATCAGCCCATAGAAGGACAGCGTGGCGGTGAACCGGGTCAAAATTGCGAACACATGCCAATGCCAGGGAATCCGAGTCCCCAACAGAGCCACGGTCACCCGGTAAAGCCAGCTCAGCAGAGGCCGGTCAGAGGAAAAATACCGATCCAATCCGGCGGAGCCAAGGCGATCTGCAATCCAGGCGATCGGAAAATCGTCCCAGATGAAGCCAATCCAAGGGATCAGGAGAGCATAACTCGCCACTGCTAGTAAGAACAATACCAGGGGCATGCCGTGTATCCATAATCTACTTGATACAAACTTACTGATCCGATCCTTCATCCTACGCTTGATCCACCTTGCTTCTCCAGGATTGGAAAAGCGGAGAGCACTTGGTTAAAGTGACTCGCTCCCCGCTTTTCTGTATGATCTACCTATTCCATCGCCCCTAAGACCAATGCCAGCAGCGACATGCGCACCACCACGCCGTTGAAAGCTTCGATCCAATAACGGGCATGGCGTGTGTCATCGACATCGACCGGAAGCTCATCCATGCGCGGCAAGGAGTGCAGGACGATCGAATCCTGCTTGGCTTTGCGGAGCAGCTCCTTGGTCACGCGGTAATTCGCTGGGGTCAAACCGACATCGCCTTTTCGCTCATCGCGCGATTTGGTGTAATCGGGCTGCACCACCGGCTCCATATAAATTACATCGGCTTCGGAAATCGCCTGCTCAACATGCTCGATTTCCTTAAAATTCAGGTTCAAAGCCTTGAGTTCCTGCTTGAAATCCTCGGTCAGGCTCATCTCTGGCGGTGACACATAAAAAGCGTCAATGTCAAACTGCGTCATCGCGTACGAAATGCTGTGCATAGTACGCATGCGCATATCGCCGATCAAGAGAAACTTTAACCCATCCAGGCGGCCTTTTTCGCCCAGGATGGTGTACAGATCGGTCAACACCTGGGTGGGGTGCTCGCCCCAGCCATCGCCGGCATTGATTACCGGGATACTTGCCCACTTGGCTGCCTCGTGCGGTGCGCCCTGCTGGAAGTGGCGCATAACGAGCACATCGCCATAATATTCGAGCATGCGCACGGTATCCTTGATGGATTCCTGGTAAAAATCGCCCGCCCGGGTCATCTTGGCGTCTGAAAAGCCCAAGACATGTCCTCCCAGGCGGTGCATGGCTGCTTCGTGGGCCAGGCGCGTGCGCGTGCTGGGCTGATAGAAGGCTGTCACCAGGGTCTTTTCCTTCAAGAGATCGGCATTCTTCCGGTTTCGAGCAAAAGGAGCCAACCGGTCCGCCACCTCAAAAATGCGGAAGTATTCCTCTCTGCCAAAATCTTTGAGTGACAGGATGTCACGTCCACTAAAACTACGCATATCTTTTCCTCCAATTAAAAATATTTGGGTCCGGTTGAAAGGTTCCCCTATGACCAGACCTCTTACTTAACCCACCCGTCGAACCACATGGAAATTGAAATAACCGGGCAGGAAATAGCTAAAAGAATAATCCACCACCCGTCCCGCGGGGGTATACAGATAGGCGATAAAACGCAGCAGCACATCGCCTCTCTGAATGCCCAAAGCACGCGCAACTTCTGAGCTGGCAGTCACCGCGTTGATTTCACAGCGAGAAGAAGCCAGATCGAGTGTTTTCCGACACAGAAGCTGGTCTAAGACAGATCCGGTGAACCCTTCACGCAGCTCTGCCAGGGTGATTACATCATGAGGCAGAATATCGATCAGATAAGCCGCCGGCTGGCCTTCTGCCAGGATAACTCTTGTCACCTGCAAGAGGACTATCCCTGGTTCGAGGCCTAACGCTGCTGCATCCTCCTGAGTAGCAGGTTTTTCTTCTGTACGCATTTCGCCCAAGGCCACCGGCAAGCCAATCCGCCTTGCCAGAGTCTCGATGCTCTCCAATACCTCCAGGCCGCTCTCAATCACCTGCGAAGGTCGGGCTACAAAGGTGCCAGAGCCTTGACGCCGGTGGATCAGCCCCTGGGTCTCAAAGGTGCGCATGGCTTCACGCAGTGTTGCACGCGATACTCCCAGCCGGCGCGCCAGGTCTGGTTCAGAAGGCAGTCGTTCACCGGCCTGTAATCCGTTGATCAAGCTGCTTAAGCTTACGTGAAGTTTTTGGGATGTTGATTGGTTAAGACTCATATTCAATTTTTCTCTACCACAGGCACAAAATCAAATTTTTTCACATCGACCAGACCCAGGTCAGAAATCCTTAGTTCAGGGATGACCACCAGGGCGGATAGGCTGAGCTGCATATTGGGATTGTTGAGCATGCAGCCGCAAGCTTTGAAACCCTCCAATACAGTAGCGGCTTTCTTAGAGACTACCTCTGCCCTTTCATCCGACATCAGGCCGGCAATCGGGAGGTCCACCGATCCGATGATTTTCCCTTCGCGTACAACCACCTGGCCGCCGCCCACCCGCGCCAGCTCATTGGCAGCCAGGGCCATATCAGCCTCGCTGGTGCCAGTGACGATCAGATGGTGGCTGTCGTGCGCGACCGTAGTGGCGATTGCGCAGGGGACATTGAATCCAAAACCGTGCACCAACCCCACTTGAACTCGGCCAGTACTTTGGTGGCGTTCCACCACCGCGATCTTGGCCACATCACGTTTTGTATCCACCTGCACTTCCCCATTCACCACCGGCATTTCGAAAAGAAGATGGCGGGTCGGAGCCTGGTTTTCGAGGATACCGATCACATGGGCTTTAACCGTCCCGGTTCCAGGTGCTGCCAGGCGGAAATCGAGGGGAGCAAGCGGGCCTTTCAGGTGAACAGAATGCTTCACCCATTCAGGATATGGATAGGAGCTTAAAGCGATGGATAGATGCCCCTCATCGGCGACCACCCGGCCCATGGCAATCACCTGGTCAGGTGAAAAATTCCCCAGGTCTCTCACCAGCAGGACATCCGCACACCGCCCAGGAGCAATCATCCCGACCTGCCTTGAAACCCCAAAATGCTCCGCCGTGTTAAGTGTTGCCATTTGGATCGCCGTCACGGGCGACACACCCGCCTGGATCGCTACCCGCAGCGCTCGATCGACATGCCCCTCACTGACCAGGGTTTCTGAGTGTGAGTCATCCGTACAGAGTAGAAAATGTCGCGAGTCCAGGCCCAATTCCGTCAGGGCGCGCACCTGGACGGCTACATCATGCCAACCCGATCCCTGCCGCAGGATGGCCTTCATCCCTTGCCGGACACGCTGGACGGCATCCTCCGGGCGGGTTCCCTCGTGGTCATCCTCTGGCCCTCCGGCCACATACCCATGAAATGCCCGGCCCAAGTCTGGTGAAGCATAATGACCGCCGATAACTTTTCCCATTCGACGGGCCTCTGCCATCTCTGCGTGCATTTTTTCATCGCCCAAAAACACGCCCGGAAAGTTCATCACTTCCCCCAAACCGATGATCCCCGGCCAGGCCATCGCCTCTGCCACTTCTGCCGGTCCAATGCTGGCGCCGGATGTCTCCAGCCCCGGTGCAGAGGGAACGCAGGAGGGCATCTGCACCCACACATGGATGGGCTGGATGGCAGCTTCATCCACCATCAGCTTGACCCCCTGCAAGCCAAAGATGTTCGCAATTTCGTGCGGATCTACAAACATGCCCGTCGTTCCATGCGGAATCACCGCCCGGACAAACTCGGTCACGGTCAGCATCCCCGACTCGATGTGCATGTGTGCATCTAAAAGGCCAGGCACCAGGAACCGCCCTCCAGCCTCGATGATGCGCGTTCCTTCGCCGATGGTATGAGAGGCATCCGAACCGACATAAGCAATGCGTTCTCCTTTGACCGCGATATCGGTATGCGGGATGATCTCACCCGATTGGACACACACCCACTGCCCATCTCGGATGACCAGGTCCGCTGGAGCGCGTCCCATTGCAACATCGACGAGAGAGCGAGAAATGGCCATACTATAGAACGTGCTCATTTCGATTTCCTTCGCAGGTCTCGTAGAACAACCTTCAAGTTGTCTTGTTCCTTTCTACCCGGCTAATAACCGGCGAGAAGCCCGGTTATGCCGCTCCACCAATTGGGGGAGATCGATATTCACCAGTTGTCCGTCTTTCACAACCAGCTTGCCGCCCACCACAACATAGTCGACACCTACAGGCGCACAAAAGACAGCCGCTGCCACCGGATCATGCAAAGCACCCGCATAGCCCAGCCGGTTCAAGTCAATGGCAACGAAGTCGGCGCATTTCCCAGGCTCCAGGGAACCCAGATCTTTCCTGCCCAGCACCGAGGCGCTGCCGCGTGTGGCAATCTCCAAAGCCTGCCTGGCAGTCATCAGTGCCGGCACACCCCCACTCGAAAGCGATGCCCCCATCAATCCTGCTCGAACGCGTGAGACCAGCATTGCCTGGCGCACTTCCTCCAGCAGATGAGAGCCATCGTTGCTGGCAGATCCATCTACCCCCAATCCAACTTTTACCCCGGCGGTCAGCATTTCGAGAATTGGTGCGATTCCCGAAGCCAGGCGCATGTTGGAAGTAGGGCAGTGCGCCACTCCGCAGCCCGTTTGAGCATACAACGCAATTTCATCCTGTTCAACGTGCACGGAATGTGCAAACCAAACATCCGGTCCAACCCAATTCAACAGACTCATATAAGCCGCGGGACGGTAGCCAAACTTTTCAAGGCAGAAGACCTCTTCATCCTTTGTCTCAGCCAGGTGGGTATGCAGGTGCACACCATATTCACGCGCTAAAGAAGCGCTAGCCCGCATCAGATCAGCCGTAACGCTGAACGGCGAACACGGGGCCAGCACAATCTGGGTCATCGACCCCGGATTCGGGTCGTGATAAGTCTCGATCAGCCGCTGGGAGTCTTTCAGGATGAAATCTTCGTTCTCCACTACCCGATCCGGAGGCAGCCCCCCCTGGCTCTCCCCCAGACTCATAGAGCCGCGCGAGGCGTGCAGCCGGATCCCGACCTCTTGCCCGGCCTGGATTTCATCATCCAGGCGCGACCCGTTTGGAAAGATATACAGGTGATCTGAGGCCGTTGTACATCCCGAGAGTGCCAGCTCTGCCAGGGCAGTCTGAGCAGAGATCCGAATATCTTCAGGCCTCATGCGTGCCCAGATCGGATATAACGTTTTCAGCCAACCGAACAAATTGGCATCCTGGGCTGCCGGGACGGCACGCGTCAAGGTCTGGTAGAAGTGATGATGCGTATTTATCAGCCCTGGCAAAACGAGATAACCTGAAAGATCAAGGATATGATCCGCAGTATCTGGAAGTTCAGCAGCCGAACCTACCCGCTCGATGAAACCATCTCGCACAAAAAGACCACCGTCGGAAATTTCCTGGCGATGGTCGTCCATAGTCACAAGAATTGAACACCGGCGCAGAAGGAATGTTGTCATAAGCGCTTGCTACCGTAAGAAGCATTTCCCAAAGAGAAAAGCCAATTTGTCTGACAACTAAAGTTTAGCAAAGAAGAAGTCTCTTGTCAATTGTCAGACAACTTAAATTTGCTCAATAAATCGAGTTTGACCTTTTCTGGCTATTAAACCACAACCCCCACCTGCGCCGGATAAAAGAAGCTTGGAATCCAACACAGGTGGGAAAAGTCAAACTTCACGAAGTTTGCATGAATAAAATCAGGCTTTCTGAGCCGCAGCGTATTTTGCCGATCGAACCGTATTGGACAAGAGCTTGGCGATAGTCATTGGGCCGACTCCGCCCGGTACTGGCGTCAACCAGCCCGCCACCTCCTTAGCTTCTTCAAAGCACACATCGCCGACCCACCGGTAACCTTTCTTGGAAGTAGGATCGTCAACCGCGTTCGTGCCAACGTCGATCACCACCGCGCCAGGTTTGATCCAGTCCCCGCGCACCATCTCGGCCTTGCCCACGGCTGCAACCAGGATATCGGCTTGCCGGCAGATGCCAGGCAAATCCTTCGAACGAGAGTGACAGATCGTGACGGTAGCATCCCGCTTTACCAGTAGCAAAGCCGCTGGCATGCCTACAATATTCGAGCGGCCCAATACCACCGCGTTTGCCCCCTTGAAAGGAACCCCCGTCTGCTCGATCAGATACATCACCCCATCCGGTGTACATGGCACAAACAGTGGCTCGCGGCCTTTTTGGGCCAGCCGGCCAATATTCAAGGGATGAAAGCCATCCACATCTTTCTCAATGCTGATCGCGTTAAGTACTTTTTCGTCATCCAGATGGGATGGCAAAGGAAGCTGGACCAGAATCCCATTGATGCGTGGATCAGCATTCAGCTCGCGCACCAAAGTCTCCACTTCTTCCTGTGTCGATGTAGCCGGCAGGGTATAACCAAATGATTCAATGCCAATCTCACGCGCCCGCTTTTGCTTCATGCTCACATAAGACTGTGAGTCCTTGCGTTCGCCCACCAAAACCGTTGCCAACCCCGGATGCGGTAGGCCGGCCTGGATCATCGCCTCGATTTCAGCAGCCGTCTCGACGCGAAGTTTTTCGGCGATTGCGTTTCCATCGATGATTTGAGCTGTCATGTTCCTCTCCTTGTATGAACTGTCATTACGATCGTTCTGTGCGAAGCAATCTTATATAAAATCATTATCCAGGAAATTTCACTTTAATGCAATGGACTAATGTCACTCTCTGGGTATAAAACCATCCTCACCTTCGTCGTTGACAAAACACCAACAACCATTAAAATACCTGAGTTTAGTCGAATGATCGCTTGGGACTTCAAAGGCAAAGAGCATAACGCTGCCCGGACAATACCATGCGGTAAACCATCAGGATAAATTAAAATGAGACAACCTTTTTTTCTCTTATTATGGATCCTGCTGCTTCTGCTGGGGCTGACCAGTTGTGGCAGCCAGGGCTCTTCCACCGGTAGCGCTGCTGCCGGCATCGAATATTACCTCCAAGCGCTTGCCTCAAAGGATGCAGACCAACTCGTCCAGGCCTCCTGCGCCCAATGGGAAGAAGGATCCAGCGTAGAGTTGGATTCTTTCGAGTTGGTTGAAACCAAATTAGATAATCTATCCTGCCAGGAGACGGGTGAGGAAGGGGAAACAAAGCTGGTTATCTGCCAGGGGAAAATCCTCACCAGTTACAACGGCGAGAACCAAGAAGTCGACCTTTCAGCGAATACCTACGTGGCTGCCCTGGAAGACGGCGTGTGGAAGATGTGCGGTTATCGCTAAATAACAGTTCAGACTATGCTACGAAAAATTCTTTCGCCTGAGAACCTGGCCGCTTTCCTGCTCTGTTTGCTGGTTCTTCTGCTCCTCATCGTCACCGCAGACCAATCGCCCCAGTGGATCTACCAGGGATTTTAAATTCACCTTACTCCACCCATGACAATCCTCCAAATCTTGATCCTGTGCCTGGTAGCGCTTCTTTTGGGTGCATTCTTTCATGGTCGTTGGCGAGGCTGGCTTTTGTTGGTCGCCAGCCTGGCAGCCGTTTACTGGCTGCAGCCCTTCACGCCCATCCCGCACCTGGACTTCTGGCTCCCAGGCGCTTCTGTGGCCTTGACCGTTTTCGTCTGGGCAGTTACCCGGCAAGAATCACCTCCGGCAGGCAGGGAGAATTGGATTACAGCAGGGGTCGCAGCCGGGGTTGTGCTGGTCATTGGGCTTCTGCGCTACCTGGGGCCAGTCTGCTGTCTCACACCTTCTCGCCCACCAGAATTGTTCCAGATTTTGCTGGCAGTCTCGCTATCCATTGGGCTGGCTGTCCTTTTATGGCGGTCATCCCGAGCCAGGCCCGTCTTGCTGGCAGGCTTTCTTGGTCTGATCCTTTGCGTATTCGTCATCTTGAAAACAGAGCCACTCGCAGCCTGGGTCAGTGCCGGACTGCGCTCTCTTACCGGACGGTCTGCCGCAGCAGCCAGCTTGCTGGATTTACGTTGGCTGGGTTTCTCCTATATTGCCTTCCGCCTGCTGCACGTCTTACGCGACCGCCAGAGCGGTCGGCTGCCCGAATTCAAGCTCCAGGAATTCATCATCTATGTCCTCTTCTTTCCAACCCTGACCGCCGGGCCAATCGATCGCAGTCAACGCTTCGTTCAAAACCTGCGCAAGTCCTTCACACTCACCTCTTCTGACCTCCTACAAAGCAGCCAGCGAATTGCCTGGGGCTTTTTTAAAAAATTCGTTCTGGCCGATTCCCTGGCTGTGATCGCTCTCAACGAGGCGAAGGCTGCCCAAACCACATCGACCCTCTGGTTGTGGGTGCTCGTGTATGCTTATGCTTTGCGCATTTACCTTGATTTTTCAGGGTATACCGATATTGCCATCGCAGCCGGGCAGTTGCTTGGGATCAAGCTCCCTGAAAACTTTGACCGTCCTTACCTGAAACCCAATCTGACCGCCTTCTGGAATAGCTGGCACGTGACTCTGGCTCAGTGGTTCCGGGCTTATTTCTTCAATCCCCTGACGCGTGCCATGCGTTCCAGCAAAAGCCCCATCCCCATGCCGTTCATCATTTTGACCGGCCAGCTCAGCACCATGGCCCTGATCGGCCTGTGGCACGGCGTCACCTGGAATTTCTTGATTTGGGGGGTCTGGCATGGCATGGGGCTGTTCGTTCATAACCGCTGGGCCGAATTCATAAAAACCAGACTGGCAGGGATGAGCCAAAAGTCCTGGGTGAAACACCTGTCGGGCGCTGTTAGCACGTTTCTCACCTTCCAGTATGTTGCTCTGGGATGGGTCTGGTTTGCATTGCCAGAACCGGCCCAATCATGGAAAGTTTTGATCGGATTATTCGGGTATGGGCAGTAATCAATCCCACAAACATTCCCCTCTCCGCTCAGGAGAGGAACCAGGGGTGAGGGCTTTACCCTCAATCTCCCTCAAAAACCTTCTCATTAAATCCCTCCTGCTCATTGTCAGTTTTAACCTGCTCTTTGCATTGCTAGAACCCACCCCCCTGCTTGAGCGATTTTCCGGGTATAACTGGCTTTTTCCTGGCCGGGAACGGCTCCCGTTCGGGGAAGTCCAGGATAAAGCCTACAACTTAAGCCTCTACCAGTTAGATGCCATGCTCCTTTCGCACGAGATTGCCGCTCGAAAACCGGCCAATGAATACCGGGTTATCGTGATCGGCGATTCTTCTGTATGGGGTTTCTTATTGAAACCAGATCAGACTCTGACTGCCTGTCTGAATGCCTTTCACCTGGTTGCACAAGACGGGAAACAGGTGAAATTCTATAACCTGGGTTACCCGACCATCACCTTGACAAAGGACATCCTGATCCTCAAGAAAGCTATGCGCTTCCAACCGGATATGGTGGTCTGGCTGACAACCTTAGAGTCATATCCCTACCCCAAACAACTGTCCTCCCCAATCATTCAGCACAATCCAAAACCGGTGCGCGAACTTATCCAGGCCTATGATCTTAAATTGAGTCCACAAGATCCCAAGCTGGTTGATCTAAGCTTCTGGGAGCAAACGATCATCGGGCAGCGCCGCCCACTGGCTGATCTACTCAGGCTCCAACTCTACGGTGTGCTCTGGGCAGCCACAGGCGTAGACCAATTTTACCCGGATACGTATGATCCTCCTCAAGCGGATTTAAAACCCGATGTAAGCTTTTACAACCTGGTTCCTCCAACGCTGCAAGAAGACCTGCTTGCCTTCGATGTTTTATCTGCGGGGATCGAATTAGCAGGAGGGCGTCCTGTTTTACTCGTCAATGAGCCAATCTACATCAGCCAGGGAGTGAACAGCAATATCCGGTATAATTTCTTCTACCCTCGCTGGGCGTATGATCAGTATCGCTCACTGCTTGCGGAAATGAGCCAATCCAAGCATTGGACTTATCTTGATTTGTGGGATTTGATTCCCTCCGGAGAATTCACCAACAGCGCCATTCATATGACCCCTGCTGGTACAGATCGATTGGCCATCCATATAATTCGGGAAGTTGAACTCTTATTGGATAAAACCTATGCCCCCTGATTTGAGAAAGTTTCTGTTTTTCTTTTTTGCGGTTTATTTAGTTCTCACTTCCTGCACCAATCCTACCCCAACCACATTGCCTTTGTCTCCTACGCGAACAGGCACGCTTTCGCCAACGCCGCTTCCACGATTAGAACCAACCGCTACACATGAAACCACATTACCTCCTGCAGAGATTGTTCCTCAAGAGAGCACTTCTACCCCTGCGGAGCAGCCTTCCGAAACCCCCCAACAAGTTGTCCCGACCCGTACACTCCTGGCTCCGGAAGCCTGGAAAGAGCTGCCCGTTGTTCCCTCGGTCAGCCAGACAACGGCTCAAATCTACCAGAAAGGTCTGGAGATAGGCCGCGATCCGCACCGTTTTTCCAAAATTGGCGATTGCCAGAATGTCTCCTCGTATTTCCTTTCTCCATTTGAGCACCCATCCGCATACCGCCTGGGAAATTACACCAACCTGCAGGATGCCATCGATTGGTTCAAGGGTTCATTTACCCGTGACAGTCTAGCTGTGAAAGGCGGGTTCAATGTAGCAGCAGTGCTCTCACCGCTACGCGCTGACCCCAAGCAGTGTGAAAAAGGTGAAAGCCCCGCAGCTTGTGAGCTAAGGGTACACAATCCCAGTTTTGCGATCATCAGCATGGAAACCTGGTGGTCTGGCAAACCCGAGAACTACGAAAAATATATGCGCCAGCTCATCGAATATCTCATCAGCCAGGGAATCGTCCCTATCCTGGCCACCAAGGCAGATAACCTAGAAGGGGGTCACCAGATCAACCAGACCCTGGGTCAACTGGCCTGGGAATATGATATCCCGCTGTGGAATTTCTGGGCATCGGTGCAGTCCCTGCCCGATAAAGGCCTCACGGATGACGGTTTCCATTTGACTTTAGGTGATTATTTTTATGATAATCCCCAAACCACACAAACCGGCTGGTCCAAACGCAACCTCACCGCCCTCCAGGCCTTAGATGCTGTTTGGCGAGGCGTAACCAACCTTGTCCCCTCGCAGCCGTGAGTCTGTTGTTTTTTTTTACCGCTCCCTCTATCTC
>Ga0315286_10005649_pt1 | contig 12095 bp, 9 predicted proteins | sample YL17G10_0_MG_FD_205038 | JGI IMG/M metagenome (GOLD analysis project Ga0315286, IMG submission 205038) | Sediment microbial communities from Yellowstone Lake, YNP, Wyoming, USA - YL17G10_0 | ecosystem: Environmental > Aquatic > Freshwater > Lake > Sediment | place: USA: Wyoming | collected... | reverse complement strand
TCGTCAAAGCAATAGACATAGCCCGAGTCATTACCGACCACGATACGTGCGCCGTCGGCGCTGATTGCCGGCGAGGAGTTGATGTCTGCAGACGTGTTCGCGCTCGCCCGGCAAGAGAGAATGCCTACGTTGTCGTCAAACCGGTAGAAGCCCCCGTCATCGCGGCCAATGTAGATTGCGTTCCCGAGTACCGCCGGCGAAGAGAAGAACGGCTGCATTCCCGGCACCCAGGTATCGTTGGGCGGATAGTGCGAAAAATGACCCAGACCGGACGCGCCCAGACAATAGAGCCAGCCGCCGTCGTCGGCGATGTAGACCCGCTGGCCGTCGGCCGAAATGGCCGGCGAAGACAGGAAAGCGTCCTCGTTGAATGCAGTGAAGCTGCCTCTGGAACTGCCGCTTCGGGCATCATAGGCGTAGACGCACGCGTTGTCGCAACCGACATAGATGACCGTGTCAGTCGCCATGAAGTTGATTGCCGGCGAGGAGCAGAAGGCGTCGCCGTTAATCGTCTGTTTCCACCAGGCAATCTCCATCGGCTCGATACTAATGGTCCTGGTGTCCGAAGGTTCGGAAATGGCACCATGGATGTCTTTGGCATAAGCCACGACGTAGTAAGTTCCCGCATGGTCGTACTTGGCCGAATCGTAGATAACCCAGGTCCCACCCGGCACCGGCCCGAGCCAGCCGCTGTTCCTGGTTAGGTCGGTAGTGTCGTAGTAGAAGATGATGTAGATGCTGTCACCGTCCGCGTCGGTTGCCATGGCAGCAAGGCGGCGATTCAGGTGTCGGATTCCGCCTCCCACGCCGCCACCAAGCTCGGGCGGATTGGGCCTGTGATTGGACCCGACCGTCACCACCAGTTCGTCGGACCAGCGCGGGGACTGCTTGCCCTGGGAGTTGATGGCCAACGCCTTGACCTTGAACGCACCGTCGAAGAACCATGTATGCCGCACGTAGACCGCTTCGCCGCTGCTGTGCAGGCCAGTGGTGTCAGACTCCCCATCGCCCCAGTCAAAGACGTACCTAATCTGGTTTCTGCCCCGGTCAGTAGACACCGTAGCATAGGTCTCGGTCACATAGCCATAGCTTGCGGCGGCGCCATATGGCCGGACTGGCACACTCACGTCAGGTTCTCTCCTGCAGCGGGTCATGACAACCGCAACGAGAGAGAGCATTGACAAGACAACAGCTCTGAGACAATTTCGGAACACATGAAATCGTTTCATCTCAACTTCGCTCCTCACTGCTCATCATCTTCTGAGCACCGCCTTGCTACCAGGCCGTCAAGTGAGCGGTCAGGACGCGCAGAACGTCTGGGCCATCGCCACCGTTCTGCGTGCTGCCGTCCGCATATCGGTAGTATAGACTGAGCCCGGGACTTGTCAAGCGAGGAGAAAGTGATTGAGGGATTGATAGATTGAGGGATTGAGGGATTAAGGAAATAAGATGAGGTGATTGCGGAATGCAGATTGCGCCGGACCCGGAATCCGGGGTCAGGCTACTTGAGATACCGGGCTTTGAACCCGAGTTGCTTGAGGTGCTGGGCGAAGTCCGGCGCGCCATGCGTGACCAGGACTTCCTTCGGCTCGACTCGCCGGACATACTCGATGAGGTCGTAGTAGTCCGCATGGTCGGACAGGGGGATCACGACGTCCACCCCGAACTTGTACCGGGCATTCGAATCCACGCCCCAGCCGGACACGAAGATTGTCCTGCGCTTCGCCAGTCGCTCAGACCAGCGCCGCAAAGAGCCCGTGCTGCCCACAACAAGGACATCTGCATCCTGGACCCCGCGTTCCGCACTACTCAGCCCCGGATCTTCCAGCATCACCGTCGGTCCCAGGCTCTTGCCGAACAGCTCATACACGTCGCAGTACTGCCGAATCTGCGGCTCGGTCGCTACTCTGTAGCCCAGGCCGTTGAGCAGGGCGATTACTTCCTGCGCCTTGCCCAACGCATAGGCGCGGATAATCGGAACCTGGCCACTTTTGAGCGCCCGGTCTACTTCGAACTTGAGCATCGCCCGGGTGTCTTCTTCGGAAGGAAAGGCGTATTCGGGCAGACCGAACGTCGCCTCCATTATCAGGACGTCGCACTTGCGGACCTCTGCGGTCTCGGTGACCGGGCTGGGCCTGAGCTTCAAGTCACCGGTGTAGACAATCCGGCAGGAGTTCTCGACCAACACCTGGGCCGACCCAAGGATATGCCCGGCCGGGAACAGCGTGACAGTGCTCTCCCCCACTCTGAACGGCTGGTTGTAGTCCAGTTCGACCAGCTCCGTTTCGTGTTTCGCAAGCCGCAGGTCAAAGAACCGGCGCGTCGCTGGCGTGAGCAATGCCTTCTGATGCCGGCTGATGTGGTCGGAGTGGGCATGGGAAACGAAAGAGAGTGCCTGCGGCTTGCTCGCGTCGAGCCAGAGCCCGGGCTCAGACAGGAGAATTCCGGCCGGATGCAATTCGACCGGACCGGCGGCAAAAAGGGAGGTTTGGCTCTCGCTCATTCAAGCACCCGAGGGAAAGTTCAAAGTCCTAAGTTCAAAGCTCAAACCAAGTTCCAATGTCTAATGACCAAACCCGACCCGTTGTCCTTGGTGCTTTTGACCTTGATTCATTGTTTTGAACTTTGGAATTTGAACTTTGGAATCACTTGGTCCACATCATCCCGGGAATGTGCAGTTTGTCGGAGGTCAGATTGCCGACCACGACGAGGATGTAGCTGTCCGGGAAGACGTGATTGCGCGCGGCGCTGACCACCTCTTCCTGCGTGACCGCCTTCACCTTCGCGGCATAGCGGTCAAGGTAGTCGAGCCCGAGGTCAAAGAGCGCAATCCGGTCAAGTGCGTTGGCCTTATCCCAGGACGATTCGTATTGCAGCGGGAAATTGCCCAGGAAATAGTCCCTGGTCCGCTTCAGCTCATCCGCGGTGATTCCCTTGTCCCGGATTTCGGTCATCTCGTTCACGAGCAGGTTCAGCGCAGTCAGAGCGCTGTCGGTCCGGGTCTGGGTAGTGGCCGTGAAACTGCCGCCCAGCAGTTTGCGGTCGAACCCGGAACGGGCATCGTAGGCCAGACCCCGTTCCACGCGGATGGCAGTTCCGATTTTGGAGCTGAACACCGAACCACCCAGGATGAAGTTCATCAGGCGGCAGGCAAACACGTCCGACGCATTCTCCCGGATACCGTAGTGGCCGAGAATAATGTACGCCTGGTTCATTTCCGGCCGATTGATGACCCGGCCGCGCAAACCCGTAATCGACGGCAGTTCGGGCACGACCAGCTTCGGCACCGGCTTTGCGCTCCAGCCGGCAAGCCGCCGCTCGAGCCCGGCCTTCAGACTCTCGGACGGGAAATCGCCCACCGCTCCGAAATGGCAGTTGTTGGGCACGAACCATGTCTCGTAGAACTCCCGAACCTGCGCCCGGCCCAGTCCGGCGACCGTAGAGTCGTAGCCATTCCCCGGGCGGCCATAGGGATGATTACCGAACAGGTCGCGGTTGAACGCCCGGGACATCACGGTCCACGGGTCGTCTTCCCCGCTCTTGATTTCGTTCAGGACTTCCTGCCGCGCCCGGGCAACCTCCGAATCACTGAATGCCGGGTGCAGGAGCATGTCGGTCAGCAGGTCCAACGCCCGGTCAATGTCCTTCGCCAGCACGCGGATGCCGATAATCGTATGGTCGGCATCAGCCCAGGCATACATCGCGCCGCCCGTGAACTCGATTTCCTGGTTCAACTGCGTCGCGGACCGGGTAAGGGTACCACGGGTCAACAGTCGCGCCACGAGGTTCGCCAGCCCGTCCTGCCCCCGGGGGTCGGCCGCGCTCCCGGCCCGAATACCGATGCCGAGCTGCACCATCGGCAGGTGGTGGTCTTCGCTCGTGAGCATCAACAGACCGTTCTTCAGCGTGTCGCTGCGAATCGGGAACGACACCGCCAGGCTGAGGGCCGCCAGTAATATCAGGGCAATCCGGCGCACGTTCATTTCTCCTCCCCGGCAGCTTTGCCCGGCAGCAGCCGCCCGATGGTCCGGTTGTCAACGGTCAAGTACTTCCGGACCGCGCGGGAGATGTCCTCGGCGGTCACCGCGGCAATCCGGTTCGGATACTCGTTCGCGTAGTCTACCGAGCCGTACATCGTGTATGAATGGGCAATCTGGTAGGCCAGTCCGCTGTTGTCGTCCTGCCCGAACACAAAGTCGGCGATGACCTGGTTCTTCACCTTGGTCAGTTCGCTGTCGCTCACGGCTACGGTCTTCAGACTCTCCATTTCGACGTCAACCATCGCGACAACCGTATCCACCAAGACCGTGCTGCGCGGCGCAGTGAAGATGTAGAACATGCCCGGGTCGGTCTGCGCGTCGTTCCCGCCCCAGACGTAGAGCGCCTTCTGCCCGCTGTAGACCAGCCGGTTCGTCAGTCGGGAGGTGAAGCCGCGCATCAACAGGCCCTGCAGGACTTCAAACGCGTAAAAGTCCGGGTCGCTGCTACCCGGCACGTGCCAGCCCATCATCAGCGCCGGCATCTGGACGTCGCGCTTGACGACAACGGTCCGCTCGCCGCGCTGCTCCGGCTCGACCGGGCGCCAGAGCTCGACCGGATGCGACTTGATTCGACCGTAATACTGTGCGGCCTGGGCAAAGACTTTCGGCGCGCTCACGTCCCCGGCCACGACCAGCACGGCATTGGACGGCGAGTAGAACCGCTGGTAGTGCCGCCACAGGTCGCTCCGCCGCAGGCGGGCCAGGTCGTCCATCCAGCCGATCACCGGATTGTGATACGGATGGGTCTGGTACGCCGTGGCGTAGAAGCTCTCCCAGAGCGCGTCGCTCGGGTCGTTCTCGCGCAGCCGCCGCTCCTCCATCACCACGTTCCGCTCCTTCTCGAACTCGCTCGAATCGAGCAGCAGGTTCGCCATCTTGTCGGCCTCAAGCTTCATCTCCAGCTCGTACCGGTCGGACGCGAGTTCGGCCCAGTAGACGGTATAGTGCTCGGAAGTGAAGGCATTCTCCCGGCCGCCCTGCGCTTCAATCAACTCCGAGTATTTCCCGCCCGGATAGTTCCTCGTGCCTTTGAACATCATGTGTTCGAGCAGGTGCGACATGCCGGTATAACCCGACTGTTCATTGTATGACCCGACCCGGTACCAGACCTCGGTCGCGGTCACCGGCGCCGCATGATTCTCATAGACCACGACCTTCAGACCATTGGCCAGCACGGTGTCTCTGACCTGGAGCCCGGCCGCAAACCCGGGCGAACTCAACATGGCAAGCGACAACAAAACCAGTAGACTACGAATCACAACCTCCTCGGTCGCACATTCAGCGCCAACACGATTACCGCTCTTTGGATTTGGGGCTCGGCTGGCCATTGGGATTTCGGGCTTGGGATTTCTTCCTTAGAAGATGTGTCTCAGCGGCGCCACGATTCCTTTCAGTATCCAGTCGTTAATCAGGAAGCTGCAGCGTCCGATGAGCAGCGAGACGCGCGCCATCACCGTGTAGCCGAACGACGCGCCGAATGAAATCATGATTGCCGCGATGCCGATGCGCGAGCCGACCCCGAACAGACCCTTGTGCTCGCGCGAGAAGTAGAAGTAGAGAATGGTGGCAATCACCGCGACCACGATAATCAGGTTGTCCGCCGCGATGACCGATAGCGCGGTCCGGAGCCAACCGACTTTGAGTATCTCAATCAACACGATGTAGAGCACGAGCCCGCTCAAGATGCTCCAGAACGTCGCCCAGCTCTGGTTGCCTTTGGTCAACCGGCGAAATAGCAGAACATAGCTTAGGACGGCAATGATGATGGTGAACAGCACGCCGTGCCCGAACCCGAGTTCGCCGGGCGGGTTCGCCAGCGGCAGCATCGTACCCCGCAACTGCGGCAGCACCAGCCCATGAATCGTGCCGGCAATACCCAGACCGGCGCCGATGCCGATAATCAGGCCGAGCGGAATCCGGGAAACCCACGCGACTTTCGGTATGAACCGGGTCCACATCATGATTCCCAGAGTCGCCGGGATAATCAGAATCCAGGCCTCGACCTTGTTCCCGGCACGGAGGAAGTCCCCGAAGTTGCCGACCAGCAGCGGCCAGACGTCCTGATACCAGAAGATGACGACCGTGAACGCGGCCGAAACGCCGACATAAAGGTGCTCGGCGAAACGGTAGAGCGGGTTGTCCTTGTACAGGAAAGACAGAATCGCAATCGTCAGGGTCGCGGCAATCCAGGTGCTGATGATAGTGCCTAACATCTGCCTATGCCGGGTTCTGGGTTTGAGGCCCGCCCGGCGCCTGACCCCCGACCCCTATTCCCTGACCCCTTCCCCCAGGCCCCTTCTTCTTTGCCCGGCGCTCGAAATAGAACGTCAGGTTACCGAGAATCACCAGGACAACTATCAGCACGTGGACATAGGACTGTGAGTTCATACCCCAGATGCCGCGGTGCGGGTGGCTGATGAGCGTCTCATACTCCGCGGCGCCGCGCAGGCCGCCGACCAGGCCCTCAATCTGCTTCGCGTCGAGATATGGGTACATGCTCGTCGCCATCACACCAGCCACGCCAAGGATGATGCGCAGGCCGAACTGCGCGCCGGCATACTGCACCCACAGGTCACCCGAGGCCCCGGCTTCAAGCCCGACCAGCCGGTCAATCTGGCCGTAATTGTGCACCGTACGCATGAACGGCGCGCTGTCAATCGGCATGCCCCGAAAATCGCGCAGGAAATACTGGCGGAACCCGGACTTGCCCAGCCCGACCATCAGGGCATTGCCGCCCGGACGATAGCCGACGTTGATGTAGTCCGCGCCGTAGACCTTGTCAAACTCCGCGGCGGCGCTGTCCAACGCCATCTGGCCCAGCGGCATGCCCAGCGGCCACTGGGCGGTCATGATCACGCGGACGTTGCGCGCAAAGCAATGGCGCAGCATGGCCATCAGCATCGGCTGGAGTTCAGCTTCGGAGGCGCCGTCATAGTCAATCGAGAACATCACGATGCCGCCGGCCGGAACCTTGTCGAGCGAATTGTACGCCATCTGCACTTCCGGGCTGATTTCAATCGGCGGACTGCTCTTCCAGATGAGCGGAATAATCGTCACAATCAGCACCAGGACATAGATGACCCGCCGGTCCAGGCTCGCCAGCCACTTCAGCAGCTTCATGACGAGAGATACGTCCTTTCAATGCCGAGAATTATCCTGATTGACATCGCGATATACCCCAGCGAGATGCCGAACGTGATACCGCGCTTCGCCGCCATCTGCGGCACCGAGAGAATCCAGTTCGTCGGTTCGGAGAGAACCGGGGCCTGGGCCAGCGCGTTGCCGTCCACCGAATGGAAAACCGCGCCGACCAGGTGGGCAAACTGCGCCCAGAGCCAGTTACCCGCCGGCACCCGGGCCAGCATCACCAGGCAGGCCGTGAGCAGCAGCAGGGTGGACTCCAGCGACTTGATGCGAAACGCCCGGTACGCGGCCGATGTAATGAAGAACGCCAGCAGCGCGAACATCGTGCCCTGCAGCGGCAGCAGCATGTAGCTGTATATCCAGCCGGTCGGCGAAATCGGCACCAGCGGCGACTTGAACCTTATCCAGGAGTAGATACCGAGCGCGAAGGTGATGAAGAAGCTGAGCAGCAGAACCACCGAGTAGCCGCTCTCCTTGCGCCGGTCCCGGATTTTTCGCAGGTGATACTGAATCAGGCTGTCCAGCCCGAGCAGGGTCGTGAACCCGGAAACGATGATGAACCAGTTCATCAGCCGGTCCTGCAGCGTGCCGAACGGACTGTGCGGAATCACGAACGTCACGACAATCACGACGCCGGTGACAATCGTGATAATCAGCGGTACTTCGCGCTTCACGCCGCTTCCTCGCTAATCGTCATTCCACATTCGTCATTCGTCATTGCTCAGACTTCCTGGAACCAGTTGACAATCTTGTCGAAGACCTGCGCCGGCGCCGACTGCCCCTTCGCGGTCGAGAGAATCACGCCGACCGTGCCCAGCAGCGCAAGAACAATCAGGAGTATCATGATGACCGCTTTCAGAAAATCCTCGCCCTTCAGGCTGCCCATCATCTGGGGTTCAGGGTTCAGGTAAGACGAAGCCGCGAACATCTCCTCGCCAATCAGGGTATAATCGCAGGCCACGACGAAGAACGGCAACTGCTCAATCGAGGTCGTGCCCGCAATCTGGATTGCCCCGACCGAATGTCCGGTCTCGGCCAGAATCAGCGCCTCAGCATAGAAATAGCCCTGCCAGAAGACCGCGCCCGGCTTGTCCCGCATCACCATCCCGTCCACCCCTGCGGCATAGCCGAACTGGTCCGCGGTCAGAAACGAGATGTTCGACTCGTTGTACAGGTCCGGCCGGCCGGCTTCGGTGTAGGCCTGCTTCGCGGTTTCGCGCGCCGCGGTCATCACCAGCGGGTCCGAATTCGGGCAGAGCAGCGGCGTCGCGTACTCCGCCGACTTCCGCGCGACGCGGCCAAATATCGAAAGCGCCGCCATGGTCGTCACGTCGTTCAACACGCTCAGCCCGAAACTGAATAGAATCGGCCGGCCCATCTCGGTAGCTCGGCCGACTGCATCCTCAATCGCATCCAGTCCGGCAATCCGGCGCACGAACATCCGGCCCTTCTTGGCCCGCTCGATGTAGAATATCAGCAGAACACCGAACAGCACCGCGACCAGCAGGAAGTTCAGTCGACCCGTGTGGAACCACTGGGCCGAGGACTTCGCCGGTCCGACCGTGTCCGACAGGGCCTCGCCGCCGGGTCCGAACGCCTTGACATAGTAGAAGAACAGCTTGCCATCCTGCGTGCTGTCGGTATAGGTCGCGGTCAGCGAGAGCGCACTGTCCTGAGGACCCGACGGCCGCGTGTAGCCGATGCTGTCATAGGGTCCGGCTCTCTTGTCGGCCCGGAAAGCGCGGTACCCGGAGAAGGTCTCGAGATTCCCGAAATCCAGCGGAAACACCGCCCATTCCAGGCCGAGGTATCCGCCGCCGTCGTTCGAGACGTCATCGGCTTTCAGGTTGAATTTGAACGCGGACGCGTCCGAGCTGACAACCGGGATTTCCCGGAGCGTGTCCGGTCCTGGTGCGGCCGGAATGACGCCTGCGCCCGCCGCGAGCACGAGAACCGTCATAACAAGTCTCCGCATCATGCCATGCATCGAAGATGTAATCCTATCGCAAGGCAGGACTGAGTCAAGCGGAATCCCGACTCCCGACTCCCCAGCGCGTTTGCCGTCGCGGACACCAAACTCTGACGCGGTCAGACTTCGAAGACCCGTTCCCGGCCGCCGCTGACATATCCCCATGACATATCCCGGGTCGTGTGACCAAGCCCGATGTTCCCCTTTCGGTCAAGCGCGATTACCCCGACCCGGCGCGTGCCCTTCAGCGCCTGGTCAACTGCCCGCTGCGCCGGCAGCCTGGCCAGCAGGTCGCAGACGGTCTTGCTCATGACGTGCTCGATAATCTCCTCCCCGAACCCGGTCGCGGAGGCCCCGCCCGACCGGCACGCATAGGTTCCGGTGCCGAAGATACCGGTGTCGCCGATTCTTCCCGGCAGCTTGCCCCGGATACCGCCGGTTGAGGTCGCCACGGCAATCCGGCCGTACCGATCCAGCGCCACCGCGCCCACCGTGCCGAACTTGACGAAGCTCCGCCAGCGCGTGTAGTAGGACAGCTTTGCGCCGCGCTTGAGCTTCGCCAGTCGCTCCTGTTCCCGCCGGGTCACTGGATTGTACTTCGGAAACTTCCAGAACCGTGCCAGCTTCGTCGCCCATTCGCCGGCAATCAGGTAGTGGTCGGTTTCATTCATCACCCGCACCGCCACGTCAATCGGATGCTGAACGTCTTCAATCGCCCCGACCGCACCGTAATGACCGTCCGAGGTCATCACTGAGGCGTCCATCATGACTCGGCCATTGATGGTCAGCGCCGAACCGGTTCCGCAATTGAACGCCGGGTCGTCCTCCATCACGCGTACCGCGGCCAGCGCGCCTTCCAGCGCGCTCTGCGTGCTTCTCAGCTTGTCCGACCCTGCCTTGAGCGCAACCTGAATGCCCCGCTGATGGCCGATGCCGTCTATCAGTTTCCCGGCGCCACCGTGAATGACTATGACGTTCATGCTACAACAGTTCGCACTTCGCAGTCCGCAGTCTACTGCGGCAGTTCAGTCTGTTTCTGCTCCAGCGCCGGCTGTGCCGCCCCTGCCAGTTTGTCCTCGAACCGCACCAGTCGCTTGGAGCTGTCATCGTACTTGGCGTGGGCGTTTGCCAGATGCTTGCCGACCAGCTCGAAGTCATCCCGGAACCGGGTAAAATCATTGGTCAGGGCCTGCAGCAGGTTCATGATTTCCCGCGCCTGCTTCTCAATGTGCAGGCCGCGCAGCCCGACCGTGATTGCCTGCAGGTAGGCATAGAAGCTGTTCGGCGAAACCGGAATCACCTTCTTCTTCAAAGCGTAGCCGGATATCGCCTCGCTCTCGGCCGCATCGTCTTTGATGATGGTTTCGTAGTAGACATTCTCGGCCGGAATATACATCAGCGCGAAGTCGAATGTCCCCTCATCGGGCAGGATGTACTTCCGGGCGATGTCATCGGTGTGCTTCTTCACGTCTTTGGCGAACTGTTTTCGCATCGCGATGCGCTCATCATCGGTCTGCGCCGACTGCAACCTCCGGAAGTTCTCGAGCGGGAACTTGGCGTCCACCGGCACAATGCCTTTGCCCAGCCGGATAATCGCGTCCACCACCTCACCCGACTTGAACCGGTATTGCAGTTCATAGTGCTCCTGCGGCAGAATCTGGGCAATCAGGTCCGCGAGGAACAGCTCGCCTAGTCCGCCCCGCAACTTCGGGGCCTGGAGTATCTGCTGGAGCTGGGCGATATCTTTGCCCACGTCAAGAATTCGTTGCGTCGAACCGCTCAATTCACCCAGGCTGCGCTGCACGCCGCGAATCACTTCGGCCGCGGTGTCGAGCCGCTTTGAGACGCCTTCCGTCGTGCCCTGCACCTGCTGGGTAATGTTTCCGAGCTGCTGGCCTACCTGCTTCGTGACCTCGCTCATCTGCTGTGTCATCTGCGACGCGCTGGTCGCGAGCGAACTTGCGACCTGCGTCCGCAGGCTTTCAAGCTGCTGCTGGATGAGCGTAGCTGACTGGTCTGGCGGCGTCTTCGGTTTGCGCAACATGACCACCACTACGACCAGTAGGAGAATGCTGACAACAACGCTGACTGCGGGAAGTACAACCGACAGGATTGTCATGGACTAGTTATACCATCGGGTAAGGCAATGTCAAGCGAATCGCGTGGCCCGGAGTTCCGCCGGCCGCGAACCGATTCCGCATGCCGCTCAGTCGAAACATTATGTACGAGGTACTATTGGAACCTAGAGGAGTACGGCCAGTCGCGATTGTTACCGGGTCTCGTCCGATAGAGCGGTCGCGACTGATTTGGCTGAACAAGTTGACACGCCTTCAGGGCCGGCTTGACCCTGTGCAAGGAAACTCAAGGAGCAACGTGAAATACACAGTAGTAGTGCTCTGTCTGGCCGCCATCATGGCTCTGGCTTCGGCCTCACCACTGGCGGTCACCGCAGTGCCGCTGGACCAGATTCGCCGCCCGTCAAGCGTGCCGGTCATGCGCGCGGAGACTCCATTTGCGGCGAGCGAGAGCAACGCGCGGGGTGAACTTGATGCCGGACTGGCCCGACTGGACCCCGAACAGCGCGCCAATGCACGACTGACCATTGATATCATTGAAGCAGCGCCCGAACTGCGCGCCGAAGCACGCGCAATCGAACAACTGTGGAACGCCGGCAGCTACGACGCCGCTCTTGCCCGCCTGCACGACCTTGGTCGGATGGTTGACCCGGCCCGAGTCCTGGTCGGCATGAACTGGCGCACGCCGATACCCGACCCGAATCGCATTGACTGGAACGGCAATGTCCCGGTCGGCGCGCGCGACAGCTTGTTGTATCATGTCTTCGACTACCACAATGCCACCGGCAAACTGGTCGTCGGAACCGTCCGTCTGGCTGGCACCTTGACCGGCCTCGACGTCTATCTATCCACCGACAACGGGTCGAG
>Ga0315286_10005647_pt1 | contig 12096 bp, 9 predicted proteins | sample YL17G10_0_MG_FD_205038 | JGI IMG/M metagenome (GOLD analysis project Ga0315286, IMG submission 205038) | Sediment microbial communities from Yellowstone Lake, YNP, Wyoming, USA - YL17G10_0 | ecosystem: Environmental > Aquatic > Freshwater > Lake > Sediment | place: USA: Wyoming | collected... | reverse complement strand
TGCTGAAACGCACAAAAAAATAAGGCTATTTTTTCTTCTTTGTCGACGGCGGTGGAGGTGGCACATAGTAATCCTGCCCGCCGTAATCAGACGGCTCGTTATCCTCAGGTTCGAAGAGTTTCCCTTTCCCTCTTCGTAACCCCCCTCTCTTTTTCCGTATCAAATAAATAATGACCACAAGAACAACCAACAAGATAAAGACAAGAACGCAGGGTAAAAACAGTCCGAGGACATACACGGGTGATACATTCAAAACGCAGGTAAGGACTGTTGATTGCGTTGCTGACTCCGCATCAAAAGAAAGCTCAACATAATCCCGCCCATCATTTGTTTTTCCTGTGATAAGCGGCTTTCCCGCACTATCACTCGCGTTGACCGCAATACCTCGTGGGAAGACAATCCGGTACGTCACGGTCTGGTTTTCTACGCCCTGGAAGGTAAATCGTTGCGGCGCAAGCGTAAGCTCAGTAGGCCATAACGAAACATTGAATCCGACTGCGTACACCTCGTTTGCATAATTGGAAACCACGACAGGTACAACATTATCCATCGCAGAGATATCCCCATCCCATACAAGTGAGTTGGAAAAAATTTTTCTGTCGATTATGCCCTTTACACGCAGTCCATGGAAGATCTCGGACAACCGCTGTTGAAAAATCTCTGTTTTCTGTGAGAGAAATGAGTTTATCTGACTTTCACTAAAGACATTTTCTTCGGTGCAAAGACGGAAAGAATCTGAATTCAAAAATGTCATATTTATTTTCGGGGAAAAGGAAATCTCGCCATCTCGGCGGATCACGTAGAGTTGGTCATCTTCTTTCAGCTTAGTGGATGCCGTTAACTCGGTTTTTCCTGTGAAAACACTCGGGATGTTCAAATCCATCTTCAACAGCTCGATTTCAATGCGTGTCTCAATATGTTCTTCTGTGTACGGAGGCGTCGGTTGAAGTCCTGAGAGAAATGTACCTGTGATAGATGTCGTTTTATTCCAGGTATATACATTGTCTTCGTTAAGAGAGATGTTTGTTGGAAGACGCAAAATGATGGAATAGGGGTGGATGATTCCGTAAAGCCCTGAACCAAAATTTACATCCACAGTTGAGATCGACGCAGCAGCCCCTGCATTTATCAATCCAAAGAATGCTCTGGCTGGTATCTGGCAAATCTGCAGATTTACATCAGGGTCTTTGAAGTTGGCCCGTATCGCTGGTGAGTCATCCATATGGGTGATGTTGTACGGAGTTGAACAATTAGTGGTGCTTTCAGCATCCCAGGTAAATGAAAGGCCAAGGGTTTGTTGAAAAGAGGAATTCTCGATTAACGGAGTGGTTTGTTGTTCAATCGGTCGAATTGTTTTTTCAAGCAGGTCTGTCCAGGAAAACAGTCCGCTATCGATACATAATCGTACTCCATCAGCTGGTATAATGCCAAACCCAGTGATAAACTCAGGCAACACATTGTAACTGTGGATATTCATTTTTTTCACAACAATGGAATCGGTAAAACTGATATCGTCTACTGCCCTGGTATCTAAGGTAAATTCAAGGGCAATATCTTCGGTCTCTGAAGCAGGTGTTGTCGGGTTTTTCGATTGCGTGGATAACATCGCATCTTTTCCTGTATCGTTTCCATCCCAATTCCGTACAACCCAGGTGATAGGGTTGGTTTCTGCGGTATTGGCATATGTAAGAGTCGTGGTGCTTGGAAGCACATAGATATAGGTAATGTTCCACCCTTGTTCCGCGTGTACATTAAAATGATAAGTCACTGTAGCACCCATATCCAGTACGCCATTGATGAAATTTGTCAGATTCATAGAACCATTGTAATGAAAGAAAGAAGCGGTGAGATTCACGCGAAATTCATCAATGAAATACGGTTTCTCATAGGTTGGTTTTTTTGTGATTGCAGAAACGTCTGCATTCTGAAATGTTTCTTCGATTTGGTTTTTAACAAGCAGGTGGAGTTGGTTTTTAATAACTGCAAGAGCATCAGAGTCTGTCGTTGTTTCAATCATTTGCCTTGTGTAGGTAGTCTCATAAATATTACTAATGCGGTTAACAATCATTTGGGCACGGACACTCAGTTGTGATCCTGTTTCAAAGGTGCTTATAATCGTTGCTTCAACTTGAGTCTCTGATGTGTTTTCTGCGGTTGTCGTAAAGACGAAAACGACAGATATCAATAAAAGAATAACCATCAATGTCTGTATTAATAGATGTCGCCGCATCTCATCCACTCACTTCTAAGGAATTAAGCAAAAACTCTTATAAAAACTTTCTTACGAAATCACTAAAAAGACATCGACCATTTACGATGTCGCATTATGTACATACTTGGGGGAACCTCAGCAAAAAACGTTGCAAGAAATCTTGCGAACAAAATTCATCAACCGCTTCTACAAGCAGCATACAAACGATTTCCTGACGATGAATTTTACGTCCGCGTTTTAGATGACATTGAAGGAGAAGACGTTCTGATTGTTCAAACCGCATATCCCGATCCAAAAATTGTTGAACTCCTCCTCATGCAGGACGCGGTTCATGATGCAGGCGCAAAGAAAATCATAGTCGTCCTTCCTTACTTCGGGTACAGCCGACAAGATAAAAAATTCGAGGAAGGCGAGGCAATCAGTGCCAGAGCTGTCGCACAGCACATCAGCATGCATGCTGACTGTGTTATCACCGTTGATCCGCATAAGGAGCATATTCTGAAATTCTTTTCAGTTCCTGCATATTGCTGTTCCGCGATTACAACCATCGCCCAGTATCTCAAAGAAAAAAACATAGATTTTATCCTTGCACCAGATAAGGGGGCAAAAGACCGTGCCAAAGAAGCAGCAACTCTCATCAACTGCGAGTACGATTACCTGGAGAAAACACGCATCGATGGAACTACAGTTAAGATAACACCCAAGAAACTTGATGCCCGAGGTAAACACGTCGCTATCATCGATGACATTATCTCCACTGGCGGCACTATGGCCAATTCCATTAAAGAGTTGAAAAAGCAAGGTGCTAAAACAGTCTCGATTGCATGTACCCATGGATTATTTGTCGGTGGTGCAAAAGAAAAACTCCTGTCTGCAGATTGCGATGAAATTATTTCAACGGACACGATAGAAACTGAGTTCAGCATAGTCAGTGCCGCAGATTGTATCGCAGAAATCCTCTTAAAAACGCTCCCGCACATCAAAAATTAAAGAGATTCTTTTGGAGATAAGTTATTTATAAGCCCATGGATTTACGGTTGTAATCATCCTAGGGTGAAACGTATGCGGAAACGAGCACAATTTAAAATGCCAATGCAATCAGAAACAGCTCCAACTCCACAGCCAGTAGGCGTATCAAACGCCCCGGAACGAAAGCGATTTCGATTCAAGAAAAACTGGTGGATTGGAGTCTCATTGATAGCAATTTTCTTCTTAGTTTTATTCATGAACTCCTATTTCAACATCGTATCAAACGTGAATATGAACCCATCAGGAACAACTATGACCGATACGTTCTATTTATCTGGTCCTGACCCGTACTATAACATGCGGCTCGTTCAAACTACCGATCAAACAGGACGTTTCCCGTTTTATTCAGATAGCGATCCTTTACTTGCATACCCCATCGGGAGATCGGGGCAACGTGCCCCGTTACTGGTCATGTCTGCGATCGGTTTCAGTAAACTCCTTGTTCCTTTTATGAGTGAAGCAGATGCAATCGGGTATGCAATGCAGTTAGTTCCTGCGTTATTTGGTGCTTTGCTCGTCTTCCCCGTGTATTTCATTGGGAAAATATTATTTGGCAAGAAAGCAGGACTCATCGCTGCGCTTCTTATCGCCATCATACCTATTCATATTAGCTCAGGGCATGGTTCCGCGTACGGCCTGTTTGACCACGACTCGTTCAACCTGCTCTTATATTTCCTCACTTTCCTCTTTTTAATTAAAAGCATCAAGGAAAAAGATACGAAACGCTCAATTCTCTACGCACTCCTCGCAGGAATCCCGCTTGCGGCTCTCTCCATGGTTTGGGTAGAAGCACAATTCCTCTACACGGTGATAACCATCTATGTAGTAGTTCAATTTTTAATAGATATTTTCACCAATAAAGTTGAAGAACGTTTCGTCATGAGCATGTCCATCGCGTTGTTCACTGGATTTTTTGTTTCATGGCCCGTTTCGTTAGCAGGTGGCGTCCCCCTAGGCCTTCCCTTCTATTTGGCCATTGGTGTATTAGTCTTCGGCAGCGTCTGTATTCTCTTCAAACGAAAACGGATACCATGGGTCATTTCATATCCGGTAATTGCCTGTATTGGAGCAGCTGCTGCAGCATTTCTCTATATCATTTATATCAATACTAAGACATTCTCAATATTTTCTCCCTTAACAGCAATCTCGAATATCCTCTATGGCGCCGGGATTTATGGGTCAAAAGTATCTCTTACGATCGCAGAGGCAGGGACCTATAATATGAGCCGAACCGTGATGTCATACGGCCCTGCGTTATATTGGCTTGCTTGGGCTGGCTTTGCGTTTCTTATCTACCAATATGTGAAACAGAAAGGACGACGAGATTACCTCCTCATCCTTTCGTTATTCGTAATCAACATATGGTTGACATCAACCGCTGGTCGTTTCCTTAACGATATGGTGCCCCTCATTGCTCTTCTGGCAGGTTGGATTATTTGGTTTTTGATTAGCAAAATTGACTACAAACAAATGGCACGAAACATAAGGAACGCAGGCGGTGGCATCCGAGGCATTCGAAAAGGTGTAAAAATCTACCACATCTTCGGTGTTCTCTTTGTAGCCTTCCTCATCCTGATACCTAATGGATACCTCGCACTCGATGCAGCGGTACCATCAGCCGCATCAAAAAATGGTACGAGTAATTTGAAATATGATTTCTTCGGAGAAAATCATTCCTCTGCATTCGGCTCTAGCTCTTACAAGGAGCAATACTGGGTCGCCGCCTATGCTTGGTTAAACAAACAAGACACAAACATCGCGGACCCATCAAAACGACCTGGTTTTATCTCCTGGTGGGACTACGGGTTCTATGAAGTTGCGGTTGGAGCGCATCCGACCGTCGCTGATAACTTCCAAGACGGAATCCCACCTGCCGCTAATTTCCATACCGCCAAAAGTGAAAAACAAGGAGTCGCAGTCTGGATCGTCCGCTTATTAGAAGGGAATCGAAAAGATAACAACGGGGCAACCTTCTCTGATTCAGTCATCACTGCACTTCAGAAACATCTTGGGAATAACAACACAACCAAGATAACTTCCTGGATGATCAATCCCGCGCTTTCTCCTTCGCAGAAGAAACAAATCGGAGTAGAATATGACGTTAATTTGAGCAAGACCCTGCTTGTGGGAGCGCAATATCCTGAAAACGCGTATTATCACGATATCGCACAACTCCTGAACGATACCTTAACCGATGAACAAATCACCTGGTTATACCATGATATCCAGCAGGCCACTGGCTACAGCATTCGGTACTACGGGGTGGAAGGATATGACGAGCAGATATTCAACATCTTCGCTTTCCTCGGCGATAAAAGCAACGTTTTAACCGCGCTTCGAACCGCAGGAAAACAGTTCCACAACCCTGAGGACGATTTCATTCAAGTCATATACACGGGTTATTCGGTAAACACAGATGGATCGCAGGGTCCTGATGGCCAATGGACGGCAAAAGAACTCAACGATATGCCCCAGGAGCAGCGAAACCGTATCGCAGTCACAGGAACTTCGACCGTTAACAAACAAGATTATTTCAACACCATGTTCTATCGGACCTACATTGGTACCCCCCCGCAACAAGATCAGAGTGGAGTCTATCAAACACCGCAGCAACAAATCCCCTGTTATGCTATGAGGCATTTCATCCCGGTCTATGTTTCACCCTACCCCTACTATGGGCAAGGGAGAAGCGCAGTGGTCATCGCGAAGTACTATGAAGGTGCATTCTTCAACGGCTCCATCAGCTGCAATAATACACCACTCCCCTATGTTACGGTCGCAATCCTTGATAGCTACGGATTCCCCCATGATAATATGGCGACGAATGCAAACGGTAGTTTCAACCTTCTTGCCCCTGGTGGCAATATCACTCTGATATTCTCCTACGCCAATGAAGTACTCCTGAAAAGTATCACGTTTAATAGCACCAGTAATACTTTATATTCTCCAGTCACAGACGCAGAAGCTATGCGTCTCAACGGTTCGCAATATTCGCGTAATTTCAGCATTGATGTGAACCTCTCCACCCTGGAAGGTTTTGTCTATCAGGATAACAACAACAACGGTTCCTACGAACCTACCACTGATACACCATTATCTGGGATAACTGTCGAATTAAACGATTATTATTTCGGCAGACCAGTACGACCAGTGAAAACAGACGTCCAAGGACACTATATCTTCCGTAATTTATACGCAAGTAAATATAATGTCTCTGCAGTCGAAAATCAATATACCCTTCTTAACAAACAAGGGATTAATGTTGAACCTGGTAATAACTCGTATAACATCTCAAAACCAAAATTAGCCGAAATCAAAGGAGTTGTCTACTTTGATACCAATGGTGATAAGAAATACACGACAGGTGAAGAATCAAGTGATGTGCGCCTACAACTCACCTATACCAAACTTGACGAGACTCAAATGTCAGTTAATAATACCATCACTGGGACTGCAGGAATCTATTCATTCCCCTCGTTAATACCAGGAGAATACACGTTGAATGCGACAAAACTCAATAGTAGCACCGGAAATATTGACTACCTCACCGAACAGACTGTAAACCTCATAGCAAATAGATCATCCTGGGTGAATATCTCACTTACCTACGCCCCTGTGCTTGTCAGTGGGTATATGATCTATAACAGCAAAAATATTGAAGCCATCTCTGTGACGTTCTCTCCTGACAAATCAGTGAAAAACAACACCGCAAAACAAGCTTCTGTCACATCTGATACCACGGGTCTTTATGTGGCGGAACTTACCCCTGGAACATACAATGTGTCCGTCAAAAAAACAGAGGGAGGAACAATAGTGTACACCTATGCAGAGAAACTCTCTGTTGTAACTGGCCAGGACCCTATATCTTACAACATCTACCTAATCAAAGAATCTGTAACGGTAATGGGGAGTATCACCTATACTGATGTAGGAAAAGCAAACATGACAATATTCTTCTCAAAAGACTTACGTGTTAAGCCCAACAACGCGACAGCAAAAAGCGTAATGACCAATCAGTATGGAAAATATACCATCGAACTGACACCAGGCTCATATAACGCCAGTATTGAAGAGCTTGTCAATGAAAGTGGTCTAAATGTAACCTATTCTGCCACCGGGCAAATCACGCTGAATTTTGGTGATACACCAAAAGCACTAGACATGATCCTCGCACGGGTAGAATCACCATAAAAAAGGGAGGGGTCTCTCCCCTCACCAAATTTTATTTAATGCGTTGCCTTATACTTGCTGCCATGCTGAGTCTCGCAGAGGGAATCAAAGCTGTTCAGTTCGCACGTCAGATAGTGTACGACTATGTCAAACATGAGAAGAATTCATCACCGGATCTTGCTCGTCCGTTTCACGAAAAACAAGGCGTCTTTGTCACCCTTCATACCTTTCCTTGTCACGAATTACGAGGATGTATTGGCATCCCGCTTCCAGTCATGTCTTTGCAGGATGCAATTATTGAATCGGCACAATCTGTTACGCGAGACCCTCGATTTCCACCATTGACTGAAACAGAGCTTGATACGATTATCGTAGAAGTCACAGTGCTGACAAAACCGGAACTCATTAAAGTAAAACAACCTCAAGAGTATACGACGCATATTGAAATCGGACGAGATGGACTTATTGTTGAACAAAGCTTTTACAAAGGATTGCTGCTCCCTCAGGTTCCAATAGAACAAGGTTGGGATACAGAAGAGTTCCTTTCACATACCTGCATGAAGGCAGGATTGCCTCCTGACGCATGGTTTGAAAAAACCACGAAAATCTCAAAGTTCCAGGGGCAGATTTTTACAGAAACCAAACCCCATGGCCAGATTAAGGAGACACGCCTTGATGGATCTGACAATTGAGGGAAAACTCTACCATAACGGAGCATTCGAACCGGGCTGCATTGCCATACAACAAGGAAAAATCATTGCAATTAAAAAAACACTACATTCAGAAAATCACCTCAATTTCGGCAACAACCTTATCCTGCCAGCTGGCATCGATCTTCATGTTCATTTCCGTGACCCTGGTTTTACTCACAAGGAAGATTTCTCAACTGGTTCACAGGCAGCAGCATTTGGAGGTATCTCATGTGTCTTTGATATGCCTAACACCCAGCCTCAAACCACAAGCAGACAAACACTCAAAGAAAAGACACAGATTGCTTCAGAAAAAAGCTATGTGGATTTCGGGCTTTATGCAGCAGTGAGTGATGAGAATATCGGGCGGCTCGCAGAAATCTCCCCTTTTTGCAGTGGTTTTAAAATCTTCTTAGGAGGCAGTACTCATTCTCTCCAACTCAGCACCAAAAATCTTCGAGTCGCATTACTTGAAACCAATCGAACAAAGAAAATAACACTGATTCACGCTGAAGACGAACACTGTCTTAAAACACATGAAGATAGAGAAAACAATCTTGTTGATCATCTTCGATGTCGATCCGCGGAATGCGAGGAAACCGCTATCAGAAACATTCTTAACAACTCTCCTGGTCTTTCTTCACCGATTCACATCTGCCATCTTTCTTCCTGTGAAGGGTTTGAGATGCTACGTAAAAAACCAAACCAGGTAAGCGTTGGAGTCACCCCGCATCATCTTTTCTTTGATGTGCATTGCCTTAACACGAAACAGACGTTATATAAAGTAAATCCACCGATCCGATCAAGTTTTGATCGCGATACACTCTGGTACGGCGTGAACAACAAGCTTATCGATGTTTTTGAATCAGATCACGCACCGCATACTGGAGAAGAAAAAAACGTTGAGTTTAACGACGCTCCCTCAGGCCTGCCCGGAGTTGAAACCATGTATCCTCTCTTGCTTACCGCTATGAAAAAAGAACAAATCAAACTCAGTACGCTCTTGACTCTACTCTGTGAACGACCTGCGCAGCTCCTGAACCTCCCAAAAGGAAAAATCGAGGTTGGGCGAGATGCTGATTTCATTGTTGTTGATTTGAAAAAAACAGAGACGATAACAGCAGAGAAGCTTCATTCGAAATGCGGGTGGACGCCGTTCGAAGGATTCCCAGCGATTTTCCCTTCCACGGTTTTCATCAGGGGAGAAAAAGTTATAGAAGACCATCAGATGTTCGTGAAACAAGGATTTGGCAAGTTCGTTGGAGTATAATACATGCTTGACTTTTTACCGCAATGGTTTCAAATCTTTTTTTTCTCTATGGTGCCTTGGCTTGAAGCACGGTATGTGATACCATTTTCGATTCTGCAGTATGGATGGGAGTGGTGGCAAGCGTTTCCTCTTGCTATAGCGGGGAATATGTTGCCGATCCCGTTCATCCTTCTGTTTTTTCGCCACGTTGAAAAATTCCTTCGAAAGTACGCATTTTGGGCAAAGATTATGGATTGGTTATTCGCACGAACACGAAAGAAAGCAGATGGTAGAATCAGAAAATATCAGTATCTTGGATTATTTGCATTTGTTGCATTACCTGTCCCCTTCACTGGTGCATGGACCGGTGCATTGATCGCGTATCTTTTTGATTTAAAATTCTCCAAATCTCTGCTCGCTATCTTCATTGGAGTAATTCTTGCTACAGTGATTATGATTATACTCACCCTCTACATCGGTTGGATGCTCGCCTATCTTGGTATCAACATCAAGGGATAACACATGGATGAAAAACTAAAACATCTTGCTCATCAGATTGTAGAAAAAATCAGCAAAGAAGTAAAAAAGGAAGCGAAGAATAATTTCTATAAACTTGGGAAGACCATCGGTCTTGGGGCTGATGGGACACCCACCTCATATATCGATAAAGTTGCTGAGGATGTCGCGCTCAAAATACTAAAAAAATCAGAGATAAAGATAAATTTACTCAGTGAAGAGATAGGATTTGTTGATTTCGGTGGGAAGTACGTGTTCGTATTAGACCCGGTGGATGGAACACGAAACGCATATCGAGGCATCCCGTTCTACTCCGCCTCCTTAGCTATAGGTACATCGAAGATCAGCGATATCGAATATGGTGTTGTGAAAAACATCCCAACGGGCGATGTGTTCACCGCAGAGAAACATCATGGTGCGTTTCTCAACAACACACCAATTCGGGTCTGCGAGGTGCCTTCTCCTGAGTTGCTTTCATCGATTTCCCTGGGGAAGAACCATACATCAAGAGCTGGTTCTTTATCAAAAAAAGGGAACGTTCGATCATTAGGCTCAGCATCCCTTGAGATGTGCATGGTCGCAATCGGCGCCCTTGATTACTATTTCGTGGGAAAGGACATTATTCGAGTCATTGATATTGCTGCATCCACCCTGATTGTTCGGGAGGCAGGGGGTTTTGTCAAAACCATCTCCGGCTACGACCTGGATATGGATTTTAATTTAGTGGAGAGAACCAGTATTCTTGCCGCATGTTCAGAGAAGTTAATCTGTGACCTTCTCCCCAAGGCATAAAACATAAATACATCCGGTGTTCTTCAACCCTCTAATGACTATCGCAGATACGATTGTAGAATTAACACGGAAAAAGAGACTTCATTTCGCGCTCCTCGACCCGGATAAACAAAAACCAAGTGTTGCTGGACAAATTGCACAGACAGTTTCTGACGCCGGAAGTAGTGCAATTATGGTTGGGGGTTCCACCCTGCTTTCGCAGAAACAGGTAGATGAAACCGTTCAAGCCATCAAAAAAAATTCAGATCTCCCTGTCATCCTGTTTCCCTCTGGCGCAAAATTCTTGAGTAAATACGCTGACGCAGTCTTTTTCATGAGTCTCCTCAACTCAAATAATCTGGATTACGTGATCAGGGAGCATGTCAAAGGAGCACCATTTGTCAAATACTCCGGGCTTGAGCCGATTTCCATGGGATATGTGATTGTAGAACCAGGAATGACTGCTGGTCGTGTCGGAGAAGCAGAGTTAATCAAAAGAGACGATCCTCAAACCGCGGTGGGATATGCCCTTGCCGCAGAATACCTTGGCATGAAGTTTTTCTATATCGAGGCTGGCTCTGGTGCTCCAACACCGGTTCCAAATGAGATGATACAAGCGGTGAAGAAAAACACCTCTATCCCTGTCATCGTCGGTGGAGGTATCCGAGATTCCAAGACAGCCAAAGAAAAAGTACGTGCAGGAGCAGACATCATCATTACTGGTACTGCAATAGAAAAAGACAAGCATTTTAAAACAACACTCACCGATATTGTTAATGCTATAGAAGGCGTATAAGATATGAAATATTTTGTTAGCATCGGGGGAGCTTCCGGTAGTATCTACGGAATCCGATTACAGCAAGAGTTGAACAAAGCGGGACATGAGGTACATCTTGTTATCTCTGATGCGGCAAAAAAGATCATCGACCACGAAACCAGGTACACCTCAAATGCTATAAAGAAAAAAGCAGCCGTCGTCTACGACAACGATGATTTCTATGCTGGTCCAGCAAGCGGTTCATTCCCTCTCGATGGTATGATTGTTATTCCGTGTAGTATGAAAACACTCTCTGCGATCGCCAATGGATACGGAGATTCGTTGACGTCACGAGCAGCGAGCTGTTGTTTAAAGGAAGGGAGAAAACTCGTTCTTGTTGTTCGTGAAACACCACTTGATGCACCAGGGATTAGAAACATGCTAGCTGCAAAAGAAAGCGGAGCGATCATCTTACCTGCGATGCCTGCATTTTATCATCAACCAAAAAATATTGAAGAGTTAGTTGATTTTATTGTTGGGAAAGTCTTTGATCAACTTGGCCTCCAGCATTCTCTATTCAAACGATGGAAATAATGGATGGTGTGAACGATGGAAATTACCGCATGCCCAAATTGTGGAAGTAAAAATATCGGTATTGGGACACTTGGCGACGGCATAATCTCTGGATTGTCCTCGTGGAAAG
>Ga0315286_10005644_pt1 | contig 12099 bp, 9 predicted proteins | sample YL17G10_0_MG_FD_205038 | JGI IMG/M metagenome (GOLD analysis project Ga0315286, IMG submission 205038) | Sediment microbial communities from Yellowstone Lake, YNP, Wyoming, USA - YL17G10_0 | ecosystem: Environmental > Aquatic > Freshwater > Lake > Sediment | place: USA: Wyoming | collected... | reverse complement strand
TCTCGATAGCCCAGGACTCCAGGGCCTGGCCGCCGATGTTCTGGGAGATGACGAGAGTCTTTAACCCCTTGCGGGCGGTGTACACTGCCGCTGTCAGCCCGGCAGGCCCGGCCCCCAGGATCATCACGTCATAGGCATCCCCGTCCTTGGGGGCGCCGAAGAGCTCGTTGAGCCGCTGGGCATCAAAGCCCACGATCACCTCGCCGTCCACGACCGTCACCGGGACACCCAGCTGCCCCGAGATCCGGACCACCTCCTCCGCTGCCTTCCGGTCGTCGGCGACATTGATCTCCTGGAACGGCACCCCCTGCCGGACCAGGAACGCCTTGACCATCCGGCAGTAGGGGCACTGCGGGGTGGTGTAGATCTTCACGGACGCCATCTGTCACAAATCTCCTCCCCCCTGCTATAAAGGGATATCGTCCCGTCTTCCCCGGGGGATGGGGAGATACCTTTATTCCAGCCTTGGGGCAAGGTACGGGTCGCATGGCAGTGCCGGGCTACATGGACCGGATCCTCCGGGTGGACCTCACGGCAGGGAGCTGCACCCCCGCCGACTTCCCCGGGGAATGGAAGCGCCTCTTCCTTGGTGGCCGGGGGCTGGGCGTGGGCATCCTCTCCGCCCTGCTGGATCCCCGGACCGATGCGCTCAGTCCCGAGAACCTCCTGGTTCTCGCGGCAGGGCCCCTCACCGGTTCCGGCATGCCGCTCGGGTCCCGGTACAGCGTCGTCTCCCGCTCACCCCTCTCGGGAACCCTGGCCTCTTCCAACAGCGGGGGATTCTTCGGGCCCGAGCTGAAGCGGGCGGGGTTTGATGCGGTGGTGATCAGCGGCCGTGCACCCCGGCCATCCGTCCTCTGGGTCCATGAGGGCATGGCGGAGATCCGGGATGCGGGGGCCTCTTGGGGGATGACCACGTCGGGTGCCATGACCCGCGTCCGGGAGGACCTCGCCGAACCGAAGGCCCGGGTGGCCTGCATCGGCCCGGCCGGGGAGCGTCTCTCCCGGATGGCGGCCATTGTCAATGACCATGGCCGGGCGGCAGGGAGGGGTGGCCTGGGGGCGGTGATGGGGTCCAAGCAGCTGAAGGCTGTGGCGGTGAAGGGCGACCTCATCCGGGAGCTGCCGGATCCTGGACAGTTCCTGCAGGTCCGGGACGAGATGCGGGATCTCGTGGACCGGAGCGGAATGGCACAAGGGGCTCTCCACCGGTACGGCACCGCCAACCTGGTCCGGGTCATCAACGAGGCCCACCTCCTGCCCACCCGCAATTACCGGGAGTCCCATTTCCCGGAAGCCGACGGGATTTCCGGGGAGCGGATGGCGGAGACGATCCTGGAGCGGGTGGTGGGGTGCCACTCCTGCGCCGTCGCCTGCGGGCGGGAGACGCGGGTGGGGGACCAGGCGATCCACGGCCCCGAATACGAGACCGTCTGGGCCTTCGGGGCGGACTGCGGGGTCTCCAGCCTGGAGGCCATTGCCCGGGCCAACCACCTCTGCAACGAGCTGGGTCTGGACACCATCTCCACCGGGGCCACCATCGCCTGTGCCATGGAGCTCTCGGAGCGGGGGTACCTCCCGGAGCAGATCCGCTTCGGGGACTGCGATGCCGTCGTGGACCTGGCCCGGAAGATCGGGTACCGGGAGGGTATCGGCGATGCCATGGCAGAGGGATCCTGCCGGTTTGCTCTCCACTACGGCCATCCGGAGTTCTCCATCAGCGTGAAGGGGCAGGAGCTCCCCGGCTACGATCCCCGGGGGCTCCTGGGGCAGGGGCTGGAGTACGCCACGTCGGTGCGGGGCGCCTGCCATGTGTACGGGAACATGGTGTACCCCGAGATCTTCGGGATTCCGGTGCGGCTGGACCCCCTCACGCAGGAAGGGAAGGCGGAGTGGACGAAGCGGATGCAGGACCGGGCTGCGGCCATCGACTCCCTGGGGATCTGCATGTTCACCTTCCGCATCTTTTCCCCGGCGGTGTATGCACGGATGGCCGCGGCGGCGACCGGCCTTCCGGTAACGGAGGAGACCCTCCTCCTCGCCGGTGAACGGTGCTGGAACCTGCAGAAGATCTTCAACCTGCGGGCCGGCCTCACGAAGGCGGACGATACCCTGCCCCCGCGCCTTTTGCAGGAGCCGATGGCCTCAGGACCCGCCCGGGGCCGGGTCTGGCAGCGCCAGCCCCTCCTGGACGGGTACTACGCAGCCCGGGGATGGGACGGCGAGGGCCGGCCTACCCGGGCAACGCTCACCCGGCTGGGGATCACTCCCGGCATGGTGCAGGGGGGTACGATTCCCGAGGGAAACTGACCTCCTGGTGGGTGAGGGTGGGGAGGATCGAGATCTGTCTATGGACCCCTCATCATGAAACACCCTCTCCTCACAGGGGGTGGGGCTGGGAGGGGGCCAGCCCCCGCCTGTCGCCCCCCCCGGGGCGATATTCCCCCCATCCCCTTTTTCCTCAAGAGGATCTGCGAAGAACAGAAGTGGAACGGATGAGGTAATCACCATCTCTCATTCTAAGTGAAGTGATAATCTGGCAGGAGGGGAGTATCTCCTCCCGTTCCCGCTACGGCACGATCATCCCTGAGGATATCCCCGCTGTCATTCGGTCGTTCAGGAGAGAACGGGCATCCCCTCACTGCTTCGCATCCTCCTTCTCGGCCTCCTCCCGCTTGAGGATCGTCAGCTCGCAGTTCCGGTAGTCCCCCATGCACATGGCCCGGACAAACCGGGTCGTGTAGGCCGGGTTCAGGCTCTCCACCGCGGCCATGGAGAAGTCCATGCACTTGGGGAAGAGGTGGGCGGGCCGGCCGCCCAGCTCCACCCCGCGGACCATGAAGGGGCAGCCCTTCGTCAGGATCACGGCACGTGTCCCGGAGAGGTCCAGGATCTCCTCCTTCACCTCCGGGCCGAAGAAGAGGGTGGTGACCACCCGCACGCACTCGGCGATCTCCTTCGCCGTGCCGGTCGGGAAACCGAACCCGTTGGCCACCCCCCGGGCCTCCTTCCCGGCCTCCAGCCAGACGTTGTACTCCAGTTCATCGTACCGGTCGCCGAGCGCCTCCCGGAACGCCCCGTCGTAGAGCACCGGGAAGCTGGAGACGAGCCGGGTGGCGATCTGCCACCGCATCTCCCCGGGAATCTCCCTGATATCCACCTTCCTCACCCCTCCGGATCCCGGCCCGCAGGAATCCCTCTCCAGGCGGTCTCCTGCTGCCGGCCTGTGAAGGGGGAATCTCTCTGGACGCAGGGATATAACTATCCCCGTGGAACCGGGTGTTTATGGGCGCAGCGAGCCAAGATCTGATCCGATGCGTCCATTCCGCAGGGAGTGCGGCTCCCCCCGGGACCCGCGCAGGCGGTGCACTACCCTGGCACCGGCCCTCGCCACGGTCCTTCTCCTGCTGGTGGCTGGTTGCCTGGGGGGGTTCACCGGCATCCGACCCTCAGTCGTGTACCCGTCCATCGAGCCGGTGGAGGGGGCACCCTCCCACCCGGTCTCCTTCACCTACGCGTTCGAGGAGAGCGTGGTGACCCTCACCGTGCCCATCAACGGTTCGGTCTTCTACGGGGCCCAGCGGGCGGCGAAGAATGCGACCGTTGCCCGCGATCTGCCGGATGAAGCCTGGGTTCCCGGGTATTACCTGGCATTCCTGTCAGACCCGGCCCAGGACGGTTTTTACCGCGACCTCCTCTCGGAGTTCAGCCGAATCCGGGCCGAGAAGGAGCTGGACAGCGACCGGTACCTGGAGCTGATGGCGGTGGGGGTCCAGTCGCTCCCCTACCGGACGAAGGGCGATGGCGTGCCGCGGTTCCCGGTGGAGACGTTCGCGGAACGCAGCGGGGACTGCGATGACAAGAGCCTGCTGCTTGCAGGACTCCTGGCCCGGGAGGGGTACCGGGTCTCCCTGCTCCTCTTTGATGCCGAGGACCACATGGCGGTGGGGATCGCCGCCGAAGGCTGCCGCTACCGGAATACATCCTATGCCTTCCTGGAGACCACCAACCTCTCCCTGGTGGGAATCCCTCCGGAGAAGATCCAGGGGCCAATTCCCGTCCTCACCTCGGATCCGGTGGTGATACCGGTGGGGGGCGGGACCACCGCTTACGGTGCCTGCGGCGAGACCCTGGCGATCAACGCGGCGCTCCTCTCGGCGGGAAAAGCGGCAGATTCCCTGGAAGAGAAGCTCACGGCAAAGAAGGCGGAGCTGGACAGGGCAGCGGGTGCCGGGAACCGTGCGGAATACCGCCGGCTCCTCTCAGAATACAATGCCCTCGTCCGGGAGTTCAACGGCAAGGCCGAGGTGAACAACCACCTCCTGCAGCACCTCCACGACCGCCCGGGCACGTACCGCTGGCTTCAGGTCCGTGGCCTGGCATCGTCATCGTCCCCCTCTCCGTCCTGAAGGACCTGGCAGACCCGCGCCATCAGGGAGTGGTGCCTCCGGGAGAAGGTCAGGTACTCATCGCTCCGGTGGTCCACCGGGACTTCCTGGAAGGTGATGCCGGTATCCACCTCCCAGAGGATCAGGCCTTCCGCGGGGGCTGGCGGCAGCCGATGGCCCGACGGATCGGCCAGCACATCCCTGATGTATTCTTCGCCCACATCGCCCGTCCCCACCGCTTCCAGCACCCCGGCCATGGAGCGCACCATCTGCCAGAGGAACGACCAGGCCGTGACCTCGAAGACCACGAACCCTTCCTCCTGGAAGACCCCGGCCCCCAGCACCACCCGCTCGGGGTTCTTCCCCTCCGACCTGCCGAACCGGGAGAAGTCATGCCGGCCCAGAAAGGAGAGAGAGGCCCGGTCCATGGCAGCGGTATCCAGGTCCGGATCCGGGAAGAGGTAGCGGTAGGTCCGGGATCGGGCATCGTGGCGGGGGTGGAACTCCTGCGGGACCTCGGCAACCCCCGTGCACCAGAGGTCCCGGGGGAGCTGGAGGTTCAGCACCTCCCGGGCCCGGTCCGGCGCCTGGGTATCATAGGCACAGACCTGGCCCCGGGCATGGACCCCCCGGTCCGTGCGCCCGGCAGAGACGAACCGCGCCTCCCTCCAGTCGGTGAAGAGATCCAGCCTCCTGCAGGCCTCGATCAGCTCGCCCTCCACCGTTCTCTTGTCCGGCTGCAGCTGGGACCCGAAGAACCGGTCGCCTAGGTAGGAGATCCGGAAGGCGAGCCTCATCGCCGGATGCGCCGCCTCACCCGGCGCCACGCGCTCCGGATCGTCTGGCGCGAATAGATCCGCAGCGGTGTCATCCGCCCCCCGGCCGCGGTCCGGCCCTCCCGGATGGCAGCCAGGATCGAGGGCACCGAGACATCGGCTGCCACCAGCGTGTACCCGAACCCCACGAACCGGGCGTTGTGGGCATCGCTCCCCCCGACACAGGCCTTCCGGAACTTCCGGGCCACTCTCGCTGCCTTGCGGTTGGCAGACCCCACGATGTAGCGGCTGTTGAAGACCTCGATGGCATCCACGGCCTGGGGGCACTTCCGCACCCTCCGGGCCGCCCCGTGGCGCCACATGTGGTAGGGATGGGGCAGGATGGTCACCGCCCCCTGGGCCCGTGCCAGGGAGATGGTCTCCATCACGTCCAGCCCGGGTGGGATGGGCTGGTGAATTCCGAGGGCAATCAGGTGCCCTTGGCGGGTGGAGATCTCGATACCGGGGATGACCAGCACCCGGCTCCCCAGAAGCCGGGCCCGGGCCACCCCGTCCAGGGTATCGTGGTCCGTGATGGCGATGGCATCCAGTCCGGAGGCTTCGGCGCGGCGGAGTATCTCTTCGACGGTGCTCTCGCCGTCCCTGGATGCGTCCGTGTGGACGTGCAGATCGCAGCGGAGCATGGTGTGAGATCCTTTTTTCTTCTGCCGCATATTAAGGGAGCTCTATGCGAATCCTGCTCCCCACCGGCACCGCCACCGCCGACACGGTCCGAAGAGCTGCCGAAGGCCAAGACGCAGAGGTGGCGGTCACCGGAGAGATCGCATCGTTCCTCACCCCCCCCCAGCTCCTCACTCTCGTGAAGAAGGGATCCTATGATCTCGTGCTGGTCTCGGGCATGTGCACTGCCTCGTTTGAGGACGTGGAACGGGAGACCGGTGTCCCCGTGTACCGGGGCCCGCGCCACGCCGCGGATCTCCCGATGGTGCTCTCCCTCCTGCCCGGGGTGACCCTCTCCCGGACCGTGCCGGCGGATGACTTCCTGGCCGCCCGGCAGGCAGAGGAGGCCTGCCGCCGCCTCGGTTCCCTGGAGGAGGCAACGGATCCGGACCTCCTGGTCCGGGGGGTGAAGATCGGCGGCGGGTCCCGGATCAAGGTGCTGGCCGAGATCATGGACGCCCACCGGTGCCCGGACCTGAGGGCAAAAGCGGAAGACTTCTTTGCCCGGGGGGCTGACATCGTGGACCTGGGGTTCGGGTTCGATGCCACGCCGGAGGACGTGGACCGGTGCATCCGCCTGGTCCAGGACCTGGACGGGCCCCTGTCGGTGGATACCCAGGATCCTGCTTTGATCCGGGCCGCCCTCTTCCGGGCGGACCTGGTCCTCTCCCTCCACGAGGGGAATATCCCCGCCGTGGGCGTGGAGGTGGCAGCTTCCGGCGCCGCTGCTGTCGTCGTCCCCGGTACCGCGGGACTTCGCGCGAACCTGGCTGCGGCCCGGGCGGCGGGGATCTCCTGCCTGATCGCCGACCCCCTCCTTCCGCCGGTGGGATCAGGGCTTCTCGCATCCCTCGTGGGCATCCGTCAGGCGAAGGACCTCCGGACCCCCCTCTTCTTCGGCGCAGGGAACGTGGTGGAGCTCCTGGATGCCGACTCCATCGGTGCCAATGCCCTGCTCGCCGGTCTGGCCCGGGAAGCGGGTGCAGCGGTGATCTTTACGAGCGAGCACTCGGACAAGACGCAGGGCTCTGTCGCCGAGATGCGGCGGGCCACCGAGATGATGGCGCTTCTTGGCGACCGCCCCTACCCCAAGGACCTGGGGATCTCGCTTCTCGTGCTGAAAGAGAAGCGCCGCCGCAGGGAGCCGCCGCTTTCGTACGGGCAGGAGGAGCGGGCGACCCCCATGCCCCGGGAGATCGAGTATGACCCCTGTGGGAACTTCCGGATCGGTATCGAGGGGAATGAGATCGTGGCTGTCCACCACGGCACCGCCATCCGGGGCACCCGGTGGCAGGACATCCTGCACACTCTAATCGTCGAGGGGCGGGTCTCGCGGCTGGACCATGCCGCGTACCTGGGCATGGAGCTGTACCGGGCTGGCCTTGCCATCCGGTTCGGCCGGTCTTTTGAGCAGGACGGCGAGTTCTGACCCCTGACGGTTATCATCACTCTGCTGACTTCCGGGACGCCCCTCCGGGTTTCTGGCACCGCCACGCCGCCCCGGATGATGTCGGAATTTCTGAAGGTTTTCTCACTACATACTGACGACGAGTGAGACGCTCCTGGGGGCTCCGCCCCCGCCGCGTGGGCATCCCCCGGGAAGAATGGGCTCATCTTCGGTTTAACGCCGACGTGGCGGGACATCCTCATGGGGGAGGGGCCGGGAGGGGGCTCCGCCCCCTCCCACACCTTGTCACAGACTTCCCTTTTCTGCACATCCGGAAGAAACCAGGTATCACCTGTCGGAACGGGGGGGGCGCCCACGCGGCGGGGGGGACCGCAGGTCCCCCCCTGGAGCGTCTCACTGGTTGTCTCACGTTGATACAGGACAGGACGGATCCCGGACCGGGAAAATCCTCCGCATCGGCCGCGCCGGGGGGACAGAGAGAATTCCCCCCCGGAACGTCTCACCCGACATTTCTTTCTCAGATCACCGGTACCGCCACCTCATGGCAGTCACTCTGCCGGTGCCCGCCCCCATGCAATCCTTCATCACATTCCCGGCCCAACTACCGGGGGATGAAGATCCGCGGTATCGGGGAAGATCTCCTCCGGGGGCTCCTTGCTACGGCGAAGGAGGTGGACTCTTCCCACGGCAGGGAGTTCGTGGCCGTGCTCCGGGAAGAGGATGGGGTGATCCGGGAGTATATCTTCCTGCCCTTTGAGAGCACCCCCGAATCCGCCCACATCCACTTTGAGCTGATGCCGCTGGACACCCATATCGCCGGGTCCGCCCACTCCCACCCCAACGGCGTGCTGGAGCCCTCCGTCGCGGACCTCCGCTTCTTCCCCGCGGTGGGAAGGTACCACCTGATCCTGGGACCGCCCTACGATCTCCGGAGCTGGCGGTGCTTCACCGCCGATGGCTCTCCCTTTCCCCTGGAGGTGGTGCCGTGAAGCGGGTGGTGGCCACGGGCACCTTTGACATCCTGCACCCGGGGCACATCTACTACCTGGAGGAGTCGCGGAAGCGGGGGGATGAACTGCACGTCATCGTGGCCCGGGATGCGAATGTCCGGCACAAGCCGCCGCCCGTGATCCCCGAAGAGCAGCGCCTGCGGGTCATCTCGGCACTGCGGATCGTGGACCATGCACGGCTGGGTGACCCGGTGGACATGTTCCGGCCGATTGAGGAGATCCGGCCCGCGGTCATCACGCTGGGCTTCAACCAGCACTTTGAGGAGTCCCGGCTCGCCGCGGCGCTGGCGGAGCGGGGGATCCGCTCAGAGGTGGTGCGGATCGGCGAGTACCAGGGCGACCCTATCTGCAGCTCCCGGCGGATCATCGAGCGGATCCTGGAGATGCGCCACCGGGAGTGAGGGGCCTTGCTCCCGGCTGCCCGCGTTGGATCCCGGTCCCCGGTGTGAGCGTGGCCCGGAACCCTTTTGTAGCTCGTGCACCATCCCTTCATGAGGCTGGATGAGGATGCTACCCGCACTGGACGAGGAGATTGACCGACTGACCCGGATCGCGGCGGAGAAGGGGGCGGTGGCGGCCCGGATCCCGGCACCGGAGATCGTGGTGGCAGAGTGGGTCCGGTTCAAGTGCAGGTTCGGGTGCAAGGGCTACGGCAGGCACCTGTCCTGCCCCCCGTATACCCCCACTCCCCAGGAGACCAGGAGGATGGTGGCAGAATACGAAACCGGGATCCTCATCCGGTTCGACGGGATCCCGGGCCACCCGGATCTGAAACCCGAGGAGATACCGGTGGACTTCCACCCCTTTTACCGGGACCTGATCCTCTGGAGCCACACGACAACCCACCTCCTGGAGAAGACGGCCTTCTACGACGGGTTCTACAAGGCCTTCGGGTTCGGGGCATACCCCTGCATCTTCTGCGAGCACGAGCACTGCGTGGCAGAGGAGATGGAGGGGATCGTGGACGAGTCCGTCCGGAGGCGTTGCCGGCACAAGGACCTGGTCCGCCCCTCCATGGAAGCGGTGGGAATGGATGTCTTTGCCACGGCACGGAAGGTGGGGTGGGACCTCACCACCATCCCCTGCAAGGACCTGGAGTACGGGAAGATCCTGCACGGGGATATCCACACGGTGGGGCTGGTGCTGCTGGAGTGACAGCGGCGGCGCGGGGAAGTTCTCATCCATTCCACGCCTGAAAGAAAGGGGAAAAGAGGTTTATCGGATGATGATCTTCGGCCTGTCGGGGTCGCTCGTCACCTCGAAATCATGGGTGACCGGTACCGCAGCGTTGCCTCCGCCTTCCGCCCATACTTTGGCGGTATACAGGCCGTTGGAGAGACCCGGCCAGGGATAAGACAAGGGGATGTCCTCCTCTTTGGGCCCTTTCTCGTCGGGATAGTTCTTTATCCCGGAATCGTACGACTGGCCGTCCCTGCTGAAGACCCGGACCTTCAGATTCGCTTTTCCATTGGGATCGGTATCGGTGAAGCGCAGCATCCACGTGAGGGTGAATGCCTCGTCCTGTTTGATCACGTCGGTGGGCCCCTCGTCGGTCTCGGTGTGCAGGCCCCAGAGGATGAGCTGGGCGTCGCTCGGCGGTGTCCCGGGTTCGAGCACGGTGACGGGTGTCTCGGGGAAGGGCAGCTCCTTGGAGTCTCCGTTCCAGTCAGTCCAGCGCAGCAGGGAGAGGGCACCAAAGACATCGTAGGTCCCCTTCTGCTTCGCCTTCATCCGGTATATCATCTGCCACTTCTGCCCTATCTCGATGGACCCGATGGGGAACGAGAGCTGTTTTGTCTGGCTCCATTCATTCCACTGGCTTATCCATGAGGGACCCTCGATCAGCTTCGCGGCCTTGTCCCACTTCCGGGTCACGGTCGAAACGTCCTTCAGGGGCATGTACTCGAAGACCTTTGCACCATCCACACTCCCGCCTTGCTGGAGCTCGGGGACCTTGGTGTTGTCAGCCAGCATCGAGGTTTCCACGCCGGCGGAGGTGATCAGATCGTTTGCGATGTCTTCGTACACCTTCTTCAGTTCCTCTCCCGTGGCCGCATTGAAGTATTTTCCTCCGGTGGAGTCCGAGAGGATCTTCAGCGCAGCGATGGTCCCGGTGCGGGCTGGGTTGTCGTTGGCGACCTTGGGGTTAAAATCGCCGGCATAGGTGATGCTGTAGATCCGGATGTTGTTGTTCTTGGCAAAGACGGCCATATTCTGCTCGGAAGATGAGCAATCCTTACCGGTATAGGTCTTATCGCAGACGTCCACCCGGTATTTGTCGAGACCGTCACACCCGATGTTGCTGTTGCAGATGCCGGCATCCTTGGGGCACATGTAATAGGCCCACGATGCTCCTCTGTCTTTTGCCCCGACGACGGGATGGCAGAGGTAGCCGTTTGCCCCGTCCGGCCCGTTGAACCGCTGTGCCGTCCCGAGCCCCTGCCCGGTGAAGGCCAGGGGGCCGGGATCGCTCATCACGGGGTTGCCCTGCAGATCCGTGTACAGCTCCGGGTTGTAGTAGGTGTACATGGAGAAGGACGTGGCGCCTGGCCAGTAGAACCTGTCCGTGAAATATTTCTTTGCGCATGCCGACTCTGACCCGCAGTCGTTCCCGAAGTAGGTATCGGTCCAGACGACCAGCCGGGTCTTCTCGGCGTAGCCCCTCCCCTGGGCAAGCGGGGTGCCACCCCAGTTCCAATAGCCATCCGTCAGGAGCACGATGGCCTTCGCAACCTTCGGACTCTTGCTCCCGTAGATCTTCAGGTAACTGGTGGCATTGAAGATGCCGTCCCTCATGTTGGTGAGCCGTACCGGGCCCTTATTCGGAACCCAGTCGTTCGCCCGGGGTATCTGGAGCTGGTCAATGGTATTCCCGAGGCTGGTGAAATCCTGGGTGAGATCGGCATCATGGGTTGCCCAGGTATGGTATGAGACGAGCCCCACCTTGTCCTTTCCCGGGTTCAGACTGTCCAGGAAGGCATGGGATGCCTCCTTCACCCAGTCGAACCGGGTTTTTCCCTCCATCGATGTCTCCATGGAGCCGGAACGGTCGGTAACGAGCATCACCTCGACGGGGTAACTGGTCATCATCGAGCCGTCCCCCGTCACTTCAATGGTGACGTCAAAGGACCCTCCCACATCCACCGTCCGGTCACCATCCTTGGTGTCCGCGACTTTCGTCTTCAGAGAGAGGTAGGCTGTTCTCTTGAAGGTGAGCGTGATTGTCTCGGTCTTGGACCCCCACGTGGCGGTTACGGTGGCAGTGCCTTCCGCCAGGGGGTCAAAATCCGAATCTTCCGACTTGGATCTCGCAAACTCGCCCGGAATGAAGTGCATGATAGCATTCCCGTCGCTATCGGTGACCACCGTCACCAACTTCCCCATCGGGTATTTTTTACCCTTGCCATCGGGACTGATGAGGTACGGCTCCTTTTGAAGGGCCTTGGATGCCTTGAGGTCCGTGATCTGGAAGGTCACCTGCTGGCCCTTCACCGGGTTCCCCTTGGGATCACTCACCCTGCCGTTGATAATGGAGTTGCTGGTCGAACTGACATCGAGGCTGGGCATGGAGGTGGGGTTCCCCGTGGCCAGCAGATGTTCCGGATTCATGGAGATAAAATCCATGATGTCCGTCACCTGTACGGAGGGGTAATCGGCCAGCCACGCGGTGATCGTGTGCCGCCTCGCCGTGGAGAAGGGACCATAGTAATAGCTGGCCTGGCCCAGACGATTGGTGACCAGCCCAAAGGGCGCCCCTTCGCTGGTCCTACCCTGGATTTTCACTGCCTCGACAGGGA
>Ga0315286_10005643_pt1 | contig 12099 bp, 11 predicted proteins | sample YL17G10_0_MG_FD_205038 | JGI IMG/M metagenome (GOLD analysis project Ga0315286, IMG submission 205038) | Sediment microbial communities from Yellowstone Lake, YNP, Wyoming, USA - YL17G10_0 | ecosystem: Environmental > Aquatic > Freshwater > Lake > Sediment | place: USA: Wyoming | collected... | reverse complement strand
GGCAAGCAGGTATTCTTTTTTCGCTTTAGAACTCATAATGTAACCTTTCTTTTGGGTTACCTATATTATGAGGCAACGACTCCTTTTTCAACCCCACAGGGTTACTTTATTTATGAGGCAACTCGTACTATCAATATCTTATTGACAATCATTTATCAAAATCATATATTCCTTTCACAAGGTAAATTAGATTATGACATTAATAGACAAGATATCAGAAGATTTAAAAGTGGCAATGAAATCAGGAGATAAATTGCGGTTAGAAACGCTGTGTACAATCAAAGCTGGCTTTTTAGAAAAACAGGTTGAGAAACGACCAAACGGTGGGATATCGAATGAAGACGAAATATCTGTTCTTATATCTGCTGCAAAGAAGAGAAAGGAATCGATAGAAATTTTTCGCAATGCTGGTAGAAATGACTTAGCTGATCAGGAAGAGAAAGAGCTTGGGATTATCCAGGAATATTTACCCAAACAACTTTCTTCTGTAGAGATAGAAGAAATCGTCAGAAATAAAATTAATGAGATAGGAGTTGTAGGGGCAAAGGATTTCGGGAAGGTAATGCCTAACGTAATGAAAGAACTTAAAGGAAAAGCGGACGGTAAGCTCGTCCAAGAAACAGTGAAAAAACTATTGGGAAATTAATCATATGAATATTACAGATATATTGATCGTACTCGGGATCATCGTCTTTATCATTCTTGGCGTGCGAGATGGATTGATGAAGAAAATCTTTGGAATCTTCGGTTTTTGGGGTGGCTTGATTTGTGCAACTAAATTCGTGACACCCTTTTCTGAGGTTTTAATTGAATGGCTTAGTTTTTCAAAAGAAGCTGCCATTATATTAGCTTTTTTTACAATTTTTATCTTGATTGTAATCTTGGTCAATCTACTTTATCGATGGTTTGGTCAAAGCAGTGGTGACGCAATAAAAGCGTGGTCAAGAATCGCCGGGGGTCTCTTGGGAGCGGTTCAAGGTGCCATTGCTGTTAGTCTGGTTCTTGTTATGTTTAATTTATTTGATCTCCCTACGGAGGAAACAAAAATAGAGTCACTGTTGTACGACGAAGTTTTTCCGATTGCACCCAAAGTATTTGATTACACGACTAAATGGATGCCTGACTCAAAAATGTTTTTCGATGAACTTAAAGATGTGATCGAAAGTGTTAAATCACGATGACCGAAGAGTGTGCATGCGCGATTTGTTGAATTCCTTCGAGAAACTCGAATTTGATAAAGTAAAAAAATATATTCAGCGATATTCTATTTCTGATTTAGGACGGGAGCATATTGAACATCTAGAGCCATCTACCGATCTTCAAGAAATCCGAATCAACTTAGCATTGGTCTCCGAAATGAAACAATTACTCGAGTCTGATGATCCACTTCCGCTCGATAATATTTTTGATATCCGAACAAGTCTTCATAGATCGACTATCGAAAATTATATCCTCTCCGCTGATGATCTCCAGAAAATAGGAAGTATCTTAAAAACATCCATGACGACCCATGTCTATTTTTCTCGAAGATCAAAGACTTATCCGTTATTATTCACAAGAGTTAAATCTATTCATATAGAGAATATTCTTGAATATAATATTAATAAGGTGATTTATGAAGATGGGAAAATTAGAGATAAGGCAAGCAAAGAATTGTCTGATATCAGGAATCAAATTGTTGATAAAAGTCGTTCACTCAAAAAAAACCTGGAATCTATTTTAAAATCAATTGCAGGTAAAGAATGGACTCAAGAAGAAATCATCACTACACGTGAAGGTCGGATGGTTATTCCGATAAAGATTGAACATAAGAATCATGTCCCAGGTTTTATACATAGCGTATCTTCAAGTGGTGCAACTGTCTACATTGAACCATCGATAACACTTGAACTTAATAACGAAATTCGCACGCTACATATACAAGAACAACATGAGGTTGAGAAAATTCTTAAAGAGTTAACGAGACAAGTTCATGTTGTGAAAGATAATATTTTGGCAAATATTCAGATATTATCAGAACTCGATTTCATTCAATCGAAAGCAAAATATTCCGTTGAGGTAATCGGTGCTGAACCTAAGCTAAAGATGGATGGAGCATTCATTTTATACAATGCTTTTCATCCTATTCTCATCCAAAAGCATGGAAGGAGGGATGTCGTTCCGCTAAACATGGAAATACCTGAAGACCTAAAAACGGTCGTCATTACGGGACCTAATGCTGGTGGAAAAAGCGTAGCGATGAAAACAGTCGGTTTATTGACCCTACTTGCACAAGCTGGATGCCATATTCCTGCCTCACCGGAAAGTGAGCTAAAGATTTTCACAGATATTTTTGTTGATATGGGAGATGAACAATCTATTGAGAATGACCTCAGCAGCTTTAGCTCTCATTTGAAAAATTTAAAGGTAATTCTTGAGAACGCAAATTCTGCGAGTCTTATATTGCTTGATGAGATCGGGTCAGGAACTGATCCTCATGAAGGTGCATCGCTCGCGGCGGCAATTCTTGAATGTTTAACTAAGATAGGTTCCTTGAACATAGCAACAACTCATCAGGGTTCTTTGAAAGCGTTTGCATTCGAAACTCCCTATGTGTGTAACGCAGCGATGGAATTCGATCAAACAACATTGCAACCTACTTATCACTTTCGCATAGGAATCCCTGGGAGCAGCTACGCATTTGAGATGGCTAACCGAATGAATCTGCCCTCTGACGTTATACAAAGATCAAGAGAAATAATCGGGGATGAAGCCAACAAACTTGAAAATCTTATAATCGATCTTGAGCGACATTCCCAAGAACTAAAAGTAAGCTTGGAGAATGTGAATGCAGAAAAAGCAAAACTTGATAGCTTGAATATCGTTTATAAGAACAAAGTAACATCTCTTGAAAAAGAACTTAAAGATATTAAACTTCGAGCGATTGATGAAGCAAAACATATCGTCTCAAAGGCAAATACCATTATCGAACAATCAGTACGTGAAATAAAAGAATCCTCTGCCGAAAGACAAGTCATTAAAAAAGCTAAGGAGGAGATTAATCAAGTTAGTCGTGAATTCGAACAGATGCTTGAAGAAATTCATCCTGCTCCTGGTATAAATGAATTTCAAATCGGTGATACTGTTCGTATCAAGCAAAGTGACACAACAGGTGAAATAGCTTTAAAAATCGATGAAAATTATTCCATTGTCATTATCGGTGATGTCAGAATGAAAGTTCATCGAAGAGATCTTGAACATGTTGAGCAACCAAAAGCTGTAGCCATAAAATCGACGGGTATGTCATATACGTCAACAATTGAAATCAAGAGAGAAATTGATTTACGTGGTATGTATGGAGATGAAGCTGTCGCAGAAGTTGATAAATTCATCGATCAAGCGATCATCACAGGACTCCATCGTATAGACATCATTCATGGTAAAGGTACAGGTGCATTAAGAAAAAAGATCACTGATTATCTAAAAAATAATTCTTCTATTAAATCCTTTAGATTAGGTGAATGGAACGAAGGCGGGACAGGAGTTACTGTCGTAGAATTAGTGTGATTATTTAATATGAAAATAAAAAGAATACTTATCGCTAACAGAGGGGAAATTGCAATCCGTGTCATCAAGACATGCAAAGAGATGGGAATCCAAACCGTTGCCGTTTACTCCGAGGTTGATCATAATGCACTTCATGTCCGAATGGCAGATGAAGCCTATTTACTAGGACCTGCTCCTGCTCGTGAAAGTTATTTAAATCAAGAAAAAATCATTAAAATTGCAAAATACACGAAATCGGACGCTATTCATCCCGGTTACGGATTTCTATCTGAAAATGCAATTTTTGTTCAGTTAGTAGAAAAGAGTGAACTGATTTTCATCGGACCAAATGCAAAATCCATACGAATGATGGGTGATAAAACAGCAGCTCGCAAATTTGCATCATCAATTGGTGTTCCAATCGTACCTGGAACAACCGAACCTATAACTTCAATTGAAGAAGCAATAAATTCTGCTTTTAAAGTTACTTACCCAATTTTACTTAAAGCAGCAGGTGGAGGAGGTGGAAAGGGCATGCGGATCGTTAACTCTGAATCAGAGTTAGCCTCATCCTTTCGATCAAGTCAATCAGAAGCAAAATCAGCATTCAATGATGGTAGAATATATATCGAAAAATACATACAAAATCCAAGACATATAGAAGTACAAATCTTAGCTGATAATCAAGGGAACGTCATTCACCTTGGAGAGCGAGAGTGTTCGATCCAGCGAAGGCATCAGAAAATAATTGAAGAATCACCTTCAACTATCGTGACCACAGAAATTAGAGAACGATTAACTAAAGCTGCAACTACACTCATCAGAGCAAGCGGATACAACAATGCTGGAACAATTGAATTCATATTCGATCAGAGTAGAAATTTTTATTTCCTTGAAATGAACACACGGCTTCAAGTTGAACATCCTGTAACTGAGATGCGCGTGGGTTTGGATATTGTTCGGGAGCAAATCGGAATTGCGGAAGGGAATCCACTATCGATTAACCAAGGGGATGTTGTATTCAATGGACATTCGATTGAGTGCAGAGTTTATGCGGAAGACCCGTCTAACAATTTCTACCCTTCGGTAGGGAAGATAGTTTCACTTAAATCTCCGATGGGTTTGGGAATCAGGGAAGATCGTGGTATAGAGGAAGGAAATGATATTAGTTCATATTACGATCCACTCATTTCAAAGCTCGTTGTTTGGGCAATAACGCGTCACGAAGCACTTGAAAGGATGAGGTGTGCCTTGAGCAACTATGAGATTTTCGGAGTGCGAAATAATTTATCACTATGCTCGTGGGTCATGAATCATCCTAAATTTGTTAATGGTGATTTCGATACAAATTTTTTACATAGATATTTCAAACCGGAAGATATTGCCCGAACACCCGATCAAATCTTGAAAGTTGGAGCCATTGCAGCAATTCTTCAAAATGAAATGCTCCCGGTTTCATCGGTGCCGTTAAAAAACGAAGATATTAAGAGTAGATGGCGAGGGAAATCAATCGAAAATATGAGATAGAATATGAAACAATACAACGTCCTTGCCGAGGGTAAAACATTGAACATCATCACAACCTCACCCGAGCATATGATTATCAATGGTGAACGCTTCGATTATCAATCGGTAAATTCAGACACTGAACTTAGTCAGATAAAAGTTGGCAACAAATATTTTAATGTGTTATGTAAAAAAGTTACCGAAAACGATTTTGAATTATGGATACATCATCATGTATTCAAAGTAAAAGTTGAAGATTCAAGGTCGCAGTTACTTTCACGGTTCAAGGAGTTTTCATCCTCAACATTGGAGACAGTAACTGTCAAAGCACCGATGCCTGGATTGGTCAAAGCAATCGAGGTGACCCAAGGAGAAATGATTGAAAAGGGTGGAGGTTTAATAATATTGGAAGCAATGAAAATGGAAAATGAAATACGTTCCATCGTTCTGGGAAGAGTGAAAAGTATCGAGGTAAAACTAAATAGCTCGGTGGAAAAGGATCAAACGTTAATGATAATTGAACCAATTGTTGAAGATTGAATATAAGAAGCTAAATGATTGAACCAGAAGTGACTATAGAACTTGCTATCAAGCATGGTCTAACTGTCGAAGAATACAACCAGATCATTGAGATATTAGGGCGAGTTCCGAATTACACAGAACTCGGTATCTTCAGTGTAATGTGGAGTGAACATTGCAGCTATAAGAATTCGATCGCCGAACTTAAGAAGTTACCTCGCACTGGTGAGCGGCTTTTAGTTGAAGGAGGGGAAGAGAATGCCGGACTTGTGGATATTGGTGATGGACTCGCAGTCGCATTTAAAATCGAAAGTCATAACCATCCTTCCGCAGTCGAGCCATATCAAGGAGCTGCAACCGGTGTTGGTGGAATAATGCGTGATATTTTTACAATGGGAGCAAGACCAATTGCTGCATTAAACTCTTTACGTTTTGGAAACCTTGACAATCCTAGAACTCGCTATTTGATGAAAGGTATTGTAAAGGGGATTGGAGATTATGGAAATAGTTTTGGTGTTCCAACCGTTGCTGGAGATACTTACTTTGATGATTGCTATAACGAAAATCCGATTGTTAACGCAATGTCGGTAGGTATCGTAAAGCATTCAGAGATTGCACGCGGAGTCGCCAAAGGCGAGGGCAATATCGTAATGATTGTAGGTTCATCGACCGGCAGAGATGGAATACATGGAGCTACGTTTGCGTCGGAAGAAATCTCTAAAGAGTCTGAAAATAAACGACCATCGGTTCAAGTTGGGGATCCATTTACAGAAAAATTATTACTTGAGGCAACACTTGAAGCAATTAAAGCCGGACTTGTTGTTGGTATACAGGATATGGGTGCGGCTGGAATTACTTGTTCAACATCTGAAATGAGTGCTCGCGGGAAAAGCGGAATGATTATTAATCTTGACAACGTTCCGGTGCGAGAGAAAAATATGTCCGCTTATGAAATCATGCTTTCCGAATCTCAGGAAAGAATGCTAGTTGTAACCACGCCTGAAAATCAAGGCGCATTGAAAAAGATATTCAATAAATGGGAGCTAAATTGTGGAGCAATCGGATCAGTAACAAATGATCATAGGATAAAAGTGTCTTACCAAAGTAAACAAGTGGCTAATATCCCTGCCAATAATCTGGTACTTGGTGGTGGTGCTCCGATTTATTATCGAGAAACAAAAGAACCTGATTATATCCATGAAGCTCGAATTTTTGATCTCTCTTCTCTTCCAGAACCTAAAGATTACAATGATTGCTTGTTAAAATTAATACAATCACCTAACATATGTTCTCGGAGATGGATATCCACACAATACGATACAATGGTTAGAACCGATACGATGGTGGAGACAGTGGGGGATGCCGCTATTGTGCGTTTAAAAGGCACGAATAAAGCATTAGCAATGAAAACCGATTGCAATCCGAGATACGTTTACTTGAATCCTTATGAGGGTTCAAAAATAGCAGTAGCCGAGTGTGCGAGGAATGTTGTATGTGTTGGCGCCAAACCTTTAGCGGTGACTAATTGTTTGAATTTCGGTAATCCATATAAACCGGAAATATTCTGGCAGTTTAAAGAATCAATTCGCGGAATTACCGACGCATGTTGCGCTTTGAAGACACCTGTCACAGGAGGTAATGTTAGTTTTTACAATGAAAATCCTGATGGAGCAATCTATCCAACGCCTGTGATCGGAATGATTGGTGAAATAAATGATGGTGCTAAAGTTGTATCAGCAGATTTTAAAAATCCCGGTGACGTCATCATCGTGCTTGGCGAGACGCATGGTCACATCGGTGGCACTGAATATTTAAAGATACATCATAATATGGTTTGTGGTGATTCACCATCTCTGGATCTAATTGTTGAAAAAAATCTCCAAATGTTATGCCTTGAAATTATTAATCAAGGATTAATTAATTCAGCACATGATATCAGCGAAGGAGGTCTTGCAATATCATTAGCTGAATGCTCGATATTTTCTTCTAACAAAGGGAATCAGTTAGGTACACAAATTGATTTCCATATAGATATAAGAAAGGATCTTTACCTCTTTGGTGAGGACCAATCACGCATAATTATCAGTGCTGACCCGATTAACATTAGCGTAATAAAATCGTTATCAGATCATTTTCATATAAATTATGAAATTATCGGTAAGGTTATTAAAGATACTTTTCAAATCAATAATTATATCAATTTAGATGTGGCAGAATTAGCAGGGTATTACAATGATGCATTGAAAAGAAGAGTAGAGGCATAAATGGGAATGAGTGCAAATACATGAATAATACTTTACATAAGATATATTATTAGGCATTATAGTAACTTTTGGTAATTACCTTCAAATACTTTTTTAGCACTTCCAACTAACTCTACATTTGTTATTTCTTTTCTTTCCTTATCAAACATAACTTCTAATATTTCTTTGCTTCTGGTGTGAACATTAATTTGAGAATTTAAGTTTTTTAATAAAGATGCAATAATAGCTGATGCAATAGCGCCTGTACCGCAAGCGAATGTTTCATCTTCTACTCCACGCTCATAAGTCCTCATAGATATAGAGTTTCTATTAATAATTTCAATAAAATCGACATTTGTGCCCTCCGGAGCAAAATTATCATGATGTTGTATGGTAGAGCCAATTCTTGTTATTCCGTTATCTCTAATTTCTGTTAGAAGATTACTAGAAAGATCGTTCATGAATAGAACAGCATGTGGTGCGCCGGTGTCAATAAAATGAGCAGTAACTTTATCATTCAATAAATTTAATTCAATATTCAATCGTAATGATTTAGGTGCTTTCATTTTAAGTTTTATTTTAGTATCATTTGTTGCATCAGCAGTATAAATAAAATCTAAGGCTTCGAACTTAGTTGAAGCAAGAGAGTCTGATTCCATAATAAAAAGTGCTGAACAACGTCCACCGTTTCCACACATTCCACCGAAACTCCCATCTGCATTAAAATAACTCATTTTAAAATCAGCTTTATCACTTCTTTCGAGGATTATCAATCCATCTGCTCCAACACCATAACGTCTATTGCAAATTTCTGGGGCAAGTTTCATCCAATCAATTAAGTACAGATTAGAACGATTATCAATCAGAATAAAATCGTTACCAGCACCCGTCATTTTAGTGAAATGAATATTAATCAGATCAATTTTCATTGTATTTCAATTTCTATTTTAAATTGTAATATTATGCACAGATGACTAATGAACATTCATCGAGCAAAGAAAAAAGCCGTCAACTAGACGGCTTAATTGTGGAGATGCGGGGAATCGAACCCCGGTCCGAAGAGAAGACCACCAGAATTTCTACATCAATAGTCTGCTCGATATATTTTGCCCATGATTTCCGGAGCAAACTCAGTTATCACAAGCTATCTCAGTTTAATTTCATTTCATAACCCTGAGCGAATTATGAAACTATCCCGATTAAGGCGACACCCTTTCGTAACACACCGGGCATAATCACGAAGGATGGGTTGCTTTAATTAAGCAGCCAGTGCGTAGTTGTAGTCTGCACTTATAGTTTTCCGCTTTATTTACGTGCAACTCGGAGAGCACGCGATGCCGTTCTGACCATCCTCATCCCCGTCGAAACCATTTCATCCCCTGTTTTCAATATAATGTTCATTTTTACTTTATGCAAGAAAATATTAAATTTTTTGTTAACACTTTTTTTAAATATGCAAACACTTCTTCAGGTGTATCAGCGAACTTAAATAGTTTCAAATCACTTACAGAAATTGTCCGATGTTTTACCATAGCTCGAAAATTAATCACTTCATTCCAATATTTGCTACCATAAAGAACGATTGGCAAAGGTTTTGTTATTTTTTTTGTCTGGATAAGTGTCAGAACTTCCCATAATTCGTCCATAGTTCCAAATCCACCCGGGAACATTACCATGGCTTTCGTAAGATACACGAACCATAATTTTCTCATGAAAAAATAATGAAATTCAAAACCTAAATCTTTAGAAATATAAGGATTCGAACCTTGTTCATGCGGTAAACTGATATTCAAACCAATCGACTTCCCTCCTGCCTTGATTGCTCCCTTGTTTGCCGCTTCCATGATACCCGGACCACCACCCGAGCAAATAACGAAGGGGCGGTGGTTGTTTAGCGACCGAGACCATTTGGTAAGAAGATAACTGAGCTTAAAAGCGTCATCGTAATATCTCGACATCACAAAATCAATTTTTGCTTCTTCAAGTTTTTGTTTGTGCTTCTTTGAATTAAGTCTTAATTTTATATGAACTTTCTGAATATCATCAAGTTGTTTCTTTGCTAACTTACGAGGTAAAATCCTCGCAGAACCGAAGATAACGATCGTATCATGGATTCCTTCTCGGCGAAATCTCGATAGTGGTTCTAAAAATTCAGATAATATTCGAACAGTACGTGCGTGCCGACTGTTTAGAAAATCAATGTTCTTGTAAGCTTTAACCGGATTATTTCTCTTCATAATTTCACTTATTCAACTCATTGGATAGATCTGCCACCATCAATTGGAAAAATCTGTCCAGTTATGTATTCCGACTTTGTAGCGAGGTAAACGACCATATCTGTAATATCTGATGGTTTTCCATATTTTTTAAGTGATATCTTTTTCTTGAGAGAATATTCTAATTCACTATCATCATCTTCGAATTGAATAGTTCCCGGAGCAATAGCGTTCGCCTGAATGTGGGGTGCTAAAGTTTTTGCTAAAATCTTTGTTAACATTATCACACCAGCTTTCGAGACGCTATATGGTAGATGTTGAGTCCACGCCTGTAATCCACCAAGCGACGCGAAGTTAATTATTCGTCCACTTTTTTGCTTGAGCATTATGGGTGCAACTGCTTGACAACATAGGAATGTACCTTTTAAATTAATGTCAATTGTAGAATCCCAAATATTTTCAGATGTTCTGATCAATGGACTTTCTATAAAAACTGCAGAGTTGTTTACTAATAAATCGATACGTCCGAATCGCTCTAAAGCAGTTTTTACCAAACGGTTCACATCTGCCTTTTTTGAAATATCAGCTTTTAAAGCAAATGACCTCCTCCCTATCGATTTAATTTGCTTGACTAATAATGTGGCACCTGATCGAGATTTATTATAATTTACAACAACATCAAAACCAGTTTCAGCAAGAGCAAGTGCAATTCCCCGCCCCAATCGTCTTCCGCCACCAGTAACAATTGCTATTTTATTATTTTTCATGAAACCTGAAGTCTAAATCATTTAAAATAATATAATTTACCTATAGATATTAAATTTAAATCAACGAAAAATGATCAACAGGCAAGGAGAAAACACCTTGTGCGCCCACCAGAACTCGAACCTGGAACCCGCTGATTAAGAGTCAGCTGCTCTACCAATTGAGCCATCAAATTTCGCCACTTTCTTACAAACTGTGCAGTAAAACGTGTAGTAAACTTCTTTTCCCGATAGCTTCTTAGACTAAAATTAAAAACGTCAAGTGAGCCGGCTTCCACACCTTTACGCTTGGCGTTTACTCTTTCGCTTTTAATTATTACTTTTCTGTGGAAGATACTCATTAAGTAGTACTAATATAATAAAAATATCATTGATTATAAAACCTCTTTTTTTATGTATGGCAGACTCAAATTCTGTTTTATAGCTTCCGTTTCCTAAGTTGATTCAAAGTTTTTCAAGATTTAATTTATGTGTTATCTTTTTGGGGAAGTCAATAATCTCCGACAAACAAATATTATTATATATAGTTTTCTAACGTTTTTCGCTTTCTCGTATTCGACTTTTTGTTTACGATGACGATGTAGACCTTAAGTTTTAATTACTCTATATCCCTTTTGTAGTGTAGAGCACCCCTTAAGTGGACTGCAACCCCTTGCATGAGACAAAGAAAATAAGTATTTAAGGTGAGACCACCATGTCCGAGTGTCACGCTCGGAAAAAGGAGATGTCTCATGTTAGAAGCAAGGAGAAAGTTCACAAAAGAATTTAAGCTTACAGTTGTTCGAGATTTTACATCTGGGATATCGGCTGCTGAACTGATACATAAATATGATATCCATTCAAATCTGGTGTACAAATGGACTCAGGAATATCGGTTAAACCTATCTGGAGCGTTTCGTTCTGCTGTTGGTAACGAACAGCCTGCCAGCGATGGGCAACGCATTGCCGAACTAGAGCAAATGATAGGTCGATTGACAATGGAGTCCCGCCAAAGGCGGGATTAAAAAAGGCCTTGAAGCATACCTAAGCGATGCTTGTCAACAACAAGTCAAAGAATGGAATACCATAATGTTTTCGGTTATTAAGCATAAATCGCCACGCTTGTCGATTCAACAAAAATTATCGATACACAACTTATCGGAGTTGATTGTCTTATATATTTAGAAAAAATAGGGAAAGGGGGTGGATTTAGCTGGATGTTGTTGGAGACACTGCGACATAATTATGGCTTGGTTAAAATTATAGAATCCTTTGAAAAACATCAATGGATCATTTCCACAGTTATCAACGATCATTTTTTTTGAACTCGAGTGTGAATATCTGTAC
>Ga0315286_10005637_pt1 | contig 12104 bp, 10 predicted proteins | sample YL17G10_0_MG_FD_205038 | JGI IMG/M metagenome (GOLD analysis project Ga0315286, IMG submission 205038) | Sediment microbial communities from Yellowstone Lake, YNP, Wyoming, USA - YL17G10_0 | ecosystem: Environmental > Aquatic > Freshwater > Lake > Sediment | place: USA: Wyoming | collected... | reverse complement strand
TGGCGCCGAAAGGTTGTCAGCAGCCGAGGGACGCTTCGAGCAGTGGCCTCCTCTTGCTGGACAAGCCGGCCGGAATGACATCCTTTGTCGCTGCGGACAAGGTGCGTAAACTGTTGCGGGTAGAGAAGGTGGGTCACTGTGGAACGTTGGATCCGTTTGCCACCGGATTGCTACTCATCTGCCTCAATCAGGCGACGCGCGTTGCCGATCAGCTTCTGGTTCAGGAGAAGGTCTACCGGTGCCGGCTGCGTCTGGGTATCGAAACCGACACCCTGGACCATACCGGCACGGTGACCGCGGAGTACCAGGGAGATGCATGTCGCGAGGAGGATGTGCGGCAGATGTTGGGTTATTTTCGCGGTCATCACGAGCAGGTGGTTCCCCGTTACTCGGCTGTCCGAGTCCAGGGGCGGCGGCTGCACCGATGGACGCGGGAAGGCGTGGATGTGGCGCTTCCCCGGCGGGAAGTTGCGATCCATGGACTGGACCTTCTGGAGTACGACTGGCCGGAGGCTGTTCTGGAGGTTCATTGTTCTAAAGGGACTTATGTCCGTCAACTGGCTGCGGATATTGGGCGGCGGCTCGGCTGTGGCGCCCACCTGGACCAACTGCGACGGTTGGCGAGCGGGCGTTTCCACCTGGATCAAGCCATCAGCCTGGAACAGCTGGACTCCGCGAAGAACCGTCGGCAATGGTTGCCAGAAGTGATCCCACTGTATGCTGCTCTTGAGCATCTTCCGGCTATTGCCGTGGACGAACAGGAAGTGCTGGAGTGTTTGCGCCATGGACATCTCCATGGGGGCTGGGAAAGCGCACAGCGGCAAAATCTGGATCCACACGGAGTCTATCCGGTCCGGCTGGCTAGTTCGGATCGGAAGTTGTTGGCCCTCTGGTGGCCTTTTCCCGGACCTGGAGAACGGCGTCTCCGGGTGTTCCCCTGGATTTGAAACGAGATGGGAGAATATCTTGAGGCTTGGGTCCCTTTTGGCAATGTGGTTTACTTGATGAAACTTATGCATCGTTTGTGACAACGACAACCAACAGAAACCTTAACAGGTCTCACCGATCATGGCCGTGATGCGTTGAAGAAACATTTGAAGGAGGAATAGCCGTGGTAATGACCCCCGAAAGAAAAAAGGAGATCATCGACGATTTCAGAGTGCATCCGACGGATACCGGATCGCCAGAAGTACAGATTGCGTTACTGAGTGACCGTATCAGCTATCTCACGGAGCACTTCAAGCTCCATAAAAAGGACCATCATTCACGCCGCGGGCTGCTCAAACTGGTGGGGCAGCGTCGCCGATTGCTCAACTATCTCAAGCTCTCGAATGTGGATCGTTACAACAATGTGATCCAGCGCTTGGGTCTGCGTCGCTAATGTCGGCGTGGTCAAAGTCGCGAACCAATGACGGTTGGCGAAGCAGCTAGAATAATGAGGTAAAAACCTATGAAATATTCGGTACAGGCTGAGGTGGGCGGCCGTCCACTGACTATCGAAGCCGGCCATGTGGCTCTACAGGCCAGTGGCGCGGTCACGGTACGGCAGGGTGATACGGTGGTACTGGTTGCCGCGGTGAAAGAAGATCGCATCAGGGCGGGCATCGATTTTCTCCCGCTGATGGTGGAATATCAGGAAATGAGTTATGCCGCCGGCCGGATTCCGGGCGGATTCTTCCGTCGGGAGGTGGGGCGACCCAGTGAGAAAGAGACGCTCACTTCCAGACTGATTGATCGTCCCATTCGGCCCCTTTTCCCCCAAGGCTATTCCTATGAAACCCAGGTGATCGCCAAGGTGCTCTCGTGGGATCAGGAGAATGAACCGGACGTTATGGCCATAACCGGCGCGTCTGCTGCCTTGCACCTTTCCTCCGTGCCCTTTCACGGACCCATCGGTGCGGTGCGAGTGGGGCGTGTGGCGGGGCAGTTTGTCATCAACCCCAGCAAGCAACAGCTGGAGGAAAGCGATATCAACCTGGTTTTGGCAGCTAGCCGCGACGCGGTGGTGATGGTGGAAGGCGGAGCTAATTTCGTGTCCGAACAAGACCTGCTGGAAGCCATTGCCTTGGGACAGCAGGCCATCCAGCCAATTTTGGACGCCCAGGACGAGCTGCGAAGGCTCATGGGGGTTCCCAAGGAAATTTTTGATGTGGTTGAGTATGATGGGGCATTGCGGGATGCGGTGCGCCGACTGGCCCTGGATGGCATGCGGGAGGTCATGAGCGTTGCCGATAAGCAGGATCGGAGCAAGCGCAAGAAGGAATTGAAGCAGCGCGTGCGCGTTGAACTGGCGGCTGACTTTCCAGAGCAGGAAAAGGCCGTCGGCGGTCTCCTGGAAGAGCTGGAAAAGACTGTGGTGCGTCGCATGCTGGTGGAGCAGCGACACCGCATTGACGGTCGCCGTTTTGATGAAATTCGGCCGATCAGTATCGATGTCGGGGTGCTGCCGCGCACCCACGGTTCGGCTATCTTTCGCCGTGGTGAGACGCAGATTCTGGCGGTCACCACCCTGGGGTCCTCATCCGATGAGCAGAAGATTGAAGCCCTCACCGGTGAGACCTTTAAATCGTTTATGCTCCATTACAACTTTCCTCCCTACTGCGTGGGAGAAGTACGCCCGCTCCGCGGCCCGGGGCGCCGCGACATCGGCCATGGAGCACTGGCGGAACGGGCCATAACGCCGATCCTCCCGATCAACACCGATTTTCCCTACACCTTGCGAGTCGTTTCGGAGGTTCTGGAATCCAATGGTTCCAGTTCCATGGCGACCGTGTGTGGGGCCTGCCTTGCACTTATGGATGCCGGTGTGCCGGTCCGGGGCCAAGTGGCCGGAATTGCCATGGGCTTGGTGAAGGAGGGCGACGAGGTTGTCGTGCTCTCGGATATTCTGGGTGACGAAGACCACCTTGGGGATATGGATTTCAAGGTGACTGGCAACGAGAAGGGCATCACCGCCCTGCAGATGGACATCAAGATCACCGGGATCACCCGCGCCATCATGCAAGAGGCGCTGGAACAGGCCCGCGCCGGTCGGCTCTTTATCCTGGAAAAAATGACGGCGGCCCTCCCGGAACCGCGTGGCGAACTATCGCCTTACGCACCACGAGTGGTCTCCATTCAGATCAATCCGGAAAAGATCCGTGATGTGATCGGGGCGGGGGGTAAGATCATCCGCGGTATTGTGGCGGAAACCGGCGCCAAGATCGACATCGAAGACAGTGGCCGAATCGTCATCATGAGTCCCGATGGGGCTGCCTGTCAGAAGGCCATCGACCGCATTCGCGGTCTCACCCAGGAACCGGAAGTGGGCGAGATCTACAAAGCGCGGATCGTGCGAGTCATGGATTTTGGCGCCTTTGCCGAGATCCTTCCCAACACCGAAGGGCTCATCCACATTTCCCAACTGGACCACACACGTGTGCGTAAGGTGAGCGACGTGGTCAACGAGGGCGATGAGGTGATGGTGAAGGTGATCGAGATCGACAAGGACGGTCGTATTCGCTTGAGTCGCAAAGCTCTGTTGGAAAGATCCAGCGACAGGGAATAACCGGGCTACCTCCAGACAACGAAGTCCGTCGGGTTGCTAGGGATTCCAACCCATTGAGGACGAGGAGACAGATTGTATCGCAAAACCGTACTCAACAATGGGATTCGCATCGTAACCGAGAGACTCCCGCAGTTTCACTCGGTATCAACGGGTCTCTGGGTCAATGTGGGCTCGCGCGATGAGCAACCCGACGAAAGAGGATACACACACTTCATTGAACATATGTTCTTCAAAGGCACCGAACGCCGCAGTGCGTTGGACATTGCCAAGGAACTGGATGGGGTGGGTGGTTTTGCCAATGCATTCACCACCAAGGAACAGATGTGCCTGCATGCCAAAGTGCTGGACGCCCACCTGCCCCTGGTGGTGGATATCCTAACCGATATTTTCTTGAACTCTATATTTGACCCCGGGGAGATCGATCGGGAACGGCAGGTGATCCTCCAGGAAATATCCATGGTGGAGGATACCCCCGACGAATACATCCATGTTCTTCATCAGGAACACTACTGGAAGGACAACCCCTTGGGGTATCCCATTTACGGGACCGCCGAAAGTGTTCAGGAAGCCACGCGAAAAAACCTGCTGGACTACCTGCAGCGCACCTTCCACCCGGGCGAAGTGGTCGTGGCCGCGGCCGGCAACGTGGATCACGAGCGTTTTGTGGATCTCGTGGCGCCGCGGATGGCAAATTTTAATGGATCTCGTTTAAAGTTCCCGCGTCAAGCGCCCGATAATCATCATGTAGTCAATATCATCCCCAAAGCCCTGGAGCAGGTGCACGTGTGCCTGGGTTGGAGAGGTTGCTCCAGCTTGGACGGCAATCGCTTCGCGTGCCATCTGTTGAACGTGATGCTGGGGGGCAGCATGAGCAGCCGACTGTTCCAGGAAATTCGGGAAAAACGGGCACTCGCCTATTCAGTGTATTCCTTCGTCAACAGCCACGTTGACACAGGCATGATGGGTGTCTACGCCGGTACGGGAGTAGCTCAAATCCAGGAAACGCTCGATATCGTTGGCGAAGAACTGGTGCGCTTGACGCAGCAACCCTTCGGTGAAGTAGAGCTCAGAGCGGCCAAGGAACATTTCAAGGGCAGTATGTATTTGAATGCGGAAAGCAACGATTCGCGGATGCATCGACTGTCCAAAAACGAGTTTTTATTTGGCCGGTATGTTCCCTTCGAAGAGGTAGAAGACAAGATTGAGCAAACCACGAGCGAAGCTATTCAGGACTGGTTGCGTTCTGCTTTTCAGAAAAAGGAACTGGCGCTGGTGCTTCTGGGACCAGTGGAACCAGGGGCCCTCGATGTCAGTCGCTACTTGTGAAGGGCGCTTTCGTGATGGCTGGTAGCGAGTCGGCGCCTGACTGTTGTTTGAACGCCAGGTCCGTTCGGCGCCTGCACCGATGGCGTCGCTGCAGCCGATCTGTTTGCTAACATACCGAACATTGTGGGGATGGGGATGGCCATTTCCTTCCAGACTCTGGCCAGTGGTTCCAAAGGCAATGCCATCGTGGTCAGCAGCATGCGAACGCGCATCCTCATCGATGTCGGGTTGAGCGGCAAAGAATTGCAGCGACGCATGCATCAGGCGGGTATGAGCACCAGTGATCTGCACGGTGTCGTCGTCACTCATGAACACCAGGACCATGTGCGTGGCGTTGGCGTCCTGAGTCGCCGCTACGATCTGCCCGTCTATCTCACCCGCGGTACATTGGAAAGCCTTCCCCAGCAGGTTGGTGCGTTAGCGCAGGCCCAGCTGTTTCGAGACGGTCACAGTTTCAACATCGGTGATTTGCATATTACCCCTTTTGCCATTTCTCATGACGCAAATGATCCGGTCGGCCTCATCATAGAAAGTGATGGATGCAAACTGGGTATTTGCACCGATCTCGGAGTGGCGACCCAACTGGTGCGGAAGAAGCTCGAAGGTTGTCATGGGTTGGTCCTGGAAGCGAACCACGATGTGGATCTTCTGCTCAGCGGCCCTTACCCGTGGCATCTGAAGCAGCGTATTCGCAGCCGTCATGGCCACCTGTCCAATATCGACAGTTGTGAATTGCTCAATAGTCTTCTGCACGACGGGTTGCAGGTTGTGGTGCTGGCGCACCTGAGCGAGACCAACAACCGGCCGGAACTGGTTCTTGAATCTGTGCGAGGGCTGTGTCTGGAATCGCGGTGGCGTGAGATCCGTTTTGACATAGGACAACAGCATTGCATCAGTAGCGCGTTGGAGATCCAATGATATATCGGCTGGCGGCGCTTAGACGTCCGTCCGGCACGGAGAGTATCGGAAATATGGATGGTTGATCGCTTTCGATGGCAACGGTAGATACTCCTATGGAATACCCTGTCAGGCACTTCTTGCTCACTATCGATGAATCACCAGAATCCTTGCGTCCTATTGGTTTTCTTGTGAAACTCTTTCCTCAGTTGGACAATGTAGGCGTCCTGATATGCTATTTCTATGCACCCCTGGCTCCTGTTTATCAAGAACAACCCCTTGCCTCCGCCATGGCTGCCAAAAAGGAGGAATTGCTTAGAGCGCGGCACGAAAACGCCCAGGCGATTCTCTGCAAGGCGCGCCAGGCTCTCACGGAAGTGGGTTTTGCCGCCGAGAACATTCAGGAACACATGCAGGAACGGAGCGTGAGTCAGGCCCAACATTCGTGCAGCCTTGGCGGTATCAAACGGGTCGACGGCGTTCTGGTCCAAAAAACCATCAGCGGGAAACTGGAAGGACTTTTGCGGGGGGCGTCTTTCCCGGTCCACCTTGAACATTGTCTGGCGAGCCCGGTCTGGTTCCTCGAAGGAACCAAAATCAATTCGGGCCGCGCAGTCGTTTGCATGCATCATGAGCAGGCTTCCCTGCGTGCTGCCAGGTATGCGGCTTCAATGCTGGCTGCCAGCGCTACCCACATCGATCTGCTTCATTGTGATCCACAATTGAACTGGGCAGTAGCTTGCGGAGTTGATCGTAACGTTTCCGAACTGCGTTCCTGGGAAGAGACACCCAATGGCCAGTTGCTGACCCCTTATCTGCAGCAGGCAGAGCACATCCTGATGCAGGAGGGTATTGTTGCCGACCGCATCAGAATCGTGATTCTGCCTGTCAGAGGGGATGTGGCGAGCAGTATCCTGGGGCACTGTCGCCAGGACGACGTGGGCATCGCGGTCTTGGGTCACTCCAAACCCCTGGGTGCGTGGAGCTTCTTCGAAAATTCGGTTACCAAGAAAATCCTTGCGGAATTCAGAAATATGGCGATTTGGGTTGTTCAACAGGGGACCAGAAGCACCCATGAAGATTCTTGTTGCTGAGGATGAGCGCATCTCCAGGGAGATGCTGACTTCGCTGCTGACCAAGTGGGGTTATGACGTGGTTCCCGCCAGTGACGGTGACGAGGCCTGGCGACTGCTCCGGGGCGAGGACGACCTGCGAATTGCCATTCTCGACTGGATGATGCCTGGCATGGACGGTATCACCATCTGTAAACTGATCCGGGACAAACAAAAAGAGGGTCGGTACATTTACACCATCATCCTTACCGCCAGGGACAACAAAGAGGACGCTCTGGCGGGTCTCGAAGCAGGGGCCGACGACTATATCACCAAACCCTTCAACAGCGAGGAGCTTCGCTTTCGCGTCCGGATCGGTAAACGCATACTAGATCTGGAGCGTTACCTGCAAGATGCCTATCAGGAGATGAAGCGTTTGGCGACCTTCGATTCCTTGACGGAATTGTGGAATCGGCGGGTAGTCCTGGAGCAGCTCGAGAAGGAATGGGACCGGTCAGTTCGTGAGGGTAAGTCGCTGAGCGTCGTGCTGGTGGATATTGACCATTTTAAACAATTCAATGACCGCTATGGTCATGCCCAGGGTGACCGGGTCCTCATCCACCTGAGCCAGGTCTTGCGGGATATGGTGCGGCCCTACGACGGCATCGGACGGTACGGGGGAGAAGAGTTTCTGTTGTTCTTACCCGAATGTGATGAGCCGCACGGTCGTCTGATTGCCGAACGGCTCCGGCAGGAACTGGAATCCCGGCCGTTGAAGGAAGACAAACAGCCACTTAAAATTACGGCATCGTTTGGTGGCACCACCTTTCAGCCCGCTATCTGCCACTGCAATGTGGCCCACCTACTGAAAATCGCGGACGATGCCCTCTATGAAGCCAAGAAAACCGGGAGAAACCGGGTTGTCTGGCTGGCCATCAATGATGGCGCTCTCTGAGAAACAACCATGTAGCTTGGTCTAGTACAGCTCGGCACAAGTTCCTTACCAGTTCGGCCACCATTTGACCCGATTGTGTAGGGGCGACCAGCTGGTCGCCCCTACTCTCGATTCTACAACCATCTCATCTGTCAGGCTGTGCTTTTGGCAGCAACTCGCCCACGCCCCCGGCCCATGGTCCAATCGTGATATAGGATCAGGAGCGGACTGGCGATAAAGATGGACGAATAGGTTCCCACGAAAATGCCGATCAACATGGCGAAAGCGAAGTCATGAATGACGCTTCCACCGAGGAAGAAGAGAAAAGCCACGACCAGCATGGTGCAACCGGAGGTGAGGATGGTGCGGCTAAGCGTCTGGTTGATGCTGTCATTGATAACCTTCTTCAGGTCCTCACGGCGGTACTTTCGGACATTTTCGCGGATCCGATCATAGACGATGATGGTGTCGTTCAGCGAATAGCCGGCGAGGGTTAGAATGGCCGCCACCACTTCCAACGTGAATTCTTTGTTGAAAATGGCAAAGACCCCGATGGTGATAATCACGTCATGGATGAGTGCCACCACGGCCCCCAGGGCATAGGGGAGTTTGAGTAACCAGCACAGGGCCAGAGCGATGACCAATGCGCCGAAAATGAGATAGATCACCGGCAGCCCCAGGGCTTGCAAAAGCAACACCGCACTCACCATTATGACGGCCATGATGGCGCTGGTAGCCCACTTCATTTCAAAACGGCCGGAAATGTAAATGGTGATCAGGAGCAAGGTGTAATAGATGGCAAAAAGGGCTTTTTGCTTGAGATCGTGGCCAACCTTGGGGCCCACCATCTCGGCGCGTCGAACGGAGACCTTTCCCTCGCCGTAGGTTTTGACCAGGGCAGCTTCCACGGTCTTTGAAAGGTCTTGCAAGGCGGTAGTCATGTGTTCTGCACGAATCAGGAACTCATTGTCCGCAGCGCTGCCAACCCGCTGGATGGCGGCTTGGCCGGTCCCCAACTCGGAAAGAGCTGCGCGAATGGCATCAGGGCTGGTGGACTCTTGGAATCGAACCTGGATCAGAGTCCCTCCGGCAAAATCTATGCCCAGGTTAAGACCTCCATGTGCGAACATCATGGCCACACCCAGGATGGTCAGCAAACCGGAACAAAAGAGTGCCTTGAAACGCATACCAACAAAATTGATGTTGATATCCGGTCGAATGATTTCCATGGTCGGGTATCCCTCCGTTGCCAGTGTTTGTCTAAATACTCAAGGCACGAATGCGTTGGCGTGTGAGAAGGTAATCGAAGATGAGCCGGGTGACAATAATGGCGGTGAACAGACTGACCAAAATACCGATGGTAAGCGTCACGGCGAAGCCACGCACCGGGCCGGTGCCAAACTGGAAGAGCACCAGAGCGGCTATCAGCGTGGTAACGTTGGAATCCAGAATGGTCAGAGTAGCCCGGCTGTAACCGGTATCCACGGAAGCCCGCGGCGTTTTTCCATGCCGCATCTCTTCGCGAATCCGTTCGAAGATCAGCACGCAAGAATCCACAGCCATGCCTACCGTGAGAATCATGCCGGCAATGCCGGGCAGGGTCAGCGTTGCCTTGAATAAGGCAAGCATGGACAGAATGATCGGGATGTTGAGCAACAGGGCCAGACACGCGACGAGCCCGGAAAAACGGTAATAGATCACCATGAAGATCATGATGCCAAGGGTCCCCGCCACACAAGCAAAGAAACCCTTGTTGATGGAGTCTTGCCCGAGGGATGGGCCCACGGTGCGCTGTTCCAGGATCTTCACGGGGGCCGGCAAGGCCCCGGCGCGCAACACGATGGCCAGATCGCGCGCTTCGTCCATGGTAAAGCTGCCCGTGATGGTGGCCTTACCACCGCTGATCTTGTCCTGAATCACTGGCGCCGAATAGACCGTGCCGTCAAGGACGATGGCCAGCCGTTTCTTGATATTCTCTTCGGTGATCCGTTCGAACAGACGCGCGCCCTGCGAATCAAATTCCAGGGACACGTAGGGGTTATTGTACTGGTGGTCGATCTGCACCTGGGCGTTGGTGATGTATTCGCCGGTCATGAGGGTGCGGTCCTTGAGCACGATTTCATCGGTTGAACTGCGACCGGTGGCGGGATCGAGATGACTCATGGGATAGACCTTGGTCCCCGCGGGAGCCTTGCCATCTTTGGCTTCGCGCGGCGAGACCTCTTCCGCCACCAGTTTGAATTCCAGTTGTGCGGTCTTACCGATGAGGTCAATGGCGCGCTGGGGGTCTTGAATGCCCGGCAACTGAATGAGAATCCGGTCTTCGCCCTCAGGGCGGATGTCGGGTTCGCTCACCCCGAACTGGTCAATACGGTTGCGAATGGTCTCGAGAGCCTGGGCGATGGCTTGCTTGCGGATGGTTTGCGCTTCCTTATCGCGCAGGGCGAGAGGTACCAGGACCCCGTCTTGGCGGGTATCCGCGGCCTGCATCTCAAGGGTGGGGAAATCCTTGTCGAGGATCTTCTTGAACTCCCCCTGTTGGGCCGCGTCAGTCAGAATCACCGAAATCTGCGTGTCCCCCTGCCGTTCGACATTGCGAAAGGCAAGGCGTTGCTTGCGCAAGGTGTCCTTGAGGTCCTCGGATAAACGATTGACGTGGCTGGATACCGCCTTTTCCGCCTCCACCTCCAGGATGAGGTGCATACCACCTTGAAGATCCAGGCCAAGATGAATCTTCTCGGCCGGCATCACCTTCTTCCATTTCTGAGGAAGGGATGGATTAATGGACGGAAGCAGGAAAATGATGCTCGCCACGAGCACCAGGACAACGAGAATGGTTCGCCATTTCAGGTCTTTCAAGCCCACTCCTCCTGGATTGACAGGATCACTTAACCATTGAATAACGGATCTAAACCGACCCGCCGGTGCAATACTCCGAAATCACGAATGCAGAACAACAGAAACCGCATCCTCCGCCGGGACTCAGCCGAGTAAAACGTTCCCGGGTGGTTTTTTCTGGGACCAAGGTTCCGCCGTCCTTATCCTGCCAGGCCTTCATTGCCTGGCAACCGATCTTTGCCCGGCCAGGGATAAACCCTTGGCATCGCTCTTCACCTCGGTTGTGGCGGCGCGTGACCGCATAACAAAGGACACTCCAACCGTTCCGCGGAATGTGCCCAGTGTCCCTGCCGGGAACAGACGCCAGCGCCGTCTATTCAGTCCCTTCCTTGGCTACAACGGCAGAGATGAAATTGCGGTCCACCTTAACGCGCACCTTTTCGGCAATTTCAAGGGTAGCCACAGTATCGGTCAGGCCGGTGATGGTGCCGTGCAAGCCGCCGACGGTCTTCACCTTGTCCCCGCGTTTGAGGCTGGACAGCATGCTGCGGGTGTCCTTCGCCTTCTTCTGTTGTGGCCGGATCAACAGAAAATAGAAAATCACCCCCATAAGAATAAGCGGAACAAAGGCCCCCAGGCTCCCACCAGCCCCGTCCCCGCCAGCACCGCCCAGTCCGAACGATCCCATCGCATACGCCGTACTCACTAAATCCATGCAACCCTCCCTGATGTGAAGTGTATCGGAGCGATGACCAATTTCCACACCGCGATAGTTCCAATGTCGCTATAGAATCGCTATTGGCTGGTCATTGTTCCAAGCTATAGTGTGAAACAAAGTTTAATTTAAACGATATTTTCCTCTATTTGTCAATGCCCTTGGCGGACTGCCCTGCCACACGAGTGCTGAATTCAAGCGGACGAGATCACGGGCTTGTGCTGGACGTGAAAGGTTTCGACACCGAGGTTCAATATCGGCGGACCCGAAAATAAGGCGCGAATTCAAGGGATTCTCTGTCCCCCAAAATACTTTCATTCGGCAGCACAAAGATCCACAAAACCATTTACTACTCATAGCTTTAGCCATATTCTACCTTCACATTGTTTCACTCGGAATCACCCTTCTTTACCTCAAAAAGTGGATCATGGTCCCCTTGACGGACGTGTTTTTTCCAAACAGAGCAACGGGACTCCATACCCCGAGGCCCCCAGCGCGTATCGCACCGCAGTTGACAAATTGCGCCTCAATGAAGGCAGGTCGAAGCGTGACCGCGTTGTCTTCCATTCGATCCGGCACACCTTGGCCACCCGGCTTTCAGTTAGGCTCGGTCCGCAGGATCTCATGGAGGTAGTGGGCTGGCGTACCGTTCAGATGGCGATGCGTTATGTCCACAGTAACGAAGATCTCAAGGTGAAGGCGCTCTCCATGCTTGGATCGGCCCCACAGACCGGGAAGGTCCTGGAGTTCCAGGCCAGGGCGCAATCATCCGCGTAATGGTGTGACGAACGGTTT
>Ga0315286_10005636_pt1 | contig 12104 bp, 19 predicted proteins | sample YL17G10_0_MG_FD_205038 | JGI IMG/M metagenome (GOLD analysis project Ga0315286, IMG submission 205038) | Sediment microbial communities from Yellowstone Lake, YNP, Wyoming, USA - YL17G10_0 | ecosystem: Environmental > Aquatic > Freshwater > Lake > Sediment | place: USA: Wyoming | collected... | reverse complement strand
CCCTGAGTCGCGGCGCCTGCCCCACGCCTCCAGCGAAGCACGTCGATCTCTCGGGCCTCAAGGGGCGCGGGCGCTACAGGTTGACGACCGCCTCGCGGCGGCGGTAAGGGGAGAGCATGGCAACACATCGTCGTCGCGGTCTGGGTAAGGCGTTCACCACGAAGCCCCGCGGGTGCGCGTGCGCGGATGGCGGCACTCCCGTCATGGTGGGCGGGTTCGGCATCCGCTGCATGAGGGTCCGCAAGGTGGGCAAGCGCAAGCGGTTCGTGTTCAGCGCGACTGCCGCGAAGTGCAACCCGAAGTGATCCGCGTCGCGCTCGTCGAGCGGCTCGGGGCGGGGCTGCTCGTCGCTGCGGTCGCGGCGCTGCTGGTCGGCTGCGGGCCTAGCCCGGCGCAGCAGGCTGTGCGGTATGGCGGGCACGCGCTCCGCGCGCTCGACGCAGAGGTCGCGCCCCGCCTCACCGCGGAGCACGAGGCGTCGCTCTCTGACGCGCAGACGCTGGAGGAGTACCAGCGGATGATGGCGCCGTGGACCGGGCTTCAACGGGCGATGCAGACCAGCTACGATGCCTTCGTCGCGACGGATCTGGCGCTCGAAGCGGCGGATGAGGAGGCGGGCCTCCGCATGGCGGCGTGCCTGCTCGCGTCGCTCGGCGTCGTCGAGACGAGCCTCCGCGCCCTCGGGGTGCCGATCCCGGCCATGCTCGCGCAGGCGCTCTCTCTCGGGGAGAGCTTCTCAGGTTCGTGCGTGGAGGCGGCGCCATGAGCAACGCGACCGGGGAGATCGTCGTTCAGATCTTGCGGGTCATCCTCGACCTGATCGACCGCGCCTTCCGCGGTGACGCAGCGGCGCAGGCGCAGCTTCTCACGATGCTGCCCGAAGGGCCGTTGAAGATCACGGTCGCGGCGAACCTCGCCGCAGAGGAAGCCAAGGCGCACTTCCGCCCTCGCTGACCGTCGACTTCGCTGTCCCAGCAGGCGCGGCTTCTCCTCCCCCCGCTCCCGCGCCTGCCGGGCAGCCCTCTTCGAGACGGCGTTGACCGTCTCCTGCGTTCCCTGCGTTCGGGGTAGTCGCCGCCGCTGCGGGGCGGTATGGGGCAGGGGTGACGACTGTCATCCGCTACCCTAACGGGGACGTGCCCCTCGACGCCGAGGATCGGCTCTGGACTGCGCGCATGCTCGACGGCGAGGGCGCGCACACGGAGGCCGAGGCGGCGCTCGTCATCTGGACCCTGCTCCAGCGGCGCTACTGGGGCGTCGGCATGGAGCGGGCGAACCCCGGCGCGTTCGCGGGCTACCGCTCGTGGGCCCGGTTCATCCGCACGTTCTCGCAGCCGATCAACCCCGAGTGGTACCGGGGCGGCTCAAAGTGTGGGCCGGGCGGCGGTGAGGTCGGCACTCGCGGCTGCGCCGAGGAGCGCCTCGCGCGTCGCGCAGAGCTTGCCCGCACGCCCTTCGAGCGCCTCGACGCGCTCGCCCAGAGGGTCGCGAACGACTTCGTCGCCGGGCGTCTGGCGCGGCCCGCAGGTGCGGTCGGCGTCATCGACTTCCGCGCGCGCGACAACGTGCAGGTGAACCGTCCCCTCGCGACGTTCCCCTTCCCCACGGCGAACCGCTACTTCTACAGCATCAACAGCACGAGCGTGGGCGACCGTCGTCTCGCGGCCATCCGCTTCGTGGTGGACGGCGTCGAGCAACCCATCGTCGAGGGCTGGGGCGACGCGCTCGTGCCTGAGTCGCCTCCCGGCATCGGGGGCGTGATGCTGAATCTCGTGCCGGGCGCCGTGAAGCTCTTCAACAACTTCGCGAAGAAGGTGCCGTGATGGGGCGCGTCTACCTCGTCGGTGACTCATGGGTCCGGGGCGCTGCCGGGCGCACGCTCAAAGCGTTGCTGGAGGCCGAGGGCTACACGGTCGAGCGCGACGGTGTCGTCGGGCGGACCTCGCGTACCCTTCTCGCGGACGCAGGGGTGCGGCAACGCCTCCGCGCCTTCCGTCCGTCTATGGTGCTCGTGGTGCTCGGCGTCAACGACACGCCGGGAGAGAATCTCGTCGAGCGGTATCGCGCCCTCGGGGCGCACCTCGCGTTCCCCGGTGCGACGCTGCTGCTCCTGCCCAACACGCAGGTCCGCGAGCCCTACGTCACGCGCATCCGCGCCGTGATGGAGTACCAGCGGCGAGGCTGGCCTGCGGGGCTGCTCTCGCCCGAAGGGCTGGCGACCACTGAGGACTACGATGGCTCGGGCTACCACCTCTCGCGCGAGGGCGCGGCCCGCTGGGCGCCGCGCGTGCTCGTGCTGCTGAAGGCGCGGCCCCCCGTTTCTGTGCTCGACCGTGTCGGTCGGGCGCTGCTGTCTCTGGTGCCCGGAGGTCTGTGATGCCGTTGTCGAAGGGATGCACGCCGCGTTCGCGCTCGAAGAACATCGCCCGCATGATCCGTGAGGGCAAGCCTCGCGCGCAGGCTGCGGCCATCGCGTACTCCGTCCAGCGCCAGCACTGCGCCTGCCGGATCACGCCACGCGGCACCACGACCTGCCGCTCGAAGCGGAAGGGGCGCTGATCATGCCGACACTCAGCCCCGCGGAGCGCGCAGGCGTGGCTCTCGCACGTCACCTCCTGCAAGAGGGGCGGGCTGATCAGTTCGCCCGGATAAATGTTCGTGCGGCTACAACCACTGCCCGCGCGCTCATGGAAAAGATCGAAAAGCAACCGTACATTGACGATCCTGATGAGCCGGGGGGCCGTATCGTCTATGCGTTGAGCCGGGGCGTGCAGGCGCTCCAGACGGCGGATAGGAAGGCGGACCTGAAAAGAAACCTTTCTCAGTTGGCGCGGGATCTTGACGAACTTTCGCGCATCGCGCAGCTTCCCAAGGTAGGTGAGCCGACGAGGCAGCAGCCCGCGCAGTCCCGGCCTAAGGAGCCTCGCTCAAACCCGAAGGTGCTCGCGCAGTACCGGGAGAACTTCAAGAAGGCGCAAGAGAGCCTTGAGACGCCGCGTGCGACGAACGATCAAGGCTGGACGCGGACGGCGAAGCCGCACGGGGCTGCGGGGATATTGCAGCGCGATGATGATGGGGCCTACGAGATCCGCTGGGATCCTTCTGAGGTCGAGCGCATTGAGCGGCGCGACGCGCAAGCGATCCGCGACTGGGCCGCAGGCTACCGTCCGCCGTGCCCCATCGCGACCTATGAGGTGCGCCCAGCCGGGCCGGATAGCTTCTCCATCCAGCCTTACGTCAAGGATGCGGCGGGGGATATGCGGCCCGTGGGGGCGCTCTACGCTTCACGCTCAGGAGATGACCGCACACGCTGGATCTCCGGTTCTGCGGACGTGCCGATTGAGACGCTCGCAGCCTGTCCCGGCCTCGGGAACAGCATGTACCTTGAAGCGGCGAACGAAGCCTGCAAGCGGCGCGGTCGACTCACGGGCAGCAACATGCGGAGCGTGTTCAGCGAACACTTCTGGAAGAAGCAGATCGAAAAGGGTCGCGCGGAGTGCTCGGGCAGCATGGCCTACTACTACGCCACGCCTCTCAGGAAGGCTTTGCTGGCACTCAGCAACGGGAAGATCACCGTCCCCCAGTACAACGCTCTGCGGGCGCGCATGCCGGAGGGCGGCGACCAGTACGGGCAGTGGGCCTGCAAGGAGGTGCCGCTGAAGCGTGAGTGGTGCAAGACGCCGAAGAAGAAGCGCACGCTGCGCGGCGTGCCGCGGTATCGGCTCGACAGCGGGAAACGCTGATGGCTCGTCGCACGCGCCTCTGCCCCGCCGGGCCGACCGTGCCCGGCATCGACGTGTCGTCGTGGCAGGGCACGGTGGACTGGCAGGCTGTTGCGGCCTCTGGTGTGCGCTTCGCGTTCATCCGCGCGTTCGATGGGCTGGGGGCGGATCATGAGTTCCGGCGCAACTGGGACGGGGCGAAAGCGGCGGGCATCCTGCGTGGGGCCTACGTCTACTTCCGCGCGCGGCACTCGGGGGCGACGCAGGCGCAGCGGCTCCTCGCCGCGCTCGGGGACGATGTTGGAGAGCTTCCCCCAGTTCTGGACCTAGAGACGTTCGACGAGCAGACGGCGGGCAAGGCGCTCGTCGAGGTGCGCCAGTGGGTTGCGGCCATGCGGAAGGGCGTCGGGCGCGACCCGATGCTTTACGCCGGGTCGTTCTGGCACTTCAACGCAGCCCCCCTCGTGGGCGGCGAGTTTGCGGACCTCGCGCTCTGGACGCCCGACTACACGGAGACGGGGTGCCCCGGCGTGCCGCAGGGCTGGGACCGCTGGACGTTCTGGCAGCAGACCTCGACGGGGCGGGTGCCCGGCATCTCGGGCGGCGTGGACCTCAACGTCTTCAACGGCTCCGAGGGCGACTTGCTCGACTTCGCGCGCGGCAAGGGGCGCCGTGTTCTGTGGCTGCTCGGCATCAGCGTCGTCCTCGCCGCCGGGGCGTGGTGGTGGTTACGCCGCGGCTGGCGGGGTGGTAAGGGGTGAGGTATGCGGTATCTCTGGTGGACGCTCGGGCTGGTGGCGACGGGGCTGATCACGCGCGAGGTCTGGCTCGCGTTCGTGACGCGGCGCCAGCGGCAGCGCACGGTCTTTAGCCTCGCGGAGGATCGCGCGAAGGCGGCAGGCAAGCCCTTGATCGTCGTGGGCGATCCCTCGCAGGGACTCGTCGTGCGGTTCCTCGGCCCGACATACAAGTGCGGGCGCGTCTGCGTGGACACGCACGGGTGTCCTGCGTGTGAGACGCAGATCGCGGGCAAGCTCGAAGACGTGCTGCCGCGCATGGAGTCGAACAGCGCGGTCGTCTTCGTGGCGAACGCGCTCGAACACGTTGACGACATTGCCCTCGTCGCGACGAACCTCGACCGCATCAGCGGCGGCGACCTCTTCATCACGCACGTCGAGAGCGCGAGCCTCGTCGGCTGGTTCTGGCCGGGGACGAAGCGTCGCGTGCTCTTCGCGCCGCCCGAGGGGCCGGACCTCGTGTACCGCCCGCTGCCGTGGCACCCCGAGGCCAAGGCCGCGCCGCTCTACGTCGTCGAGCTTCCCGCGTCGCGTCGCCGTCTCGGTGGCGGCGTGACGGCGGTCGAGACTGCACCTGTGACCGCGCCCACGCAGGGCGTCATCGACACCGCTGGCTGGGAGGTCTGATTCATGTCCGTCGTCACGCCGTATCAGAACGAACTGCTCGAACGCGACCTCGACCCCACAGACTCTGCTTGGGGATTCTTCAACTGTGGCGACGTGGCGTACTTGAGCACGCGCGCTCTTCGAGGTGTCCGCGGCCTGCGCGGCCTTGGTGCGGCGGCGTGTAAGACCGACGCGCAGGTGCTCGCGGAGACGCACCAGATGCTCGCGTTCACGATGTACGTTCGGCAGGCGGCGGCGAAGGTGCTCTCGAAGCCGGGGCGCACGTTGCAGCCCGTGATGAAGGGCCGCGAGGCGAAGCTGGTGATCAGTCCTGAGATCATGCCCGACGAGACGCCGCCGTGGAGTCCCCTCGCGAACCCGCTGCGCGAGATCTCCATCCTCGCGAACGTGTCGAAGATGAGGTGCCCGTCGTTCTCGCTCCCCGCAGGCTCGCGCCGCTTCGGCGGCTCGTGCAGCGGCGCGCGTCTCGGCATGACCATCGAACCAGAGGCGGTGTTGCGTTCCGGCGAGACGGGGCGGAAGTATATCGCCCGTCTCACGGGCTTCCCGGCGGATGCGTCACCCGACAGGTGGTACTCGACGGCGGTCTGCCAGTACTGCTACGCGATCAAAGGCAACTACAGCTACTTCTCGAAGCAGATCGCGCAGGTCGCGCTGTTTAGGTGGACGGATGCGGCGGTGAAGGACGGCAGTTTTGTGCCTGTGATGATTCAAGCCATTGAATCGTCGCCCTTTCATATCAAGGACGCCCGCGACCGCCGATACCTCGAACCCTACGGCTACAAGCGGGTCTTCCGCCTCCACGACGCGGGCGACTTCTACTCCTCGGCCTACGTCGCGGCATGGAAGCGGATCGCAGATCACTTCCGCCCCGGCGCGGGCACGGGCACTTCCACGCTCTTCTGGGCACCGTCGCGCCTCTGGGCCGCAGGTGATGGCGGCGGGCGCGAGTGGCTCGCGGCCTTCGGCGCAGGCGGCGACCTGCGGCGCTCGAACATGGTGATCCGGCCCTCTGGCTATCACACGAACGCGCACGCGCCGACGCCGCTGGCAGGCGAGGTCGCAGGCTCTGTCGTGCATACAACGCCGGAAGACTCTGCTGAAGAGCGGGCGATGTACGTCACCGGCACGCAGATCAGCCACCGTGCGGACGGCAGCATCACGGGCCTATTCCCCCCGCCGCAAGGCAAGGGCTTCTTTCACTACATCTGTCCTGCGTCGCGCAAGAGCGCGAAGGACAATAACTGCCTCGACGTGATCGGGCCAGACGGAAAGGTCGGGTGCCGCGCCTGCTGGATGCTGCCCGACGCGATCATCTCCTATCACATCCACTGAGGCAGCATCATGGCACGACGTATCCTTGCACAGCCTATCTCCGCAGAGCCGAGGAATCCTGTCGGATCTCCGAGTGCGGGCCTTCATCCGAGCCTCATTCACGAGAACGATCCGCAGCGCGACAACTACTGCTTCCCCTTCCTTCCGCCGAAGACTTCGGAGAAGACGGGGAAGACGACGGTCGGGCGCAGCCACACGGGATCGTGTCCGATCTCGTGGGGCTGGAAGGGGGGCAAGCCCGTGCTGCGCTTCTGCTCGGGGCACCGTCAGCCGGGGCGCATCATCCCGGTCACGGACGCGGTCGACGCCCTTGAGAAGGGCCGGAAGATCTGTGAGGAGTGGTATCGCCGCACGGGGCCGCTCGTGAAGCCGAAGAAGGGAGGCCGCCCGTACAACGCGCGGTTCCAGATTCTCGCGCGCGAGATGAGCGAAGCAGAGCCGCTGAAGCAATACGCGCTCGGGCGCGCGAAGCGCCGCACGCGGAAGGGACGCTGATATGGCACCCCGAGCCCCACGCACGCCGATGAGTCTCTACGCGCCCGATGAGGTGCGCCAACGCTTCGCAGAGCGCGGCGTGCCCCTCGGGCAGAAGCTGCCGGGGTTCATCGAGCCCTACGCGAACTTCATGCTGCTGCAAGCGGGCAAGCGCCCGGCGCTCCGTGACGTGCTGAAGGCGTACATCATCACGCGCGCGTCGGTGCAGCGCCAAGCCCGATCACAGACGCGCGTCTGCAAAGCCTTTCCCGAGTACCGGGACCGGCGGGTGCGGGCCTTCATCGCACGCAAGAACGTGCGGCCCGAAGATCTGATGGCGATGCTGCTCACCTTCTCAACGGGGCAACGGTTCCTCAACGCCGCCGAGCGGGGCGAGTATGACCGGGAGGCTGCGACGACGCTCCTCGGCGCGATGCGCTGCTTCGGACTGATCTTCCCCGAGTATGACGAAGAGGGGAACGTGAAGCGCAGCCATCGCGGCTTCCTCGCGAAGGATCTTCTGCGCTCGACAGCAAAGATCCGCGACCTCGCGCCACAGATCGCACGGCTCACGTCTCCGAAGGTGCGCGCAGAGGACGCCTACAAGTTCTTCAAGGAGAACGTCTACGGCATCGGGCCGAGCAAGACGGGCTTCATCCTCTCCCTGCTCGGGCGCGGAGACATTCCCACCTTTGACGCGCGCGAGCTTGCGATCTGGCGAAAGCCTCCCGACAAGCATGGCGTCAAGTGGGAGGACGTTGAGAACCTCTCGACACGGTTCGACGACCTCGGCATCGAGGTGCCGCCGGAACACAAGCGCAACCGCAAACACCTGATCCATCACATGCTCTGGGATGGCTGGGGCGAGTCCGTGAAGGATCGCGCGACGGGCAGGTCCGTGATCAAGCCGTCGAAGACCACGCACGGCGAAGTGATCCGCGCGATGCGGCTTGCAGGCGGCGGGCGTTACCGCCTCGTCTCGCGTCGTTGACATGCTCTGATCTAAGTCTTAGAAGAGGCATCCACGAGGTGCCCATGACGACGACGAACGAAGCCGGGGAGAACTTTCAAGAGAAGGAGCGCGCAGGGCGTACCGCCGAGGACGCGATGCGCGCCACCCTCGCCCGCGTCCTCCGCGAGCGCGACGAGGCGCTGGCCGAGCTTGCCCGGCTGCGCGCAGCCGACGAGCACTCGTGCGGCCCGACGTGTAGCCGCGAGGCGTGCGTCCGCGCGCGAGAGCAGGCCGAGGCGCAGCCGTGATCACCGTCTCCACGGCTGGGCTCGTCATCCTCGCGCTCGCGCTCGCTGCGCCAGAGGTGCTGCTGCTGCCCTTCATCCTCGTGGCCACGGTGTTCGGAGCGATCTGGGATATTCTGACCGGGAAGGGAGGAGGACAGGCATGAGAGACGACAACGACGAGGGCTGGAGCGTCTTCACCGAAGAGGCGCAGGCGGAGATCGAAGACCTGCGCGCCGAGATCACGCGGCTGCGCCTCGAACGCGCCGACCTGCGCCGGGCGCTCGTCGCGACTCGACGCTGGGCAGGGATTCAGCCCGCCAACGCCAAAGAGATGCGGGCCCTGCTCGAAGCGCGCGACGACGGCGCGGAGGCGCTCGACTACCACCCCCGCGCCGTCGTGGGCGACGACGAGGCAGACGCATGAGGTACGGTGAGCGCGGCGCGCAGGTGCGCGAGCTTCAGCAGCGCCTGATCACGGCGGGCTACCCGCTGCCGCGGTATGGCGCAGACGGCGTGCTCGGCACGGAGACGTGGGATGCGCTTCAGCGGTATGCTGGGGACTCGTCGCTGCTCTGGGCCCCCGAGGTGCCCCCGGCAGTCGTGGAGGCGCTGATGGTCGAGCCCGTCAAGGTCGTGGATCTCATCGACAAGCAGACGAACCCGCCTGCGGTGCAGGACAAGTGGAAGCTCGGGCGCGACGGCAAGGTCGTCGTGCGTGACCCGTCGAGCGTCTCGGGCATCATGCTGCACCAGACGGGCGTCTGGTACGGCGTGAGCGCGGCGCAGGTTGCAGCCGCAGGCGGCGACCGCCACGCGGCGCTGCACAACCGGGGCTTGAACATCGCGTGCCACTGCGTCGCGTTCGACGGGAAGGACGCGGGGCTGGAGTGCGGGCACGGCGTCGCCACGGCTTCGCTGCGCTGGTACTGCTACCAAGCGAACGCGGCGAACAGCGAGTCGCTCGGGCTGGAGATCGAGGGCGTCTACCCCGGCCTCGTGACGCCGGGCTGCGTGATGCCCTCGGCGCGCGTGATCAACGCGGCGCGAGACGCCGTGCGCTACATGGTCGAGCAGGGGCGGCGCGAGGGCATGCCGATCCGCTACGTCTGGGCGCACCGTCAGTCCTCGGCCATGCGCCGCAGCGACCCCGGTGAGGCGCTCTGGAAGGCGGTCGCGCGCGACTACGCCGTCGCCGTGCTCGGCCTCGAAACGCAGAACACGCGGACGTGGGGCGATGGCAACCCGATCCCCATTGCATGGGGCGGCAGCGCCCCCTACTGAGGAGATGGAAAGTGCTCTTGAACATCATCCGCAGCCGCGCTGCGGCGACGGTAGCCCTCGCCCTCGTGCTCCCCTCCCCGCTGCACGCACAGAGCCGTCCGCGCCCGCAGCGGCACACGCAGACCCGCGCCGAGCGCGACCTCGCGGACGTGGCCCGGTGTCTCGTGGCCGAGGATGAGCGCGGCACCGACTGGGGCGCCCTCCTCGATGTGCTCGCCCGGCGGGCTGCGTCGCACGGGATGACCTCCGCAGGCGTCGCGCGAGCCTACTGCGCCGTCCACCGTGTGCCGCGGCCCTCGGCGCGACAGGCCCGCATCCGCGCGCTGCCCGACGCCAACCCGCCGCCACGCCTCGCGGCCATCTATGCGCGCGCCCTCAACGCAGCCCGCAGCGGCGGGCCGGGGATGTGCGTCGCCGAGCACTGGGGCGCAGCCACGGGCGAGGACTACGCCCGTGCCATGCGCGCAGGCTGGACGCGCGTTGACTGCGGCTCGACGCGCAACGCTTTCTGGACGGTGCCTGCGCGATGACTGTTTCAACGCTGCTGATCTGCGGTTGGCCCCTGCTCGTGGTGTGGGCGGTGATCGACGTGCTCGTGATCACCCCCGTACGCTTGCTGTTCGGCGGTCGTGGCCCCGAGGACGGACAGGGGCCACCGTCAACATAGGTCTAGCTATGTTGACTGTTTACACGGGTAAACAGCCCAGAGAGGCCTGATCCGGCCTGCGCGGCTCTGCGCGGCGCATGCGGGACACGGAGCGCGCCCCGGCCCTGTCAGTCGCGCCCCGCGGGGCGCGTCCCTCTGTGCAGGAGCGACGGCGAGCGCCCGCGAGGGTGCGAGATCGCAAGGGCTTTCGAGAATCTTTCGGGGAGCTAGAGAAAGTTCTTGCACGCTGCCAGAACTCTGTCAGTATCTCCTCTGTCGACGGCGCGTTGCCCTCGACGCCACGAAGGACCACGACCATGACCACGACCATGAAGACCTTCCTGATCGTCAACCGCATCACCGCCCAGAGCGGCCTCTTCCTCGCCACGAGCGAGGACGACGCCGTCGCCGCGATGATCCGCGATGCAGGCTACCGCGACGCGCAGCACGAGGCCGAGGTGCTCGACGCGAGCGTCGAAAAGCTCCGCGACGAGCTTCGCGTAACCGAGGTCGACGTGCCCGCCGCCATTGAGGCGGACCGCGAGTCGGTCGACTGCGACGACGACGTGCTCGTGGATGCCGACGCTGTTGCCCGCACTCACGCGGCCCTTGCCGCTTGCGCCGCTTCCCGCGCCGCCCTTGCCGCCGCCGACGCTGCCTGCACCACCTCCCATGCTGCCTACACTGCTGCCTGTGTTGCTGCTTATGATGCTGATGCTGCCTGTGTTGCTGCCTATGCTGCCTATGCTGCTGCTGCTTATGATGCTGATGCTGCTGCTGATGCTGCTGCCTGTGTTGCTGCTTATGATGCTGATGCTGCCTGTGTTGCCTCCCATGCTGCCTACACTGCTGCTGCTGATGCCTACGCGGCCTCCCGCGCCGCTTATGACGCCGCCGCTTATGACGCCGCCCGCACTTACGCGGACCTCGCTGCCGCCGATGCCGCCGCCGCCCGCACTTACGCGGACCTCGCTGCGGCCTGATCGCCCTGCGGCCCCGTGCGAAGTTAGACAAAGTTCTTGCACTCTCGCGAGCCGCTGCTAGTATCCGACTCCACGCAGCACGGGGCTGCGGCGAAAGGGACCACGACCATGACCATGACCACGAACATGAACAACCTCCTCCTCGTGACCGGCGACTCGAACGCCACGGGCCTCGTCTGCGGCTGGTCCGGCGGCAACGCCGTTTCGCACGCGGTCTTCGCGGAGGCCTGCGAGAAGGCGGGCCTCCTGCCGCCGGAGCAGATCTCGCTCGCGTCGGCGCTCTCGCGCGCCTGCCGCGACGCGGCGGGGAAGGATCGCCTCTCCCGCGCCTACGCCGCCCCCGGCGAGACGAAGCGCCGCCGCGGTCGCCGTGCGCTCGTGGACGAGTCGGTCGTCGGACGCGACCTCGCGTACTCGGTGGCGATCCGCGCAGAAGTCACGGATGACGGGGCGGACATTGCGGTCTTTGACGCGAACGACGCGCCGATCCGCGGCTCGCACCCGCAGGCCGCGCAGGCCGAGGCGCTCGTGCAGGCGATCCGCGAGCACGAGGCGACCCTGAGCGCCGACGACGTGAAGGCGTGGATCCGCGAGACGATCTGCACGGTGTTCGCCGGGATCGGCGTGCTCCGCGAAGCGGGCGGGACGTACTACTGCCCGCCCCGCTTCGCGGGCGACGTGCGGAAGATCAAGGCACTGGTGCGCGAGCTTGCTGACGTGCGGGTCAATCTCCTGCCCGCCGTCACCTCCGACGCGGACGCGGTCGAGACGATTCTCGCGGGCGTCGCCGCCGAGGTCGAGGAGGCGCTCGCCGCCGCCGACACGCAGTGCGTCAAGGGTGCGCGGAGCGCGACGTTCGCGAAGCACGAGGATCTGCTCGGCGCGGTCGAGCAGAAGGTGAAGGCCTACGAGGCGCTGCTCAACACGCAGGCGGCAGGCCTCCGCGGCAAGCTCGATGAAATGCAGTCGCGAGTCGCGGCTGCCGCCCTCGGGCAGTTCG
>Ga0315286_10005635_pt1 | contig 12106 bp, 2 predicted proteins | sample YL17G10_0_MG_FD_205038 | JGI IMG/M metagenome (GOLD analysis project Ga0315286, IMG submission 205038) | Sediment microbial communities from Yellowstone Lake, YNP, Wyoming, USA - YL17G10_0 | ecosystem: Environmental > Aquatic > Freshwater > Lake > Sediment | place: USA: Wyoming | collected... | reverse complement strand
TCGCGGCGCAAAGGCCGATGAATCGGCCTCGTGGCCGTGATGGGGCGGCTGGCCTGGGACTTTGAACCTTGAACGTTGAGCTTTGAACCTCTTGCCGTTCCTGCGGCCTACAGCCTGCATCCTGTAGCTTGCCGCCTGCGGCCTATCGCGTTGCGGCGGCGGAGAATGACCAGGGCGCCGAGGGCGAGAAGAGAGAGCGTGGCGGGTTCGGGAATGGTCGGGCCTTCCAACTCCCAGTAGGCCTCGGTGATGATTGCCGTGAGGGGAGTCACGAACTCCAGCCCTTCGTCCCAGCGCCAGAAATCGTAAATGGGGTCGGGTTGTTCCGCCAGCCAAGGCACATCATAGAGGAACTCCAGAGCGCCCAGAGTGAGGCGACATACAGTAGGCGAAGGGTTGTCCAGTGAAGGCATGTCATGCTGCCATAGGCCCTGGGCGGGCCAGTCAATCTGGTACGTAAACGGCCCACTTATAAGCTCCGACATGGGTCCAAAGACCCCGCCTCCCCGGTTGAAGAAGCCGGCTGACCAAAATCCCCTGACAAAGGCCTCCTGGGCGGCCCTTGTGATTCCGTCGCCCCGGACCAGGGCCGGCGTCAGGATTCCGCGGACTATCAAACGAGCGTTGACAAAATCAAAGGGGATATCTAGCAGGATTTCCCTGCTATACGCGAAAGGGTATTTTGAACAGTCATAGGTGCCCAGCAAATCGGGTACGGGGACCGCGATAGTACCCCCCCAGGCCGCTTGCGGCAATACCACGAAAGCCGCAAGAACTGCGATGGACAAGATGGAGCGCCACATAGGACACACCCCCAGGCCCCTCTTGGACCTCTCCGCACACGATACTGAGAGACTCTACATCCGAAATGGACCGGAGTCAAGTATAAAGAACCCGATGAGCCGGGCTGGGTGTGCCACGAGTTTGTGGCAGGGTTTTTTCTGCTGTCACCCCGAGCGAAGTCGAGGGGTCTCGCCGTGCGACTGACTGAACAGGCGTAGGGTGTGTGCTCCGCACGCGTAAGTGTTTAGCGTGTTGCTGCATATAGCCGGGTGGCATGCCCACGCCGCTGTTCGCGTGGGCATGCACGCCGGACCTCGGCGAACATGCCCAGGCAAAGGCGGCCTGGGCATGCCACCCTGCAAGTGAACGTCCGCACGCTACACACGTACCCGCACGCACCGGGCGTTGGGGGGACGCCCCGTGAAACGGCGGTGGGTGCTGAGCACCCACCCTACACTGGACAGCAGCGGCCACAGCGGGATTCCTCGACTCGCTTCGCTCGCTCGGAATGACATCGTTTTTCTGTGTGCCGGAAAGTCTTGGCACACCCCCCGCCAGCCTCGCGCGGATTCGTGGTTGTCGCGGGCCGCGCGGGGGGCTAGAATGCCCGGCCAAGGGCGTCGCGGACGATGGAATCTCCGGCGTCGGCAAGGAGAATTGATCTTGCAGCGATATCTACAGGCAACTGAGCGCTACCTGGCGGAGAAACTGCTCCCGTTCTGGACGCGCCGGATCGTGGAGCCGAAGTACGGCGGGTTCCAGGCGAACTACGACGAGAACGGCGAGCGGACGAAGGTGCAAGAGAAGACGCTCCTGTGCCAGGGGCGCAGCATCTTCGCCCTGTCCTTCATGCTGCGCCAGGGCTATGACTGGAGAGGCTCGCGGCGGATGATCCGCCAGGGCATCGATTTCCTGAAGAGGCACTTCCGCGATGCCGCGCACGACGGGTACTACTGGATTGTCGACGCCGACGGCACGCCGATCGACCGCAACAAGGTCATGTACGGCCACTCGTTCCTGGTCTACGGCCTGGCGGAACACGCGCTGGCGACGGGCGACAAGGCGTCGCGGCAAGAGGCCTGCCGCCTGTTCGACCTGATCGCGTCGGAGGCCTCCGACGTGCGGCACGGCGGCTTCTTCGAGCATTTCAAGGAGGATTTCCGGCTCGCGGGCGGGGGCAGCGCCGGCGGCAGCCTCAAGTCTCTCGACGTGCACATGCACCTGATGGAGGCGTTCACGACCCTGTACGAGCTGACGCGGCTGCCGAAGCATCGCCGGGCGCTCGAACACGTCATCGAGTTGATCTTCGACCGGATGATCGACCCGAAGTCGGGCCTCGGCGTCGCCATGTTCACCCGCGACTGGCGGCCCGTCAACAACATCCCGTTGGACACGGTCTGGGGCGCCGACCGTTTTGACGAGCAGGGCAAGCCGCCGGACGTAACCTCCTTCGGCCACAACATCGAACTGGCCTGGCTCTACCTTCACAGCCAGGACGTCCTGGGCGTGCCCCGGAAGAACAGCCTGGACCGGGTGCTTCCGCTGTTCGAGCACACGCGCCGCTACGGCGTGGACCGGGAATACGGCGGCCTCTACGTTGAGGGCCGCCGCCGCGGCGACGTCGTCGATACGGACAAGGAGTTCTGGCAGCAGGCGGAGGCGCTCGTCGGGTTTCTCGACGCCTACCTGCTGACGAAAGATACGCAATATCTCGACGCCTTCAGGAGGGTCTACGACTTTGTCTTCGAGAAGATGGTGCACCCCGAACTCGGCGAATGGTACTGCCTGTGCGGCCGGGAAGGCGGGGTGAAACGTTCATGGCTCGGAAGCCACTGGAAGATCTGCTACCACACGCTCCGGTCCGTTACGCTGGTCTCGAAGAAACTCCGGCAGGTGGTCCGTACCCGCCGCGCCAAGACGTAGGGGGCCTTGCCCCCGCGCTGGGCGTGGTGTCGGCCTCCAGGCGTCGGGGAGACACCCCGTGAAACGGCGGTGGGTGCTGAGCACCCGTACTTGTTCAGCGTGGGTGGCACGGTCACGCGCCGTTGCGTGGCCGTGCTTGCTCGCCCAGGTAACCATGCACGGCCACGCAACAGCGCGTGGCCGTGCCACCCGGCTATCTAAGTAACGCGCTAAACACGTACGAGCACCCACCCTACACTGGATAGCAACGGCCACAGCGAGATTCCTCGACTCGCTTCGCTCGCTCGGAATGACACCGTTTTCCTGTGTGCCAGAAACTCTTGGCACACCCAACCGAACGCGCGGACCGGTGGTCCCGCTTGAAATACCCCCCGCAGGCCATCGGAAAGCAGATAAACGCGATCAGGTGAACCCGATTTGACAAGCCGCATTTGTTGAGTTATACTTGCCGAGTACCCAAGGGGGCTGGACCTCAGAAACACTATGACGTGACGCAGGCGAGGGGGGATTCCCCCGCGCTGATACTCTACTTGCGGAAAGGGGCTTCGCCATGTCCGTCTCTTCGCACGCCGTGGCAAGGTTGCGCCATCTGTATCACCTCCTCCTGGTCCGCGAGCACTATCGCCATCGCGAGGCGATGTATCCCCCTTCCGCAGCGCCCTCGCTGCCGCACTTTGAGACGCTGGAGCAGCGGTTGCTGCTGAGCACCGATCCCTTGGGCGGCACCGGTCTGGGCGGGTCATCCGACCCCGGCTCGGGCAGCATCGTCATGATGACGCCGCTGACGATCACCACCGCCGGCCCGGTGGGCGACGTCGTCACGATCGACATCGAGAGCAAGGCCGCCGGACTGCCCTACACCATCACCAACGCCGAGTTGACCACCGGCGTGCCGCGGCCCCTGACCGTGTTCCAGAGCGGCTCGAAGATGCTCCTCAAGGACGGGGCCGAGGTAGTCGGGACGCTCGTCTCGTCGCTGGGCACGCCGAGCACGCCGCTCCAGGGCCAGCTTTACCTGGCCCCGGCGACCGCGTCGGGCCTGACGCACGACGGCAACCCGGCCGCGCCCGGCTTCCAGGGCCAGATCACGCTGACCATCCAGACGGGCGCCCCCGGCTCCACGGAGTCGAACACGGCGGTTGTCACGATGACGGAGGGCTACTCCACGGGCGGGGCCAACGCCGTGACGGCCGCCGGCGCGGTGGCGGCCCTGCGGGCGCAGCAGCGCCTCAACTTCCTCGGCTTCCACGACATGTCCGGGCAGGTGCTGGCCCTGACGAACGTGGTGGACCTGCCCACGCAGCAGGCCCTGCAGCTCTTCCGCGCGGCCGTCGACCAGGCGGGCACCCTTCAGGCCGCCTCGGCCGATGCGAGTCTGAACGCCACGACCGTCTCCTGGCTCAACGCCGGCGACGCCCCGCGGTGGAAGTCGATGGCCGGGGTCAGCGGCCCGGAGACCTACGCGACCAACTGGCTGGTCGACACCGCTGGGGCGGCCGTGGCTGCGGTTCCCGGAGTCACCCTGGCGGACGTGGCGGCGCTGAGCCAGCCGGACGGCTGGAGCTCGAGTGCGACACGCGGCCCGGGCACCCCCGGCCGGCACCACCAGGTGGGCATGGAGGTCGACTTCGTCGTGCCGCCGGGCGCCCAGACGGCCAGCGGCGGCGGGTCGATGACGGCCGCCGAGCAACGGCTCTTCGACATCGTGTCGCAGCTCCGCACCGCCGGCCAGTCTTCGCACCAGTTGAAGCTGACCGAAGTGTCGCTCAGCAACACGAAGGTGGTGGCGGCCATCGTTGCCGCCGGATGGGCGGGCGTCGCCGCCAACACCAACACCGAGTCGGCGGGCGTCATGCACGTCGGCTTTGCCGCCCCCGTGCCGGGCGCGATCACGGCCACGCAGAAGTCGTTCCTGGTCAGCACGCTCGACGGCCTCGTGGGCCTGGGCAACGGCCTCGTCGCCGACAGCCGGCTCCAGTGGGAGATCCCCCTGGCGCTCCTGGACCCCGGCGGCGACGACCCCTTGGTCGCGAAGACCCTGGCCGACGTCCTCGGCCTCGGCACCATGATCCATGATGGCATCTACCAACCTATCTCCGACTGGCTCACCGCCACGCCCACGCCGACCCTGGGCGGCCTGGTGGCCCAGGTGGCGGGCCTGACCGGGTTCTCGGGCGTCGCGCAAGGCCTGAACAACTCGGCCGAGCGCGTGTCCTTCACCTTCCACTACGCCAAGCAGCAGACGACCAACCTGGAGATGGACCTGGGCACGACGGCCAGCGATGCCGGCATCATGCTGGCAACGCCGCCCGCCATCGGGGTGGCCGCGTCGCTGGCGTTCGACGTGACGGTGGGGGTGGACCTGAGCCGCGGCGGCACGGCCTCGCAGGCCGGCTTTGTGCAGATCAGCAACCTGCACCTCGGGGCCGAGACAAGCGCCACGAGCCTCAACTTTGCCGCCAACGTCGGCTTCCTGGGCGCGCAGGTCCAGAACGGCCACTTCCTGCTCGACGTGGATCTGGCCGCCGCCGTGGCGGGCGGGGCCGAGACCTCGCTGGGTACCCTGGCCTCCACGCCGGTCGCCTCCCTCGTGACCCTCACGCCCACCGGCTCGGTGGACCTGACGCTGCCGCTCCAAGCCAGCATCGGCGGGTGGAGCACGCCCACCGGCCCGAGCCAGCCGAAGATCGCCATCGCGGACGCGAACCTCTTCGACGGGCCGGGCTCGGCGTTTTCGTTCAACCCGACGGTCAACCTCGACCTCTCGTCGGTGACCGGCTTCGGCCAGGTGTCGTCGGCCAGCATGGTCGGCGTCTTCGGCCAGCTCGGGTCGTGGCTCGGCAACTTCCAGGCGTCGTCGCTTCTCTCGACGCCCATTCCGTTCACCTCCGGCAAGACCCTCGGCACCGTCCTGGGCCTGAACTCGACGCTCGTGGACAACGTGATCAACCACCTGGAGACCGCGCCGAACCAGCCGGCCTTCGCGAGCGCCCAGGCCCTGGCCACCCTGTTGCCCGGCATCATCACGGGCGTCCAGTTCGACCCCGCCTACGCGCCCATGGGCGGCGCGCCGGTGCTGACGTACACCTTCAGCCTGGCCAAGGCCTTCACCCCCATCGCCGCCGCGATCAACCTGGACCTCCTGGGCTCCAGCCCGGCCTCGCACCTGGCCAGCTTCACCACCACGAGCACCGTCACGCTCACGCCCTCGGTGACCATGGGCTTCACGCTCCGCATCAACATGACGCCCCAGGGCCAGGGCGTGACGATGACGACGGCCACGACCCTGGAGCAGGTGACCGCCACGTCGCTCGGCGACGCAACCAAGCACTGGAACGACCTCGCCCCCGACGACAGCCTGGCGGACCTCAACGTCACCCTGCGCAGCGGCGCCGCCTTCAGCATCAACCTCGACAGCCTCTCGCCGACGAGCACGATCGGCAGCGTCCTGGCGATGCTGAACAGCGCCCACGCCGGCTTCAGCGCCACCTTCGACGCCGGCGCCAAGCGGTTTATCCTGACCGATGCGAGCACGCCGTCGGGCGCCGACCCGAAGTTCCGGGTGGCGGCCGCCAACGGCTCGCTGGCGGGCCTCATCCTGGGCCTCCCCGGGTCCGACGCCGACACCCCCGGCACGATCCGGGGCGGCGCGGTCCACGGCGACGTCCTCGACAACCATGTATTTATTGACAATGCCGCCTTCCATACGTCCGTCGCCCTGAGCGCGCCCGACATCGACGCCGCCGTCAAGTTCGGCATCCTCAGCCTGGCGGTCATCAACGGCTCGGGGTCGGTCAGCACGGGCGTGGACGTCACGCTCAACGACCCGGTGAGCGGCCTGCCGGCGCCGGTGTCGCTCAAGACCCTCTCGAAAGAGCTCTCGAAGCTCGGCACGCCCGCCACCCAGCTCGTCACGCTGGCCATCGCCTCGAGCGCCACGCTGAACCTGCCCATCTCGGTCACCTCGAGCCTGCCGGGCCTGGGCGGCCTGACGGGCGCGAGCCCGGCCATCCAGGTCAGTTGGCCGCACGTCTTCAACTCTAACCCGGTCGGCCTGGACCTCGGCTCGTTCAGCATCAACTTCCACAACTTCAACCGCCTGGCGAACTTCGGCGACCTGGGCACCGACGACGTGGTCGGCCTGCTCGGGCAGGTGGCCGGGTTCGTCAGCAGCCTCGCCGGCGCCAACTTCATGGGCGTCAAGATGCCGGTCATCGACAAGAGCCCCGGCGAGCTCCTGAGCTTCGCGAAGGACTTCGCCGACACCGTCAAGAAGTTCAAGACCAACCCGAGCCTGGGCCTCGACGCCCTCCAGTCGGCCCTGACGTCGGCGCTGGGGTCGGCGTTCACGGTGGGCCTGGCGCTCGACGCCTCGGGCGCCGCCCCGGCCCTGCGCGTCAACCTCGGCTACTCGAAGAACCTGGCGCCCGGCCTCAAGCTGCCGATGAATTTCGACCTGTCGAGCCTGGGGCTCGACGGCGTCTCGAAGCTGATCGACGTCTCCGGCGCCGGCGCCCTGGACGTGGCGGGCGGCGTGTCGATGACCCTCGCCCTCGGCCTCGACCTTACGGACGTCGCCAACCCGAAGCCGTTCCTCTACGACACAACGGGCGTCAACGCCACGCTGGGCGTGCACGGCTCGAACATCACGTTCAAGGCGTCGCTCGGCCCGCTGGGCCTCTACGTCGGCCGCGACGCGGGCGCGTGGGGCGCCGCCGACCCCGGCCTGGTGGCCCTGGACGCCGACGGCCTGGGCGGCTCGACCTCGCCCGCCTCGTTCCACCTCGGCCTGGTCCACGACGCCGTCGACGGCCGGTACTTCTTCACCGACCCGGTCCTCTCGAGCCTCTCGGCCACCCTCACCGGCCAGGCCGCCGTAAGGCTGCCGGTCTTCTTTCCGAACAAGAGCACCTATCTCGACGCGGCCAACCACAACCTCGAAGTGCACGTGACCAATCTGGCCGACCCGATCAGCTCGTTCTCGGTCGTCAGCGTCCCCGACTTCGCGAACCTCATCTCGAACCTCGACCTCACCGGATCGCTCGATTCGCTGATCTCCGGGTTCGACGGGCTGCTCCAGCTCCTGGAACAGGGCCTGTCGGGCAAGGTGCTCGGCATCCAGCTTCCGCTGGTCGGCGACAAGCTGAGCCAGGCGGCCCGGTTCATCCGCGACCTGCGCGAAGACGTCACGTCGGCGCTCGAGGCGGCCCCCGAGAAGACCGCCACCATGGTCCAGCAGAAACTATTCGACGCCGTCGGCCCCAGCGGCCTGAACTGGCTGAAGGATTCCACGAGCGACGGCGCCGTTACGATGGACGACGTGGTCATGACGGCCAGCGCGTCGGAGGTGGCGTTCAAGGTCAAGCTGGGCAGCGACCTGGTGGAGTTCGCCATCCCGTTCGACCTGGACCTGGGCATCCCCGGCCTCGGGCTCGACGTCGACGGCCAGGTGACCGTGAAGGTGGGCTTCGACTTCACGTTCGGCCTGGGCGTCAGCCGCTCGGACGGCGTGTACTTCGACGTGTCGGCCGCCCACGACCTGAACGTATACTTCGATGTCGACGTGTCGTCGCTTTCGGCCACGGGGCAGCTCCTGTTCCTCCAGCTCGACGCCAACACGGTGGGCGCCGGGGAGCTGACCGCCGACCAGGTTTCGCGAAGCGGCGGCGCCATCAACGCCTTCCAGGGCAGTTTCCAGGTCGATATCGGCGACCCGAACCACGACGGCAAGCTGACGTTGGCCGAACTGGCGACCGTTTCCGACTTCGGCTCCATCCTCGACGCCCGCCTCGATGCCAACGCCAGCCTGCACGTGGCCCTGGTGGCGAGCCTGGGCGGCAGCACGGGCTTCCCGTCCATCGGCGCCCGCTTCCACCTGTACTGGTCGTTCGGCAGCACCACGAGCTACGAGCTCGCGGTTCCCGAGATGGAGTTCACCGACGTGCGGCTGAACATCGGCGAGTTCTTCACCGACCTGTTCGGCTCGACCCTGAGTGCCGTCAACGACGCGCTGGAGCCGATCAAGCCGATCCTCGACATCCTGACGACGCCGATCCCCGTGATCTCGGACCTCGCCGGCTCGCCCGTGCGGCTCGTGGACCTCGCGCGGATGTTCGGCAAGGGGTGGAGCACGGTGGCCGACATAGTCGAGACCGTTGACACCATCGCCGACCTCCTGTCGATGATCGGTTTCGGCGACAACATGTGGATCGACCTGGGCGGGTTCTCGCTCGCCGGCTTCAACCCGCACACGCAAAGCATCAGCGATTTCAACCTCCCGACCGACAACCTCGATGATTTCGCCAAGGGCTTCAACGCCGACAGCGCCATCGGCGCCCTCGGCGGCGCCCTCTCGAGCTTCTACGACGCCGCCAAGGGCCTGAGCGGCATCGGCATGGGCGCGGGCGTGGGGAGCAGCGGCGAGGGCGGGTCCGGCCTGGGCATGACCGACGCCCCGGACCGGCTCCAGTTCCCGATCCTGAAGAACCCGATGAACATCTTCCAGCTCCTCCTCGGCAAGAAGGACATTGTGCTGCTCACCTACGACCTGCCGAAGCTGGAGTTCGAGTTCTCGTACAGCCAGTACTTCCCGGTCCTGGGCCCGCTGGGCTGCCGGATCACCGGCATCTTCGGCGTCAACGCGCACTTCTCCTTCGGCTACGACACGCGCGGGTTCTTCGACTTCGCCGACTCGGGCAACGTCCTGGACATCCTCAACGGCTTGTACCTGAGCGACCGCACCAACCCCGACGGCACCGGCGAAGACGTCTCCGAAGTGAATCTCTACGGCGAACTGAAGGCGGCGGGCGAGCTGAATCTGGGCTTCGTCAGCGGCGGCGTGGCCGGCGGCATCAAGGCCACCATCACGTTCAACCTGAACGACCCCGACAACGACGGCAAGGTGCGGATGAACGAGCTCGCCCAGAACTTCCTCCTGGGCGGCATCTGGATCTTCGACATCGGCGGCCAAATCTCCGCCAGCCTCGAAGCCTACATCAAGGTCGACCTCGGTATCTTCAGTTGGGAGGCCACCTTCGAGCTGGCCAGCATCACGATCCTCGACTTCGAGTTGCCGCGGCCTTCCCCGGCGGCCCCGGATCCGGCCGTGGTTCTCGGCACGATGTCCGGCGGCACCCTGACGATCAACATCGGTCCCAACGCCGCGGCACGCGTGGCCGGCGACCTGAGCGATGGCAGCGATACCGTCCTCATCGACGCCGGCTACACGCCCGACGAAGTGGTCGTCAAGGCCTTCGGCATCCAGCAGCGCTACACGGGTGTGACGAAGATCGTGGCCGATGGCGGCGCGGGCGACGACAACATCACCGTCGATCATGGCGTCACGCAGGAGATCGAGCTCCACGGCGGCGCGGGCAACGATGTCCTGACGGCCGGCAAAGGCAAGGCCAAGCTCTACGGCGATGACGGCAACGACCGGCTCTACGGCGGCGAAGCCGATGACGAACTCTACGGCAGCGCCGGCGACGATACCCTGGCCGGCGGCATCGGCAACGACCTCCTCGATGGCGGCGACGGGGTGGACAGCCTCGACGGCGGCCTCGGCGACGACCAGCTCTTCGGCGGCGCGGGCAACGATCTGCTCACCGGCGGTCCCGGCAACGACCTCATGGACGCCGGCGACGGCGACGACGAACTCCACGGCGGCAAGGACAACGACCACCTGATCGGCGGCGCGGGGGCCGACCACCTCTACGGCGATGAGAACGAGGACACCATCGAGGGCGGCCTCGGCGCCGACATCATCGAGGGCAATAGCGGCAACGACTGGGCCGACGGCGGCCCCGGCAACGACAACATGAACGGCGGCCCGGGCAACGACACCCTCCTCGGCGGCGATGACGACGACCAGATCTACGGCGGCCTCGGCAGCGATAACCTCGACGGCGGCGCGGGCAATGACATGATCGTGGCCGGCACGTCGGCCCTGGTGGGCACGCCCACGTACGCCGGCGAGCCGGAATCGCTCCACACCCTCCTCGGCGGCCCCGGCAACGACACCATCTACGGCGACTTGGGCCGCGACGTCATCGACGCCGGCGACGGCAACAACACCGTCCGTTCCTTCGCGGCCGATGACACTATCACCGCCGGCAGCGGCAACGACGATATCGACTCCGGCACGGGCGACGACATCATCCATGCCGGCGACGGCAACAACCACGTCGTCGGCGGCCTCGGCAACGAACAGATCTATACCGGCTCCGGCAACGACTACGTCGACGCCCGCGGCCCCGGCGGGCCGAGCGAGACCACGACGCACCTCATCGTCGACACCGGCGGCAACAACACCGTCTACGGCGACCTCGGCGACGACACGATCAGCACCGGCGACGGCATCGACTTCATCTACGCCTCCAACGGCCACAACATCATCCACTCCGCCGGCGGCAACGACACGATCATCTCCGGCTCGGGCGTCGATGACATCTGGTCCGGCGAAGGCGACGACGTGATCAACGCCGGCAACGGCAACAACACGATCTACGGCGGCGGCGGCGACGACCTCGTGACGACCGGCTCCGGCGTCGACGTGGTCTTCGGCGAAGGCGGCGCCGACGTCATCACCTCCACCGGCGGCAACGACCGCCTCTACGGCGGCGTCGGCTACGACGAGATCCACGGCGGCCCGGGCAATGACCTCATCGTCGGCGGCAGCGGCGACGATCTCCTCTACGGCGACGCCGGCAACGACCTCATCTGGGGCGGCACGGAAACCTACGAGGCCTCGTTCTTCGACCGGACCAACCCGGCGCTCTGGACCACCCCCGTCGGCTGGGACGACGCCGAGGCCGACAACCCCACCGGCTACGTCCCGCCGCACGTCACCCCGACGATCGTGGCGGGCCTCTCGATCGACGGCCAGTTCGACGACGGCGAGGACACGATCTACGGCGGCGATGACAGCGACGTCGTCTTCAGCGGCGGCATGAGCGACCTGATCGACGGCGGCGCGGGCAACGATTACATCGACGGCGGCGTCGGGGCCGACGACCTGCGCGGCGGCGACGGCGAAGACGTCATCCGCGGCGGCTCCAACGACGACCAGCTTCGCGGCGGCGCCGGCATCGACCAGCTCTACGGCGACGACGGCAGCGACGTCCTCTTCGGCGACGCCGGCAACGGCGCCGACCAGGCCGGCCAGCGCCTCTGGGGCGGCGCCGGCATCGACTACCTCTACGGCTACGCCCCCACCACCAACGTGCCGGTCGAGAGCCTGCTGAAGGGCGACGAGCTCCACGGCGGCTCCGGCAATGACTGGCTCTATGGCAACATCCGCCGCGACATCATCTACGGCGACTCCGGCAACGACAACATCTACGGCGACTGGATCAAGGGCCCCGGCTATGGCGTCAACCCGTACGCCGACCGCGACGGCGGC
>Ga0315286_10005634_pt1 | contig 12108 bp, 10 predicted proteins | sample YL17G10_0_MG_FD_205038 | JGI IMG/M metagenome (GOLD analysis project Ga0315286, IMG submission 205038) | Sediment microbial communities from Yellowstone Lake, YNP, Wyoming, USA - YL17G10_0 | ecosystem: Environmental > Aquatic > Freshwater > Lake > Sediment | place: USA: Wyoming | collected... | reverse complement strand
CGTCGTGGCAGTCTGAGTCATTCCCTGGTGGCGGCCTGAGAAAGCAGAGCAGAGGAGGAGCTGGGCATGGACCCGATTCGGTACGGGGTGAGCGGTGTGGGCGCCATTGCGCTGCGTTCCCACATGCCGGCACTGAACATGATGGACGACGTTCGGATCGTCGCCCTCTACAACCCGTCGAAGGAAAACGCGGAAAAAGGGGCGGCGCTATGCCAGCGTCGGCCCGACATTGTGGAGCGGTACGAGGATCTACTGACGCGACCCGACGTGGACTGTATCCTGATCGCCGGTCCCAATTTTGTGCACAAGCAGCAGACGGTCGCGGCCCTCGGGGCCGGCAAACACGTGCTGTGCGAGAAGCCGATGGCCGCCAGCCGCGAGGACGCCCTGGCGGTGTATGACGCCGCCAGAGGGGCGCGGACGATCTACCAGATCGGCCTGGAGATGCGCTACTCCAACTTCTACACGAAGATGGCCGAGATCGCGCACGGTGGCCAAATCGGGCGCCCCCGGATGCTCTTGTGCAAGGAGTTCCGGTGGCCCTTCACGTCGGGCTCGCGGGGATGGCGCTTTGACGTCCGCCGCTCCGGCGGGGCGCTGCTCGAGATGAACTGCCACCACTTCGACCTGTTGAACTGGCTGTCAGGCTCGCGGCCGGTGCGGGTATTCGCGTCGGGAGGAAACGATGTGAACGCGGACGGCATGCTGGACAACGCGTTCATCACCGTGGAGTACAGCAGCGGCGTGAGGGCATGCCTGGGCTACTGCAAGTTCTCACCCTACGGCAACGACATCATCGAGCTGACGGTGATAGGGGAGAAGGGCAAGCTGGACTCGTCCGCCTCAAACCACGTGATCTGCCAGTGGGGGGCCGACAGAGCGGACCGGATCGTGTACAACGTCGCCATGGATCCCTCGTTCGGCGATCTCGAGCGAGAGTCTTCCCAGAAGGAGCGGTGGATACTGTGGGAGCGGAGCATGGTGTACCGTCAGCACCGCGCCTTCATCCAGTCTATCCGGGAGGGGAAGAGGCCCTTCGCCGACGCCGATGTGGCCCTGCAGAGCACGTTGGTGCCGCTGGCGGCCATGCGCTCCATCGAGACCGGCGATCCGGTGTCGCTGGAGCAGGGATAGAACCTCCGTTCGGGCGGGTGGGGCATTCTTGCGGTGTCTCCCTCCCCCGGGACCCTCCAATCAGGGTTGACTTCACCCGGGAAATCCCGTAGGCTGGCGAAAAGATGAGCAATCAGTGTGCGAGCCCAATGGGCTAGGGGGTTCTCATGGCCGAAGTAGCAGTGCGGAAGCCGCTCGTCAAAGACGATCGGAAAGAGCGGGACAAGGCCCTCGAATTGGCCCTCTCGCAGATTGAGAAGATGTACGGCAAGGGCGCCATCATGCGCATGGGCATCTCTGGCGCGCTGATGCCCGTCTCCACCATTCCCACCGGATCATTGGAGTTGGATTATGCTCTGGGGGTGGGCGGGGTCCCCCGCGGCCGGGTCATCGAGATCTTCGGCCCGGAAGCCAGCGGCAAGACGACGCTGGCGCTTCACATTATCGCCGAGGCGCAAGAGCTGGGCGGCGCCGCGGCCTTCGTGGACGCCGAGCATGCCCTGGATGCCAACTATGCCAAACTCCTGGGGGTCAACATCGACGACCTCTTGCTCTCCCAGCCGGACACGGGGGAGCAGGGGCTGGAGATCACCGAGGTGCTGGTGCGAAGCGGCGCCGTCGATATTGTGGTGATCGATTCGGTGGCGGCGCTGGTCCCCCGGGCGGAGATCGACGGGGAAATGGGCGATTCCCTGCCGGGCCTGCAGGCTCGTCTCATGTCGCAGGCCCTCCGCAAACTCACCGCGGCCATTAGCAAGTCGCGGACCTGCGTCGTCTTCATCAACCAACTGCGCGAGAAGATCGGGGTCATGTTCGGCAATCCCGAGACGACCACCGGCGGCCGGGCGCTCAAGTTTTACGCCTCGGTGCGGCTGGATATCCGCCGGATCTCGGCCATCAAGGATGGCGAAGAGAATATCGGCAGCCGGGTGAAGGTCAAGGTGGTGAAAAACAAGGTCGCTCCGCCGTTCCGTGAAGCGGAGTTCGACATCATCTACGGGGAGGGGATCTCGCGCCTGGGGAGTCTCGTGGATTTGGGCGCGACCCACAAGGTCGTGGACAAGAGCGGTGCCTGGTATGCCTATGGTGGCGAGCGGATCGGCCAGGGACGCGAGAACGCCAAGCGATTCCTCCAGGAGAACCCGGCCGTGGCCGACGAGATCGAGGCCAAGCTGCGGGCGGCCTTGGGCATGGTCGTGCCGACCGAAACGGAGGTGTAGCGTTTATGCAGCTTCCCGATCTCCTGAAGATGGCGGTGGAGCGAAAGGCATCCGACCTTCACATCAAGGTGGGGAGCCCTCCGGTCCTGCGCATCGACGACAAGCTGGTCCCCTTGATGGAGCTGCCCCGCTTGGGCCAGGATGTCGTCGTGGGCATGGCGGCGAGCATCATGAGCCCAAAACAGCGGGAGAAGTTCAAGGAGCGCTTCGAGGTCGATCTGGCGTACAGCTTGCCGGGCATGGGTCGGTTCCGGGTCAACGTTTTTCAGCAGCGGGGCACGGTGGGTCTTGTCCTACGGGTCATCCCCATCAAGATTCAGTCCATCTCGGACTTGAACCTTCCGCCGGTCCTGGAGCAGATGGCGCTGGAGCCCCGGGGTTTGGTGCTGGTCACGGGGACGACCGGATCGGGCAAGTCGTCGACGCTGGCGGCCATGATCGATTACATCAACTCCAATCGCTCGGGGCACATCATCACCATCGAGGATCCCATCGAGTTCCTCCACCGCGACAAGCAATGTCTCATAAACCAGCGGGAAATCGGCGTGGACACCCCTTCCTTCAGTGAAGCGTTGCGAAGTGCCCTCCGTCAGGATCCTGACATTATCCTGGTGGGAGAGATGCGGGACTACGAGACCATTTCCACCGCCATCCTGGCGGCCGAGACGGGTCACCTCGTCATGAGCACGCTCCATACCTTGGATGCGACAGAGACGATCAACCGGATCATCTCGGTCTTTCCACCCTTCCAGCAAAAGCAGATCCGGCTCCAGTTGGCAGCGGTCCTCAAGGGGATCCTTGCCCAGCGGCTGATCCCGCGGGCGGATGGTAAGGGCCGGGTTCCGGCCCTTGAGGTCTGCATTGCGACCGGCACCGTGCGAGAGTGCATCATCGATCCCGACAAGACCCGGAGGCTGACCGATGTGATCGGCGCCAGCATCAGCCAGTACGGGATGCAGACGTTCGATCAGTCGCTGATGTCGCTGTACAAGCGTGGCCTGATCACCTATGAAGAGGCACTCCTGTGGTGCACCAACCCCGATGACTTCGCGTTGCGGGTACGCGGCATCACGTCTACCGCGGATGCCACATGGCAGGGAATGGAGGAAGAAACGCCGAAGACGATTCCGGGAATGACGCGGCTGTAACACCAATACTGTTCAGATAAGGTCCAACAATGGCGTCACCGTTCGAGCAAATCCCCCCGTCCCCCCCTTTGGCAAAGGGGGGCGGGGGGGGATTTTGCGCCAGTGGGAGGCGAGGCGATCGGGCGGCGGGCGAGGCCGGCACCGAGCGGCTGGACCCGTGGGAAGTCGCAGTGAGGCTGCTGGCGGGGCAGGCCCTGACCACGCACGAGTTGCAGCAACGCCTGGCGCGACGCGGCTATGCCAGCGATCAGATCAGCGTGGTCATTGCCAGGCTGACAGCGTCCCGTTACCTCGATGATGTGGAATATGCGAGATCGTGGGCCCGTAGCCGGGCCCATCGTCGTTGCGTGGGGCCGGCGCGGCTGGCGCAGGAACTGCGTATCAAGGGCATCGCCGAAGAGCACATTGCGGGCGCGCTAGCGGAGGCTTTCGGCGAGCGGGATGTCCGGGAAGTGGCCGAGGCGGCGGCGCTTCGGAAACTCCGGACGTTTCGAGACCTCGAGCCGGAGGTTGCTCGGCGACGGCTGGCCGCCCATCTTACACGGCAGGGATTCGCCATCGAGATCGTCCTGGCACTGTGTTGGAAGTACATCCCCCACGGGGGAGAGTTCAATGACCAATGACAAGTGTCCAATGTCGAATGTCCAATGTCCAATGACCAAATGACCAATGACAAATGCCCAATGGCAAATGGCGGAGAGCGGCCATGGTTCGACGAGCTCACCATGACCGCACTGCACCGGGCGGAGTTTCCATAACTGTGCAAGGCTCAAAAAGCTTGCGACGATGGGTCCCAGAGACAGAACGGACAGTCGGATGAGTATGAGGCCGAGATCAGGAAGCGAGATCCGTAGTGGCTTTGTGAACTACTTCCTCCAGCAAGGGCACAGCCATGTGGCGAGTTCTCCATTGGTGCCCAAGGCCGATCCCACTCTGCTTTTCACCAACGCCGGCATGGTCCAGTTCAAGGACGTCTTCACGGAGAAGGAGAAACGTCCCTACTCGCGGGCGGTGACGGTGCAGAAGTGCGTGCGGGCCGGCGGCAAGCATAATGACCTGGAGAACGTCGGTCGCACCGCCCGCCACCACACGTTTTTCGAGATGTTGGGGAACTTTTCCTTCGGTGACTACTTCAAGGAGCGAGCCATTGACTTCGGATGGGAGTTCCTCACCGTATTCCTTGGACTGTCCGCGGACCGGCTCTGGGTGACCATTCACGAGGGGGACGCCGCCCTGGGGATCGGCCCCGACGAGGAGGCGCGGTCGCTGTGGCGGCGCTATGTTCCCGAGTCCAGGATCGTGGCGTGTTCGTCGAAGGACAACTTCTGGGCCATGGGCGACACGGGGCCCTGCGGGCCATGCTCGGAGATCGTCTTCGACCAGGGGCCCGCTTTGGGGTGCGGAAAGCCGACCTGCGCCGTGGGGTGCGAGTGCGACCGGTACCTGGAACTGTGGAACCTCGTGTTCATGCAGTTCGAACGGAACGCCGATGGCGCCCTGGCGCCACTTCCCAGGCCGAGCATCGACACCGGCGCCGGCTTGGAGCGGCTGGCGGCGATCCTCCAGGGCGTCCCGAGCAACTTCGACACCGACCTGTTGCGGCCCATCATCGCCAGAGTGGAAGAACTGACGCGCAAGCGCTACGGCGCCGATCCGCGGGCCGACGTTTCCATGCGGGTGATCGCCGATCATGCCCGCGCTGCCACGTTCCTTACGGCTGACGGTGTCCTGCCCAGCAATGAGGGCCGCGGATATGTTCTTCGCCGGATCCTCCGCCGCGGGCTGCGACACGGGCGGCTCCTGGGGCTGGAGGAGCCCTTCATGGCGTCGGTGACCGGGCGGGTCGTCGACCTCATGCAATCCGCCTATCCAGAATTGGCTGACAGCCGCGAGTACGTGGCACGGGTCGCGCTGAACGAGGAGGAACGATTCGGCCACACCCTGCGGGTCGGTCTGAGAATGGTTGAATCGCTTGTTCAGGACCTCAAGGGAAAGGCTGCGGCGACAATCCCGGGTGCCGAGATTTTCCGCCTCTATGACACGTATGGATTCCCCCTGGACCTCTTGCGGGACATCGCTGCCGAGCACGAGCTTGCCGTGGACGAGGCGGGATTTGATCGAGAAATGGCCGATCAGCGCGCCAGGGCCCGCGAGTCGTGGGTTGGATCGGGCGAGACGGAGGCTCCGGCGCAGCTCACCGCCCTCCTCTCCAAGGTCACCGGTGTTGAACCGCTCTGGTACCAATCCCTTCAGGCAGAGGCCGTTGTCCAGACGCTCCTCAACGGGGATGGCCAGGTCGTCCCGGTTCTCGAGGAGGGGGAGAGCGGCGAGGTCCTGCTCAACCGGACCCCCTTCTATCCCGAGGCGGGCGGACAGATCGGCGATGTGGGAACGCTCAGCGCGGACGGGACCAGCGTCGAGGTACTGGATACCCGGCGCCCGATTCCCCGCCTGGTGTTGCACCGGGTCCGGGTAAAGCGGGGACGGTTACGAACGGGGCAAAGCGTGCTTGCGGCTGTGGATTCGCCTCGGCGGAAGGTGACGGCCGGGAATCATACCGCCACGCATCTGCTGCATGCCGCGCTCCGACAGGTGCTGGGGGACCACGTGAAGCAGGCCGGATCGCTGGTGGCGCCAGATCGTCTGCGGTTCGACTTCACGCATTTCACGCCCCTGACCGACCACGAGATCGATCGCATCGAAGAGATCGTGAATGAGCAGGTATGGGAGAACAAGGCGCTTAAGATCGAGGTTATGGATCTAGACAGAGCGATCAGCGTGGGGGCCATGGCGCTTTTCGGCGAGAAGTACGGTGAGCGCGTGCGTGTGGTGACGGTGCCCGACTTCAGCACCGAACTCTGCGGCGGAATGCACGTCGCCGGGACGGGTGAGATCGGGCTGTTCAAGATCGTGAGCCAAGGAGGCGTCGCGGCCGGCGTCCGACGGATCGAAGCCTTCACCGGGCCGGGGGCCTTCCGCCACGTGAAGCACGAGGAACAGGTTCTCGCAGAGGCGGCAGAACGCATCAAGGCGCACCCCCTGGAGCTGTCGGAGAAGGTGGAGAAACTCGTTGGCCTCACACGGGAACTGGAGCGGGAAATCCAGCGCCTCCAGAACTGCCTGGCCGCGGGGACGTTGGAGGGGATCCTCCGGCAAGCCGGGGATGTGGATGGCATTCGCGTGGTGGCCTCGGTTGTGGAGCTGCGGGACGTCAGGGGGATGCGCGAGCTGGGCGACCGCCTGCGCGATCAGTTGGGGAGCGGGGTCGTGGTCCTGGCAAGCCAGATGGCCGATCGGGTTGCCTGGGTGGCGATGGTGACCAAGGATCTGACGACGAAGCTTCATGCCGGTCACCTGGTGCGAGAACTGGCCCAGATCACGGGCGGAGGCGGGGGGGGACGGCCGGATGTGGCCGAGGCTGGGGGGAAAGATCCCTCTCGGATTCCAGAAGCGCTCGCACAGGTGCCCGATCTGGTCCGTGCCCAACTGCGCAAGAAGCGCTAGAGGGCATGGGTGATGCGTGTGCGAATGGCTGAAGGGGCATGGACATTCAGGTTTGTGTTGAATAGGCCCGGGCCAGGGTGATATAGATGCGCGATTCGTCGCCGCAAAAAGTCCGGATGCCCATTGAACGGGATGGGTTCACGTTCATCCTGCCGGCGCTGGTTCTGAGCGGTGTGCTCTTTGGGCTTCGCCTGCCCTGGTGGGGAACCGGGGTGCTCTTGCTGTCGGGATTCCTGGTGTACTTCTTCCGCGACCCCGAGCGCGTTATCCCCGAGGGTGAGCGGCTGATTCTGGCCCCGGCAGACGGGCGGGTTCTCGCTATCAAGCCCTTTCCAGACTGGAAGGGTCCGTTCGGCGAATCGCTTATGCGCGTGAGCATCTTCCTCTCGGTCTTTGATGTTCACGTGAATCGCGCGCCGCTGACATCGCTGGTGAATGGGGTCACCCATACACCAGGCCTTTTTGTGACCGCGTGGGAAGAAAGGGCCTCGGCGGAGAACGAGCAAACCCTGATCCACTTCGCCTCTCCAGATGGCGACGTGTGGGTGAAACAGATTGCCGGTATATTGGCCCGGAGGATCGTGTGTCGGGTGCGCCCCGGCCAGAAGGTTGGGGCGGGGGATCGGATCGGCCTGATCCGGTTCGGCTCGCGGGTGGATTGCATCCTCCCCGCCACGGTGGAATTGAAGGTCCGCCGGGGCCAGGCGGTCAAAGGGGGAAGCACGATTCTGGGGGTGATTCCATGAAGGCAGGACGGGTGGGCGTGCGGCGGCGGATGCGTCGGGGAGTATATCTGCTCCCAAGCATCCTTACGCTGGGCAATCTCTTCTGTGGCTTCTATGCGTTGGTCGCCGTCTACAATGATGAATACGTGCCTGCTGCGGTGGCCATTCTCCTCGCGCTGGTGTTCGACTACCTGGATGGCGGCGTAGCCCGGATGACAGGTGCCACGAGCGACATCGGCGTCGAACTGGATTCTCTGGCGGATCTCGTCTCCTTCGGAGTGGCCCCAGGGTTATTGGCCTACGTATTCGCGCTGAAACCCTTCAACTGGATCGGCGGTCTGGCGGCGTTCGCCTTTGCCGCCTGTGGCGCCTTCCGGCTGGCCCGGTTTAACGTCCAGACGCGGGTGCTGGACAAGCGCTTCTTCGTCGGGTTGCCCATTCCGGCTGCGGCTGCGGTGGTGGCCGCATTCGTGCTGTTCATGAAGGAGAATTCGGCGGTCGTCCTCTTTGGGCGGGAGGTGCTCCCCCCCAATTGGACGGCGGCCGGCGTGTTGCTTGGGATGTACGGGCTGGGCTTCCTGATGGTGAGCCGAATCCGCTACCGCAGCTTGAAAGGACTCGAGATGCGGAGGCGCCGGCCCTTCACCATCATGACGACGCTTCTTCTCGTGCTGTTGGTCGTGGCGTCCCATCCCAGTCTGTTTCTCTTCCTGTTTTTCATGGCCTACGCGGTTTCCGGCGTCGTGCGCTCGGTGCCGGCGTGGCAGAGACGACATCCCGTTGACAACACAGGGCAGCCAGTCCCGGGCAAGCAATAGGCAGGATTGGCCGCTCGGAGGAATTGCATCATGAGCGAACGGATTCTCATTTTCGATACGACGCTGCGGGACGGCGAGCAGTCGCCCGGCTATAGCATGAACACCAAGGAAAAGTTGGAGATGGCGAGACAGCTCGCCCGCCTGGGCGTGGATGTCATGGAGGCGGGCTTTCCCATCGCCTCGGAGGACGACTTCGAGGCGGTCAAGACCATCGCCCAGCATCTCAAGGGCGGTCCCATCATTGCCGGGCTGGCCCGCGCCAAGGATATCGACATTGACCGGGCCTGGGATGCCGTGAAGTCCGCAGAGCGGCCGCGCATCCATACCTTCATCGCCACCTCCGAGATTCACATCAAGTACAAGTTGAAATCCACGCAGGAGGAGGTCCTGGAGGCGACGGTGGCGGCCGTGAGGCGGGCCAAGCGGTATACCGAGGACGTGGAGTTTTCGGCGGAGGACGCCCACCGGACCGACCAGGACTTCCTGTGCAGGGTTGTCGAAGCGGCCATCAAGGCGGGGGCCACGACGATCAATATCCCGGACACGGTGGGCTACGGCCTGCCCTGGGAATTCGGTGAGCGGATTCGCGATCTCATGCACCGGGTCCCCAACATCGATCGGGTCGTGGTGAGCGCCCATTGCCACAACGACCTGGGACTCGCTGTAGCGAGTTCGCTGGAGGCGATCCGCTCAGGTGCCCGCCAGGTCGAATGCACCGTCAACGGCATCGGCGAGCGAGCTGGCAACGCCGCGCTGGAAGAGATCGTGATGGCGCTGCGCACGCGCAAGGATTTCCTGGGATTCGAGCTCGGCATCAGGACGGAGGAACTCTTCCGGACCTCCAAGTTGCTCCAGTCGATCACCGGCGTCAGCGTCCAGCCGAACAAGGCGATCGTTGGCGCCAACGCCTTCGCCCACGAAGCCGGCATCCATCAGCATGGCATGCTGCAAAAGCCGCTGACGTACGAGATCATGACGCCGGAGTCGGTCGGCGTTCCCAAGAGTCGGCTGATCCTGGGCAAGCATTCAGGCCGCCATGCGTTCAAGACCCGATTGGTGGAACTGGGGGTCGAGCTGAGCGAGGAGGATCTGAACAGGGCCTTTGTCCGGTTTAAGGCTCTGTGCGACCGGAAGAAAGAGGTCTTCGATGAGGACCTCATGGCGCTGGTGGAAGACGAGATCCTGGCCCCGGCGGAGACGTACACGCTGGAGCATCTGCAGTTTACGAGTGGAACCAACATTGTGCCAACGGCGACGGTCCGCTTGCGGATGCAGGAGGAAGTCTACCAGGAATCGGGTTGGGGTGACGGCCCGGTGGATGCCGCGTACAAGGCGATCGACCTGATCACGAAGATTCCTGGGAAATTACTGGAGTATCAACTCCGGGCAATCACCGGGGGAAAGGACGCCATGGGCGAGGTGACGGTTGTGGTGGAGATGGACGGCCAGCGCGTCGTCGGCCGGGGCAGCTCCACGGATGTCATCGAAGCCAGCGTACGCGCCTACTTGCATGCCATCAACAAGGTTGTGGCGTACCCGGCGGGTGGGAAGAAGGGGATGGCGGAAAAGATCAGCACGCCGTGACCATGCGGAGGAACTCGTGCAAAAGGAGAGGATGGGCGCGATGCGAAACAACGGGTATCGGGTAGCGGTGGCGGGCGCCACGGGCGCGGTGGGCGAGGTGATGCTCCGCGTGTTGGAGGAGCGGAAGTTTCCAGTGCGGCAGATCCGGCTGTTGGCCTCGGCGCGGTCTGTGGGTAAGCCCCTGCAATTCCGCGGTGAGGAAGTGAAGGTCGAAGAGCTGACGCACGACTCCTTCAAGGGGATGGACGTCGCGTTGTTCTCGGCGGGCGCGAGCCGCAGCAAGGAGTTTGCGTCGAGCGCATGGAAGGCCGGCGCCGTGGTGGTGGACAACAGCTCGGCATTCCGAATGGAAGTGGATGTCCCGCTGGTGGTTCCCGAGATTAATCCACACGCCATCGCCCAGTACACAAACCGCGGGATCATCGCCAATCCGAACTGCACGACCATCGTTACGCTGATGGCCCTGGCGCCGCTGCACCGCTACAGTCGCATCAAGCGGGTCGTGGCCTCCAGCTACCAGGCCGTCTCTGGCGCTGGTGCCAAGGCGCTGGAGGAGTTGAAGCTGCAGGTACGGGCCTGGGTGAAAGGCGAGCCGATTTGCGTGGAGGCGTTTCCGTACCAGATCGCGTTTAATGTCTTGCCCCACATTGATGTCTTCTTGGAGAATGGCTACACCAAGGAGGAAATCAAGCTGGTCAACGAAACCCGGAAGATCCTCGAGGACGAGACCATCCGGGTCTCGCCGACGACGGTTCGGGTGCCGGTGTTCACCGCCCACTCGGTGTCGGTCCACGTGGAGACGGAGAAAAAGATCACGGTCGGCAAGGCGCGCGAGCTGTTCGCCGCGTTTCCCGGCCTCAAGGTTCTGGATGATCCCGGGAAGAAGCAGTATCCGATGCCCCTGTTCGCTGCCGGCAAGGACGACTGCTATGTGGGTCGGATCCGCGAGGATCTGGCGGTCGAGAACGGCCTGAACGTCTGGGTGGTGGGAGATCAGTTGCGGAAGGGTGCCGCGCTGAATGCCATCCAGATCGCCGAGGTGTTGATCGAGAAGTACCTGTAGCCCACGGTTGGAACAAAGAGAGGAGGCCTTCGTAAGCCGGCGAAGGCCTTTTTTCTTCCTTCTTGCTGCCCGCGGCTCAAACCTGGGCATTGGGTTCGGACCCTCGCCTGCTGTGCGGGGATCTTCCATTGGAGAACTCCTCCCGTTTGTAGCTCCTTTTCAAAGCTCGGCGGTCTTCCCTTTGGTTCGATCCCGTGGCCCTTGGCAGAACGGCCGTGGGAAATCAATTGACAGGGCCCGCGTGATCTGAGATAGTTCGTCACCTCAAACCGCCATGTCGGTGTGTTGTTAGGGCAGGGCCAAGAAGGACCCGACAAGAGAAGGGTCCTTTTTGCTTCCTGAAATAACCCAAACGAAGGGAGTGTCACTATGCGGAGCGTTGGAACGGTGAAGTGGTTCAACGACAGCAAGGGCTTCGGCTTCATCACCCCGGACGGCGACCAGAAGGATTGCTTCGTCCATCACTCGGCGATTAAGGCCGAGGGGTTCAAGTCGCTAGCGGAGGGGGACCGCGTGGAGTTCGACATCGTGCAGGGACAGAAAGGCCCGGCGGCGGAGAACGTCACGAAGATCGCTCGGTAGGGACGAGAATCGCAGGGAGGCATCCCGCACAGACGCAGAGCGTCTTCTCCTCTGTTACCGGCCCGCCAGGCGCGCACTGGGATGAGAGGGATTGGCAGATCCCGTGCGCGCACAAGGGGGAACCACCTTAGGGGGATTGATGTCGGTTAGACTCTTCGTGGGAAATTTGGCATATGATGTGACGGAAGCCGAGTTGAGGGAGCTTTTCGCGGCAGCTGCAACGCCGCTGTCCGTACGGGTTCTCACCGACCGGGAGACTGGCAAGCCCAGAGGGTTTGCCTTTGTCGAGTTCAGCGACGCCGCCCAGGCGGAAGAGTTGATCCGCCGCTTCCACCAGCAAGTGCTCAAGGG
>Ga0315286_10005632_pt1 | contig 12108 bp, 11 predicted proteins | sample YL17G10_0_MG_FD_205038 | JGI IMG/M metagenome (GOLD analysis project Ga0315286, IMG submission 205038) | Sediment microbial communities from Yellowstone Lake, YNP, Wyoming, USA - YL17G10_0 | ecosystem: Environmental > Aquatic > Freshwater > Lake > Sediment | place: USA: Wyoming | collected... | reverse complement strand
CAAAGAGCGAGCCGGGGATTTTATCAAGGATTGGTAGGTTTTTCTTGAAAGATAAACCGTATGAACAAATACTTACCGGGAATTATCTCCTTGAAAAGATGGCCGATGGAACGATTGAAAATATTCAGAGGAAACCGGGGGAGAGTCTGGAAGATTTCGATAAGAGGTATAGCGTTTGGGATGCCAATACTCAAAAACTTTTGATTGACAGAGAAAGTGAAATTAAAAACCAGGGTCTTATGCGTGTTTTTGAGGGTCCGATCACTTTGGGTATGGCTGTTCAAAGCGTAGCTCATCCGGTTGGACTTGCTGCTGGGCTAGCCGGATTTACAGCTCTTGATACTGTTTTTAATAGCAGACAGTTTGTTGAGAAGAAACTCCCAAATACTCCGGGGACAGTTAAGGATTATGTGGAATTATTTGATTTGTTTGCCAAAGGATTGATTCTTGGTGGAGTGGGTGTTGGGATAAAAAATCGCAATCAATTAAAGGTTAATATTAAAAATGCGTTTTCACGAATAAATTTTCCAACTATTTTTAAGATCCAGCCGAAAACAGCCAGGCAACTTGATGCCATTGGTGCTGCCGAGGCCATGGGGGTTGAGGATGCCCACATATCGGCGGCTGAAAATAGTAATCTGCCAATTACCGTTGATTCGACTAAATTGGTTGATGTTGTTAAAGAAGGAAATTGGGATCAATCAAAAAAGATATTATTAGAGGACGAAACCGAGGCACTCAAGGCGCATATCGACAAGCAGAGAGCTGAGTTGTCTAAGCAAGGTTACTCTCCCCAGGAGATCGTTGAAATCATGACCGGAAATCCTGGCGAGCAAAGATTGGTGGCTAAAGCGACTCCGAATCCTGTTGCGGCCTCTTCGGAAACACCGTTAAAGAAAAGATTGCGTCTTGGTGATGTCAACGATGTCGGGACGAATCTCGAAAATATAAAATTTGAGGATCTTGAAAAAGAGCCGGAATTAAAAGCATTGGTTAAAGAGGCCGAAGGATATGCTGCAAAATCGAAAGAAGTCCAGCCGTTAGTTAATGCCGATGTGGAAGCCGTTGCAAAATCTATGGGATTAGAAGCTCGCCAACATGCCCAAGAAAAAAGTCTTAAAAGTATTGTGTCGAAGGTATTAAGAAAAACTCAATCGCGTCCATATTTTGATCTAAAAGATATAACGGATTACGGACGAGGCACGATCGTTGTTGATGATTTCAATACACAGATCCCGGAGGCACTCAATCTCCTTGTAGATAAGGGGTGGGCTCCTTCACCAAATTTCGGGGGCGATGCGTTCGGAGGATTTAAGATCTTGTCTTTGACGAAAAAGCAGCCGAATGGAATACAGACTGAAATGCAGCTTTCGACTCCGGAGATATGGAAACTCAAGAAAGATTACTCAGACGTTATTTACCATGAGATAAGAGATCTTATTGATCGGAGGGTTTTAACTCCGGAAGAAAAAGCTAAACTTAGAAGATTAGATGCTGAGAGTCGAGCAAAATGGGCGCCGGTCTATGCGGCTTTGGATGTGGAGGGTGCTTCAAGAGCAGCGATCTCGGCCGGTGTTAAACGAACGGCCTCATCGAGATCAACTAATATTGAGCCAGGAATGTCGCGAGATATCAAGGCGCCAGAAGAATCAAAGACTCCACCTGGTTCTCTGAAGTCAACTATTTTACCCGAAGGAAATTTAAAAACTGAGTCAGACATAGTTTCACGCTCCAAGAAAAGCGTAGCACAAGAGTGGGAAAATGTCAAGCCGGAAATGATCGAGCCAAGGGCTACCGGGATCACGCTCCTACAAGAGAAATTGGATAAGTTGGAATTGGCCCAGGATAAGGCGGATCTCGCCAGGGAAACTCTCGTCGAGATTAACCGATTGCGACATGAGTTTAGAAATGGGATCCGTAGGTATGAGGGCGGAATGCTGGCCGAGGAGTATCAAGAGATCCCCAGATTTTACCGATCGAAGAATGTTAGTGCTATGTCACCGGATGAAGCCATGCAGAAACTCCGGGATGATTACGGCATGGAGATTGCGAATGAAAGTGAGCTGGCTAGTTACTTAAAGAATCTGGATGCTACGCGAAAGAATCTATTATCCGAGATCGATAAGGGCCCCGGGAAGATCTCTATGGGCGAGATCACTTTTGTGCGTAAACAACTCAAGGCCGCCACGGGTGGATTCAAAGAAGGTGTTGCGGCGACAAAAGAGGAGATCAGCGCGGTCCAAACAAGATTGATCGATGCGATCGAGGGCGCCGGGATCCCTTCAGAGTATAAAGGACGATTTCTGCGAGCTATTAAAAATATCCAGACTGAGAAGGATCTTGCCAAGGTGGTTGATGATTTTGCAGCCAGGATCGACACTCTGGCTGAGAAAGTTGAACGTGAGAATTTGGTGGAGGGTATCAATAAAGTTAAGACTGAGAATATCGCGGTCGAGTATAAGCAAGCGATCGAAAAGATCAAAGGACAATTTGATTTTAAAAGCAGATCTGAAAAGACTCTAGCCAAGCGCGAGAAGATGCGCGAGTTTGTGGAGCGGATGCAGAAAGAGGGGAAAGAGGTCCCGATACCGGATGAGATCCTAAATATGTTGGATAAAAAGACTCTGGGAGAGATACCACTTGAGGAGTTGCGCCAGATCCGGTCCCAGGTCGAACACCTTGGCCGGCTGGGGAAAACTAAAATAGCTGCGCGTGAAGCCGTTTATCAATACAAGAAGGAAAACATTAAGCAGAAGTTATTACCTCAAATCCAGGCGATCAATTCCAAGAAGGTTGCAAAAGTCCCGATTGGATCAACTCCGAATAAATGGGCAGAGAGATATGCTGGGTTGATGAATCATATCATAAAAACTAAAACCGGACTCACTGCTATTGAGGGCCTGGCTGACGTTACCGGAATGCACGATGTAAAAGTAGCACTTGATAAGCCGTTTGGAGAATATTTAGTTTACAACGATCCTCATTTTATTGCTTGGGAAAAATTAACAAGAGGATTTACTCAAGGAAATTTAGACAGAATCGGTGCTTATGCTGCAAAAATGCAAGAGGGCGGACCGGAACGCCTGGAAAATTCTGGTCAATTAAAAGAAGCAGAGGCGATACAACTAACTCCAGAAGAAATGAAAGCATACGAATTTGTCAGAAAAATATTTGATCAACATCATCCAAAAGTGAGTGATATTGTTAAGGAATTATACAATGAGGATGTAGGAAAAGTTTCAAATTACGTTTCTTTTATGTCTGATTATGAGCAGATGAGTGATCTGGAAATGTATGATCGGTTTGGAAACCGTCCGCAAGAAGCCGTCGATAGACGGACTAAGAATGTTGAGCGCGGATTCACGAAAGAAAGAACAGCTCTAAGTCCGATCAAGTTGGAATTAAATATCGACAAGATTTTTAGAAGGCACATGGACGATGTTGCTTATTTACTTCACATGGCAAAGCCAATTAAAATGTATTCCGAGATCGTAAACTCTCCGGAGATTAGCGGTGCGCTTGGTGACGTTGGCGCTCTGGCCTGGAAACAGTGGTTTGATTTATTGGCCAGGAAGGGCGGTCAAGATGGTGGAAAACGTATTGCCGCGATCGATATCGTGCGCCGCAATATGGGAGCCGGTGTCCTTGGTTTTCGTTTATCTTCGGCATTGGTTCAATTCTCGTCATTCGGAGATACGATGGCCACGATCGGGGCTGAGTGGGCAACCAGGGGAGCCAAAAATATTGCTACTTCGAGAGAATGGCGAAACTTTATTATGGATAATTTTCCGGAAGTTAAAAAAGCCGTTGGTGATGATGTTGCTTTTAGAGAATTTGGCGAGAATTTCTTGGGTAAAGCTGCGCGTGTTGGTATGCAGCCGCTTCAATTTCTTGATGGGCTCATGAGATCAACGGCAGCATCCGGGGCTTATGAGAAGATAGCGCGTGAGCGTGGTATTCCGGTGGATCTTAAAAATCCTAATCCGGATATTATCGCAGAGGCAACCAAAACAATGCGCCAGAGCCAGGGATCCTCATTCTTCAAAGATCAACCGTTGTCAATCACTACCGGATACGGTCTGGCTGAGAATAGATCTGTAAATAAAATGCTATTAACATTCCAGAGTTTCATGCTTAACCGGTGGGACAACATTAACCGGCAGATCTGGCGTCTTGGGATCAAGGAGAAAGATTATGGCAAGGCGGCCGCAGCAACTCTTTGGCTAACTACATTCGGTTTTGCTCTTGAGGAAGTGTTGCGCCGAGGAGGTCGAGCGATCACGCAAGTCGGTCAGAAGAAAAAGAGAAAAGAGGCGCCGTTTGCTCAAGACGTTGCTATGAATGCCGTCCAGAGTGTTCCGCTCCTTGGCCAAATTGCCTCGTCGATTGCTTATTCATCTAATCCAGTTCCGGTTATAAATGCGTTCCAGGATGCAATCGAAGGAACTGGTGCGGTTGTAAAAGGAAAGAAAATAAAGACGAAGATCAGCGGTGCGGTTCGCGCAGCTGGTGGTGCTGGATCTATGCTTGGGATTCCAGGATCATCACAAATGTCACAATTTATTAGACAGAGGATGAAAGAGTGATAATGACAACGATCCAGGTGGCCAGGTATTTGGGGATCTGCGAGAAGCGCGTTAAGCGCGGATGGCCAGGATGGACAGCATACGGAATCCATCCGGTTCGTCAAGACCGAAGGTTATTGTTCAGTCAATCTGATATCCAAAAGTTAAAGGAGCTGAAGATCTATGGATAGCATTCTAGTTGGTAATTTATCTTTGAATGCTGCCAGCGTTGAGATTTGCGCTGGTGATAATGTTAAGATCCAGGCTGATCCGGAAACCAAACAAATATTTATATCTTCTCCTACGTTAAATTACACTCGCATTAAACACGGTCCTTTTATGGTCCAGGGTGAATTTGTTGAGATCGAGTCTGGTCCAAATATCAAAATAAATTCAGTGCATCCCAATAAACTGATTATCGGATCCGACATATCGAGAGAGCAATTAAGGATCCTTGAATTAGAAAAACGACTAGAGAATATGGAGAAGGTTGTAGCAACCTTATTAAAGGACAAGAAAAAATGACAGTCGATAGATCAGCCGTAAAGCCAGGACATGCAACACATTGGTATGGTCGTCAGCTTATACCGGTCTATGATTCCGGATCCGAAACCGGAAATCAAGTCCTAACGATGGATCATCCGATGAGAGAATTATTCATATCGAATGACTCTGATTCTGAGGACATGACGATCGCAATAACCGGAGAAGCATCACTCAGTCTTGAGTTTACGCTTAAACCAAAAGAAACACTGAATGAGCGATTCCCGGAATTTTTAACGGTAACGGTAACATCAACCGGAGATTGGCGGTGGTTTGTTCGTAGCGGACTTATTCCATAGGGGGAGATCATGGCTAACCAGGGTATTGTTAAATTAGACGACGCAAGAATAGGGAGAATGGTCCCTTATGTTTATGATTACATTGTTTTTTCTCCGGAGGACAAGCCAGAAACGATTATATTTAAGTCGGGTGGAGCTTCTGGGCCAACAGTTGCGACATTAACTTTGACTTGGGTAGGCAACGACGTTGCAACCATAACCAGGACATAATATGCTCTCAGTCATCATCCCGGCTCGAAATGAGATATACCTAGAGCGAACGATCCGCAATATCCTCGAGAATGCTAAAGGTGAAATTGAGGTTATTGCTGAATTAGATGGATACCTTCCGGATCCGCCGATCAATATCGGTGATCCTCGCGTTGTATTTGTCCACCACGAAACGTCAATCGGCCAGCGCGCATGTATCAATCATGGCGCTAAGATCGCCAAGGGTGAATTCATAATGAAGCTAGACGCTCACTGCGCGGTCGGTCCCGGGTTTGATGTGATCCTGGCCCAAGATTGTGAATATTCTTGGACGATGATCCCAACGATGTATAACCTGGATCACGCCACCAATCTTCCCAAGCTACATAAAAAGACTAATTACATGTATATCGGATGCGATAGCGGCCGACTGCTGCGCGCCGAGTATTACGGACGAAGTAATGAGCCAAGAAGCGATGCTCTTATTGACGATACGATGTGCTGCATGGGGCCTGGCTGGTTTATGCACAAGGCCAGATTCTTAGAACAGGGTGGTTGTGATGAGAAGCACGAAAAGGGATGGGGTCAGCAAGGAGTAGAAGTTGCATGTAAGGCTTGGCTTTCCGGGGGTGCCTTGAAAGTCAACAAAAAGACATGGTTTGCTCATTGGTTTCGCGGTGGCGGAGGTCCCGGCTTTCCCTATTCCATTTCCGGAAATACGATCGAGAGGGTGCGCAAATATTCAAGAGATCTATGGCTGAATGATAAGTGGGAAAAACAAGTCCGTCCGTTTAAGTGGATGATCGATAAATTCAATCCACCGGGATGGATGAACGACATTACGATTCTATATTATACGGCAAACGTGATCGCCAAGGGTATCGAGTATTCTGTCCTCAGATCTCTTGGTGGCCATGGGATCCCGATCATAAGCGTTTCCCAGGTCCCCATGACGTTGGGCCAAAACATCGTTGTCCCAAAGGAGAGATCCCTGGCAAACATATATCGCCAGGTCCTAGTGGGCGCCAGGGTCGCTACCACCGAATATGTAGCCTTATGTGAGGACGATTGCTTATACGTCCCAGAGCATTTCAGATTTCGGACTAAGAAACCGTTTGCCTATAATTTGAATAGGTGGATGCTGCATCTTGATCAAGATCAGAAAGTATTCACATATCGTGAGCGTCCGGTATTAAGTCAGTGTATTGCGCACCGAAAGACATTGATCGAGTGCTTGGAGAAAGGCGATCGCGATCGCGAAATGGGACGTGAGGATGGCTATGAATTTGAAACATTCCGGACAAAGGATCCTAATCTGATCTTCTGCCATGATCAAAACACGTCCGGAAAAAAGTATCTCGGGAAAGACGCAGAGCCCAGGACGGAGCTGCCGCCATGGGGGACGGCAGAGTATTGGGTTGAGAAATTTGAAAAGAGGAAAAAATGGCGTTAGTAAGCATTGTCATTCCTAGCCGCCAGGAACGGTTCCTTAACGATACGATTAAGGATGTCCTGGCAAATGCAGACGGGGCGATTGAAATCTTTCCGGTCCTTGATGGGTATGATCTGCCTCCGGATCAAAGGATCGTTGATGAGAGGGTCAAATACATAACGATCCCGGATAATGGATGGATGCAGAAAAGACAAGGGGTAAATGCGGCCATTTCTATCTCCCAGGGAAAATACGTTATGAGTTTGGACGCACACTGCATGGTTGCCAAAGGATTTGATGAGGTTTTGCAGAGAGATTGTGAGGAGAATTGGGTCGTTATTCCCAGAAGATATAAATTGGATCCACTCACCTGGACAACTAAAAATCACTTGGATAATACCTTGCCGGTTGATTATGAGTATTGGCTTTATTTTGAATATGCTAATAACGGATTTTTGAAACCTTATCGATGGGATAGCCGGGCAATAGAGCGCAAGGATATCATGATTGATGATACGTTGACTATGCAAGCATCTTGCTGGTTTATGCACCGATCGTGGTTTGATGAGAGAGGTTTCATGAATCACAAGAGATACACCGGCTGGGGCCAGGAGGATGTTGAGATCGCTATGGAAACGCATACCAACGGTGGACGCATGATGGTCAACAAGAATACCTGGTATGCTCACCTTTATAAAGGACACAGTTTTGGTCGATTCTATAAGTCTAATTTTTCTCAGTGGAGAATGACAAAAGAGTATGGCCATAAATATTGGGCGATTGATCGTAAAGATCAGTTATTGAAAGTGATGAAACCTTTTGCACCAATACCAAATTGGCCGGAGGAAATATGGAACTCAGTCTAATAATCCCAAGTATTAGGCCAGGATTTTTCAGTCAGTTTATGAAGTCGGTTGAAAAAAATACCCAAGGAATTGATTTGGAAGTTTTAGAAAATCATGAGGTCGGTAATCTATATGAAATAATTGACAAGGAATTCAGAAGGGCCACCAAGAAATATGTTTGTTTAACGTGTGATGAAACGGTGTTTCATGAAGATTGGGCTAAGAGCATGATCGAAATGCTCGATCCAGAGCCTAAATATACCATGGGTAATTTCAATTTGACTACGGACGATCGCGGATCCAGCCGTCCTTTGAATATCAGATATTACAATAAACTCTGTTCGATTATACCTTTCTTCCGCAGAGAGGATGTGGACGGAGATATGTTTGATCTTAGGTTTAAGAGATTCTATGGCGATATAGATCTCAGCCTAAGATTCTGGGCGGCCGGTGGGAAAGTTATCACTTGTCCGCAGTCCCGGGTAACGATGTTTAGCAATCGGGACAACATTAAAAAGAAGGCGGTATCGGAATACTCAAAACTCGACGAAATTGAATTCAAAAAGAAATGGGACAATTATGATTTCAATCTGCATGGCAACACGGAAACGCCCAGGATGCTTCAAGAAACTGTGCGAAACTGCCCTAAGTTTGGCGGATGATCCAGGCAATATTGAATTCGTCAGTTACCACGATGACGATGACGATTCTCCCTATGTTTATTATGGAAAACATAAGGAGGTCTGGGGAAATCGCGAGATCGAAATTTTTAATATGGCCAACGAGTGCCAGAAGATTGCAACCGGCCCGATCTATATGTTCACTGCGGATGATTTCTATTTTGAAACGAAGGGATGGGATACTGAAGTCATTAAGGCATTCGATCAATATGATGACAAGATCGTATTGGTTTGTCCGGACGGAAAGTATTGGAGGAATTGGCGGATCGCGGTTATAGGTTTTCTTCATAAAAATTGGGTGGATACAGTTGGTTATCTCCTTCCTCCGTATGATGGCGGCCAGGCCGCAGATCGCTGGGTTAATAGTTTAGCCGTTAAATTGGATCGGAGAGTAAGGTTATCAATTAAAATCGAGCATACGAATTTAAAAGACGACGTTCACCACGAAAAGAATCGCCGGTGCCGGAAACAGAAGTGGTCACAAAAGTTTTGGTCCCCGGAGTCAGAAGCCATAAGAATTAAAGATGCTGAGAAGTTACGATCATTTATCGACAGATACAACTCAAAAATAACATACCGAAAATGTGCGGCAAAAATATGAAAACCATAATTTATTATACGGCTAATCGTGAGGATCCAGAGTTTGAGAAGAAAGTTGCGGAAGGGATCCGGGAAGCGAGCGGAGGACTTCCGATCATATCTGTTTCGCAGAAGCCAATGGACTTTGGTGAGAATTATTGTGTGGGCGACGTTGGGCAAACGTATCTCAATGCCTTTCGTCAACTATTGATCGGGTGCAAGATGGCCACGACTGAGTATGTGATCATGACAGAATCCGACTGTCTTTATCCGCCAGAGTATTTCAGTTATACACCGACTGATCCGAATGTGATTTATACCTACGACAACGTGTGGATCATGTGGAAGAATGGGGCTGATAAGTTTTATCGCAAAGAGCAAACACACGCCAGCATCATTTACGGCCGGGAATTTATTATTGATCTATTGGAGAATCATTCTTTTGTTGGAAAGCCAATATGGAGTAGGACAAAAGTTAATTTTCCTTTTTATACTTCGCAGCATAAGTTTGTTTCATTTACCGGCCGGCCAATTATCAATATGAAAACCGGGAATGGTGTGCAGAAAGGGACAAGACTAATGCCAGACATAGCCCCCAGGGACAGTTTCGATTATTGGGGGACTGCCAGGCAAGTAAAGGAGAGAATGTTTGGATACGCTAAAATTTATCGCTAATAGGTGGAATTTGGATTTAAGTGGTTCTCTGCCAATTAAAATTAAGATCAGCAGATTTTTAAGTTTTATTTCTCTCCTCAAGGATTTAGGGGTTAAGGAGGGAGCGGAGATCGGGGTATGCACCGGGAGATATTCCCAGAAACTTCTTGAGGGGATCCCGGATCTTAGGCTTCACTGCATAGATCCCTGGGAGCCATATTCGGAATACGTTGAGAGCAAAGTAGAGAAACCTGGGTTTAACAAACTTTATAATAATACTCTTGGGAGATTAAAAGGCCGGAACTGCGTGATATACAAAAAATATTCTATGGATGCCGTGAAAGAATTTAAAGACAACTCTCTTGATTTTGTATTCATTGACGGAAACCATAGTTTCAGATACGCGGTTGACGACATAGCAGAGTGGTCGAAAAAGGTCCGTCCTGGGGGAATAGTTTCTGGACATGATTATTGGATGAGCGTTGATGTTAAGAAGCCATGGAAAAGGGAAATGACAGCAGAAGATAAAATTATGTTATGCCAGGTAAAAGAAGCCGTAGATGCTTGGACGAGAGCGCACCACATTAAGCCTTGGTTTATTATAACCGGAGATAAATGTCCGACGTTTTTTTGGATTAGGAGTTAAAGATGCCTAGAGGTATTTTTGAAAGAAAATCTGGTATTTATCCTTGTGTTCCAAAGAATTTAAAAAAGGAGTAAAAAATGGCTGAATTTCTAGTAAGAGCATCCTCTCATTGGATGGACGACTTCACGCAGGCGCAGATAGACGCATTGGATGATGGGCAGAAGAAGTCTAGGAACGCACGTACGCAGATTGGGGATATTATCTGTGTCCGTCCAGACGGATGGACTTGGGGGAAAGAGGAGTGTCTGCCGACCTTCATTGTGGCTCGTCTGCCTCAATACAGCGTGGATGATGCCAAGCACTTTGAAGAAGTGTTGATGGACAATACAGACCCAGAACATCCGTTTATGTTGAAGCGTCGTAAATACCGAGTTCCGCCGAACATTGTCCAGCAGTATGTGGATTTAGGGCAGAGCGTAGTTGACGTAGTTTTGGCGCAACAGCAACAGAATTTCATTAACAATATAATCGAGAAAACGAGTTAGAAATGGCTGAGTTTCTACATAAGCACGTTGCCCCTAGTGGCGGAGATTACACCTCTCTTGAATCCTGCATGAACGCAAATGAACAGGACTTGACGGGGGATGGATGGTTTACTGTTGAGATAGACGGAACTTGGTCGAGTGCGGATACTTCGGCAGTGACGATACATAACTATACGACAACATCTTCGGATTATATCAATATCTACACGACCTCAACGGCGAGGCATAAGGGTGTTTACTCAACGAGTTATTATCGGTTAGAGATGGCTACAAACACAACTGCGGTAAATATAGCACCTAGCAATACATTTATTTCTGGACTTCAAGTATATGTATCTGGGAATGGTTCAGGGATTTACTTTGGAGTGTATACCTCAAACAAGACTACATCTCATTGTATTATTAAGTCTAACAGTGGAAGTGGATATGGAATACATTACGACCAGCCTAGAGGTGCTAACAATAAAATATACAATAATATAATATATGGGTTCACTACTGACTATGCACAAGGAATTGCGTTCCAGACAACAGACGACAGCACTTATGTTTATGTCTATAATAATATTTCTTATAATAATTATAGAAACTATTCATTTAATATAACAAGTGGAACTAGAATATTTACGAATAATATATCCTCTGCTCCAGTTAATGCTGATTATTATAGGGTTTCTGGGGGTTACGTTACTTCTGGAAGTAATAACATGACAGCAGGAACTGGAGCAAGCGATGCTCCGTTCACAGATGGTGTCATTAATGCTACAAGTCCAGCAGATTATTTTGTGTCAATTACCGCAGGCTCAGAAGATTTTCACGTTAAAAACACAAGCGCTGCTCAATATAATACAGGTGCAGACCTCTCCGCAACTTTCACAGATGACATTGACGGGCAGACAAGACCGAACACGGATTATACTGCGGATGCAAATTGTCAAGGCGCTTGGCTTTTTACAGAAGGTTCTGGAATTACAGTAGATGATTCTTCTGCAAATTCAAATATTGGGAATTTTAAAGGAACAGGAGAACCAGCATGGGTATCAACATCATTACCAATATCATATATAACCGGGGGTGTTAATTTTGATGGTATTGATGATTATATAAATCTTGGCAATAGTGATATTATTCAAGAAAATAGTGCAACCTCTATTGTTATGTGGATAAAACCAGATACGTTTACAAGTAATG
>Ga0315286_10005631_pt1 | contig 12109 bp, 10 predicted proteins | sample YL17G10_0_MG_FD_205038 | JGI IMG/M metagenome (GOLD analysis project Ga0315286, IMG submission 205038) | Sediment microbial communities from Yellowstone Lake, YNP, Wyoming, USA - YL17G10_0 | ecosystem: Environmental > Aquatic > Freshwater > Lake > Sediment | place: USA: Wyoming | collected... | reverse complement strand
CAGCTTTGTCGACTGGGACTTTGAAGATATCTGGTGGATAAACGAAAAAATCAGCTATCCCAAACTTTACTGGCAAATCGATGTTACTAAATGCAGCGTAACGGCAGGCAGCAAGGCCAACAAAGACAAAATTTCCTTTTCAGGGATGATGGACGCCGCAACCGTTGATTTCAACGACGCCAATGCCAATGATACTATCAAGGTTACCGTTTACTCAGACGATTTAGTCAGGCCGTGCGAGCACAACTTCCCCATCGACGCCAATACCTTTAAGAAGGGCAAATACAATTGTTCCAAGACTGAAAACGGCATAAAAAAATCTTTCAGTTATGATGTGAAAACCCGCAAATTCTCATTTTCAGCAAGCGACGTTAACCTGCTGGGGCTTTATTGCCCGGCAACTGCGAAGATTGACATTAACGATTGCAACAGAATATCGCCGCTTGACGAGACGATAGTCAACGGCCCAAGGGTGCCGATACCAATCAAACTGATGACGGGAGTCAAAAATGTCCTGAGGGTCGATAAGTGCACAGTCAAGCAAAACAATAAACCCAACAAAGACCAGTTGACGGTCAATGGTGCATTCGCGGTTGAAAATCCAGATGTAAGTATGGCAGATAGAACCAATGATGGTCTTGTCATTACTTTAGGCGCACAACATTTCACCATACCTAAAGATAAGCTCAAGGCCGGGAATAAAAAATTCACCTGCTCAACAGCCAAAATAACAGGCGGTACTGCTACCGCCACGTTTAATTTCAATTTGTACTCTTTTATACTGACAATAAAAGACGCGAATATTCCGATAATCTCCGGCGATGTTGATTTCGGTGCGGCGTTTTCCGATTATGACGAGGTTGACCAAGTTACGTTTCCGTAAAAGAACCCCCCACTTTTGTGGGGGGTTAAACAACCTTACCAGTTGGTGGAAAAGATGGTAAAGTCTCTGAAGTTTACGGTGCCGTCACGGGCGAGGTCGGCATCGCGGCAATTAAAATTCAGCCAATCGCAGAATTTGAGCCATTCTTCTGCGAAAACAGCCAAATCATAAAAGTCAACGTAACAATCGTGCGTAAAATCACCATCGGGGCGAGGTCTCTTTTGGCAGCCGCAGGGATACTGACAATCATTTTTTAACCAATCATTCGCAAATAAAACAAAGTCGCTGAAATCCACAGAGCCGTCAGCGTTTATGTCTGCGCCGCTGCAAAAGCCATTGCCGCCGGAGCAATCTGTCCGGCGCCAATGCTGAGCGAAGAGCGACAAATCTATTGTATCAACACGACAATCGCCATTTAAATCCGTGAATTGGCAGGCCGGCAAAGGAAACTCAGGGGCAACATCAAAACCGAGCAAAGCCCTTTGGGTGTCGATTACGATATTATCAAACGGCGTTGAACTTATGTCCCAGGTCTGTAAATCCATCGAGGCGCAAATAAAGTTGTCGCCGAATATGCCGTCGAGGGTTAAAAAATCGCCGGTGTCTTCGTCCAAAACGGCGATGTCCTGAACACAGACCCTTGCGCCGATAAATACGAGATTAAAACCTGAAAGCGTCGGGACAGATAATTTGTCCATTATAAAGCCCGGCAAATCAACTTCGCCGCCGATGCCGCCGATAGGCACTTCAAAATCGACCGGCACAATCGGCAGGCCATTAGCATCGACGAGGCCAAGGGCCATACCCTGAGCTACCGAGATAACACTTACCATCCCGCCGGTGTCGAAAAGCCAATTGCCTTTAGAACTAATGCCGCTGCGCTCGACGGTAATATTATCTATTACCGGATTATAGGCGAGAACCGGCAAAGGAGGGATGTTGAGCGGATTGGACGGATTAATATATTTTTCAAACCTTAAGGCGACCTGAAAATCGGTCGCCGGAATGTTGGGGTCGTTGGGGTCTTTTATGTCAGCGGTGAAATAGGGCCAATCTCCCTCAAGCTCAATATTTCTTATCGGCCTGAGGACGGCGGTCCTGCCGGCCATAACAGGAACGCCAAGCACATCAAACGGCTCCATAAACGGGTCTGTAACATAATCGCGGCTGACCTGGAACTGCCAGGGGCCGTAGAGATAATAAATATCAGGATTGTAAGGGTCGAGAGCATTATAATCAGCAGTGCCGACATAAAGAGGCTCGGAGACATTAAAATATTCATCGCCGGCGATTCCGGTGTCGACAAACTGGGCATTTGCGTCAATCGCGAATTGCATATAATCGGCAGTTTCACGCGAGAGCAGTATTCCAGAAGCGCCGGTATCCAGAAAGGCATAATTAAGCTCAAAAATTTCCCCGACCGGCAGCGGCGGTTCGCTCGGCGAATGCTTGAGCAGGAACCATACCTTCGGGATGTCTATGGAAGCTTCGTAGGCGCCTTCAATTTCGAAATCTTCGCAGACGGCAGCGGCGTAAACAGCCGGCAAGAGCAGAGTTACTACGATACAGGCTATGCAACACTTATAGAAGTGCGACCGATTCGGAATAATCACTTTCACCACCATTCTTCCAACGGCAGTATAACAGATTCGATACCTTTTTTCAAGAAAAGAATGGTTTAGAGAAAATCCGAATGACCAAAATTCAACTATTCAAAAATACCGATATTCCTATTATTGGCGGTGGTATTTGCCCATTAATTGGCCTTCGGCAAGAATATGACCCTTCATAGCATTGAGCAAATCCTGCTTTGCGGAATCGGCCGGCAGATTGAGCATCGTATCAAGGGCATAAATTTTAAAATAGTAGCGATGTGTGCCGCTGGGAGGGCAAGGACCAGTGTAACCCTGCCGATTAGAACTGTTAACGCCCTGCTTCGAACCGTCGGGCAAATCTTTGGCGGGCAGAATGTTTTCAGACAATCCATTTAGCTGGGCAGGTATGTTCCAGATTACCCAGTGGACCCAGGTTCCCATAGGAGCGTCAGGGTCATCGCTTATAAGAGCAAAACTCTTGACGCCCTGCGGGGTCTGCTCCCACTTCAACGGCGGAGAAATATTCTGACCATCACAAGTATATTTCGGCGGAATCATTCCGGCTTCCTTGAAAGCCGAGGAAGTAACTATAATCGCCATTTTCTCGTCCCCTTTCTGCGCAACACTATTTTGACTAACACCGCACAACAGAACCAACAACACAAACAAAATGTAACATTTTTTGTTCATATCACACCTTAAAAAAATTAAATATCAAAATGCAAAAAACGATAATAGCCACAAAGGCACTAAGGCACAAAGAAATTATAATCACAGATTACGCGGATTTCACGGATTTTTGAAACTATTTTTTAGACACGGATTAACACAGATTTACACGGACAAAAAAATTAGCCACAGAGTTCACAGAGGTTTTTTGTTTCAACGGCAATCATAGATTGCAGTAAATTCAAAGCTCCAGTCCTTTCGCAAGTAAACTTGCTGCCAGCCTGTCGCATTGAATTTTGCGGCTTTGCCTTGCGTTGAAACAAAAAACTGCACCGAGAGATAAGAATATAGAACACAGAAGAAACTTCCAACGTCGAATATGGAATCGGCCTATGGCCGAGACCTAATTTTTATTTTTTCAGCCATTGCATAGCGGACTTTTCATATTTCTCTATCGACGCCTCTATCGCCGAACGGCACAAATCAGCGGTAAGGTTTGCCGCGTATGCTGCATTTGATTGATTAGAACCATCCTTTTCTTTCTGCTTTCTTCAGGATTATTTTTAGATCTTTCTCCGGTAAAGTAAGACAGAACTGACCCCAGACCCATCGACCTTTCGCACCCGGTTTTACTCCGACCATGTAATATCCGAGTCGATACTCAATCCGGTTATCCGCTTCAAACTTGATACGTTGAAAAGCAATGAGTTTATTGTGTGCATCATGCTGATTGTGAAGGATTTCGTCCTCAATAATAAAGTAACATTCGTCTCCACAAATCGTCTTTATGCAGCGACGTTTGTCGATATTATTCGGGCGTTTGTCTGGCTCGACCACTTTAGTCTTTTCGCCGTGTCTTGAGGCCGATCTTCGATTGTGAATTCCCATAACTTTCCCTTTCTAATAATGATTATACAGTCTACAAAAACGGGAAACACAGACTGTTTCTGCCCATTTTCTTCATTATTTGCCTAACTGCCTTAAAAAATTAAATATCAAAAATTAAAAATCAAAATGACATATAAAAATTCAAAATTACGGAACGCCGTCTTTGACTTCTTGCATTTTTAAACGATTACCTCTCGTAAAAAGCCAAGCACCCAAAACAGCAAAACCGAGAAGAAATATTATATCGAGAATTATATTTAATAAAGAATAAACTTTGAAAAATTGAGATCGCGTTTGTATTAAGACAAACACAGACATCCAGACACTATGCCCTATTGCAACCAACACAGCAGCAAGCACTACAACCTTTATTTTTCTTTTTTCTGAGATGAAAATAACGATGAGGCTTATTAAAAATCCAGAGATACCGCATGCCGCACTCTCTGATATTGAATTGAACAATATTACAATTGGTAATTTTCCAAATATATTGCCTGTTGGTACTGCTGATGAAAAAGATTGAAAAAATAATGTAAAAAAAGGGATAAAGAAAAATCCACACAACGTTACCCACAAAATTATGCCAGATACTTTACACATAAAAACTGTGTTGGAATTAAATAACTTATAATCTTTCAATTTCTTTCCTTAAGGCATTAAAGAGTTTTTCCTGTTTAACAATTGCGATTTTTTTGCCTTTTTTGTAGATGAAGCCTTTGCCTGCGGCGGCACAGACGGCGATATCGGCATCAGCGGCTTCGCCGGGGCCGTTAACTATACAGCCCATTACGGCAACTCTTATAGATTTGTGAACTGTCGCAAGAAGTTTTTTCACTTGTTCGGCGAATGCAATCAAGTCCCACTGAACTCTTCCGCAGGTCGGGCAGACAATCAACTGCGGCTCATTAGTTTTATAAAGGCCCAATGAAGCAAGAATCTGTTTTGCGATTTCAACTTCCTGCCGGGGGTCGCCTGCGATGCTGATGCGAATTGTATCGCCGATGCCCTGCTGCAAAAGCGAACCTAATGCAACAGAAGCGGGGACAATCGCATCTTCGGCGAGGCCGGCGTGAGTAAGGCCGAGATGAATGGGATAATCAAACTTTTCGGCAATCGCCATATTAGATTCGATTGTTCTTTCAACATCGGAACTTTTGACGCTTAAAACAATATTGTCAAATCCCCTCTTTTCAAAAAGGCGGACGTAATTCTGCATTTTTCTTACCATCAGGACTGTTCGCTGCCGCTGCGGAGTGTCGCGAAAGAGGTTTCTGATGCTTGCCTCGTTTATGCCGATACGGACAGCAACTCTGTGCGATTTCGCACAATCAATTATCCGGATAATGTCCTTTTTATTCTTTACATTGCCGGGGTTGAGGCGGATTTTGGCTGCGCCTGCCTCGATTGCCTCGACCGCCCTTTCAGGAGAAAAATGAATATCGGCAATTAAAGGGATTTTGACCTTTTGGACGATTTTCGCAAAGGCGCTAGTATCCTTTGCGGTCGGCACGGCAAGTCTGACAAGCCGGGCCCCTGCCGCGGCAAGTGAATTTATCTGGCGAACACAGCCGGTTATGTCCGTCGTGGGCAGTTTTACCATAGACTGAATCACAAGCGGGTATTTTGAGCCGATTTTGACGGGGCCTGCCGCTGCGGCAACCGTTTTTCTTCTTTTTATCATAAGCGTAAATTGTATATTGTTTTATGCAGGCAGGCAAATTAAAATACGCCCACTTTGAAGGCTTTCGCTATCCATCTAAATTTTCGCAGGTTATTTCGGTCGATTATTAGAATTCTGCTGGGAGTATATTTAGGGCTGGCATTAATATTGTATTTTATGCAGCCGAGTTTTACATTTCAGCCTACGAAAGAACTGCTTTATAACCCCGGCGATATCGGGCTGGATTATGAGAATGTCCAGTTGAAAACACACGATAACCTGTTACTTTCAGCCTGGTACATCCCGGCAAAGGACGCCAAGTTTACACTGCTCTTTTGCCACGGTAACGGCGGCAATATGTCGGACCGGGTTGTTTCAATAAATATCTTTAATGAACTGGGGCTTAATTGTCTCATCTTCGATTATCGGGGCTACGGAGACAGCCAGGGCAAGCCCACCGAAGAAGGCACATATACCGATGCGCAGACCGCCTGCGACTGGCTGATTAATCAAAAGAAAATATCGCCGGAAAACATAATAATTTACGGCCAGTCACTCGGTGGAAGCGTGGCGGCATATCTTGAAAGTAATGTGAAAACAAGGGGGCTGATAATTGAAAGCGGTTTTACTTCATTCGCTGATATCGCAGGGAAATTCTATCCGTATATGCCCATAAAACTGCTCGCAAAGTATCGCTTTAACACATTTGATTATCTCAAAAAAATCAACTGCCCGGTGCTGATCATACACAGCAAAAACGATGAGCTTGTCCCATTTGAGTTTGGCTGGCGCCTTTACAAAGAAGCGGCAAAAGAGCCAAAAGAATTTCTCGAAATATCCGGCGGCCATAATGACGGCTTTCTCATATCCGGACAGATTTACCGCGAAGGATTAAGTAACTGGTTAAAATTCATCGAAAATTATCCGCAGCAAACCCCTGCAAAATAAAATCTGCCTTCTGATACCGGCTTTTGAAGGACAGTAGTGGTTTTTCGCCTTTTTATCATAAGCGTAAATTGTATCTTGTGTTATGCAGGCAGGCAAATTAAAATACGCTCTGCTTTTAAGGTTCTCAAATGTTATTGTCAATTATTACATTACTGCTGATTGCGTATCTGGGGCTGGGGCTGGTGCTGTATGTGAGACAGCCGGCTCTTATCTTCAGCCCGACAAAAAATGTGCCTTATAATCCGGCCGAGATTGGGCTGGAGTATGAAAAGGTCCAACTCAGGACACCCGACCATCTTGTTCTGTCAGGCTGGTATATTCCCGCAAAGGACGCCCAGTTTACACTTCTTCTCTGTCACGGCAACGGCGGAAATATCGCCTATACGCTCGATTCGATAAACATTTTTAACGAGCTGGGGCTTAACTGTTTTGTTTTCGATTATCGGGGATACGGCGGCAGCCAGGGCGAACCTACCGAAGAAGGAACATATATTGACGCGCAAACCGCTTACGAATGGCTGATAAAGGAAAAGAAATTGTCGCCCGAAAATATAATAATATTCGGCTGGTCAATCGGCGGAAGTATCGCAGCACATCTTGCCAGTAATGTCGAGACAAAGGGACTGATTATCGAAAGCAGCTTTACTTCGTATGCGGATATCGGCCAGAAATTTTACCCGTATATGCCGGTAAAGCTGTTCGCCAGATACAGCTATAAAACGAGCAACTACCTTAAAAAGGTCGACTGCCCGGTGCTTATCATCCACAGCCGAAATGACGAGATTATACCGTTCGAGCTGGGTCTGCGACTTTACGAAGAGGCGGCAAAAGAACCAAAGGAATTTCTCGAAATCTTCGGCGGTCATAATGACGGTTTTTTGTATTCCGGCCAGATTTACCGCGAAGGCCTGAGCAACTGGATGAAATTTCTTAAAAATTACCAGCGGCAAGCGGCTGCAAAAATAAAACTTATCTCATAACTTTAAAGCTCGCACCAGCCTTTGAAAATGAAAGAAAAGGCAAAAACATTTTTTCTTCTGCTGATACTGGCAGTAGCAGTTTACCTGCTGTATCTTCTCTTATCAGCAAATCGACCTGTAAAAACCGGCAGTATCGAGCCAACAAAATCGTACAGCAGAATTGTTTCCCTGGCTCCGAGTACAACTGAAATACTTTTTGCTCTCGGCCTGGGCGATAAGGTGATAGGCGTTTCACAATTTTGCAACTGGCCCGAGGAGGCAAAAAATCTGCCGAGAATGGGCGGATTGATGAACCCGAACTATGAAGCGATTGTCGCAGCGAAACCGGACCTTGTAATCGTCTTCGATGATATGCTCGAATCCGAAAATAAATTCAAGGCGCTGGGAATAGAAACCCTTGCGGTAAAACATGACACCATAGAAGAAATTCTTGACTCGATTCGGATAATAGGCGATCGCTGCGGCAAAGAAGAACAGGCCAGGCTGATTATCGACGACATTTTGAATAAAATCCATACCATTGAAAGTCAAAACCAGACGCAAAACCCGCCGAGAGTGCTTGTATGCGTCGGACACGATTATTCACAGGACCCATCGGCGAAGCCGCAAAATATTTATATTGCCGGCAAAGACGGATTTTACAGCGAGATGATTAAATTTGCGGGCGGACAAAACGCGTATACCGGCAGCATACCCAACCCGGCAGTCAGCTTCGAATCTGCCATATCAATGAATCCACAAATTATTATCGATATACTGCCGCCGGCAAATGCAAATATCGACAGCGAAATTGTTAAAAAACAATGGCAGAACATGAGCGATATCGACGCTGCAAAGAACAACAGAATCTATGTTTTCGCAGAAGACTATATGTCAATACCCGGTCCGAGATTTATAAATATAATTGAGAAAATAGCCGGCGTAATCAGCCAGCCGAGTCAAACCAACGATGCGCGAAAAAATAATTGAAATAGAAAATTTAGATTTTGCCATCCGCGCAAAACAGATTCTGGAGCAAATAAGCTTTTCCGTATCGGGCGGCAGGCGTCTTTTTATTGTCGGGCCGAACGGCGCGGGCAAAACCACCCTTCTGAGGTGTATAAGCCGAATTATCACTGATTATCGCGGCTCGATAAAAATAAAAGGTGTAAACTTAAAAACTTATACGCAGAAAAGGCTCGCAAAGATTCTGACCTACCTGCCGCAGGGACTGCCTGGCGATATACCGTTTACGGCCCATCAGTTCGTTTTAATGGCGAGGTATCCGCATCTGAGTCCATTTTCAGTTGTAAGTCCGGAAGATGAGAATATTGCGACCCAGGCGATGGAAATGACACAAACGGCCTGCTTTAGCGAGAGGGTCCTTTCAACCTTAAGCGGCGGAGAAAGACAGCAGGTCAGCATCGCAGCGGCAGTCGCACAGCAGGCCGAAATTTTTCTGCTCGATGAGCCCGCCACATATCTTGATTACAAACATCAGCGGGACATACACTCACTTCTGGCGAAAATAAACAAGACAAACGACACAACTATCGTCTGCGTAACGCACGATTTGAATTCTGCCGTATTAAACGCGGACACAATCATAGCACTTAAAGAAGGCAAAATTGTCTTCGAGGGAATGCCTGAAGAAATAATGAAGGAAGATATACTCGAAAAAATTTATTCGAAAAAATTCAACTTTGCGCAACACCCGGTGACAGGCCAGAAAATCATTGTTCCTGACATAATCGAATGAAGAAAAACACCGCATTTATATTAATAGTTCTATTCGCCCTGGTGGTTGTGATGATTGCGCCATTTGCAGGCCTGACGAAAATACCGCTTTCGGTGTTAAAGAGCACTACCGGCGATACCACAGAGGCAAGAATTTTTTACTCCTTGCGTCTGCCGAGGGTCTTTACAGCTTTTCTGGCGGGAGCGGCCCTTGCGTGCTGCGGAGTCGCACTGCAGGGAATGTTCAGAAACCCGATGGCGGAACCTTTTACGCTGGGCATCTGCGGAGGAGCAGCCTTCGGCGCAGCAATATACGTTATGTTCGCAGCATCCCTGTCGATTTACTGCGGCGAAATAGTGTTTTCACTCGCAGGAGCACTGGCTGCGATATTCCTGGTCTATGGACTGACGAAAATCAAGAAAGGCTTTTCCGTTGGCACAATGCTGCTTGCCGGCATTGCGGTCAATTTCTTTTTCTCAAGCCTGATATTACTGCTGCAATACGTAAGCGATTTTACCCAGTCTTTTATGATTATCCGCTGGCTGATGGGGAGTATCAGCGTGACAGGCTATTCAGTGCCGATTTGGATGCTTATTTTTACTTCGGCCGGCGTGATTATTATTTCATCCCAGAGCTTCAAACTTAATCTGATGAGTATCAGCGATGAGATTGCAATTGCAAGAGGCGTTAATGTAAAAGGCACGAGAAAAATTATTTTCCTCGCAACGTCGATTATGGTTGCCGCTGTTGTCGCATTCTGCGGCCCAATAGGATTTGTAGGCCTGATGGCGCCTCATATATGCAGGCTGCTGGTCGGGCCGGACCATAAGATACTGACGCCTGCATCGATACTGTTCGGCGGAGCATTTCTGACGCTCTGTGATACGGTTGCAAGGACACTGATTGCCCCTGCCGAGATTCCCGTCGGCGTAATAACCGCTCTTTTGGGCGGGCCATTCTTCATCTGGCTGCTGCTGAAAGATACAGACAGCAAATCCAGCCTATAAATAATTCAGCAATAAACCCTTTGCAATAAACAGGTTAAATTGCTAAAATAACAGGCCAAATATGGAACTTACGGACAATCTGAATATTGTGCAGTTTAAGCCGCTGATTACGCCTGAGCAGCTCAAGGAGAAATTCCCGCTGACGGACGAAACCGCTCACCTTGCGGCTGAGTCGCGCAGGATTATACAGGCAATCCTGACAAACGGAGACAGACGACGCATTGTCATTACAGGCCCCTGCTCGCTTTACGACAAAGCCGCTTCACTCGATTACGCCCGGAGGCTCAAAAAACTTCAGGACAAATTCGGGCAGAAGCTTTTGATTATAATGCGGACTTATTTTGAAAAGCCGCGAACCACTGTCGGCTGGAAGGGGATGATTTACGACCCATATCTTGACGACTCATACGACATAGAAGAGGGTCTTACGCGTGCGCGCGATATTCTGCTCGAAACAGGCAAAATCGGTTTGGCCTGCGCAACCGAATTTCTCGACCCGATTGTGCCGCAGTATCTGGCCGATTTAATTTCGTGGGCGGCAATCGGGGCGAGGACGACCGAATCACAAATACATCGTCAGATGGCAAGCGGCTTGTCAATGCCGATAGGATTTAAAAACGCAACTGACGGCAACCTCACTGCTGCTGTTGACGCTATCAAGGCCGCGGCAAGCCCTCATTCCTTTATGGGCATCAGTCGAGATGGGCAGGTTATTATCGCTGAGACGCGCGGAAATAAATTCTGCCATCTGGTTATGAGAGGAGGAACGGACAGTCCCAATTACGCGGCAGAATATGCGGCATTTGCAGGCGTCCTGCTCAAAAAGGCGGGAATTTCCAACGGCATTATCATCGACTGCAGTCATGCCAATTCAAATAAAGATTACCGGCTGCAGCGAAATGCACTTATTGACGTTGCCGGGCAGGTAAAAGGCGGAACAAATCTGATTTGCGGCGTGATGCTTGAAAGTTTTATCGCTGCAGGAAGCCAAAAACCTGCGAAACCGGACAAACTCACATACGGCCAGTCTTTAACCGACGGCTGTATCGGCTGGGAAGAAACAGAAGAGCTTATCAACGTCTTTGCAAATGCAATAAAATTATAAGAGAGCGGTGCTGAAATATCTCTCTGCCCTGTCGGGCAGGACGGTTGTGATATTGCCTTTGTATTTTTTAGCAAGCTGACGAGCTGCCCAGACATTTGCGCCGGAGGAAATTCCTACAAGCAGGCCGTAAACGCTGCCCAATTGTCTTGTCGTATCAATTGCGTCTTCATCCGTAACTTCGAGCACCTCATCCACGAGCGAAACGTCCAGTACGGCCGGTATGAAACCATCGCCGATGCCCTGAATCTGATGCAGGCCCGGCTCGTGGCCCAAAAGAGCACTGACATTTTTCGGCTCTACCGCAACGATTTTTGTGTCCTTTTTGTGCTCCTTTAGGAATTTACCAACGCCCTGCAGCGTTCCGCCGCTGCCGACACCGGCAACGAAGCAGGTTATATCACCGCCCATCTGCCGCCATAACTCCACGGCGGTCTGTTCATAATGGACGCGAGGGTTATCGGGGTTTTCAAACTGCTGCGGCACAAAGATTCGCTTATCTTCGGCAGCCATTTGTTTCACTTTTTCCACCGCACCGGCGATACCCTTTTCAGATTCGGTTAAAATCAACTCCGCTCCGAGCGCCTTGATGAGTTTTTTTCTTTCCTCGCTCATACTTTCAGGCATTACTATTTTGACTTTATAACCTTTAAGTCTGCC
>Ga0315286_10005630_pt1 | contig 12110 bp, 12 predicted proteins | sample YL17G10_0_MG_FD_205038 | JGI IMG/M metagenome (GOLD analysis project Ga0315286, IMG submission 205038) | Sediment microbial communities from Yellowstone Lake, YNP, Wyoming, USA - YL17G10_0 | ecosystem: Environmental > Aquatic > Freshwater > Lake > Sediment | place: USA: Wyoming | collected... | reverse complement strand
GCCGAGCTTCCAGCCGACTTCCCCCGATCGGACCACCGCAAGCGCTATGGAGGCCGCACTCGCGTGGCGCGCCGTTTATGGCCGGTTCGCTCGAGTCTGTTGATCAGGGGCGACCCTACCCCGCGAGGAGGACGGAGTCGAGCATTCCCGAAGGCTCGGAGCAAGCCCGGGAGGGGCCGGATCGAAGACACCCGCTTCACGCACAGCGCAGGCAGGGATCTGATAGATTGTCGCTGTTGTGCGGCTCGAGGACTTGCGCGGCGAAACCCGGTCGCACTTGCCCGCCAGAAACGCGTCTTTTTGGCTTTACTGTCCCCAGCATATCGAACCCAATAGGCCCATGAAACCCAGCCCATTCTCCCCGAACCCCGCCTTTGCGCGATCCCTTCTCGAACTGCCCCTCTGGAGGCTGAATCGACGCGGTTTTCTGGTTCGTTCGGCAGTGCTGGCGGGAGGGTGTGCCGTCGGTCTGGGCCAGAACCGGCTGCTGGCTCTGGCGCCGGACCCGGAAGGCCCGTCGTTGATCAGCCCGGGCTGCCGGAAATCAAAGGTCCGAATCGCGAAGATCTACCTGGGTAAACCCAAGGCCCACTGGCCCACGCCCAAGCTCGACCTGGACGCTGAACACCGGCGGTACGAGGCTGAGTTCGTCCGGCTCGAGCGGGAGTTCGCCGACGTCGATTTCGTGATCAACGAGCTGGTGACCGACCCAGAACAGGTCGGCAAGCTCAAGGAGACTTTGGGCAGCGTGGATGGGGCTCTGGTCATCCATCTCTCGATGGGAATCAAGGAAATCCTCGAGGAGATCCTGGCGGTCAAGCGCCCCACGGCCGTTTTCGCGGCCCCCTACTCCGGCCACGAGTGGGCTGAGTTCGGCGCCCTCCGCCAGAAGGAGGCGGGGAAATACCTCGAGTGCCTGCTCACGAGCGACCTGACTCAGTTGGCGGTCGCGGTCCGCCCTTTCCGCGCCATCCATCACCTGCGGGAAGCCAAGATCCTTGACCTGACCACCAAAACGGAGAAGTCCGAGCGGGTCAAGGCCATCGCCGACAAGTTCGGCACGCAGATCCAGACGATCGGACTCGAGCGGATGCTCGCCGCCTACGACGCAGTCAGTCCCGCGGCGGCCGAGGCGGAGACGAAACGCTGGATCAAGCGGGCGGAGAAGGTGGTGGAACCGCCCCGCAGCGAAATCTACCATTCCTGCCGGCTGGCCTTGGCGTTTGATCGGGTCCTGGCGGAAGAAGAGGCGACCGTGCTGACGGTGGACTGCTACGGGACCATGTACCAGAAGCTGCCGGCGTTCCCCTGCCTGGGCTTTGTCCGGCTGAACAACCTGGGGCTGGGTGGCATTTGCGAATCGGACCTGACCAGCGCCCTGACGTTCATGCTCCTGCAAGGCCTTTCCGGGAGGCCGGGGTTCATCAGTGATCCGACCTTCGACGAGTCCGCGCACAGCATCATCCTGGCTCACTGTCTGGGGACCTGCCGGATGGACGGCCCGGCTGGGAAGGCGGCTCCGTACCGGCTGCGCACGATCATGGAGCGTCAGGAAGGCTGCGTGCCGCAGGTCCGGATGCGGGTGGGGCAGCGGGTGACCCAGGCCATCCTCGCCGAGTCGGATCGCCTGCTCTATTTCACCGGGGAGATCCTGGCGACGCCCGACACCGACCGGGGCTGTCGTACGAAAATCACGGTCAAAGTCGATGGCGATACCGAGAAGCTATGGCAGAACTGGTCCCGCGGCTTGCACCGGGTCACCTGTTACGGCGACCTCACGGAAGACCTGAAACGCTTCTGTCGGTTCAAGGAAATCAAGCTCGTCAACGAGGCTTGAGATCATCATTACGTCCATGAAAGCCCTCGCTGTCATCCCTTTGGCGACCGCCAACGGCTCCCACCGAGGACCGTGATTTGACCCCAGGCAGCGAAGGAGTATCGTGGTTCAAACGTATGGGCCGGCCGATCAACCGCTCTGCGGAGTTGAATTCTCTTAACGCGCCCAAGTGCCCTGGCGGAGTACTCACGCGAAGAGATTTCCTGTGGCACCTGACGGGCGTCGCGGCCGTCGGTGCGGCCGCGCGCCACGCCTCCTTCGCTGCGACATCCGCCGCCGACGAGAACACCGCTCGCCGCGCCCTCACCAGTATCGGCCTGTGCAAGCGCTATGAATACCGGGAGGTGCGCCGCGCCCTGGCCCGGATGCTCGACGAACTCGGCAACGTGCCGCGGTTGGTCCAGCGGCAGCACGTGACCGTGAAGACCAACCTGGTGAACACGTCCGAAGAGGACGTCGGCGGCGTGCCGCTTTGGTTGACGGTGACCGTGCACCCGGTGGTGGCGATGGCCTTGGGCAGCCTGCTGGTGAAATCCGGCGCGCGGTCGGTGACGTTCTGCGACCAACTGCCGTTTCGGTCGCCCGACGAAGAGGCGTTCGCCGGGTACGGATTCAAACTGCGCGAGTTCAACCAGGCCATGGACGGACGCGCCCGCTTCGAGAACACGCGCAACCGCGGGCGCTACCGTGACTACGCCCGGGTGCAAGTGCCCGGAGGCGGCGAGTTGGCGTCGGCGTGGGAAGTCAACCCGAGCTACGTGAAAACCGACGTGCTGGTGTCGCTGACCAAACTGAAGAGCCACGTTTCCGGCGGCGTCACGGGCGGGATGAAGAATCTGTTCGGGATCCCGCCCAGCAGCCTTTACGGCGATGACTTGAAGGACGAACCGGACGAGAACGCCGTCGGTTACCGCGGTGACGCGATGCACAGTTGCGTGCGCCGTCCGCTGACGTCGTCCGCGTCCTTCACAGGCCGCTCCGTGGAAGGCGACCACGGCCACAACGTGCCGCGGTTCATCGTGGACCTGGCGGCCGCCTTCCCGATTGACCTGGTGGTGATTGACGGCATCAGCACGATCCAGACGGCCGAAGGCTGGTGGAACGGTTCGATGGTGTCGGTGACGCGGCCGGGCCTGCTGATCGCCGGGCGCAACCCCGTTTGCACCGACTCCGTGGCGGCGGCAGTCATGGGTTTCAACCCCGACGCGGCCGACCGCGCGTTTCCGTTTGTGAACGGCACCAACCATCTCGCGTTGGCGCGGCGGAAGGGGCTTGGCGAGAATCGCGTGGACCGGCTGGAGGTTGCGGGCGTTGGACTCGGCGCGGCGCGCTTCGAGTTCCATCCCACCTATCGGCGCGTGCAAGGTTGAAGGCCATGCCAGCCGGGTCATCCAGCCAATCGCAGGTGTGGGCCGTTGCCGGCGGCGGACCCTCCCGGGCTGGCCTGTTCTCCGGCCCGGTGCGGATTGCCACCAGGGCCCCACGCCGTCTGGCCGCACGCGGGACGGTGCAGGCGTCCGCCGTGTTCGACGCGGAAGACCGCGTGTTCATCGCCGACCTGGCGGGATGGGTCCAGGCCTTCGCCAACACGGGAGTCTCCTTGTGGCAGCAGCAACTGGAGGGCGCCGTGTCGGCCACACCGGCCGTGGACGTCGGCGCTGGCCGCGTCTTCGTTGGCACTCAAACGGGCTGGGTTTACGCTCTGGCGACTGCGGATGGCAGCGTGCTCTGGCGCAAACGCATCCCGACCAAGAGCGATGCTCGGATCGTGTCCGACTTGCTCCTGCTCACGACGCAGCAACGGGTCGTGCTGAGCAGTTGGGGCGGCCGGTTCAACGCGTTGGAAGCTGCGACCGGCGAGATCGGACACAATTGGGATGCGGGTATCTCACCGCAAGCGGGCGCCAGCGCGGACACGTCCGGGAACTGTTACTGCCTGCGCGCAGTTCGGGGCGAAGGGGTCGCGTTCGTTCGCGTCGCGCCAGACGGAGCTGAAAGTGTCCTTTGCCGCCAGCCCGAAGGGCAGCGCGGCGCTTCTCGTATGGTGGTGGCGGCGGCGCCGATGTTGGATGAACCGCGCGGGGTCGCCTACTTCATCGTGAATCGCGGTCGCGACAGTACCCTGCACGCCTGGTCGCGGCGGGACGGGCGGCTCCTCTGGCAGCGGGACTTCCCTCGTATGATCGTGGCCACACCGGCGTTGCGGCCGGATGGAGCTCTGGTGGTCGCCGGCATGGATGGGGCCGTGCACGCGCTCAGCCCGGAAGGTTCTCCCCTTTTCCGCTACGAGACCGGAGCCGAGTATTTGTTGGCCGGTCCCGTCTGCGACGGCCTGGGCAGCGCGTTTGTGGGCGATCCGCTTGGCCGTCTTCACGTGATCGACAAGGATGGGACGGGCCGCGCGGTATTCGAAACGACCCGGTCGCTTCAGGCGCGTCCGGCGTTTGACCGCCACGGGGATCTTTACCTTCCCGGCATGGATCGCACGGTCCATGTCTTTCAGAACGTCGCGGCTGCCTGAGCCTGTGGTCTTGGTAACAAGCGTAGTCCGCCAGCCCGATGCCCCAATTCCTGTAGCCATACCAGGCGTTGTGAAAGACGTGGGTCTCCGAGTTCACGTTCGCGTCCACGGTGCGATTGACGTAGCGGTGAAACCGCTCCCGTTCCGCGTCGGTCCACCACTCGAAGCAGAGATCGTAAGCCAGGGCGCTCAAGGCGAGGTCGTGCCCGAACGTGACGTGGCCCTGCCGGATCGGGCCGTCCACGAACTTCAGCGCGCGGGCCTTGGCCCGGCGGCCCATCTCCGCGTCGCTTTCGATCGCGGCCACGAGCGACTGCGAGAGGATGGCCGCGTGGTCGTCTGAGCCGGGCTGCCGGGCGACGCTGACCACGCGCTGATACTCGGCTGCCCGCTCTCGGGCCAGGGCCTGTAATTCGGCCCGTGAGCCCAGCAGTCGCGGGTGCCCGGTCGGAACCGCGTGGCGGGTTTCCGCTTCCGCCGGGCAGGTCAGGAATGCCGCAGTCAACACCGCCAGGTTGAGGAGTGGGCGGCTACGCCGAAAACGGGTAGGGCGCGGTGTCCCCAGGCCGGCGGAGCCGGAACCAAAGTAGCGCAGAATTGTATTCTGCGGATCGGGGTGAGATCCAACGGGCTGGAAATCCCGCCAAACCCTGCCGAATACAATTCGGCGATACAGCAGATTGAAAATCTGCGCTACGCCGGCGGCCCAAGATCTTCACCAAAATGACAGATCTTACTCTAGATGAGTCCACCGCGCCCCGGGCGGCGGGCTGAGGACAGCCCGCCCTACCTGAATCGTCGACTCTCATGTGAAGCACAGATGAGCCAGAGGGAACCGCGCTTGGGGACGATCTCTCGGAACGTCGCTGTTTGGTGACCCGGGTTGGCCGGAGCGAAAGCTCCGTTGACTCCGGAATCTGTGTCCATCTGCGTCCATCTGTGGTTATGCTACTGCCTCGTTTCGGCTAAGCCGGATAACCCACGGTCTGCGCAAAAAGAACACGCTGTTCCGCCAGCAGCTTGAGCTCACGGGCTGCGGCGTCCCGGTTGCAGTTGTGGAACCACGCCGCCAGGCCGTGCGACGCCGCGAACAAATACACGTTCGACGCAATGAGCCCCGTCGCGACGTAGTAATAGGACTTCTGGACCTCCGGGTTGCCGATGTTCCGGTCCGGCTGTCCCGGGCCCTGATCGTATCGCGTCAGGTCCGCGACGAAGAAAAGATTCACGGGAGCGGTCGCTGCCGCCCCGCGGCCAGCTCGGGCGCGAAAGTCTCCGGTCACCACAGGGGTCAACCGGTGCGGCGCCGCTTCATAGAGGTAAACGCCTTCCGTCAGGGCCACGTACAGGTCGATTTCCTGGGAGTTGCTGGCCGAAGCGGCGGTCCTTCCTGGCTTGCCGAATGACCCCTGTGGCCGGTTCACACCGAAGGCCGCCCAGAGCAGGTTGGACAAGATCTGTGGCGGGAGTTTTTTTGCGCTGATGTTGCGGATGGTCCTGCGTTCCTGCAGGGCGGCCAGCACGGATTTGCCGCCCTCGGTCGCCGGCTTCGGCAACGAGATCGGAGGCAGATCCACGGGGGTGGCGGGGGTTTCCTGAGCGAAGCCGGACGCGGTGCTGGCCAAAGCGGTCAGGGCCGGCAAGGTTTTCACGAAAGTTCTGCGATTCATGGGATCTTCCAGTTTGAAACAACAGCCATGGTTCACACACCAAACAGGGTCGGGATGTCCACTCGGTCATCCAGGTTCGGCGACAGTGTAAACGACTTTCCCGGCATCCTGTCGAGGTTTTCATCGGCGGGGGCATCCCGCGTCACCATCCTCTCGAAGCAGCGAGCTGCTATCTTCAGTTCGGGTTCCTGGCGGTAGCCGGACAGATCATGGGTACCGCCCCCAAGCACGCTCCGCAGCCAGCCCGAGTCCCGGTTCGGCACTCCATCGCCTCGGGAGAAGGGTTGCCGGTCGCGTCCTTTACTGCGGACTGCCGCGCGAGGGTCCCTTTTCCAGGCCCCGGACGATCCAGTCTCGGGCCTCCTTCCACATGGCCTCGGTGACCTCGTGCCCCGTCTCCGGGGACGAGACGAAGCGGAGTTGGCCCGGGTTTCGTTCATACAGAGGCCGGAGGTCGGTCACGAAACGACGTACCGACTCGAGATCGATGTACTCGTCGCGCCCACCGCTGGCGAGGAACAGCGCTCTGGGCGGAATCCGACTGATACGACTTCTTGGGTCGATTGAGTCCACCAACTCGCGGAGACGGGGACCATAGGAAGCCTTGCGCGCTTCCTGCTCGGGGCCGGGCGGGATCTTTGTCACGTCCCACCAGAAATCCACTGCGCCGACGAGGCTCGCCACGACGCGGACCCGAGGCTCCCGCCAGGCAAGGACCACGGCCGCGCTGCCCCCCATCGACATCCCCGTGGCGGCCACCCGGGATGCATCCACGTCGGGGCGACGGGCGAGCGCGTCAAGGACGACCGGGACATCTTTCACCGTGTGAGCAATGGACGTTTGATGCACCCAGATACTGTATTCTCCGCCCAACGAGGCGATGTTGTCACCGTGGAACACGCCCGCGATGGAGCGTTCGCCATGGAGATGCGCGTCAAGAGCGATGGCGAAGACCCCCCGCACAGCCAGGTCTCGGCACCAGCCTTCGAGGCTCTCCTTCGTGCCCCGGAAGTAGTGGAGAACGATGGCCACGGGGAACGGGCCGCCGGTGGCCGGGTGGATGGCGATGGCTGGCACCGCCTCGTCCAGGTCGAAACCCGGCAGACGGAGTCGCTCACGAACGAGGCCGCCGGGCAAATCCGTCCGCTCCAGGATCTGCGTCGTTGAAGGGGAAGGAGCGCTGGCCGCGGAAACGGCCGGCGGCCACGACGCCACCATCAAGGCCCAAAGGACCCTCGTGCTCCGGCAGATTCGATTCAGGGTACTGATTCCTCGTGGGCGGCCGCGTCGAACTACGACGAAGCCCGGACCACCGCGCACCGCCCGGCCTTGCCCGACCCAGCCAGCCGAGGACGGATTCATACTCTCGGCTCCCATCCCGCCCGATACTCGCGCCCCCAGAGGTTGGTGGCCACTTCATCTCCGAGGATCTTCCCCGTCTTCGGATCGGGGCGCAAGGTGTGCCCGGTGCGATAGGCGATGTTCCCCAGGTGACACAACAGCGTGCTCTTCTGCGCCTCCTCGATCTCCGAGTTCAGCTTCACGCCCTCGCGGATCGCCGCGACGAAATTCTCGAAATGCACTTTGTCCCCTGCCGGTCCGCTGCCGGCGGAGACCTCGGCTCCCTTCAGGTCATAGACCTTGTAACCCACGCCATCCTGGGTAACCGAGCCGCCCTCCCCGTAGAAGGCCACGAACGGCAGACGCTCCTGGCTGCGGGGGTGACAACTGCTGTTGTCCCAGGCGGCGCCGCAGGAACCGAAGTCGAACACCGCCGTGCCCGTGTCCGGTGTCTCCTGATCATCGTCGAAGTGATAGCGCCCGCCGTTGAAGGTGACCCGCGCGGGGAAATCGACTCCTAGCCCCCAGCGGGCCAGGTCGAGCGCGTGCACGCCGTTGTTGGCGAGTTCGCCGCCGCCCCAGTGCCAGCGCCAATGCCAGTTGTAAGGGACGAGGTTGTCCACGTAGGGCCGCTCCGGCGCCGGCCCCTGCCAGAGGCTGAAGTCAAGAGCTGAAGGGACGGGGACGGGCTTGCCTCGGCCGATCGAGCCGCGCGCGCTGGTGTAGAAACAGCGGGAGTAGAGCACGCGGCCAATGACGCCCCCGCGCAATTTCTCGATCATCTCGATGACGCCCGGCCAGCTCCGGCGTTGGTTGCCCATCTGCACGACCCGCTTGTATTTGCGGGCGGCGGCTACCATCAGCTCGCCCTCGCGCGCATTGTGGCTCCCCGGTTTCTCGACGTACACGTGTTTGCCCGCGGCGCACGCCAGAATCGTCGCCGGCGCATGCCAGTGATTTGGCCCCGCAATCGTCAACGCATCCACCGTGGGATCATCTAGGATTCGGCGGAAATCGGTGACCGACTTCGGGGGAGACGACTGTTTTCCGGCCACGAGCTGAACGCCCTTGGCCAGCCGCTGTGCGTCCACATCGCACACATAACTGATCATGACGCCGGGGATCGCGGAGAGCGCGGCCACGTGATCCATGCCGCGGCCCAGGCCCATGACGCCAACGCTGAGTCGGTTTTCGGCGCCGGGGGCCTCCGCGGCACGAAGTGAGGAGAGGTGGGGCGACGCCAGCAGGCCGGCGCCGATCCATCCGGAACATTTGAGAAACTGACGGCGGGGGAGTGGGAAGTTCATAATGGTTCAGGAGAATACCGCGCGCCACCCGGTCCCGACAAGCCTCAGCCGTGGCCACCTCGGCCGTGGCCAGCCGGATGGAACCGCGAACCGCTCCAACCACGCGACCGGACCACCGGCAACTACCGCTCCGTCTGGATCGCGAGCAGACCGCACCGCGTGTGGACTGCGGTCCCCCGAGGGACCGCTTTCAGCTCCGCAGGCAGAGCCACGCGTGAGCGTGCCTAGCCTGCGCCGGTGTCCTGCATACCGAAAAGCGCCGGCTCGGGCCGGCGCCCTCCGGACGCTGGCGCGACCCAAAGCGAACGGCAGCCCAAGCAGCGCAAGTGGTCTTCACCACGAAGCGCACGAACTCCGCGAAGGGGGACTGGTTCGTAGCCGCAAACTGGCGTTTGCGGCACTTCAGTCGGATCCGTGGGCCTGTTACCCTGACGGAGAAGATGGCTGCGAACGCCAGTTCGCAGCTACGACGGGACTGGTATATCCCCCTCCTAGGCGAGTGGCTGGTCTTTCACGGCACTCGCACGCGATAGAACCGCTGCGGCGATGACGAAGTCGCGGGCGTGTAGTCCACCGTGCCGGTCAGGTTCGTGCGCACCGCGACCTTTGTCCACTGCGCGAGGTTCGTGGAGGCTTCGAAGACGTAGCGGAGGTTCGTCTGGCCGGTGGCGGTCAACTGGACCGGGCCGGTGGCCGGCTTCGTCACCGTCAAACTCGGCGCGGTGGTCGCGTCTGCCTGGTGCTCGGTGATGGTCAAGATCTGGTTCGGGGCAACGTTCGTCAGCGTCTGGACAATGCCCGATGGCCATTCGATGCGGAGCAGGTCCACCTGCGCGGCGTCGCCGAGACCGAAGTGGGCCCGGAGGCCCCACAGGCTTGCATCAGGCCGAGCCGCAGTGTACTTTCCGGACGTGAGCAAGAGCGAGATTCTGGCTGAACTCCCTCGGTTGCGGGCAGAGGACCGCCAGGAGATTATCGAGCACCTCTGGCAGATCGAGGAATCGTCCCTCCTACAGGGCGCGGCACCGGATGCCGCCGAGACAGCCCTTCTCGACCGCGAGTTGGCCGCATTCGAACGGGACGGCCAGACGGGGACTCCCTGGCGTGAGGTCCTGCGGCGGATCGGCACAGGCTCGCCCCGGTGAGTTGGCGCGTCTCCATTCGCGCCGGCGGGGAGCGTGACCTCGAAGAAGCGCGGAGCTGGTACGAGCGGCAGCGGTCTGGGCTGGGGAACGAGTTTCTCGCGGCCGTGGCCGAGGCGCTGATCCGGTTGGAAGGCGATCCCCTCCGGCACCCGGTTTACTACCGTGGCTTTCGGCGACTTCTCACCCGCCGTTTTCCCTACAAGCTGTTCGATCGCGTCGAGGATGAAGCCGTGGTGGTCTTTCGAATCCTCTACGGGAGTCGCGAGCAGGGCCGGCAGCTACGACGGGAGTGGTCGATTCCCCCCAGGGCGAAGGTGTTCGGTCGCTCAGGGCACTTGGACCCGATAGAACCGCTGCGGTGAGGATGACGCCGGCGGCGTGTAGTCCACCGAGCCGGTCAGGTTCGTTCGCACCGCGATCTTGGTCCACTGCACCAGGTTCGTCGAAGCCTCGAAGGCGTACCGCAGACCCGTTTGACCGGTAGCCCGCAACTGCAGCGCGCCGTCGGCGGACTTCGACACCGCCAAGTTCGGGGCGTTGGCTGCGCCTGCCTGGTGCTCGGTGACGGTGAGGATCTGGTTGGCGACCACGTTCGTGAGTTCCTGGACAACTCCGATGGGCCACTCGATGCGGAGGAGGTCCACATTCGCGGCGTCGCCGAGACCGAAGTGGGCAACCAGCGTTTGGTCCGCCTTATTGGCCGTGATGACGCGCATTTGGCGCATGACTTGTCCGCGAATGGTCGCCGTCGCAAAGATCCTCGCCCCCACCGCCATCCGGTCTGACACCATGCCCCGCAACTTGACCTCCAGCCAGTGGTTGGCGCTGCCGTTGTTCATGTAGAGGTAGTTCACATTCCCTCCCATGTTCGCCCCGAACAGGTCCAGAAACCCATCGTTGTTGAAGTCAACCCAGCCAACGCTAAACATGTTGTCCGGCAAGTCGCTTGTCAGGCTTCCAGCGAGAATCTCCTCGAAACTGGCGTTGCCCAGGTTCCGCCAGAGTCGTGAGCGGTCCGCCGAGGCAAACAGGTCGAGGTATCCGTCGTTGTCAAAGTCGCCCCAAGCCTCCACACCGGTCCAGCCAGAGGGAAGATCACCCTCGAAACGATCCGGCTGGCCGGTCCAGGGAGAGAAGGTCCCATCTCCATTGTTGACATAGAGCCGCTCGCGCAGCGACCCCCACCCCGCGAAGATCACGTCCAAATCCCCGTCGTTGTCGAAATCGGCCCAGGTGGCATTGTTGCAGTAACTAATCTCTGAACGGATGGGTTCCGGCGTCGCCTCCGTGAACACCCCGTGACCATCGTTGTGGTAGAACTGAATGGGGAGAGGAGGGCCGCGGCGCAGGGGAACCAAGTCCAGGGCGCCGTCGTTGTCGTAGTCCACGGCATAGGACCACTGCACGGTGTCGTTCCTGATATTCAGGACACTATTGGTCACGGCAGCAAACGTTCCATCGCCGTTGTTGTGGAGCAGTGCGTTGGTGGCAGGTCCCCACGAGAAAGAGAACTCCGAATCCAGGAAGGCGTCCAGGAATCCGTCCCGGTCAAAGTCACCCCAGGTGGTGAGCACGCCTCGCAAGGGGATGTGGTTCGATGTCCACAATGGCCCCACGGGTTGGCGGACAAAGTTCCCCTGCCCATCGTTCCAGTACATCGCTGGAGACTCGCTGCTGGTCCAGGTCGGGCCGGCGTAGAAGTCCAGGTCGCCGTCGTTGTCCGGATCGCCCCAGACTCCCGACATCCCGTGGAGACTGCGCTGGCTCATGACCCCGGTAGTGACCGCGCTGAACATGGCATTCCCGTCGTTGTGGTAGAGACGCCATTGGTTAACAGGCCCGCTGACGAGCACGTCCAACCGGTCGTCGTTGTCATAGTCGCCCCACCACGCCAAGTAACTGTCGAGGCGATCAGTCACCAGCGCCCCTTGGGTGATTTTGGTGAAGGTGGGATCCACCGTGAGGGTGGCGACTTGGCTGGTGGCTGAACCGCTCAAATCGCTCACGACGACAAAGTACGGTCCGGCGTTGGCCAGCGTCACGTTGGTGAGAGACAACAGGCGTGTGGCAGCTGAGGGATTGGCCGCTGTGTCGAGTTGGCCATCCTTGAACCACCATTCATAGGTTAGTGGTGGACTCGTTGGGTCGGCCGACACCGTGAACCGGACGGTTGCCCCCAGGCTCACCGACAGGTCGGCGGGGTCTACCGTGATGATCGGCTGGGCGTTGGCCCAGTGCCAGGACAACAGGATCCCGGCGAGTGTGACGAACCTTGTACTTTTCAGCATC
>Ga0315286_10005628_pt1 | contig 12111 bp, 11 predicted proteins | sample YL17G10_0_MG_FD_205038 | JGI IMG/M metagenome (GOLD analysis project Ga0315286, IMG submission 205038) | Sediment microbial communities from Yellowstone Lake, YNP, Wyoming, USA - YL17G10_0 | ecosystem: Environmental > Aquatic > Freshwater > Lake > Sediment | place: USA: Wyoming | collected... | reverse complement strand
AACCCCGCGACCGCTTCGATGGCCGGCTTCCGCGCCGTCGAGATCCCATCCGACGAACGCGGCGGCGTCGATCTCGAAGCGCTCCGCTCAGCCGCGGGTCCGAACACCGCCGCGATCATGCTCACCAATCCGTCAACGCTCGGCCTATTCGAAGACCAGGTTGACCGCCTGCTCGCCATCGTCCACGACGCCGGAGCACTCGCCTACATGGACGGCGCGAACCTCAACGCCGTCATGGGCTACTTCAAGCCCGGGGAAGCCGGATTCGACGTCATGCATATCAACACGCACAAGACCTTCTCGACGCCACACGGTGGCGGCGGACCGGGAGCCGGACCGGTCGGTGTCGGCGACAAGTTGCTGCCGTTCCTTCCGTCTCCCCGGATCCTCAGAAGCGACGACGGTGCGTTCCGCCTCGAGACCCAGGACGAGCGGCCGAGTGCCATAGGTCGGATGCGCTCGTTCCAGGGAAGCACGGGCGTGTTGTTGCGCGCGTTCGCGTACATACGCGCGCATGGCAAGGAACTGCAGCAGGTTTCAGAGGACGCGGTGCTCAACGCCAACTACCTGAAGGCGTTGGTCAGTCACATCTACGAGATCCCGTTCCCGCGCCACTGCAAGCACGAGTTCGTGGCGTCGGGGACCGAGATGAAGAAGCGCACGGGGGTGCGGACCCTCGACATCGCCAAGCGGCTACTCGACTACGGCTTCCATCCCCCGACGATCTACTTCCCGCTATCGGTGGACGAAGCCCTCCTCATGGAGCCCACCGAAACGGAGTCGCGCGAAACGCTCGAGATCTTCGCCGACGCATTGATCGCCATCGCGCAAGAGGCCTACGAGGACCCGGAGCTCGTCCAAGCGGCTCCCCACTCGACACCGGTGCGGAGGCTCGACGACGCGGAGGCCGCCAGACATCCCGACCTTCGGTGGAGGCCTGCGAAGGGCGAGGACGCTCCCTGCTAGACGCCGGCGACAACACGCTGGTAGGCCTCCTGCCACATCTGATCCGCGACCGGAGATAGCTCCAGGATCTGATCACCGGTGTCGAAGTCCGATTGCTCCACGATGACATTCCTGAGGCTGTTCGGGAGGACACCCTCATCGACAACGCGCTGTGCATCGATCGTCTTCTGTGGCGGTTGGTACCCCTCGTAGGACGAGTTCTCCAGCGCAACGTCGGGGTCGAGCAGGAAGTTGATGAACGCGTGTGCCGCCACGGGCGAAGCGGCTCCACGAAGCACCGCCATGGTGTCGCTTCCCACTACGCCGGGGAAGCCCGTTCCGCCGTCCGGTGGCCACCAGTAGGAGAGCTTCGAGATGTCCGAAGGCTGAGGCGCGTAGAACCGCGCGAATCCGATGTTCCCCGACCACGACTGGTGCAGATAGGTGTCGGCGAAGAGGTCCTCGTAGTCGGTGTGATCGAACATGGGCTCGACGTTGTCCGCCAGCGTGAGGAGATCATCCCTGGCCGTCGCGATGTGAGCCGGATCGTCCGTATTCACGTCGTGGATACCGTTCTTCATCAGCGACATCGCGAGCGATTCGCGTGACCCGTTCAGCAGATGCGTGTGACCCCGGTACCTCCGATCCCAGAACACGTCGTACGGCTCGCCGCCTCCTTTGATCCTGCCGTCGGGGATCCGATCGTTCCTCCAGGCTGTCCCGGTAGTCCACACGAAGTAGGGAACCGTGTAGCGGGAGCCCTTGTCGTAGAAGGGGTCCTGCAGGCTGTCCCACACGTTCGTAAGGTTCGAAAGGTAGTCGTGGTTCAAGGGCTGGAGCATCTCGGCGGAGACGAGCTTCCCGACAACATCGACGCCCGGGAAGAACACGTCGTACTTGGTCTGTCCGGTTCGCAGCTCGGCTATGGCCGCGTCCATGGTCTCGAACTCGTTCATCTCGACCTTTACGTCGAAGGTTTTCTCGAAACGAGCAACTAGGCCGGGCTTCACGTATAGAGGCCAGCCGAAGACCGCCAGGGTGGTCCCCTTCTCCACCGGTTGCCCCGAGTCGATCGGCTCTCCCACCAGAGGCAGGGTCACGGGATGGTCCTTGCGCGCGAGCTCGTATGGCTGGGCCGGAAGTGCCGAGGGACCGAGGGTGGACCTAGTGCAGGCGGCGAGAACCGCCGCGGCCGTCGGGAGAGCCAGTACCGCGCCTGCCGATCGGTGGAGGAACTCCCGACGCGGGATGCGCAATGTCATACCTGTTCGGCGCCCTCCGTTGCTCCGCCTTCGTCGGATGAGCCCGTCTCCTTCTCGGTTGGAGCGGACGCAGCTTCCAGCGTCTTCTCGACCTCAGCCAACTCCAGTATCAGGCGGTCCGCCTCTTCTCCTGCAGGCTTGTCGTGCCGACGCTCTTTGTAGATCAGGTATCCGAGCTGCTTCGCGAGATCGTCGCCCTTCCTCTTGAGCGCCGCGTCGTCCATCTTGCCCTTTACCTGATCGGCACCCTTCTTCGCCTCGGCCGCGACATCCGAAGCGGCCTCCTTGACCTTGTCCAAGAAACCCATGCCTACCTCCCGTGTCGTCGAACCCACCGTAGCGAAGCCGGCTCCGTTCCGCTAGGCGTCATGGGACCGGTTGGCCAACGATTCCTTCAGGTCGGAGCGCGAGGCCGTGATCGTAGACGCGCGTCTGCGCGTCGAGGAAGCACCGCCCACTCACCCGGTGGGCGCCCTCATGACCGCTTGATGTTTCCCGCGGCTCCCGAAAGCTATCCGGCACGTACGATGGGTGCATGACTTCCGTCTCGCCCGATCATTTCGAGGAACTAGCGGCCGAGGCGCTCGACGGACTTCCGCAATGGGTTCTCGACCGCATGGAGAACGTCGAGGTGATGATCGAGGCTCACCCGCCACCCGACGAACCGAACCTGCTCGGACGCTATGAGGGGATCCCGTTGACGAGGCGCGGGATCGGCTATGCCGGCGTCCTTCCCGACCGTATCGTCTTGTTCCGCTCGACCATCCAGCGCGTGTCCTCGAACGACACCGATCTTCGTTCTCGCGTGCAACACACCGTGGTCCACGAGATAGCCCACTTCTTCGGAATCTCGGATGAGCGGCTGCGCGAGATGGACCGCTACTGAATCGACGCGGCCGGCGTTCTTCGCAGTGCCAAGAGCGCGACCGCCGCGGCTAGCATCGCTATCGCACCTCCACCGGCCAGACCGACACGCGGGCCCAGGTGCTCGCCCACCCAACCCGCGATCGGACCGCCGATCGGCGTCGAGCCGATGAACACGACCGTGTAGATGGACATCACCCTTCCACGCATCTCATCGGCGGCCGTTAACTGCAGCGTGGAGTTCCCCGCGACGGGGAAGGCTATGTACGCGGCACCCAGGAACGGCAGGAGCGCCCACGCGGCGGGTAGGACGGGCGCGACCGCGAGCAAGATCGACAGCACCCCGACGACTAGCGCGAGCCATGCCATCCGGGGCACGTCCGCTCGCGAGGTCCGACCGGCCATCACGAGCGCACCCGTGAGCGACCCGACCCCGAACAGAGCAAGCATCCGCCCGAAGGTGGCGGCCGTCCCACCGAAGGTGTCGGTCGCCAGCAGCGGCAGCAAGACCGAGAAGTTGTAGCCGGCGACGAAGACCACCGCCATCAGGAGCATCGGCACACGAAGGGTTCGGGTCTTCGCGACGTAGCGCAGCCCCTCCCGAACCTGCCCCCGAGCACGGGGGACTCGTTCACGTTTGTGGAGCTCGCTCGTGCGCATGGCAACGAGGGCGGCGACCACCGCGAGGTAGGACACCGCGTCGACCAGGAATGCGGGCGCGATTCCCCACACGCCGATGAGGACGCCGGCGACCACGGGTCCGATGATCCGCGCTCCGGTGAACGTCGCGGTGTTCAGACTCATCGCGTTGGTGAGGTCCTCGGGTCCTACCATCTCGAGGTAGAAGCTCTGCCGCACCGGCATGTCGACGGCGAAGGCCACCCCGAGGAGAAACGAGATCACGAACACCATCCACACCTCCACGATGCCGGTCACCACGAGGCTCCACAGCACCAGCGTGAGGACGCAGTAGGCGACCTGGGTCCAGATCTGCGCGAGCCGGTTGTCGAAGCGATCGGCGATGAGGCCGCCCCAGGCCCCGAAGACGAGGACGGGCAGAGTGCCCAGCGCCGCATCGAGCCCCAGCATCACTCCGCTGTGGGTGAGCTGCAACACCAGCAGCGGGGCCGCCACGAATCCGATCCAGCTCCCGACGCCCGAGACCAGCATCCCGAAGATGAACAACCGGAAGTTGCGCACGCGCAGCGACCTGAAGGTCTCCCGGAAGGCCGGGCGGGCTGGCACTGGATCCGTTTCGGCCATGGGGTCAGGGTACCGGCGGTGCCCGGGGAGGGACTCGAACCCTCACGCTCCTTGCGGAGCAGGCGCTTTTAAGGCGCCGTCGTCTACCAGTTCCGACACCCGGGCTTGCCTGATACTAGGCCCTCCTGGTGTCCAGGCGAAGCCCGGGGCCGCCGGAAACAACCTGCCGCTAGACTTGACGACCGTACGTCCAGCACCCATCCTCATAGTCCCCACCAGCAGAAACGGATCCGACAAATGAGTGTCGAAGTGCCCAGCAGCCAAGCCCTAGGAACCGGCCCATTGGATGCACTGGCCGCACGCATCCGCAGCCGCGAGGCCACGGTGTGCGTGCTGGGCCTCGGCTACGTTGGACTTCCGCTGCTGCTCGCGGTTGCTGACTCCGGATTCCCGGTGATAGGCCTGGACGCCGACCCCGAACGCTCAGGAGGACTGAGTTCCGGCCGATCGCACGTGACAGACATCACGGACTCGGCCATCGCAGCCCTCGGCCCCGACGTCCTCTTCACGTCCGAGCCATCGGTGGTCGCACAGTCCGACGTCGTGATCATCTGCGTCCCAACCCCGCTCACCGACCACTCGCCCGACCTCACGCTGATTCAAACGGCCGGACGCGAGGTGGCTAGGTTCATGAAGCCCGGCACGTTGGTGATCCTCGAGTCTACGACCTACCCGGGAACGACCGAAGAGGTTCTGCTGCCGGTTCTCGAGACCTCCGGCTACAAGGCGGGGGTCGAGTTCGGGCTTGGCTACTCCCCCGAGCGGATCGACCCCGGTCAGACCGTGCACAAGCTTGAGAACACGCCGAAGATCGTTTCGGGCCTGACGCCGCGGTGCCACGAGCTTACCGCGGCCTTCTACGCCCACTTCGTGCGTGAGGTCGTGTCGACCTCGTCGCCCCGCGAGGCCGAGATGGCCAAGCTGATCGAGAACACGTTCCGGCAGGTCAACATCGCGCTCGTGAATGAGTTGACGATCCTGGCGCGCGACCTCGGGGTCGACATATGGGAGTCGTTGCAGGCCGCCAGCACCAAGCCGTTCGGGTACATGCCCTTCTGGCCCGGGCCCGGCGTCGGCGGCCATTGCATCTCGATAGACCCGTCGTACTTGTCTTGGCGTGCGGGCCAGCAACTCGGCTACCGCATCGGCTTCATCGAGCACGCCAACGAGGTCAACAATCGGATGCCCGGTTACGTGGTGACGCGGCTCGGCGAGGCTCTGAACGACCTCGGCAAGCCCATCCGCGGAACCAAGATCCTCGCGGTAGGCGTGACGTACAAGGCCGGGGTGAACGACCAGCGCGAATCACCGGCGCTTGCGGTCATAGAGCGGCTTGACCTGAAGGGAGCCGAGATCTCCTACCACGACCCGTTCGTGTCGGAACTCGAGCTGGCCGGAAAGACCCTGAAGTCCGAAGATGTCAGCGAGGAGAACATCGCGACCAAGGATGCGGTCCTGATACTCACCGCGCACGAGCACATCGACTACAGGATGCTGACGAGAGTCGCGCCGCTGGTCTTCGATACGCGAGGGGTAACCACGGATCACAGCGGCCCCAACGTGGTGCGGCTCTAGCAGCCCTGGCCTTCCTAGCCGCCCACTTGGATCTTGGCGCTGTTGATCACTATCGGGGTCTTAGGCGTCTCGCCATCGACGGGCTGCGACTGGATCGTCTGGGCGACCTTCAGACTCGCTGCATCCGCAAGGTGGCCGAAGATCGTGTAGCTCGGCGGAAGCTTCTCGGCTTTCGACCCCGTCACGATGAAGAACTGGCTGTTGTTCGTGTTCGGTCCGGCGTTGGCCATGGCGACGACCCCCTGCGTGTACTTCTCATTGCCGCTCAACTCGTCCAGGAACGTGTAGCCGGGCTTGCCTGAACCGCACGTGGGGCTGGGAGTCTTACACGACAAGTCCCCGGCTTGGATCACGGAGAGACTGCTAGCGATCCGGTGGAAGAGCACCCCGTTGTACTTGCCGTTGTCTGCCAGGTACACGAAGTTATTCACAGCGATGGGCGCGGTCTTCGGCAACAGCGCGATCTTCATCTGGCCGAAAGTGGTATCCAACACGCCCGTGTAGGACTTGTTCGGGTCGATGGTCATCGGCGGGCCGGCGGTCGGCTCGCTGGCGGTCTTCGTCTTGCGGCCGCCGAGCAAGAGGGACGCCCCGACCGCGACCAGAGCTATCACGACTATGGCGGCGACCGCCTTCGTCACCGTCTTCTTCCGCCGCGCAGCCTGCTTCTCCTGTTCGCGCTTGGCGGCGGCACGGGCCAGCTCTTTCTCTCTCGCGTTCTTCGGCACGGGCCAGAGACTACCTGTTGGCGAGCAGCTCGGCAGCCAGGCCGTCCAGGATGTCGTACTCCGAGACGAACGCACGGCGGAACCCCCACCGTCGCATCGCGGCGGCCAGGATCTCGGCGCCCGCGACGATGACGTCGGCGCGGCCCGGCGCCATCACGGGCAGCCCCGCCTTCTCGGCGGTCGTCATCTCCTGGAGTCTCGCGAGCACCTCTTCGACGTCTTCGAGCGCCAAGAGCGAGCGGTGGATCCGGTTCGGGTCGTAGCGCTGCAACCCGAGAGATATGGCCTGCACCGTCGTCGCCGTTCCCGCGACCGCGACCATCGTTCGTGCCTCGTTCATAGGCAGCCTCTCGTCGACCGCCTCGAGGACCCGCGCGATCTCGCCCCTGACAGCATCCAGTTCCTCGCCGGTCGCGGGGTCATGCCGCACGAACCGTTCGGTCAGGCGAACGCTTCCCAGTTGCACCGACACGCTGTGGCGAGGAACGTCGTCCCCGACGACGAACTCGGTCGAGCCTCCGCCGATGTCGAGCACGACCAGCGGTCGAGGCACATCGAACTCCGAAGCGGACCCGAGGAACGAGAGTTCGGCTTCTCTTTCGCCCGAGATGACCTGGAGATCTTCGCCCGTTTCCCGCCGGACCATCTCGGCGAGTTCTTCGCGGTTCGAGGCGTCGCGCACTGCGCTCGTCGCGGACATGCGCGTGCGCTCCGCATGCAGAGCCCGGGCTCGACGACAGTAGCGCCGCACAACGTCAAGCGTTCGCACCAACGCTTCCGCATCCAGCCGCCCGGTCCTATCCACGTCCTTGCCAAGTCGAGTGATGATCATGTCGCGCGCGAGTTCCTTCGGGGAACCATCCACGCCCGGCTCCACCACCAAGAGGCGGATCGAGTTGGTCCCCTGGTCGATGACGGCCACGCGTCCGCCGATCGCCTCTCCGTGGACGGACCCGATCCGCGACGCCACCCAGTAGCCGATCGGGTCATCCCCTCCCGCCAGATGGTTGGCGAGGTGAGCGTGCAGGCACTTGATCCCTTTGCGCGTTCCTCCGACACCGCCCCACAGCTCGGCCTCCGCGAAGTTGCGCGCGCGTTCGCGCGCATACTCCTCATGCGCGCGTTCGACCGCTCGCGCGAAATCCGCGTCCGCGTCGAAGCGCCGATTGAGTTCACCTATCGCGCCCTCAGACTCGAGGCGAGAGACCGCTTTCGACACCTCGGGACACGTCAGCCAATACAGGTTGGGGAACGGGTCGCCGTTGGTGTCGAAGTGATGGTTGCGGATGACGAGCGGATGCCCACCGTGGCAGCGAACGATCACACCAAAGCGGATGCTGGGGACGCGGCCGAGTTGTTCGGTCAGGATCTCAAGATCGCCGCGGGGGTCATCGCCCACGGGAGGGACTACTTGCGCTTGTGCATGACGGAGCGCTTGACGTCGACCTGACGCTCCTCGCTCGAACGCAGGAACTTGCGGAGCATCTGCTCGAAACCCGGATCGTTGCCGCGCCGACGTTCCATGCGCGGCTGTGGATCCTGGAGGGCCTTGATCGACAGGTCGATCTTGCCGTCCTCCTTGATAGCGAGGATCTTCGCCTGGATCGTGTCACCTTCGCGCAGGTGGTCGTGCACGTCCTTGACGTAGTTGCGGTCGATCTCGGAGATGTGGATCAAGCCGAGCTTTCCGCCCGGAAGCTGGATAAAGGCGCCATAGGGGGTTATCCGCTGGACGACCCCGTCTATGACGGCATCGACTTCAACTACTCCAGAAGAGGCGGGCGCGTCGGCCTCGCCGGAAACCTCTTCCGTAGCGGGGGCTTCGGCTTCTGGGGCAGGGACTTCGGAAGGGGTCTCGGGGGCAGCTTCCATCGCCTCGGTGGCTGTTTCGCTCACGGGCGTCTCTTCGGACTGCTGGGCCTCTTCCTCTGTCATGTGTCGCCAACTATCCCACCCCCGTCTGACCAGCGTCAATGTCCGGCCCGGATAGGAGATAGAGGGCCCGAGTCACTGCGCCGGTCCGACGGATGCCGCTGCCGAGACCGAGCGCCGACTTATCCCCCGGGGGCGTCCTGCCGATACCTCACACATAGATACGCGTCAGGGTCCGAGTCCGGGTCAGGAGGGCATGCGAGGACCGGAAGGAGCCGACCATGGCAACTGGCGTAGTGAAGTGGTACATGCCGGAGAAGGGCTTCGGGTTCATCATCCCCGATGACGGAACCCCGGAGGTCTGCGTCGAGTCCACCGGCATCGCGGGAAACGGCTTCGAGGTACTCGAAGACGGACAGAACGTCGAATTCGATGTCGTGTCGGGCTCACTGGGCCGGCGAGCGGTGAACGCGCGACCTATCGCTCAGGTCGACGCAGCAATGCCGTCGATGTGAGCCAGGGAGCCGATGCCTAGCAGGAGATCGGCTGGGGGTCTCCGCCCTTGGACACGACCACGAATGCGGTCTCGCCGGGCTTGACCATACCCAGACACTCGCGGGCGAGTCTTTCCAAGTAGGTGGGGTCGTTCAACTTCTGGACCTGCTCTGTCAAGTTCTGGTTCGCGGTGGTCAGGATCTGCGTCTGCTTCTCCAGGTCGCCGATCTGACTGCGTTGCTGCAGGTAGAGCCTGGCCGGATACACCAGCGCGATGGCGAGCAACATCATGATCACCAGCAGGACGGCCGCGCGTGCCGTTATTCGCACGCGGGGTCGCGCATGCTCGCGCGTGCTCGAGTGCGCACGAGTGCGCGAGCGCCCACGGGCAACCGCCGTACTACGTGTCGACACGGGCACTCCTGGGGAAGGCGGTGGGGCCCGCGTACCGGGCGTCTTCACCGAGGATCTCCTCGATGCGGAGGAGCTGGTTGTACTTCGCCGTGCGCTCTCCACGCGACGGCGCTCCGGTCTTGATCTGCCCGGCGTTCGCCGCGACAACGAGGTCCGCGATGAAGGCGTCCTCGGTTTCGCCCGAGCGATGGCTCACCACAGTTGTGTACCCGGCCCTCGTCGCGGTCTCGATCACCTCGAGCGTCTCGGTAAGCGTTCCGATCTGATTGAGCTTGATGAGAACGGAGTTCGCGACACCCCTGCGGATACCTTCTTCGAGGCGCTCGGCGTTCGTCACGAAGAGATCGTCGCCGACCAGCTGAACGCGCGGGCCGAGATCGTCCGTCAGCGCCTTCCAGCCGTCCCAGTCGTCCTCGGCCAAGCCATCTTCTATGGACACGATCGGGAAGGAGTCACACAAGCCTCGCCAGAAGGCGACCATGTCGACCGAGCTGTGCTCCTTGCCCTCCAGCCGGTACTTGCCGTCCGCGAACAGCTCGGTGGCGGCCGGGTCGAGCGCTATCGCGACCTCGGAGCCCGGTTCCAGGCCCGCAGCTTCGATGGCTTGGACGATCAGCTCGAGAGCCTGCGCGGCCGTTCCGACGTTGGGGGCGAAGCCGCCTTCGTCGCCGACGGCCGTCGGCATGCCCTTGTCCTTCAGAACCTTCTTCAGCGCGTGGAACACCTCCGCCCCCCAGCGCAGCGCCTCCGAGAACGAGGCGGCGCCGAGAGGAGCCAGCATGAACTCCTGGGGCTCCAAGGTGTTGTCGGCGTGGACCCCGCCGTTGACGACGTTCATCATCGGAACCGGCAGGATGTGAGCGTTGGGCCCGCCCAGGTAGCGGAAGAGAGGCAGGCCCTGACTGTCTGCCGCGGCTCTCGCCACCGCCATCGAGACCCCGAGGATCGCGTTGGCGCCTAGCCTGCCCTTCGCTGGAGAGCCGTCGATCTCGATCATCGTGGCATCGATGCCACGCTGGTCCAGCGCCTCGGAGCCGATAAGGGAGGGGGCGAGCACCTCGTTGGTGTTGTCTACAGCCCGGAGCACGCCCTTGCCGTCGAAGCGCTCCGGATCGTTGTCCCTGAGCTCGACGGCCTCGTGCGCGCCTGTCGAGGCCCCGGAGGGCACGGCCGCCCGACCGAAGGAGCCGTCCTCGAGGGAAACATCGACTTCAACGGTTGGGTTTCCGCGGGAATCAAGAATCTCCCGCGCCGATAGGGAAGATATCTGGGGCATCGGACCCCGATTGTAGTAGGAACGGAGGCCGTTTCAGTGTATCTATGCTCAGATGCGCATCTGCCTGTGGCACGGCTGGCTGCTGGACGGCACCGGCTCCAATGTCTATATGGCCCGCACTGCCGAAGCACTGAGGCAGGCAGGGCACGATGTCATGCTGCTCTGCCAGGACAGGCACACTGAGAGATTCAGCTTCGTGGATGCCTGGGGAACAGTCGGGACCGAGGTCTCGGATCTGATCCACACGAACGGGGGCCATTCCCCCGAGGGCGGGCGTGTCGTGACCCTCCGGCCCCGCATCGGCGAGACTCTTCCCGTCTTCGTTTATGACGAGTACGAAGGCTTCAAAGCCAAGACCTTCGTGGACCTAACGGACGAGGAGCTCAACGACTACATAGATCGGAACGTCACGGCTCTGCGCGCGGCGGTCGAGTGGCACCACTCCGAAGCTGTCATAACGGGTCACGTGGTTCCCGGCGGGGCGATAGGCCGGCGAGCGATGGGGGACGGCAGTTTCGTGACGATGATCCACGGCAGCGATATCGAATACGCGGTGAAACTGCAGGATCGCTATGCGCTGATGGCGATGGAAGCTCTCGAAGGCGCCCGCGGTGTTGTGGGCTCGAGCCGTGATGTTTTGGAACGAACCATGGGGTTCGCCCAAGGCATCCGCGACCGGATGTGGGTGGCTCACCCCGGTGTCGATGTGGAACGTTTCGCGCTGCGACCGCGAGAGGCTTCCCTCACATACGTGTCGAATCTGCTGGAAACCGACCCCGAAACCGCGAGCGGTCGTCCCGACGGTCTCGACAAGGAGGTGCGGGCCGCTCTCACATCACGTGACGCCCCAGCCATAGACCACCTCGCGCTTCGCTACGATCAGACGGCACCCGATCCCGGCGCCTCGGCCGTTCTTCGGTCGCTCGCGGCCCACGAAGGCCCGATGGTCGGATACCTCGGCAAGCTGATCCCGGAGAAGGGCGTGGAGCGCGTGATCGAGGCGGTGGCCCTCCTCGATCCCGACACGCGCGGTCTCCTGGTCGGATTCGGAACGCACCGCGAGTGGCTGACCGCTCTCGTCGGGGCGCTCACAGCCGGCGACACCGCCGCGCATCTGTGGCTCCGCACCAACTCCACCATGCAACTGGAGCTGGACGAGGTCGCCGTCTCGACCGCGCTGGGCGTCGGTTCGCGTATCTCCTTCACCGGCCGGCTCGACCACCGATACGCACCCAGGATCCTAGCCGCCCTCGACGTACTGGTGGTTCCCTCCACGCTGCCCGAGGCCTTCGGGATGGTTGCGGCAGAAGGCGCAGCGGCCGGCGCGCTCCCCTTGGTCGCCCGCCACTCGGGACTCGCCGAAGTCGCGTCGACGTTGGAGGGAGAGGTCGCTAGACCCGGACTCTTCTCGTTCGAA
>Ga0315286_10005625_pt1 | contig 12113 bp, 11 predicted proteins | sample YL17G10_0_MG_FD_205038 | JGI IMG/M metagenome (GOLD analysis project Ga0315286, IMG submission 205038) | Sediment microbial communities from Yellowstone Lake, YNP, Wyoming, USA - YL17G10_0 | ecosystem: Environmental > Aquatic > Freshwater > Lake > Sediment | place: USA: Wyoming | collected... | reverse complement strand
ATGGCCGCCGATGAGTGGAGCAACAGTGCCTGCAACGCCGCCAGCGGCAGGCGCATTGGCGCCTTGCAGTACGCTGCGGCCTTCACGGGGTCCTTGGCCCGATGGCGCAGGTGCGTCATGGCCGTGTTGAAGTTGAGGATCTGGAGGATGAACAGATGAACCGTGACGACCGGATCGAGCTGGCGTTGGCGTCAGGCGTGGCCCGCCGCGCGGCAGGCATCGAGGATGCTCTGATCCGGCAGAAAGGGATGCGGGTCCTTCTTGACTCGCTGAAGGGTGCGAGAGATCGTAGCCATCCGTGGCTTCCTGTTGTCGGTTGTCAGCCAACACTTTTATGATAGGATGTCACTGCTTGCGATAGATTCGCAATGGGCGTATCGGCGTGGATTCATCGATTAAGTCAATGATTCTTCGCGAGCACAGGTCGATCACTCCCGCCAGGTACAGCCATCCTTCGTCCGTGGGGATGTAGGGGATGTCCGCCGCCCAGTTGCGATCGCGTCGCTGGGCCGTGAAGTGCCGATCCAGCAGGTTCTGAGCCACCGGTTGAGCATGAGCGCTGTCGGTGGTCCGCGGGACGAACCGCCGCCTGCACCGGGCCCGGATGCGCTGCTGGCCCATGATCTTGGCCACCGTGTTCTCGCAGACGCTCTGGCTCCGGGCCTGCAGGGCTCGGCAGATCCGCGGGCTGCCGTAGAGCTTGCGGTTGTTCTCATGCACGGCCCGGATCTTCTCGGGCAGTTTCTGGCGGCGGGTTTGCTGCTGACTTTGGGGCCGATCCCGCCAAGCGTAGTACCCCGAGCGGCTGACGGCCAGAACCTTGCAGAGCACATCCACCGGGTACTCTTTCAGATGCTCGTGGATGAAGGCGAACTCGACAGTTGCTCCCTGGCAAAGAACGCGGCTGCTTGTTTTAAGATCTCCCGCTCCATCAGCAGCCGCGCGTTCTCCTTGCGCGGGCGCCGCAGTTCCGGCTGCACCGCGCCTTCGCCGCTGGGCGCCAGCCCCGCCTCACCGCCGAGCTTCTGGATCCATCCGCGTACGCAGTTGGGATCGAGCCCCAGGCTCTTGGCCGCCTCGGCGATGCTGTAGCCTTGCTCACTGACCAGCTTTGCGGCCGAGATCTTGAACTCCCGTGTGAACTTCCGTCGTGCCATGACTTGCTTGTTTTGACAGTCATTATGCTGTCCGGTCGGCGCGCCCACCATTCGTGGGGAAGCTCACGACCCCGTTTTACGCCCGACCCCTTTTACGCCTGCACTTGCCCATCTCTGTTGCCCGCTGCCCGTCGTGCATCCCGCGACTCCGCCGGCGACTCCGCCGGTCTGACGTGTCCTTGACAGCGCGGCCGCTGCCCATACGATCCGGCCACCAATGGCACTCGCGGCGCTCCACCAGCTTGCCGAGCCCGACCATCCCACGCCGATCCACTCGCGACTCGGTCCTTCGGGCTCGTGGCTTCTTGCTGCCGCTATGGCCCTGCTGGTGTCCGTCGGTCCGGCCGTGCTGTGGCCCGGCGATGCACCCTGGTTCTGGGACGAGCCGCTCGAAATCGGCGAAGCCCTGACGGCGAACGAGGATCATCAACTCGCCGAGCACGGCCTCCACGGAAGCTTCCCCTTTCCGTACGGCGCACTCGGGGTGCACATTGACCAGTTCTGGCTGCTGTTCACCCATGATCCCCGCGTGCTGGTCGTGCTCCACGCCCTGTTCTGCACCATCCCGACCACCATCGCGCTCCTTTGGCTGGCTCGGACGCTCCGCCTCAGCCCCTGGTTCGCCGTCGCCGTGCTGGCCGCCCCTCACCTGTGGTTCGAATCGCGCCGGCTCTGGCAGCCGAGCTTCTGCATTCCGCTCGGCGCGATGGCGATCGCCGCTCATGCGTCGTTCCTCCGCACGCGCTCCGGGCGGTCGCTCGTGCTGGCCATCGCTTGCGCCATCGCGCCGCTCTTCGTGCACCTGCAGTGCCTTCCTCTGTCGCTGGCGATCCTCGGCCACCTGGCCTGGCGTCATCGCCCCGCGCTGCGGCGCCACTGGAAACCCATCGTTGCCGTGATCGCCGGCTTCGTCACACTCCACGGCACATACATCCTCACGGCCTGCATCATGATCCTGGCCCGTTGCTTCTCGTATATTCGTACCGGGCATAACAGCAACACCCCCTTGGCCCAAGCGTGGTGGGGACCGGTGCTCGGCGGGAGGCTCTTCAGCGGATTTGAATGGGGGTTCGGGACCTCTCGCCTCGCTCGCGCGGTCGACTTGGCCTCGAGCGCGGCCATGCCGCTCGTCTGGCTCGGCATGGCCCTGGCCATCTGGAAGCTGGCAACGACCCTGCGCCGCCGCCAGCGATCGCACCCGGCGCCGGCCGCCGTTCCCAACGGCACGTCCGAATCGTCCGCCCGCAGCGCCATCCTCCTGGTTTGCCTGGCAGGTTTCTTCCTCCATGTCGTGCTCTGCGCCGTCTTCCGCCTTTCGCCGGGGACCCACTACTTCTTCGGCACGTTCGGCATCTACGTGGTCTTCGCGTGGCTTGGGCTGGACGCGCTCCCTCACCAGGCTCTGCGCGCCCTGGTCAGCACTCTCTACGGCCTGTCCGCCGCCGCCATCACCGTGGCCTGGATCTGGCATGTCCATTGCGATTCCTGGGCGCGGACGCTCTCGCCGACGCTTGATGATCAGATCGCCGTCGTTCGGCAGCTCAATCGTTACGCCGACACCTGGGCGTATACCGACGTCCCCGCCTATAGGGACCGCCCCTACGTTCTGTTGTGCCTGAGGCGCCTGCTCCCGCCCGCTCCCGGCGAGCCGCGCGCCTACAGTGGCCGCCTTGTCATCCGCTATCGCCAGGGGCGCGATGGCCAACCGACCGACCACATCGAGTTGGTCGAAACCCGCGGCCAGCCGCCCGGCGCCAAGCTCATTCCCCTGGTCGCCGAAAGCGAGCAGCAGGTCAGGACCATTGACGCCGTCGGGAAGCTTGGAACGCCGACATCCCTGCCCATGCCGAACGCGCGGCCTGATGGGCGATGAGGGCACGGTGCCGTAGCGATTGGATCCCCGCGGGTTGGAAGAGGGGTCGAGGGGCGGACAAAAGGGCGGAACAAAGGGACCGGGAGTCGTTGTTTGTCGGAAAGAAGGGGTCGGGAGTCATTGTGTGATCTAGGGCGGGGTTTCCGGTACACTGCGTTTCTCGCTGTATCACGAGGAGTCCCCGGTGGGGCGGCTCCACCCGTTGCTGGGCCAGGGGGATCGGCTGGTGGCCGACCGGGGCTTCTGTTCGTAGGGGCCTCGGGCGATGCTGCAATGGCGCGGCGTTCTGGGGCTGTGTCGCATGATCCTGAGCAAGAGCGTGGACTTCCGCCACCAGGTGAAGTGGGGCGGCAAGCTGCAGACCGGCCAGCCCCGCTCACGCTTGGTCCAACGGGCAACGGACTCGGGTGGTGACGATCGCCCGGACCCTCTTGGACTTGATCCGTTATCCCAAGGAGGAGATTGCCGCCCTCTACGGCATGCGTTGGACGGTGGAAACAGTTGTCGCCGAGATGAAGAGCACGCTGAAGATGCGGAAGGTCAAGAGCCGAACGCCTGAGAACGTGCAGAAGGAGGTGGCGGTGTACGGCCGGGTGTACAACCTGATCCACGTGGTGCTGCTGGCGGCGGCACGCCAACAGCGGGTCGATCCCGACCGCATCCGTTTCATCGACACGGTCCGTTGGCTGTTGTCGGCCGCACCGGGTGAACCGTTGCCGCCCCGGTTGATGAATCCGCTGCGTCCCGACCGGCACGAGCCCCGCGTGATCAAAGACCACCAGGACAAGGACAAGGCTATGACGCGGCCAAGAGCCCCGTTGCGAAACGCCCTGAAAACACGGGCCAGAAAAGCTTAAGTCAATGCCATTCGAGGACAGGGCAGAGATGCCTCCGAGCGTGATTGACAAGCTGTCGTATCGCCAATTCGTGTACAGCTTGGTCGGGACAGTGGGCGGCGTTCTGATCCTGCGTGGGACATTGGTGGCCTTCATATTCACACCAAGTATCGGGGGCCAAGTTGACACAAAGGTGGTGGGGTTTGTGAGCTACAAGGGGGGGCCTCGGATTCGCCTTACTGGGTGGCTTGGTTCTCATTGTGAGCAGTGCGTACTCCTTCAAGATCGCGCGTAGCCAAACAAAGAAGGGTTCATCTTGATGTAGCAGGTCCTGCATATTCAGGGCAGCTGCCCTCAATACAAAAAGGGCATGTTCGCCCCGCTCTCCTCTTCAGGCATCACATATCATCACCCCCGTGTCAGACCGTACAGGCTTTCCATAATCCGGCTCTGCTCCCTTCTCCTGCTCCGCCGAAAAAGGGCCCAGGATAATTCCCTGGGCCCTCGCTTCCTTCCAATCCCACAAGTCGATCAGACATCGCAGATCGTCGCCGCCGCCGTGAGCGACGCGATGGGGTCTCGCTTGGGTATGAACTCATGCGCCACGTATCCCTTGTACCCCGTCGCCAGGATCGCCTTCATGATGGCCGGGTAATACAGCTCCTGGCTCTCGTCGATTTCATTGCGCCCGGGGACGCCGCCGGTGTGATAGTGGCCGATGTACGGGCTGAACTGCTTGATGGTGGCGATGACGTCGCCTTCCTGGATCTGCATGTGGTAGATGTCGTAGAGCAGCTTCAGGCGCTCGGAGCCGACGGCCTTGCAGACGCGGGCGCCCCAGGCGGTGCGATCGCACTGGTAATCCTTGTGGTCGCGCTTGCTGTTGAGCAGCTCGAGTATGAGGGTGATCTTTTTCTCCTCGGCGTAGCCGACGATCTTCTTGAAGCCTTCGATACAGTTTGTGGCGCCGGTCTCATCGTCGAGCCCCGCGCGGTTCCCGGACATGCAGATGACGTTGGGGAAGGCGGCGTCGGCGGTGGCGTCGATGGCTTTGCGGAGGGAGGCGATGCAGCGTTCGTGGTTTTCGGTGCGGTTCATGCCGGGGCTGATGCCGTAGGAATTGACCATGGTGCAGACGAGGCCGTGTTTCTTGAGGGTGGGGAAGGCGTCGGGGTTGAGCAGGTCGATGCCTTTCAGGCCGATCTTGACCGCCTCCTGGCAGAGCTGATCGAGGCTCAAGCGGCCATAGCACCACTGTGAGACGGACTGGTTGATGCGTCCGTTCTTGATGGTCTTTCCGCCGTTGTCGGCCGCCATTGCCGTGAGGTTGGTTCCCAGCACCGCCGCTGCCGCTGTTCCCGCCGCTGCCATAATGCTCCTCCGCGAAAGGCCCTGCCCGCTGTGCTCACTGCTCATCATGTCATGCTCCTTGATGTTCGGTGGACCTGATAATAGCGATCTCAACGAGTCTGGACAGTGCGCGGGGGCTTTTCAAGGCGGATCGGCCATGGTAAAAGCACCTTAACAGGTTCCGAACCCGACGGCGATCGAAGGGCTCTGCATGGATGCTTCCTGGTTAGACTCTCTGAATGAACAGCAGCGAGCCGCTGCCACTTTTGCCAATGGCCCGCTGCTGATCATCGCCGGGGCGGGAACCGGGAAGACCAACACGCTGGCCCACCGCGTGGCGCACCTCATCGGCACAGGCATCCAGCCCTCCCGGATTCTCCTGCTCACCTTCACCCGCCGCGCGGCCGCCGAAATGCTCCGCCGGGTGGATCATCTCCTCAAATCCATGCCCGCTGCCGCATCCCCCCAGCCGGCCATCTCCTCGCGCGTCTGGGGCGGGACCTTTCATGCCATCGCCAACCGCCTCCTGCGGATCTACAACAAGGCGCTGGGGCTCGGCGACGATTTCACGGTCATCGACCGCTCCGACGCCGAGGACCTGCTCAACACCGTGCGCAGCGAGCTGGGGCTCGACAGAGGGCAGGCCCGCTTCCCCCGCAAAGGCACATGCACGAGCATCTACAGCCGGTGCGTCAACGCCCAGGAACCCCTCGAAGAGACCCTCAAGGTTCACTTTCCCTGGTGCCAGGGCTTCCCCGAGGAACTGAAGCGCCTCTTTGGAGCCTACGTCAATCGCAAGCAAGAACAGAATATCCTGGATTACGACGACCTGCTTCTGTACTGGTTTCACATGATGCAGGACGGGCATCTCGCCGCCGACGCCCGCAAGCGGTTCGACGCTGTCCTCGTGGATGAGTATCAAGACACGAACAAGCTCCAGGCGCAGATCCTGCTGAACCTCCGCCCCGAGGGCCGCGGGCTCACGGTCGTCGGCGACGATGCTCAGAGCATCTACTCGTTCCGCGCCGCCACCGTCCACAACATCCTGGATTTCCCCAAGGTCTACCCCGCCGCCGAAGTCCTCAAGCTCGAACAGAATTACCGGTCCGTCCAGCCCATCCTCGACGCCACGAACGCCGTCATCGGTCTGTGCCCCAACCGCTACAACAAAGACCTCTTCTCCAACCGCCTCAGCCAGCAGAAGCCGCTTCTTGTCTCCCTGATGGACGAGGATCAGCAGACGGACTACGTGATCAAGCGCATTCTGGAGCATCTTGAGGCGGGCATCCCCCTCCGCAAACAGGCCGTCCTCTTCCGCGCCGCCCACCACAGCGACACGCTCGAAGTGGAGCTTGCCCGGCGGAATATCCCGTTTGTGAAATACGGCGGTCTCAAGTTCCTCGAGGCGGCGCATGTGAAAGACGCGCTGGCCATCCTCCGCGTGGCCGAAAACCCCCGCGACACCACCAGCGCCTTCCGCGTCCTGCAACTCCTCGATGGCGTCGGTCCCGGCTACGCCCGCCGAGCCATCGAGCACCTCGCGGCTCATCGCTACGACCTGTCCAACTGGAAAGACTACACCCCTCCCCCCGCCGCCGCCGCCCAATGGCCAGGCTTCGCCTCTCTGCTTGTTCTGCTCGCGTCTGCCGACTCCGCTCTTTCGCTCCCCGACCAGATCGCCGCCGTCCGGCGCTTCTACGCGCCCATCCTCGAAAAGCGATACGACCAGGCCAGCATCCGCAAGCGCGACCTCGAACAGCTCGAGCAGATCAGCACCAATTTCACCTCGCGATCGGCGCTGCTGACCGAGCTGGCCCTTGATCCCCCCGCCAGCACCCAGGACCTCGCCGGCCCACCCCTGCTCGATGAGGACTACCTCATCCTCAGCACGATTCACTCTGCTAAGGGCTGCGAGTGGGACGCCGTCTACGTCATCCACGCCTCAGACGGCAACATCCCCTCGGACATGGCCACCGGCTCCGATGAGCAGATCGAGGAAGAGCGCCGCCTTTTCTACGTCGCGCTCACGCGTGCCCGCGATTTCCTGGAAATCTGCTTCCCCCTCAAGTACTACCACCGGAAATGGTCCACCGGCGACCGCCATTCGCTCGCCCAACTCACGCGTTTCCTTCCCGAGCCGATCCTCGATCGCTTCGAGCGCATCAGCCTGGAACCCAGGCCCACCGACGACGCCCCCGCCAGCCAAGCCACCGCCTCCGACATCCGAAACAAGATCGGTTCGATGTGGTCCTGACGGCCCCGCTCGATTTGCCGGCCAGGTTCTCCCCTACCTTCGGCGCGATCCGCGCCCCTTGTGGTACTCGGCTTTCACGGTCCCGGCCATCCCCCCGCGCACCGCAAACGCTCCCACCACGCTCATCCGCCGCGGCTTCACCACCGCCGCCAGGTCATCCAGGATCGTATTGACGGTGCTCTCGTAGAATATCCCCTTGTTGCGGAATGCGTAGAAGTAGAGCTTGAGGCTCTTCATCTCCACGCACAGCCGATCCGGCACATATTCGATCGTGATGGTGGCAAAATCAGGCTGGCCCGTCACCGGACAGACGCTCGTGAACTCCGGAAAGGCGAACTCGATCGTGTAATCCCGCTCCGGCCGCGGATTCGCAAACACCTCCAGGATCGACCGAGGCTGATCGATCTGCTTCTGCGTCAGCACCGACCTGCGACCAAGCTGCGAGAACTGGGGCTTCATGATGCTCCGTCGTTCATTCCATGCCCATCCCCGGCATTCCCATCCCTGGCCCGCCCGCCGGCATCTTCGGCGGCTCGACCTTGTTGGCGAAATCCTTCTTCAGATCATCCGCGAAGCTCGCGCTCAGCTCGAAGACCAGTCCTTTGTACTGCCCGATCAGCGCTTTGCCTTCGCCCGGATCGATCAGCAGGATGCGATGCACCGCCGACTCCGCCCCGCCCGCGGACTGCACCGCGATCTCCACCACGTAGGTCGCCGTCGGCTGCGTCGTCGCCGCCGATGGCTGCAGGTACTTGTCCACCTTCAGCGGATTGAACTTCTTCAGGAGCGACTCGACCTCGCTCTGGCTGGCATCGGCCGGCTGAGTGGCCGCGACGGCCTTCACCGTCCAGTTCGTTGGGGGGAGCGCCGGCTGCGTCGCAGGCTCGGTGGTGGCCGCCGTCGTCGGGATCGTCGTCGGCTTGGTCGCCGGACCCTCGGGCCCCAACGTCAACGTCTGCTTCTTGCGCTCAATCACCACCTCTTTGTGCTCCGCCGGCTTGGTTGTCGGCTGCGTCGCCGCCGGCGTATCCGTCGCGATCGAAAGCCGGCTCACCTGCGCCGGATCGATGTTCAGCACCCGCCGATCCCGCAGATCCAGCGGCTTCTTGTTGTACGAGTCCATGGAGCTGGCCGCCACCTTGGCCAGCGACGCAGGCTGCGACACCGACACGTACACGTTCTTCTTCAGCACCGTGTCATACCCCCCGAAACGGATCGTGGCGCCTCCGCTCTGCGTCGCCGGCGCCGTCGTGGGCTGCGTCGCAGGCGCCGCCGTGCTGATCCACACCGTCATCCGCGGATTCTTCGCCGGCAGCAACTGGGGCGGCACATCGCTTTCATTCACGAACTCAATCGCCGAGAGCGACGAGATCGCATACGTCATGTCCGACACATCGGACGCTTCCGCCGGCATTTTCTCCGGCGCGACCACCTGCCACTCCTCGCCGCTCTTGTTCAGCACCAGCTTGCCATCTGGCCTGGTGATCTCGATCTGTTTGATGTCCGTCGAAGCAATCGTCACCAGTTTCATCTGCCGGAACGACGTGAAAGGCTTGTCGAGCTCATCGTAGACGCCGGCCGAAACAACGTGCGCTTTCTTTTCACCGTCGACCTGCACATAGAGGTTGTCCCCGATCGGGGACCTGCTGCCCACCTTGAGCTTCAGCGTCTTGCCCCCTGCCTGCATCTCCACCTGATATCGCGGCGGATTGAGATTCGTCGTCGACGCGTTCTCCGCCGTCAGCTCGATCTGCCCGCGCGACTTCATTTCCGCCAACCCGCGGACCATCGAATCGACCGCCCAGGTGTCCGCCGGCGCCGCCACCGGCTCCAGCAGCTTCCATTCCGCCCCGGCTTTCTCCGCCACCAGCCGTTTGCCGTCCGCCGTCGTGACCGACACTTTCGTCAGGTCCTTCGTCTCGACGTCAAAGAGCCGCTTCTCTCCGCTGGCCGTCGTTTCCCCCGGCTCCTTCCCGCCGCGGTCCACAAACAGCAACGCCACCCCCAGCACGACGAGCACGCACAGCAGGACGACGGTAGTCTTGTAATTCATGGCTCATTCATTCCGGCTTCACAAACACGTGCAACCTACGCCGCGGCTTTCCCGATCCTATGCCTAATCCCGTCTCGCCACGTACATCAGCACGCCCGACACGATCACCGCGCCAGGCAACACGATCAGCAGCAACCCGATCCGCCATGTGTTCAGCAGCCCGCTGCTCATCTCCGCGATGCGGTTCACCTCCATGGCCGCCGGGCTGATCGCAATCATCGCTTCCATCTTCGCCAGCCAGAAGAGGCTGTTCATGAACAGCTCTGCATTGCCCGGGAAACGGGCCACGTAGATCCCCTGCTTGGCCAGGACGGGATCGGGAATGCTTAACATGTCGTCGATCACGAACTGCACCGACCCGATGACCACCAGGCGGTTGGCCCCTTCCTTCTCGACGGCCGCGCCCGCATAGAGCGGCGGCGGAAGATCCCCGTCGATCGACGCGCCCTTCGGCGGATTGTACTCCACCGCGTCCCCTCGCAGCGCGCTCTCCAGATTCGTCTCGCCCCAGGTTTTCAGCGACTGCGGGACCGGCAACAAGCGCGATGTCTTGTACCCCTGCTTCGGCGAAGCCTCCACCACCAGCAGCGGCAGGAGCAGGCCTTCCAGCGACTTCAAAGGCTTGGCCAGCGGATGATCGCCATAGTCCTTGAGCACGAAAATCAGTGGCCGCCGCTGCGCGTCCTCCACAAAATCGCTCGCCTGCCCCGGCGCGCTCTTCACGGCCTCGTGCACGGCGACCACGTCGGTTCGCAGCTTGACGCCCCACTCGTCCAGCACCGACGCCATGCTGTCCGTCTGCGGCATGGCCAGGATCAGGGCCGACCCTCCGCCCTTCAGATGCTCGGCGACCTTCGCTGCGATCGAAGGCGGCGGCCCCATCGGGGATCGGCCCGCCGGCACGTCCAGCACCACCCAGATCGCATCCTTGATCTCCGCGTCCGTCGGCTCCGGCGCCGATGGCATCTGCTGCATCTGCGCCTGCATCGCCCACATCCCCGACAGATCCTTCTCCAACACTTCGAAGTTGTAGTCCCGCAGCCGCGACGCAATCTGCGACAATGGCCCGCCCGGTCGGAACCCGGGAATGCCCGGCTGCGCCAGGGGCGCCATCCCGGGCCGCACAAATACAACCTTCGGCTTGCTCTTGGCCGTCAGCGACAGGATGGCGCTGGTGATCTGCTGCTCCCCGGCGAACCTCGGCCGCGGCTTGCCGTCGGGGCTGTACCCCCGCACGTCCTCCGGCACCTGCCAGACCTTCTCGAAGGGGATGACACGCAGATCGTTCTGCCCCATCACAAGGATCGCGTCCCGCTGCCGCAGGCTCTGCCGCAGCGAATCCAGCTTCAGCTCGCCCAGCTCCTTGATGCGCTTCTCGAGTGCGTCCGCCAGCTTCTTGACCTCCTCATACCGCGGCACGCTCTCGGTCATATACTTCTGGATCGTCTCCGGAACCTTCGCGTCCTCCTTCAGCTTGCCGAAATCGTTGGTGATCCTCGCCACAAGCTGCGACAGCGAGTTCATGCCCTGCTCAATGCTGTTGACGGCGCCCTTGTAGTCCGGCGGCTTCTGCTTGAGCCGCTTTTCAATCCCTTCCTTCGTGTTCTCCAGGAACTTCGGAAAGCCCTGGACCGTCGCGATCGTCAGGTACAACGTCTGCCCAAGATCCGACTCCATGTCGATCTTCTCCGGCAGGGCCGCCTCGACCTTCTTCGCCTCCTCGGCCGCCAGCTTTGTGATCTGCTCGTAGGTCTTGGGATACTCGTCGACAACGGCCTTGTACTTCTGTACCTCCCCGCCGTACTTCTCCGTCACTTCCTTGATGAGCTGATCGACCTTCGTCGGCTGCTCGACCGGGTCGACAATCTCGACGTCGATGTTGCTCCCTTTGCTCTTGTACTCCTCCAGCAGGTCCGCCACCGGCTGCGCAAAGTCGAGCGCCGGCTGCCCCTCGTCTGATAGATACGACATCTCCGGCTTCGCCCGCGTGTACAGGCTGACGATCTTGATGTTCGACTTATTGTCCTTGATCACGTTGATCGTCTGCGGCTTGAGGCTGTACAGCCCCGCGCTGGTCGTATCCACCCGCTGGTGGTAATCCTGAGCCAGCCACGTCACCGCCGCCGCAAGCAAGACCACCACCACCGACGCGATCGCCACGTTGGCGCCGTACTTCACCCATCGCTCTTTCTGCGTGTGGGGGATGCTCTGGTTCGTTTCGTTCATCGCTACGCCTCGCTGTCAAACTCCCAGATCGCCAACCGGAAATCGGCCATCGGAGATTACCATCACTTCCACCGCCGCGACTCCAGCACCTTTACGCTCAGGAACAGGAAGACTGCCGTCGCCGCGATGAAAAACACCAGGTGCCCCGTGTCCAACACTCCGCGGCTGAAATCCGCGTACCGCCGGAACACCAGTTGGTCCGCCACCGTCCGCCAGAACTTCGGCAGCGTCGCCTTCTCGCTGGCCCACTTCGGGATGATCGTCACGATGAACAGGATCGCCGCCGCCGCCACCGCCGCCACCACCTGGCTCCGCGTCAGCGACGAACAGAACAGCCCGATCGCGATGAACAGCGCCCCCACCA
>Ga0315286_10005623_pt1 | contig 12113 bp, 9 predicted proteins | sample YL17G10_0_MG_FD_205038 | JGI IMG/M metagenome (GOLD analysis project Ga0315286, IMG submission 205038) | Sediment microbial communities from Yellowstone Lake, YNP, Wyoming, USA - YL17G10_0 | ecosystem: Environmental > Aquatic > Freshwater > Lake > Sediment | place: USA: Wyoming | collected... | reverse complement strand
GTACCGGCGGATGTAGAGAAACTGGTCGTTCGGGCCCTTGAAGAACGCGTTCGACGTGATGCGCGGGACTCCCTGCCGGAAGATAACGGCCCGGAGCGCGTCCTGATACGCGCTCTCCGATGCGGGAACCAGCCAATTGTAGACCGCGAAGTCGGCGGCCGCGATGACGCTGGCGGCGAGGACGAGCGGCAGGAGTACGCGCCGCAAAGGGATTCCCAGGGACTCCAGGGCCACGATCTCGCGGTCGTGGACCATCCGGCCCAAGCCGAGGAACGTGGCGAACAAGACGCTCATTGGGACGGCAACCACGAGCAGGCTTGGAACCTTGAGGAGGACAAGCCGCAAGAGCATCGGCATGGTGACGCCGCGGTCGACCATCAGATCGGACAAGGACAGGATGATGTTCAGCAGAATGAAGAGGATCAGTCCGGCGAGGGCCAACGCAAACGGGCCGATCATCTCGCGCAGGACATAGCGGTCGGAACGACGCAGCATCACGCGCCATGATAGCCAACCGGGCGACGTGGCCGCTAGGCCACTCGTCCCCGGGGAGAGTCGTCGCGTGGTCTGCCCCGTGCCCATCAAGTATAGTTGCCGCAAGGAGCCATGGGAACGCGCGTCTACATCGAAACCTGGGGTTGCCAAATGAATCTCCACCAGTCGGAAGGGATGGCCGGGGTGCTGGAGCGTGCCGGCCACGCCATCGTCGACCGGCTGGAAGACGCAGACGTCGTCCTGTTCAACGGCTGCATGGTGCGAGGTAAGGCAGAAGAGAAGCTCCTCGGGCGGATCGGCGCCGTGGTTGAGGAGAAGCGTCGGCGGGACGTCGTGTTCGGAGTCGGCGGCTGCTTCGGGCAAGTGCATGGAGACTCGCTGTTCGCGCGGTCGCGAGCCATCGACTTCGTGTTCGGGACTCGACAGCACCTAGCCTTGCCCGACCTGATCGATCAGGCGCGCCGAAAGCGAGCCTCCCTTCTCAGCGGGGCGGACGATGCGTCGCTCGAGGAGACGCCGTTCCGTCGGACAAGCGCGGTGACCGCCATGGTGACGATCACCGAAGGGTGCTCCAACGTCTGCTCCTATTGCGTGGTTCCCCGCGCGCGCGGCCCGATGCGGAGCCGGGATCTGGAGGCCATCCTGGCCGAGGTGCAGAGCGTGGTCGCAGGCGGCCATCGAGAGGTCCTGCTCCTTGGGCAGAACGTGAATGCGTACGGAAGGGACAGGCCCGCTGTCGGTAACTTCGCGCGGCTTCTCGAACGCGTGTCTGCCGTGGGGCCGGCGCGCATCCGCTTCACCAGCTCACATCCGCGGGACATGACGCAGGAGATCCTCGACGTCATGGCCGGACACGCCAACGTGTGTCGCCACCTCCATCTCGCCCTCCAGTCGGGATCGGATCGAGTGCTCGGCGCGATGAACCGTGGCTACGGGCGAGACAGCTTCTTTCGGATCGCCGAGGCGGCGCGGCGGACCCTTCCGGGGATCAACCTGACGACCGACCTGATCGTCGGATTCCCTGGGGAAACCGCGAGCGAGTTCGAGGAGACGCTCGGCATGGTTCGGGAGGTTCGATTTGGCTCCATCTACGCGGCGAAGTACTCGCCCCGCCCCCTGACGCGGGCGGCCGAACTGCCCGATGACGTCTCGCGCGACGAGAAGGAGCGGCGTCTGGCGAGGGTTCTCGAGGTCGAGCGGGCGATCGCTGCGGAGGAAAACGCGCGCTTCGTCGGCCGAACCTTAATTGTGCTTGTGGAGGGAGAGGCGGACGGCGGACGACACTTCGGCCGTGCCGACGATCACCGCACGATCGTCGTGGAGGGAGAGGTCGACGTAGGGGAGCTCGCTCTGGTGACGATCCTGCGGGCGTCCGCGTCAGCGCTGACGGGAGCTGTCCAGAGGGTGGGCGATTCGGTGACCTGATCTGCCGCGTCGTCCCCAGAACGCACGTGAGGCGATCTCGGGGCAGTCGGGCAAGCCCGCGACGGTGCGTGGGCTGCCGGCCTGGAGGGGAAGAGATGAGATTCGGTACGCCCGCTCTTGGGGACGTGACAGCTTCCGCGGTGTGCGGGGCCGCAAGACTCCGCTGATGGACATTCCATGGAGCGCGCTCGGCCTCGGTCAGTTCGTGGCGATCGCGGGGGACGGCTCCGCGTTCTTCCGCGAAGGCGCTCACGTTCGGAAAGCCGCGCTCCCGAACGACCCGACGGTCCTTCGCGTGACCTTCGGCGAGGCCGTGGAGCATGGAATCCCGAACCTCGACCTTTCTCTCTTGTACCGCGGCCTGTTTCCCTGCGAACCGGACCATGGCCTTGCATCCGCCTGCGCGGCGCGCGGCATCGCACATCGTTCGGAGGCGGCGGCCGTGTCGGTTGGGAAGCTCCTTCGCTGCGTGGTGACCGAGGCGGCAACCCTCGACCGAGAAATGCTCCAACTCCTCGCCTACCTGTGCGGTGGGGCCGTCCAGGATCTTCTGCTCGGCCTCGCCACTCTACCGATTCCGGCGGAGCCCGAGGAGGAAGGGATCTCGCGGTCGGCTGCGGCACCCAAGAAAGAGCGGGGCTGGACCGCGGTGGACGACGTGCTCGGACCGAACGGGCTCATTGCACGGCAGCTCCCCACACACGAGGTGCGCTGGGGTCAGCTTGACATGTCGGGGGCGGTGGCGGAGACCCTGCGCGTCGGCGGCGCGCTGTGCGTCGAGGCAGGCCCGGGAACGGGGAAGACGTTCGCCTACCTCGTGCCGGCCCTCGTCCACCTGGAAGCGGAGCGGGCGTCGCGGGTTGTCGTCTGCACGCGGACAAAGCAGCTCCAGGAACAGATCTTCCGCAAGGACCTCCCCTTCCTCGCTTCGCTGATGAGTTCTGAGGTGGCGACGGCGCTTCTCAAGGGTCGGGAGAACTACCTCTGCCTGCGGCGATGGGAGATCCTGGTGCAGGAAATGAGCGACGGCCTCGAGCGGGAACGGCTGACGTCGTTGGCCTCGCTCGGCCGCTGGGTCTTCGATACGAAGACGGGGGACATCGAGGAGAACAGCGCGTTTCTCGCCCAGGACGACGCGCGCGAGTTGTGGTCCCGCCTCAGCGATTCGCCGACAAGCTGCGCCGGCTCGTTTTGTCCGCACGTCGACGAGTGCTTCTCGATCCGCGCGCGCCGGCTGGCTCGAAAGGCCGACCTTGTGGTGGTGAATCACTCGCTCCTGCTGAGCGACGCCGCGGCGGGCGGCGTGGTTCTCGGCAAGTACACGCGCCTCATCGTGGACGAAGCCCACGCGTTCGAGGCGACGGCGCGGCTCGCCTTTACCGCCACGTTGTCAGAGGCCCGCGTCGAGCGCGTGGTCGACGAGCTCGGGCCTGGGCGGAGTGGGCGCCGCCACGGGTGGTTCGATCGTCTATCCTTGCCGCCGGAACAGAGCCATGCGGCCGCGGCGGGTGAGGCAACGGCGCTCGTCCGCAGCTTGGCGGTACGTGTCGTGCAGGCTGTCGCGACGCGGATCGTCGACGATCGGCGAGGATCCCTTCCAGAGCTGTCTGCCGTGGCGGAGGAGTTAGCGGCGCTGCGAAGCGCGTTGCGGCGATGGGAGATCCTCGTTGAGGAGACCATCGAGCGAGTGCGCGACGAGCCGGAGCTCGCGCGCGAAGGGGAGGGCGGTCTGGCGGCGATCGGCGAACTCGTTCACGTCTGCGATGTGCTTGCGGCGCCCGCGGCGGACAACACGGTCCACTGGTACGAATGGGAGTTCGGCCGACTCGCGCTTCACGTCACGCCGCTTGATGTGGCTCCGATCCTGGAGGCGCGCGTCTATCAAGGGATCGAGTCCATGATCCTCACGTCGGCGACGCTGTCGCTCGGTGGAGACTTCACGTACCTCAAAGAGAGCCTAGGATTGCCACATGCGTTCGATCCCGTCCGCACCGCCGTCGTAGAGAGTCCCTTCCAGTACGAGAACCTGATGCGCATCCTGTTGCCCTCGGGTCTCCCCTCCGTGCTGGCCGATCCCGGGGCGTACGCGGACGCGGTCGCCTCGCTTCTCGTCGAGCTTCACCGGGTACTCGGCAGGAACGGCCTGGTCCTCTTCACGTCGTACGACCTCCTGTTCGAGGTGCGAAAGCGGATCCACGACCGAGTCCCTACTCTGGCGCAGGGAGTCGACGGATCGCGCACCGCCCTCCTGGAGCGGTTTCGTCGGGAGCCGCAGGGCATGATTCTCCTTGGGACCGACAGCTTCTGGGAAGGTATCGACTTGCCCGGAGAGGAACTCGAGTACGTGGTCGTGACGCGCCTTCCGTTTGCCGTTCCGACCGACCCCGTGTTTGCCGCTCTGTCCCTCGAGTTGAGCCGCCGCGGGAAGGACGCGTTCCTCGATCTGGCGTTGCCGCAGGCAGTGCTCCGATTGCGCCAGGGCGTTGGGCGCCTGATTCGCACTAGGGCAGACCGCGGAGTGGTCATTCTGACGGACGACCGCATTCGGACCAAGGCGTACGGACGACGATTCGCAGAAGCGCTGCCGGTGCGGGTCGAGAGCGTGGCGTCGGCACGGGACGCCGCCCGCGAAGCGGCTCGCTGGTTCGAGGGATCCGGCCCAGAATTGACTTGAGCTCTCCAGGCCGGTAGAATGATCGCCACACAAACAATCTTCAGCGCTTACGATTCACAGAACTCAAGGCTTGATGGCTATCTCCGTGGTGGTACCCGCGTACAACGAGGCCGGTCGTATCAGGGCCGTTCTTGAGCCGATCCTTGCAAGCACTCTCGTGGATGAGATCATCGTCGTCGACGATGGCTCCGAAGATGCGACAGCCGACGAGGCCGGGCGGTTTCCGGTGCGGGTGATTCGGCTGCCGGAGAACCGTGGGAAGGCGTCGGCTCTCGATGCCGGAGTTTCCGTGGCGAAGAACGACGTGTTCCTGTTCCTCGACGCGGACCTCGTCGGCTTGCGGACCGAACATGTGGATCAGTTGATCCGCGCCTACGTCGACGGGGACCTTGACATGGCGGTGGGCGTCTTCTCCGACGGGCGGCGAAACACCGATCTGGCGCAGAAGATCAACCCCTACGCATCGGGGCAGCGCGTTCTCCCAAGGCGATTGTGGGAGCGAGCCAAAGAGAATGTGCACGAGATGAACTTCGGGATCGAGATCGCGCTGTCGCGATTGGCGGCGCGAGAAGGGTGGCGGAAGGAGTACGTGAAGCTCGCCGGCGTGACCCACGTCCTCAAAGAAGAGAAACGCGGACTCGCCAAGGGGCTCCTCGACCGCTTCCGGATGTACGGCGACATGATCAAGTGGCTGTTCAAGAGGGTGTAGATGAGGATCGTTATCGGATGCGACCATACCGGGGTGGCACTGAAGGTGGCGCTGCAGGAGACGGTTCTAGCGGAGCATAGCGTGATCGACGTCGGGACGGACTCCACGGACTCGGTGGACTACCCGGACATCGCGCGGGCGGCCGCCGCCGTGTTGCGCAAGGGAGACGCCGAGCGGGCGATTCTCATTTGCGGCACGGGAATCGGGATGGCCATGGCCGTTGGGCGGCATCGTGGAATGCGCGCCGCGACGTGCTCCGACCCGTACGTTGCCGAAATGAGCCGGCGCCACAACGACGCCAACGTGCTCTGCCTCGGGGCGCGCGTCGTGGGATGCGGGATGGCTGAAAGCATCGTGCGAACGTGGCTTGGCGCGGATTTCGATGGGGGTCGGCACGCGCGGCGAGTGGAGAAGGTCGAGGGATCACCGTAGAGAGCGGGCAGCGGCACAGGGTCGCCCGATGGAGCACAGTTGCGAGGTGAGTAGTCATGGAAGTTAGAGAACTCCGCGCGAAGAAGATCGATGAGTTGGAGGAGTACGGCGAGAAGCTGGGGATCACAGACGCGCGCCAGATCTCTCGGGACGACCTCATGCGCGGGGTCATGGCGGAGTTGGCCAATGCGAAGGATCTTCAGTTCACGGACGGGATTCTCGAATTGCATCCGGATGGGTACGGGTTCCTGCGCAGCGACAGCTGCCTTCCCGGCAAAGCCGACGTGTACATCTCCCCCTCGCAGATCAAGCGGTTCAGCCTGCGCGACGGGGACCTCGTCAGCGGCCCGGTGCGCGGGCCGAAGAACGACGAACGATACTTCGCACTCCTCAAGGCGGACGCCGTCAACAATCACGATCCGGAGGAGTCTCGCCGCCGCGTGCAGTTCCAGGACCTGACGCCGCTCCATCCGGACAAGCACCTCAAGCTCGAGCACGATCCCAGCGAGGTCTCGACGAGGATGATCGACCTGTTCTGCCCGATCGGGAAGGGGCAGCGCGGGCTCATCGTCTCCCCCCCGAAGGCGGGAAAGACGACGCTGTTGAAGAAGATCGCGGCCGGAATCAACGCGAACCATCCTGACATCAAGCTGTTTGTCCTCCTCGTCGACGAGCGGCCGGAGGAAGTCACCGACTTCAAGCGATCGATCAAGAACGGGGAAGTCGTCGCGGCGACGTTTGACCAGGAGCCGAAGCACCACACGCGCGTCGCCGAGTTGGTCACCGACCGCGCCAAGCGGCTCGTCGAATTGGGTCACGACGTCGTGATTCTGATGGATTCGATCACGCGCCTGGCGCGTGCCTACAACCTGTCCATCCCGGCCTCGGGCAAGCTCTTGTCGGGCGGAATGGATCCCACGGCGCTGTACAAGCCGAAGGAGTTCTTCGGCGCGGCCCGCAACATTGAGGAGGGCGGGAGCCTGACGATCATCGCCACCGCGCTCGTCGACACGGGGAGCAAGCTGGACCAGGTTGTGTTCGAGGAGTTCAAGGGGACGGGCAACATGGAGCTCGTCTTGAACCGCGATCTCCAGAACCGCCGCATCTTCCCGGCGATCGACATCGAGCAGAGTGGCACCCGCAAGGAAGAGCTGCTTCTCGGAGAGAAGGAATTGAAACGCGTGTGGATCCTCCGTAAGATGATCAGCGAGTTGCACGACCTCCAGGCGGCGATGGAGTTCATCAAGGTGAAGATGGAGGGGACCCGGGACAACGAGCAGTTCCTCGAGCTGATGAAGGGTGACTAGCCAAACGAGGTACGGGAGCCAGAGCGACAAGCCGATCCGCAAGGATCGGCTGCTGATCGTGGGACTCATCGTTGTTGCGGCCATCGTCATCCCCCTTCTCATGAGGAGCGGATGCACGAAGCGCGAGGGCAAGCCGGTCGCCGTCCTTTCGGACGGGCAGACGGTCGGCACGACGGGTGGCGCCACCACCACCCCGCCCGCGACGACGGGGACGACGGCGACGAGCGACGTGGATTCCGTGGTCAAGGCCATCCTCCCGACATCCTCCGGCTCCGCGGCGTCGCCGAGTCCATCGACAGTGACCGCGCCGGCGACATCGAAACCAGCCGCCGCCACGCCGACGCCCGCGGCGACCGCGACGTCGTCGAACGCGAGCATCGTCTCGCACACCGTCAAGCAGGGCGAGACGCTTCAGAGCCTCGCCACCTCGATGGGCGTGAGTGTGAGGGATCTGCGTGCCGGTAACCAGATCTACGGCACCGCGGCGCCGGCTGCCGGGCGAGTGGTCTATGCCGCGAGGAATGGGCTCGTGCACACCATCAAGTCCGGGCAGACGCTGACGGACATCTCCGCGACGTACGGCGTATCGGTCGACGCGATCACAGGAGCGAACGGGATCTCGTCCTCGTCGACGATCTTTGCTGGCGCGCGGCTCGTGATCCCGGGAGCCAGCTCGGCCTTCTGGGACACGGTGACGACGCTGTCGCGCGGGTCGACGGCGCAGTTCATCTGGCCGCTCCAGGGAGCGGTTGTGTCTTCGTTCGGATGGAGACAACATCCCGTGCTCGACATGCGGCACCACCACGATGGAATCGATCTTGACGTTCCGGAAGGGACGACGGTGTACGCTTCGGCGGGGGGCGAGGTGTACTTCTACGGCGAGCAACCGGGCTACGGCAACGTGCTCATTCTCGAGCATGCGGGAGGGTTCTACACGCTCTACGGGCACCTCAAGAGCTCGCTCGTCAACAAAGGGCAGTACGTGGAGAAAGGTCAGCGCGTGGCGATCTCGGGGAACACGGGCATCTCGTCGGGCCCGCACCTGCACTTCGAGTTGCGGAATGGCGAGTTCCCCGTAGATCCTGTCTCCTTCCTGCCCTAGTCACTCATGGACGTTCTCATCGTTGAAGGCGGCCGCAGACTCGTTGGGCGCGTTCGCGTCGAGGGGGCGAAGAATGCTGCCCTTCCGGCGTGCGTGGCGTCTCTTCTCACCGACGAGTCCATCCTTGTCCACCGGGTTCCCCAACTGCGCGACGTCAGCACGATCCTGTTCACGCTCGGCGCCCTGGGAAAGCGTGTCGTGCGGAACGGAGGAAGCGTGGTCATCTCCGAGGACGGGCCCCTCACCGCCGCAGCGAGCCCGTACTCGGTCCGGAAGATGAGGGCCTCGTTTCTCGTGCTGGGTCCCCTGGTTGGGCGTCTGGGGCGAGCCGTCGTGCCTCTGCCCGGCGGCTGTTCTATCGGCGCGCGCCCAGTCGACCTGCACTTGCAGGGACTGCGTGCCCTCGGAGCGCACGTGGAGGAGTCGGCGTCCGCCGTGACGGTGAGTGCCGACCGTCTCCGCGGAGCTCGGGTGGAGTTCTCGTTTCCGTCCGTCGGGGCGACCGAGCAACTCTTGATGACCGGCACGCTCGCGGCGGGCGTGACCGAAATTGTGAACGCGGCCGTCGAGCCCGAAGTGCTGGACCTGATTGAGCTTCTGCGGGCGATGGGTGCGGAGATCGAGGTGGAGGGACGCACGATCCGTGTCGCCGAGGCGAAGCTCCACGGGACGGAGCATACGCTGATTCCGGATCGCATCGAGGCGGGCACGCTGCTTCTTGCCGGCGTGGCGACCCGCGGCTCGGTGACCGCCGTCGACGTCCGTCCGGACCACCTGGCGCCTTTCTTCGAGGTCCTATGCGCCATGGGTGTCGAGATCGCGGTCGCTGGCGCCGACGTGACGGCGTCTGCTCCGGGCGGAACGCGGGGCAGCAACATCAAGACGGCGCCTCACCCGGGGTTTCCGACGGACCTTCATCCGCAGACGGCGGCGGCGCTGTGCGGGGCCGTGGGGACGAGCCGCATCCTCGAGACCGTGTTCGAGGGCCGGTTCACCTACGTAGAGGGGATGCGGGCCATGGGTGCGCAGATGGCCATCGACGGCCGGACGGCGACGATCACGGGAGTGGGTGCGCTCCGCGGAGCCGCCGTGGAAGCTCCCGACATCCGCGCCGGCGCCGCGCTCGTCCTCGGCGCACTTGCGGCGCAGGGCTCAAGCACCCTCTCTGGTCTCGATCAGATCGAGCGGGGCTACGAAGGACTGGCCGACAAGCTGGAATCGCTAGGAGCGCAGATTGAACGAAGAGAGGCATGACGAAGAGCGGCGCCCGCTCGTTGAGGACTACCTCGGAACACGCGCGCGCGTCTACGGCACGGAGCGGGCGATTCTCGTCGCCGTCGACCTTCAGGGCCACAACGCCGGCCTGCTCGTTGAGCTCGAGTCGCTTGCCGACACGGCGGGCATCCCCACCCTGGCGACCGTTGTGCAGAACCGATTCCGGCCTGACGGCGCGACGTTCATCGGCAAGGGAAAGACCGAGGAAGTGCGAGCTGCCGCAGAGGAATTGGGCGCCGATGTCGTCATCTTCAACAACGACCTCAGCCCCGGCCAAGGGCGAAACCTCGAGGAAGCGCTGGGACGGAAGGTCATCGACCGCACGCAGCTGATCCTCGACATCTTCGCCCAGCGCGCAACGACAAAGGAGGCCAAGCTCCAGGTGGAGTTGGCCCAACTCCGCTACCTCCTGCCACGGCTGCGAGGATGGGGAGAGGCTCTCACGCACGCCGGCGCCGGAATTGGGACGCGCGGCCCCGGCGAAACGAAGCTCGAGATCGATCGGAACAAGGTCACGCGGCGGATCCATGCGATCGAGAAGCGTCTGCGAACCGCATCCGAAGAGCGCGCCGTCCGACGGAAGCTGCGCGGCAAGAGCGACCTCCCGCAGGTCGCCCTCGTCGGGTATACGAACAGTGGGAAGTCTACGCTGCTCAACCAGCTTGCCGGCGCGGATGCCTTCGTCGAAGACAAGCTCTTCGCCACCCTCGACACCCTCGTGCGCCGAGGGCCGGTCGCGGCCGGGCGCGAGGTGCTGTTCATCGATACCGTCGGCTTCATCCGTGACTTGCCGCATCAACTCGTTCCGGCCTTCGCCGCGACGCTCGAGGCGGCCCGCTATGCGGACCTCATCCTCCATGTGGTGGACGTCGCCAGCCCCTCGGCTGCCGGTGACTACCGCGCCGTCGAGGAGACGCTCGAGAAGGAGGTATTCTCGAAGGGCGACGAACGGCCGCCGATTCTCAACGTTCTGAACAAGATCGATGTCGCCGGCGAGTCCGCGCCCCTGGGATTCCAGGGCGTGGCCATCTCCGCCAAGGAAGGCAGCCACCTCGATGCGTTGCGCGAGCGGGTCGCTTCGCTCGTCTATTCGGGAGATCGCGAGCTCGTGCTGCGCGTGCCGTACGCCGCGCTGCGGTCGCTGGCGTTCCTTCGAGCGAAGGACCGCGTGGAGGTTCTCGACTACGTTCCCGACGGCGCGCGCGTCCGGGGCCGATTCTCGAATGACGAAGTCGCGGCTGTGCAGGCGGTCGGAGGGGAGATCACTTCGGCGCCTTCGGCGTCGGAAACGGCGTGAGTTCGGCGATGTTCACTTCGATCCGATCGCGATCCTCGGTGAGGACCGTGACCGTCCGACGGAAGATGCTGTGGCCGATCACCTTTCCCCGCTTGTCGCCAACGGTGACCTGCGACCCGAGCTTCGGCAACTCAGCCAGTTCCGCCAAGTAGGCCTCGCGCTCGTAGGCGAGGCAACACATCAAGCGGCCGCAGACTCCGGTGATTCGTTCGGGAGAAACGAACAGCTCCTGGTCGTACGCGTACTCCATCGGCACGGGCTTCGGCTCCCGAAGGAAGCGGTGGCAGCAGACCTCGACTCCGCATCGCCCGTACCCGCCACGCAGTCTCGTCTCGTCGCGGTGACCCATCTGGCGGAGCTCCATGCGCGTGCCGAACTGGCTGGCAAGGTCTCGCAAGAGGTCGCGGAAGTCGACGCGATGCGGGGCGGTGAAGTAGACGCGCAGGAGCCGTCGATCGAGCGAGTACTCGGCGGCGATGAGGTGCATGGGCAGCGCGTGACGGGCCACGGTCGCGCGCGTCAACTTGAGCGTGCGCTCGGCGTCCGCCTGATTGAAGCGGTGCGCGTCGAGGTCGGCATCCGTCGCGACGCGAAGGATCGGCTCGAGTTGGTCACTCAGTTTCACGTCTGCGGCAACCTGGTCTATGACGATACCCAGGCGAGGGCCGCTGTGCTCGACGACGCAGTGGGCGCCCGCCTCCACGGGGACCTGCCCCGCGCGAAAGTACGTGGACTCTCGTTCGACATCCAGAAGCCGGACGAGGACGACGCGATCACTGGTCATGGGAACGCCCCCCGAACGCGAAGAAGAGCGAGAGAAGCACGGCTTCGGGCGGGGAGTACGCGAGAAGGGCTCGGTTCGTTGCCTCGATGGCGACGCAGGCGCGTTCGAGCCCCTGCAAGGGGAGCTCTCGCGCCCGGACCGCGCTCGGCTTCCCCGCAACTGCGTCAGCGGCCGGCCGCCTGTCGGTGGCACGGCCGCTGACGCGTGGGGCGCTAGCTGCGTCGCTGGCGTCACCGGCGACGCAGCCACGGACCGCGTCGGCGCACGCGGAAAGAAGGTCGGTGAGGAAGACGAACAGCGTCGAGCGCTCCTGGCCGGCCAGCGCCAGGACGCCCGATGTGAGGAGTTCCGGGTCGCGCGTTGCGGCTCGGGCGGCGAGAACGAGGTGCGCCTCCCGTCGATCGATGGCGCCACCGTCGAGACACGTCGCGACCAGGTCGACGGCCGACAGGGTCTCCAGCCGAGACCGCGCCTGAGCGCGTGCCTCGTCGACGTGGACTCGAGCCGCGGCGAGCTCGTCGAGTTCGCCCGCGCGGTCGGCGACGCGGACGAGCCAGTCCGCCTCGGAGTTCGCGTACCCGGCGGCGACGAGACGTTCGGCGAGCGAGGCCTT
>Ga0315286_10005620_pt1 | contig 12119 bp, 9 predicted proteins | sample YL17G10_0_MG_FD_205038 | JGI IMG/M metagenome (GOLD analysis project Ga0315286, IMG submission 205038) | Sediment microbial communities from Yellowstone Lake, YNP, Wyoming, USA - YL17G10_0 | ecosystem: Environmental > Aquatic > Freshwater > Lake > Sediment | place: USA: Wyoming | collected... | reverse complement strand
GCTCAAGGCGCTCGGCAAGCGGACCATCATGTGCGTGCCGGCCTGCTGCTGGGCCGTCATGCCGGGCGTATTCCCTCACTGCAGCATCCAGGTTCCCGTGCTGTTCACGGCGTTCGAGACGGCCGCCGCTTCCGCAAGCGGCGTTCGCGCCGCGCTCGACGCCAAGGGCCAAAAGGACATCAACGTCCTGGCGTGGGCCGGCGACGGCGGCACGCTGGACATCGGCATCCAGGCGCTCTCGGGCGCCGTGGAGCGCCGGGACGAGATAATCTACATCTGCTATGACAACGAGGCCTACATGAACACCGGCATCCAGAGGTCCTCATCGACTCCGATAGGGGCCTGGACCACCACCACGCCCGTCGGGACGACGCGCAACTGGAAGATGGAACCGAAGAAATCCGGCGTCGAGATAATGGCGGCCCACCGGATACCGTACACGGCGACGGCCTGCGTCTCGTACCCGGAGGACTTCGTCAAGAAGGTCCAGAAGGCCAAGGACATCCGGGGCCCCAAGTACATACAGGTACTCTCGCCGTGCCCGGCCGGCTGGAAGTCCGACCCGGAAAAATCGATACAGATCGGCAGGCTGGCCGTCGAATCGAACGTGTGGCCGATGTACGAGGTCGAAGATGGCGTCTATACCGTCAAGAAGCCGACGAAGAAAGTGGCGGTGAAGGACTATTTCAGGACGCAGGGCCGGTTCCGGCATCTCGGCGAGAAGGACATCGAGGATATCCAAAAGACGGTGGACAGCGAGTGGGAGCTGCTTCTCAAGAAGGAGAAGATGAGCCAGAAGTAGCCTGGGTCGGGGGGCTATCTGGATTCCTGCCATGTATGCGCCGGATTAGCGCGGCGATTTCGGATGCGCCCATCCCGCACAACGGGAACAATATCGGTATCGCCGCTTTTGGGATGCCCTTGTCCAGTTCTGCAAATGTGCACCCCAGGATTATCGCTTCTGCTTTCTTCCGTCGGGCGAACTTGGAGAGGCCGTCGATACTGACGTCTTCGATTTCGTGCAGGGTCAGGCCCGGCACCCAGAGCTTGAGTGCCGCCAACGCGGCTTGCGCTTTCTCGCCCGAGCCGACGGCGATGACGCGGCATCCCCGCTTCATCATCATCCAGGCCGCCGCGGCCGAAGCGTAGCCGTCGAGAAGCGCCACGACCCTTCCCTGCGTCCCCATCGGCAAACCGCCCGGACCCGAAAACTTCTCCAGGAAATTGTACGCCTTTTTCTGCCGCACCTCGACGAACAATTCGACATCGGGGTTGCTGAGATCGACGCGTATCTTCCTGCCGGCGTTCGCCTTCATGACCGCCGAGCCCACCTGCGCCGCAAGCGTCTGGCTCGAGTACGGGTGGCTCCCGGTGCGCCGGGCACGGATGGCGAAGCTCTGGCCAGCATTGAGGACATGAAGCGACCTTTCGGCCACGACATTTGAGATCTCCCCGGCGTCCGAGCCGCATTCGTTTGCCGGGCTGAACGAGGTGATGCCGAAAACGCGGCCGAGGATGCCGCCCGCTTTCTTGTCGTCTTTGGCAAACAGCAGGATGCGCCCCCACTGGCGCTCGACGAGGCACTCCTCGTTTCCGTGGATGAACAGGTCCTCGATGTTGCGCATGAGCGTGCGCTCGAAGCGGAGTCTCACCGGCCGGGATTTCAGGGCGAGCTCGCCGTACCTTACCAGTATCGTGCCCATCGGAGACCCGATAGGCTACCGGCCTAAAAGCTTGCGCCTTGCGCCTTGCGCCTTGAGCCATGCGCCTTGCGCATCCCGAACCCCCCGGACTAAAGTCCGGGGCTCCAACGCTATGCTATGGTGAACGACCTCGGACTTAAGTCCGAGGTATCTAGCTATCAGACGAATGGGGCCTTGCTCCTTGTTCCTCGCTCCTTGCTCCTTTTTCCCCTGATTTGTCGCTAATTTTATATAGGGGCCGTGTAATAACCCTCCAGTAGACAACCAACGGTTACCAACCAAGGGGGCAAAGCGGGTGAGCAGGAAAAAGCTGTCGACTGACGCCGGGCCGGCCGGGTTGACGGGCGAGGAACCGCCCGCACCGGCGGAGCCGGTCCCCGTTGCCCCCGAAAGCGCAATGGAGGCGCTCCAGGCCGACCTGGCCGATGCCCGAAAACAGCTCTTTGAGGCCCAGTCCCGGGCCGACGGCAACCTGGCGCTTCTCCAACGCGTCGCCGCCGATTACGAGAACTTCAAGAAGTTCTCCGAGCGCGAGCGCGCCGAGGCCGTCCTCCGGGAACGTTCGGCGATGCTGTCCGATTACATTGATTGCGTGGAGAACCTGGAGCGGGCGCTGGATGCCGGCGCCAAAGAGCTCCCGCCCGAAAGCAAATTGATGAAGGGCCTGCGCCTGACACTGGACCTTATGAAAGCGGCCGTCGAGCGCGCCGGGGTCAAGCCCATACCGGCGGCGGGCTGCCAGTTCGACCCCACGCTCCACGAGGCTGTGTACTTCGTGCCGGACAAGACGAAACCGGAGTACTCCATCGCCGAGGAGCTCAGGCGCGGCTACACCCTCAACGGGAAAGTGCTTCGCACCTCCAAGGTGTGCGTCGTGACCCGGCCGGCGCCGCCGAAGGAAGAGGTTCAATGTCCAAAGGATGACAAGGAGGCTTAGGATATGTCAAAGATAATAGGGATAGATCTTGGGACCAGCAACTCGGCCGCAGCGGTGATGATGGGCGGAAGGCCCACCATAATCCCCAGCGCCGAGGGAACGAGCCAGGGCGGGAAGGCGTTTCCGTCGTACGTCGCGTTCACTAAGGACAACCAGCTCCTGGTGGGCGAGCCGGCGCGACGGCAGGCGGTGACCAACCCGGAGGCGACCATCCAGGCCATAAAGCGAAAGATGGGCCAGGACTACAAGGTGAAAGCCCGCGGCAAGGAATACACGCCCCAGCAGATCTCGGCGTTCATCCTTCAAAAGATCAAGCGGGATGCCGAGGCGTTCCTGGGCGACAAGGTCGACAAGGCCGTCATAACCGTGCCGGCGTATTTCAACGACAACCAGCGCACGGCGACAAAGGATGCGGGCGCAATTGCCGGCCTCGAGGTCGTGCGGATAATCAACGAACCCACGGCGGCGGCGCTTGCATACGGTTTGGACAAGGCCGACAAGGAGCAAAAGATATTGGTCTTCGATCTGGGCGGCGGGACGCTCGATGTGACCATCATGGACTTCGGCCAGGGCACATTCGAGGTCGTGTCCACGAGCGGCGACACCCAGCTTGGCGGGACCGACATGGACAACTCGATCACCGACTTCCTCGCGGGGGAGTTCAAGAAGGAGCACGGCATCGACCTGAAGAAGGACAAGACGGCGGTCCAGCGGCTGAGGGAAGCGGGCGAGAAGGCCAAAATAGAGCTCTCCACGACGCTCGAGACCGAACTGAACCTGCCCTTCCTGTCGGCGACGCCCGACGGCCCGATCCATCTGACATACACTTTCACGAGGGCCAAGCTCGAGGAGCTCATCGGACCGACCATCGAGCGGTGCCGCGGCCCCATGAAGCAGGTCCTGAACGACGCCAAGCTCGACCCGAAGGCGATCGACAAGGTCATCATGGTCGGCGGCCCGACGCGCATGCCCATAGTGCAAAGGTTCGTCGAGGACTACGTCGGCAAGAAGGTCGAGCACGGCGTGGACCCGATGGAATGCGTGGCCATGGGCGCGGCCATCCAGGGCGGTGTTCTCGGCGGCGAGGTCAAGGACATCGTCCTTTTGGACGTGACCCCGCTGTCGCTGGGCGTCGAGACGCTGGGCGGCGTGTCCACCCACGTCATCGATCGCAACACCACCATCCCGACGGAAAAATCGCAGGTATTCACCACCGCCGCGGACAACCAGCCCACGGTCGAGATCCACGTGCTCCAGGGCGAGCGGCCCATGGCGGCCGACAACACCTCGCTGGGCATGTTCCACCTGATAGGCATCCCGCCGGCGCCGCGTGGAATCCCGCAGGTGAAGGTGACATTCAAAATCGACGCCAACGGGATAATCAATGTCGCCGCCAAGGACCTCGGCACGGGCAACGAGCAGGCCATAACCATAACGGCCTCGACCAAGCTTAACAAGGACCAGATCGACCGCATGGTCAAGGAGGCCGAGAAGTTCTCGGACGATGACAAGAAGAAGAAGGAGAAGGTCGAAAGCAAAAACCTTGGCGAAAGCCTGGTCTACTCTACGGAAAAATTGCTCAAGGACATGGGCGACAAGATCTCCGGCGACGAAAAGGAGAAGGTCAAGTCCGCCATAGAGAAGCTCAAGGACGCCCTCAAGGCCGACGACCCGGAACGGATAAAGGCGGCCTCCGAGGAGTTGACGACCTCGCTGCACGGCATCACAACGAAGATGTACCAGCAGGCCGGCGCGCAGGCCGCCGAGGAGCAGAGGCAGAAGGCGGGCACGGGGCCGCAGGGGCCGCCCGCGGGAAGTGAAGAGGGCGCGGACGAAGCCGGCGATGAGCAGGGCGGGGAGAAAAAGAAGAAGCGCCCGGACGACGGGAAGACGGTCGACGCCGAGTACAAGATCATCGACGACAAGTAGGCAAGGACCGGGCAATATGGCAATCCATGCGATTGGCGAAACGGGCAATCGGGCAATACGGGACGACCGGGCAATAACGGGCAATACTGACAATACGGGACGACCGGGCAATAACGGGCAATACTGACAGTATGGGACGACCGGGCAATAACGGGCAATACTGACAATATGGGACGGAGTTCTGTTCCGTTCCCGCATTGCCCGTCAATGCCCGCAGTGCCCCGTCGTCCCGCATTCCCCGTATTGCCCACATTGCCCGTTTCCCCAGAGCATTAATAGCCCCGACGCAGATTGGCCCCCGTGCGCATTGCCATCCTCGACGCCCACTGCGACGAGCCGTCGCTTCTGGGGGTCCCGCCCTACATCTCGCCTTATCCCCGCTACCTGGCGGGCGTCGCCGAGGAGCTCGGCCACCAATGGCTCTACCTCACGGCCGACGAGGCCCGGGCCGCGGGGATTGCTCCCGGGCGCGCCACATTGCCGGCGCCCGGCGCGATGGATCGAGCAAAAGAGAAGGCTGCCATTTTCCGCCGATGCGATATGCTGGTCATGACCGGCGGGGCCTCGGTCCCGGGAAAATATCTGCGGGGAATGCCCCTTTCTGTGAACGAGATGGCCACCGTCGCCTCGGCATTCTCAGGGGAGGTCCTGCTCGGCGGGCCGCTGGCCCGCTTTTCCCACGGGGAGCTGGATCGGTTCGGCTCCCTTTTTACACATGTCGCCCGGCTGGACGCCGAAGCGACGCTCCACGACAGGCTGAAAGACGGCGGCTGGGCAGACCGCGAGCGGACAATTGCGGAGGAGGAGCGTTGGGCGGTCAAAGGGGCCAAAGTAATCTGCGAGCACCCGGACCATCCCCGGCCGTTGACGGTCGAGCTTTCGCTTTATCGTGGCTGCGTGCGCTACATTTCCGGAGGTTGCAGCTTCTGCACCGACATACTTTACGGGAAGCCCCGCTTTCGGGATCAGGCCGGAATAATCGCCGAAGTGAGGGAGCTCTCCCGCCAGGGCGCCGTCAATTTCCGGCTGGGCGGCGCCTCCTGCCTGTTCTGCTTCGGCGCCGGCGGCGTAGGAAAGACCGAGACGCCGAAACCAAATCCGGCCCTGGTTCGCTCGCTCCTTTCAGGGATACGGAAGGCCGCCCCATCGCTCGAGGTGCTCCACACCGACAACGCCAACCCGGCCGTCATCGCCGAGCATCCCGACGAATCGAGGGCGATACTGGAGGCGGTCTGCAAGCACTGCACCGGCGGGAACGCGCTCTCCCTGGGCCTGGAAAGCGCCGACCCCGTCGTCATGAAAGAGAACAACCTCAATTCCACCGCCGAGCAGGCGCTTGAGGCCATCCGCCTAATCAACGAGGTCGGGAACCGTCCGTCGCCGACCGGGCTTCCGGCGCTGCTTCCGGGCCTGAACTTTCTTTGCGGCCTGAAAGGCGAAACGGCCGCCACGTACGAGCTCAATTTGAAGTTCCTGGGAAAGGTGGCTGACGAGGGCCTTCTCCTCCGTCGCATAAACATACGGCAGGTGATGCCGACGCGCCACCGGTTCGGACCGCTGGAGCGCCGCGGCGATTTCCTCCGGTTCAAGGAAGCTGTGAGAAAGCAGATAGACCATCCGATGCTTCTTCGACTCGTTCCGACGGGAACGCTGCTTCGCGATGTCCATCCGGAGGTGGCATTGGGCAAGCTGACATTTTGCCGGCAGGCCGGGACCTATCCGCTCCTGGTGGCGGTGCCGGGACTGGAGCCGGGCGGGCCGGCCGTCGACGTGGCGGTGATAGACCACGGGGACAGGAGCGTGACGGGGCTTTTGGCGCCGGTCAGGCTCAACCGTCTTTCTCTTTACGCGCTGTCGCTCATTCCGGGGATCGGGAAGAAGAGGGCGGCGCGCATCGCCGTGAAGCGGCCATTTGCGGGCTTCGAAGAGGCGGCGGCGGCGCTCGACGAGCCGGGGCTTTTGGAGCCTTTGCGCTCCTGCCTGAAATTCGACGGGTCCTGAAAGATACGGGCAAGATCAACTGCGACGAACGGGCGCTCAGGCGGCCTTCTTCACGAGCGTCCGGAGCCTTCCCAGAGCCCCTTCCATCTTCTTGATGCGCGCCTTTTCCGCAATATCGATGGCGGCTATGATGTCCGAAAACGGTTTTGCGAGCCTGTAAGAATGGACCGGGCGGCCCTTGCGGCTGTGCTTGATGTCTTTTTTTGCGACCCAGCCGCGGTCGCGCAGTTCCTGGATGGCTATGGAGACCTCGGGCTGACGCAGCCCCGTGACCCGTTCTATCTGAACGGAGGTGCATTCCTCCTCGGCCTCGAGGCACACCAGCGTCCGGGCCACGTTGCGGGATATCTCCATGGAGCTCAGGAGCCGGATGAGTTCCTCTTCCTTGTCCGTGAAGTTGCCCATTCCCCTCGGGGAACAATATTATTTCGATGTTTATATATTTTTCCTGTGGGGGATTGATAAGGGACGCCCCGTGCTGAAGCACGGGGTAATGACGACGACGGGAACGGCCAGCCTTCCACTCTTTGTTCACGACGAAGGAATACGACGGACCCCGGCCTGAAGGCCGGGGAATGACGGACCAGCTTTTATCGACCATCGAACCGGCGCGGGCTTTTCACGGCACCGGCGGCGGACCGGCGATGGAAGGCGGTCCCTGTTGCGCCTCGGAGGCGGCGCCGCGGTCGATGAAGTACCGAAGCAGGAAATAGGCCCCGATTACGAAAACGATCATGAACGGCACCGTGGCGTAGATGCCCCAGTCGACGCCGCCCAGGATGGTGGAGCCCCCGTTCCAGGCGGCATGCATGGCCACCGCAAGCAGGTAGGCAAGGGCTATGCCGGGCATATTCCCGGTCATCTTGTAGCGGCCGTAGGCGTAGCCTATCAATCCCGCCCCGGTGGCGTGGACCATGATGGAACCGAGGCCGCGCGCAAGCGCGCCCAGGCTCCACACGGCCGCGGCGCTCTCGCCCGTCAGCACGAAAGAGAACTCGTAGGTGATGTTCTCGATGAGCGCAAATCCCACTCCGCAGGTCACGCCCAGGATGAGGCCGTCGAGCCGCCCCCTCACGTCGTCGCCGACCCACAGGATGCCCCAGGGCTTTGAAAATTCCTCGATGATCGGCGCCACGACGGCGACCACGACCAATGTCACCGCAAGCGACGCCCCGGGCCCTTCGCCGAGCATGCCGGAAAAAAAGGTGTTCACGAAAAGCGCCGGTATCGTGGAGAGCATCCCGTACACGAACGCCTTGAGGATGGTCTTCGAGGGCAGGACGTGGACCTTTTCGAAGCTGTAAACGTAGGATATCCAAATCAGCGACGGGAACGAGAACCCGATAACGAACGCAGGCAGAAAGACCAAAACGGAAAGCACGCTCAGGTAAGGCAGCGTAAGAAGCGCCAGCGCCCCGACGAAAACGGCTGCCAGGAAATAGGCCAGAAGGGTCATCGCCTCGGGTAGCATGAGGGCGCGTCTGGGGTCCAGCTCTTTTGGCGGTGCGGGCGCTTTCGGGATGTACCGGTGCGGTCCGGCGTAGTCGACGAACGGCCTTTGCTCCGGAGCAGTTTGGACAGGCAGACCGGGCCAGCCGTACGCCTGAGGGCCCGAAAATGCAGGCTGCCGGTACGCCGGCACGCCGTACGCCGGTACGCCGTACGCAGGTTGCTGATAGCCGTAATACTGCGGAGGGTACACCGGCACGCCGTACGCCTGCCAGCCGTATCCCGGCACGCTGTACGCCGGCCCGCCGTACGCCTGAGGAGGCGGATAGACCGGCTGGCCGTTCGCCTGAGGCTGCGTGTAGGCCGGCTGGCCGTAGGTGGGCGGCGGATAGTATGCCGGCGGCGGGTAGTATTGCGGCTGGTAGTACGGATAATATGGATATACAGGCTGAGGGATGGTAATCTCGCTGTAGAACCGGTCCCATTTCTCCAATCCGAAATACAGGATGTACGCGCCCAGGATCAGGAAGATGAACAGCGTGGAACCGCACAACACGGCGCCGTAGGCGCCGCCGGCGATGTAGCCGATCATCACATAACGCACGAAGAACGTGACGGAAAAGGCACCGATGATGAGGAGGTATATCCTCGATATGTCCCGGTAGCGCGCAAGTTCCATCCGTTCATGATAGGCGAAAGGGGGTAAAAAGGGTTATCGGAGACCAATCTTTTTATTCACCGGGGCCGATAGGCGTTCCGATGCGCGCTTCCCGCCCGATGTGGCTGATTTTCGGGGCCCTGCTTTCGGCAATGCTTCTGGGCTCGATGACCGCGCCGGCGGCGCCGGCGCCGAAGGTCGTGGTCCAAACCGACAAGAACCCCGACCCGGGAGAGAACTTCACGCTCACATTCACGCTCACCTCCTACCAGACGGCCAACTACACGATACTGGTTGCGCCCCGGCCGGAGCTTGCATTCCGGGACCTGTCCAACGGGAGCCGCACCCTCGAGGTGGGTGACGGCAACACCACGGACCTCAACTTCGACATGCAGGTCTCGCGCTCTGCAAGGCAGGGGACCTATCTTGTTTCCTACAGCGTGCTTCGAAACGACGCCACCGTCAAGATGGGCACGGTCGAGGTGAAGGTGGGCGCGGCCAGCTTCTGCGCGAGCTTTGGCATCATCCTGCCGATTATAGGCGTGGCGGCCGGGATGACCTGCGCAGGGAGGATCCGCCGGTGAAGTTTCGGGCATTCCTGGCCGTGGACCTCGGAAGCGGGTTGGCCGCCGACAAGGTCCTCACGGAGCTTCGGACCTCGGGCGCGGACCTCAAGCTCGTCGAAACGAAGAATCTGCACCTGACGCTCCGGTTCCTGGGGGACACCGAGGAATCGCGCGTTCCCGACATACGAAAGGCCATGGATGAAAGCGTGCAGGGTGTTGCGCCGTTCGAACTCCGGTTCCGGGGGCTCGGCGTATTCCCCGATCCCAATTACATCAAGGTCGTCTGGATAGGCCTCGACGGCGCCGAGCCGATGGCACTGATCGCCGGAAGGCTGGACGAGGCGCTTGCGAAATCGGGTTTCGGAAAGGAGGGCAGGTTCTCTCCGCACCTGACGGTGGCGCGTGTGAAATCGCCCCGGAACCGGGACCGGCTGACCGGGCTTCTCAATGAGCGCCGAAGCGACGACTTCGGCAAAATGACCGTCGACAGGATAGCGCTGAAAAAGAGCGTGCTCAGCTCGGCGGGGCCGACCTACACGACCGTCGAAGAGGTAATGCTGGGCGGATGAGCGTGCAGCGTGCGGCGTGCGGCGTACAGCGTTCTGCGTACGGCGGGCCGGCGTACGGCGTACGGCGTTCAGCGTACGGCGTACGACGCAGTCCGCAGTCCGCAGTACGCTGTCCGCAGTCCGCAGTACGCCCGTAGTTTTCCCACCCCCGTCGGTTTTTTAAACCCCCACCGCCATCCCATCGTCGATGGAATCCTCCTCGCTGGAACAAAACATCATCCGCGAGATTTCGCCCACGCCCGAGCAGGAGCGCAACATCCTCGAAACCTCCACCCTGCTTCTGGAAACAGTGTCGGCGACGGCAAAGCAGATGGGCATCCTCGTGGAACCGATCCTGGTCGGCTCGGTGGCCAAGGGTACATTCCTCCGTGACCCGGACATCGATCTTTTCGTCATGTTCCCGCCGGGCACGACCCGCGAGGAGCTCGAGAAGCAGGGACTGGCCCTCGGGATGAAGATACTCAAGGGCGAGAAGAAGTACGCGGAGCATCCCTACGTCCACGGCGAGTTCCACGGTTTCGAGGCCGAAATAGTCCCCTGCTTTCGGATAACGGACACTTCGCAGAAGATGAGCGCCGTCGACCGCACTCCGTTCCACACGCACTTCATCGCCGACAAGTTGCGCCCCCAGCAGCACAACGAGGTCCGGCTTCTCAAGCGCTTCCTCAAGGGCATCGGCGCCTACGGCGCTGAAGAGGCGGTGCGCGGGTTTTCGGGCTATCTGGCCGAACTTCTGGTCATCCGCTACGGCGGCTTTCATGCCGCCGCCGAGGCGGCGTCCCGCTGGCCCGAATTCGTCCGGTTATGGATAGACGGCCACGGTTCGGAGCTCAAAGGGCGCGGCGAGCCCATGGTCTTCATAGACCCGGTGGACCCGACGCGGAACGTCGCCTCCGCGCTTTCGACCGACCGCTACACGCTGTTCATCCACGCCTGCCAAAGATACATTGAATCACCGTCGAGGACCTTCTTCTTCCCGAACGTGCCAAAACCAGAGCCGCTTGCGGAGCTCAAGGCTGAATTGAAAAACCGGGGCACCGAGCTTCTCGGGCTCCGGCTCAAAACCCCGGAGGTCATAGCCGACATCTACTATTCCCAGCTTCGCAAGTTCGAACGCAGTGTCCGCGGCCTTTGCGAGGAGCACGGCTTCCACGTCCTGCACTCTGCGTTCCACGAGGAGGGCAGGGACACGCTCTTTCTCTTCGAGTTCGAGGTGTTCAATCTCCCTTCGGTCAGGAGCCACCGAGGGCCACCGGCGGGGAATCCGCGCGAAAAGGAGTTTGCGGCCAAGTGGCACTCCTCGGCGCAGCGCCGCAGCGCCCTGCACATCATCGACGGCGTTTGGGCCGTGGATGTCGAGCGCGAGTTCAAGGACCCGCCCTCGCTCATCAAGGGCTGCATCCAAACGCTCAGCCTCGGAAAGCACCTCAACGAGGAGGTAAAGAAGGGCTACCGCCTTCTGCAGGGCCCGGACCTGTTCACGAAGGAGCACGCGCTGGCGTTGACGCTGTTTTTCGATAAACGGCACCCGTGGGAAATATAGGCTTCATTCCCCGCGTGCCGCTCTGGCCAGTTCTTCGATTATCTCCGGCTTCGTATCGCGAAGCGTGTGCCGGAGAGGCCGGGCGACGTCCAAATCCGAAAAATCGAGCTCCGTTTCCACTATAGCTTCTTCGAAATACGGCCCCTTGGCCTTCTGGTCGCCGCGTGGCCCGACGACGAATGCGCCGCCCCAGAACTCGAAAGGGCCCTCGGTCCCGACAAGGTTCGTGTATCCGAAAAATATCGTGTTCTCGATGGCCCGGGCCGGTCCGACCGCTTCGAAGAACTTGCGCGTCGTGACCGGGGAGGCGGAGATGTTGACGACGAGGTCGGCGCCGCGCAGGGCCATCGCCTTCGTCAGCTCGGGAAAGAAAAGGTCGTAGCAGATGGTTATGCCGACCTTTCCCCATGGCGTGGAGAACACCGGCGCCTCCCGGCCGGAGGTGAAATACCGCTTTTCGTCGAACGGGCCGAAGTTGGCCGGGTGGCATTTCCGATAGACGCCCACCTTTCCGTCGGGCAATGTCAGGACGGCGGAATTGTAGATGTGCCCGCGGACCTCGGTGTCCAGCTCGGGCATTCCGACGACTATTCCGCAACCGAGCTCCTGCGAAAGCTCCGACAATTTCTTGACGGACGGCCCGTCGATCGGCTCGGCGAACTTCTGGACCTCGTCCTTGAGAGAATAGCCCGTCAGGGCCATCTCGGGGAAGAAATAGATGTCGGCGCCAGGGTCGTCAGAGCTTTTTGGTCGGTGCGCCCATG
>Ga0315286_10005618_pt1 | contig 12121 bp, 14 predicted proteins | sample YL17G10_0_MG_FD_205038 | JGI IMG/M metagenome (GOLD analysis project Ga0315286, IMG submission 205038) | Sediment microbial communities from Yellowstone Lake, YNP, Wyoming, USA - YL17G10_0 | ecosystem: Environmental > Aquatic > Freshwater > Lake > Sediment | place: USA: Wyoming | collected... | reverse complement strand
GGAAAAAAATGGAATTATGACAGTTACAGCTTTAAAAAACATCGGTGCAAAGCAGTTCACAGCAAAAAAATTTCTTTCAATAGATATGGAGTGACATGGAAAATTTTATTTTGAATGTATTAAGTGGGGTTTTGATTATATCCATAGGGGCAATACCTGGATTTCTATCTTTAAAAACTACAGGAAATATACGAATACTTTTAATTGCATTGACAATGTTTACCTTAGTTCATGGCCTCTATCACTTTTTAGATAGCATTGGTTTTGAGTTCATATCTGATTCTGTAATTCGACCTATCTCGGTTCTAGTTTTGATTGCATTTGGTATTATTACATTAATAATGAAAAGAAAAAGTGTCATTAAAGGGAGCACCATAAAAAATTGACTCTCAATGAAGTGTTGACATTTTTTATTTCTAATGTAACACTAAATTTACTTCTAGTTGCATTTGTAATTTTTAGCATAATATCCATCAAGTCAGGTATTCGAAGCTTTCAATTTCAAATATCAATTTTTATTATAATTTGGATTGCTGCTGAAATATTACACGTTTTTGGCGAATCTAATTTCTTACCAAACCCAAACCTAGAACAATTATCTCCAATTATTCATACTGTTTCCATGATTTCAATTAGCCTTGTCTTTTTGCTGCGATATATTCATGTCAAAAAAGATGAAAAAAAATTCATAGCCAACATTGAGAACCAAGATTGATAAAGATTCATGACATTTTTCATAATACCAAGATTATTCAACACCGCAACAAAATAAGACATTCTATTTGTTATCAAATCAATTATGATAATTTGTTTTTAATTTTTTAACACTCAAATATTTTCATTAAAATTATTTTGTATATGTAGATATTATGCATCTGTCACAGTGAGTTCATTTTGTGGGATTCGTCGTTTTATTTAATACCTTCATCTTGCTTCAAATAAACAACTAATGAATCGGTCTTCCAAAATAGCAATCATTTTTGGTATTGTAGCTGTTGTACTAGTTGCTGCAGCATTAACTGTACACTTTAGACTTTCAGAAACGGAAAGATCCGAAATAGAGTCCGGAACTGAACAAAATGAAAAAGAAAGTGCAAGTCAAGTAGCAAATGAGATTGTAAATAGTCTTCAAAACAAGCCAGAGACAGAAGAAAATGAAAGTGCAGAACAATCTGAAATCACGGAACAAAATGAAAATGCCGAACAAACTGCGAATGCACCAAATACCACTGTTGATCAAATTGATATTTTAGTAAAAGAAATAGACGAAGTGTATCGATGGTCAAATTCAAATGAAACAAATCCTACCATAACACTTTCAGCGAATATAGACAATGTCATCCAGTTCACAAACCCAACTGACACAAAACATGCATTCATAATCGAAGCAGATGGAACAGAGCCTCTAGCAGATTTTGATATTGGCCCTGACTCAGCAGGTAAACTTACAATCAAACCTACAGCAACAGGTGTTTTTGAATATCATTGTGAATATCACCCAGATACAATGAAGGGAATCCTCATTGTAGTACCATAAACTAATTTTTCAAATCACTCATTTTTGTTAAAGAATTTAATTTTTTATCAAATTAGCTTAGGCAAAAAAATTTAGCTTGTGGAATCACAAAAGCATATAAGACAAATCCAAAGCTTTGTTCCAACCATGGACCAGATAAAACAAAATCCAGAATCAAATCAAAAATTACATAACGAGAAAACCAAAGTGGCAATCATATCGATAATTGCATCTGCAGCACTTACAATTCTAAAATTGATTGTTGGGGTTTCTACCAATAGCCTTGGAATCTTATCTGAAGCATTTCATTCTGGATTAGATATTGTTGCTGCAGTAATGACATTTTATGCAATACGTATTGCAATGCGACCACATGATTTGAGATACACCTATGGTTATGCAAAACATGAAAGTCTAGCAAGTTTAACTGAAATAATTTTACTATTCATTGTTGCGGGATGGATATTTTACGAAGGAATACATCGAATATTTTTTGAGCCAATCCAACCCACTGTAACGATTTTTTCAATAGGGATAATGGTTGTGTCAATTATAGTAGATTTTGGAAGATCAAAGGCGTTGTACCGTGTTGCAAAAAAATCTAAAAGCCAAGCCTTGGAAGCAGACGCACTTCATTTTAAAGCAGACATGATTACATCTGCGATTGTTATAGTGGGATTGTTAGCTGTATTTCTATTAAACATCCCCAACGCCGATGCCTATGCTGCAATTGTCATTGCAGGTATGATAATTTACACATCCCTTGGTCTTGGCAGAAGAACATTAGATGTTCTTTTGGACAAGGCACCAAAAGGAATCTACACACAGATAATAAATTCAATCTCTGATCTTGAAGGGGTTATACGCACCCACGATATTCGTGTAAGACAGGTAGGACTAGAAACTTTTGTAGATTTACATATTGAGGTTCCTCGAACATATACTAATTCCAAAGCACATGATGTTGCTACATCTGTTGAAGAAAAAATAAGAAAAACCATTCCTTCTTGTGATGTTCTAGTACATGTAGATGCAATAGAGGGTAAAAATGAAACAATAATGGATAGAGTTAGACTCATTGCGGCTGAAATTGAAGGCTTGAGAAATATTCATTCAACATATCTGTCAGCTAGTTCACTTGAAAACAATATACCCAACAAAGATTTACATCTCTACTTGGATGTCCAGATGGATAATAATTTAGAGTTTAAAAAAGCGCATGATATTATTGACAAATTTGAAAACCAAGTTAAAAACAAAATACATGAAATTAAAAACATAACAACGCATATTGAGACCGAAGTTGATGAAAATATTCCAGTCGGAACAGAAAAACCAGCTGACAAATCTCTTTTAAACACGATACGAAATTTAGCCTTGTCAGTAGAGACCGTAAAAGAATGCAAGGATATTGGAATGATATCTGTAAACGACGAACTACACATTACACTTACAATAAAAATTTTAACATCTGAAAAAAATCTAACAGTAGACGATGCACATAAAATTGCTACCAGTGTTCAAAATTTAATCATAAAACATGTAGGGGCATCAAGAGTAATAATTCACACAGAACCCGCATAATAAAAACACTAAAAACAAATTCAAGTGGTGAATGATTGCATAGTTTTGATATAATTTCTACTCTTGAATTTTTAACTTGTATTAAAAAATAATGTCAAGAAAAGTTAGAAACATGTTTTCAAGAATACTCTTGTTCCATTTGATGGTTCAAATATTTTAAAAATAGAGTGACAACGATTAATGATTCTTCCAATGATTGGTACTGTCTAAGAAAATTTGGCCGTATTTTTTAGCAATTGTAGATTCAACATCCCATGTAACATTACCTTTTGTCAGTATCTGACTTACTTCATAAAAATAATTTTCAAGATCTGGTGGACTAGTCACTATAAATTCTCCTCCGTTACTTTCAGCGTTGAATTTATGCGGAGTTCCATTTGGAACTGTAATAGTATCACCAGCAGTAGTGTCTATTGTCTTGTTTCCAATTAAGAATTTGTAACCTCCCTTGATTATGTGAAAACTTTCAGAACCTCTAGAATGCATATGTAATGCAGGGCCAACATTGGGTGGATGTACAAAGTGAATTATTGTATATGCCCCATTAGTTTCAGAGGTGAGTACTTTGATGGTAAATTTTGTTCCATGAAAGTCAAATGTGGTATTTTTCATGAATTAACTTGATAGACTCGGTATAAAATAGTACAAAATCTTTTTTCTTGCAAAAGAGTAACTGTTCCTCTCAAGCGCACTTTGAACATTCTTTCGCAGATTTGGGAAAAACGTTAAATGATATGGTCTAAATTCAGTTGTAGATGAAAAACTATTACAAATCACTGTTCTTTGTTTTTACATTAACTGCATTGATTATTGCACCAAACCTTCATGCTAGCGCAATGGAAATGAGGGATTACAAGATGATGGATAACAAACTAACCAATACCAACTTATCTGTAACAATACCATTGACCCAAGGATACGTTAAAGGTTCTGAAGTATTTTACATTTCAACTGAAGCATCTGATAAAGATCTTGCAGACCATTTAACAAAACTTACGGGCTTTAGGGTTGCATATGCTCCAGCACTACAAAAAACTCCATCTGATGCATTAGCACAAATTTATGCATTTGAAAACGGAATCAAAGGTACAGGTCCACTTGGATTCCAACCAAACGTCGCTGATTCCCAACCAGGTGATCTTAACTACAGTCCTCTATGGGCTGTTAACATTGTAAAGTGGAATGATGGAATTACACCAAGAGAATTAAAATCACAAACAGAAATTCTTACAGCTCAAACAAACGATGAACTTACCGTAACGTCATCTGGCATTATAGTGAATTGCCCCTTTGTACAATGGAATGGTGGCAGCATGCAAATACGTGATGACAAGACACTAACTGATGATACTCCATATGGAGGAGGGCAAGTATTGGAAATTGATATCAAAAAGATGCATGTTACATTTGTCGCACACCGAGGATTTGGATCAGATGGTTCTACAATATACTATATCGCAACTGATGCTTCAAAACAGGATGTAGCAGATATGTTGGGCGTAACGTTTGTTGAAAGAACAGGTGCTACTTTACTTTCAGGAGCATCTTCTGATCTTTACGTCTTTACAAATGGAATCAATGGTACCGGTCCAATGGGATTTCAGGCAAGTATTGGTTCTACAAATGTGGGTGATGAATTTTACAGCCCCATGTGGAGAATTCAGGCCACAACTTGGACTGATCCATCTGCAGCAGATTTTCTCACCATGACAGACCAGATTACATCTGCTGGTTCCAAAGGTGCTCTTACAACTAACGTTGCAGGTGTAGTTGTAAACTGTCCATTTATTGAAGTAGATAAAAAACTCATGATGGATGATAACATGATGAAAGACAACATGAAAGACAACATGAAAGACAACATGAAAGACAACATGAAAGACAACATGAAAGACAACATGAAAGACAACATGAAAGACAACATGATGGGACATATGGACTCCCCAAGAAAGCAGATGAAAATGGGTGTGGATGTTCATAAGATTCAATGCAAGTCTGGATATGAACTTGTTTTCAAATCTATTAACTGGTCACCATCTTGTGTCAAATCATCAAGTGTGGCCAAACTCGTCGAAATTGGATGGGCATCAAATCACATACCCTCTGAAGATGAAATGATGAAAAAAAATTCCTAGCTTTGGGAATTATTCTGTAGGGGGCATAATCTAGTTTTTTATGGTATCTCTTAATTACGTAATTGTAGTTCATACCGTTGATTAGTGATATGTTCATTTAGAGAATTCAGGGAATTCAGTTAAATTCTAGTAATTTTATTGTATATTATGAACAATACTGAGATATCTGTTCAAAATAACTCCGAGGATCATGTTTCTGTATGCGATATAATGAAAGGAAATACATCAGAAATAATCAAGAAATTTGAATATCAGATTCCATCACTAGTTCAAAACTATTCAAATTTGTATACTGCATATCTTCACGTATTTGATGATCTTTTTGGTACTTGTTATATCCATGAAAAAGAGTTTTTTGACAAATTAAACATAGATCAAGCATTGCTAAAACAACTCAAGAATAACTCTGAATCAATAAAGAACAAATATCTTGAAAATATTGAAATTAATGCAAAATTTCTTGATGAACAATTTAAGATGCGAATCTCTGCAATACACTCTTTTGAAGATTTTGTACAAGTTATGATGGATTCGTATGCCCAAACACTCTCACAATTTAATCGATCAATGACCTGCTCAAAATAATTTTATTGTGAATGTTAGAATTTTGGTCAAGCCTGCATTCAAATTATTCTTACCTTTTTTATAATAATCTTGGAACTATTTTGCCTGGTTAACTTGAGCATCTGAGCACTATTCTTGGCAAGGTGGTTAATTTTAGCGCAAAATTCGAGCCCTAAATTATATTCTACACACCACTGAAAAATTAAACTTAATAGACCGATTTTAGTTGTAAATATAATGGGACGTAGAAAGACTCAGAAAATTATACGAACTGGTCCAAAAAACGCAGCAACTGGAATGTGTCCATTATGTAAGACAATAGGCAAGGTTTTCCTTCTTGGTCCACCTGGTCAAGAGAGAGGAAAATGCGAGAAATGTCGCCAGGAATTTGAATTATAGTTCTAAAAACTAAAGTCCATCAAAATAATCACCCATAACTTTTTAAGGCAAATTTTTTATGATAGATAATTATGAGTTCGGAAGCTGACACAATCTATGAAAGAGTAGCAAGACTTGAAGATGAGATGGCATTACTTAGAAGCGAAGTTGATATTCTTAAAAGAGCACTAAGAAACAGGATTGCTAGACACGAGATATCAATGATCAAAAGAGGACAAGATATCAGTTCTATTATTGATTAATTTTTTGTTTTTATACCTCTTATTAATTCTAAAATAAAATCAACATCATCTGCATTTGGGTTGATCTCTAAATATTTATTCAAATATTCCAATGCAGTATCTGAATTCAATAATCTCTCTTCTAGTATTCCTTTATCTCTTATGTCCTCTGCTGAATTAGGCTCTATGGATAAAACCATATTTGTACATCTTAATGCTTTATCATAAACAAAAGATTGAACATACGAATTTTTTAAATTCCTAGATAATCTAACAAGAATTTGCTCATGTCCTATATCGTCAAGAAATTCTGGTTTAAATTCTAACTCTCCTCCAAAATTCTCATCTAAAATTTCTTGAAGATCATCTACATCTAATAACATTCCATCATTGAATGGATCTAAAATCATCTCTTCATTATATTTTACCAATATGTGACTTGGAAATCCAACTAACTTAAGTTCTAATCCTATAAATTTTGCAATTTCAACATATAGTATAGAAATTGTTAATGGTAGTCCCGATTTTTTATCAATTACTTCATTTAAAAAATTATTTTTTGGATTATAGTAATCATCATTATCTCCACTGAAACCTAAATTTTCAAAAAGATGCTCATTTAAAATTGAAATCAAATATGTGGGATTTTTTACATCACTCATTGACTCTTTTAATGATTTTCCAATAATGGCAATTTTCTGAATATATTTTTCAATATCTAGATCAGGGTATTCTAGAATTTGAGCAAATTTGAGACATTTCTCAACTAGATTAAAGTTTGGGTTTTTCACAAATGAAAGCCATTCTGCAACTAGGGGATCAAATTTTTCTTGCAATTGTTATTGTTTTATCCTATTCAAGTATAATTGTGGCTCTTTAATCTCTCTTGTATTAGGTGGATTTTCCATTAACTGTTTGAATGCATTCCTTCCTAATTTTTCATAGATGTTTTTTGTAAAGTCCTTTCCCATGCTTTTTCGAACCTGATATGATGAGAAATCTGTGCCCATAAAGGTGGTAAGATAATTTTGAAAATCTTCGTCCTCTTTTAGTATGTTTTCTATGGCAAATCCTGCCATTCCTTCCATTATTGTAAAAGCTGCATGATGTTGTTGAATTGGGTTTAGCCATTTTTTGTAAATATCTAATAATTGGGGAATCGCATCTGAAATTTTAGGATCTATTTCAACATGTGTGAAAGTCATTACATCCGGACCAATCTGTTCAATTAAGAAATGATCTGGATTCAAGAAGAAAAACAGATTTGCTTTTTTTGCAAATGGAAAATCATCTGGAACAACTTGAAGTTGTAAATATTCTGAAAGATAATTTACTGTTTGATTATCCAATTCTAGGATGATTGTTGCTAGTTCTTCGTTAATCAAATTAACCTGTGTTGCTGCATTTTTGTTTAATTGTTGTAATTTTTCTTGGGCTGAATGGATTTGTTCTTCCAAAACAGTCATCTTTACTGCACCTAAATATCCTGAATTGACATTTGAAAATCTCGATTCATATGGTTCCCCTTGTTTGTGCAAAATGATTTGAGGGTATCTAGAAAGTACAAACTTGTTTAGGTAAATTACAGAATCCAAATAATCCCCATATGTAGTTGAAATTTTTGAGACGTACTGGATTGCATATGTTGAATATACAAGGTATTTTGCAGTATCTCTTTTCATTAATTCTGCAATTTTCTTTTGATCTTCATTTGCAACTGCATCAAATAATTCTCTTACGTACTCTTTTGATTTTTCATCTGAAAATACTTTTTCACCTTTTAATTTTTTTAATTTTATTAGATCAGGAAACTCTATCTTCAAATCATCTGAGATTTTGACTCCTAAAAATTCCTCAACTTTTTTCTTTAGTGTTGGAAATACTTTTTGAGCTATTTTTTCTAATTCTTCAAATTTTACTTTAAATGAAAGATCATCTTTTGCCCTATCTGCTAGTTTGGCAATTTCTTTTTCCTCACTAATTTCTACAGATAATTGTCCAAATAATGCCTCTGCAAATTCTTCAAATTCCCCCAATTCGCATAAAATCGTCAAAATACTACATTTAACATTATTCCTCTCCAAGATCTAAAAGAAATTATTAGTTCCAAATTGATTGGATTGATATACAAAAATGCATGAATTCAGTCTAAATTTCCTAAGATGTGTTAGATGTGGCTCTAAATTAGAACTTGATGTATTTAAAAAAGAAACAGAGATTGATGAAGGAATTTTGGAATGCAAGAAATGTACACTATTTTTTCCAATAATTAAAAAAATTCCAATCATCTGGGATGATTTTTCAAAATATATTTCTGAACGTATGATGTTGGGAGGGAAATTATTTAATTTTGCATCTCATGATAAAATGAAAAAATTTCTTAAACATTCACTGTCTAATTCTAAACGAAATACTGATGATAGAACAACACTTGAAGAAAGATGGAGTAAAATCTACCAAAATAGTCAAAAATCTAAATTTTATTCTATAATTAAAAATGAATTGGATGCTATGCCAAAATCAAAACTTATTTTGGAATATGGTTGTTCTATTGGAATTATGACTAGTTTTCTTGCAAATTCTAATCAAAACGTATTTGGAATTGATAGATCATTTAGTGCAATTAGTATTGCAAAAAAAACACAAAAAGACAATTTGGATTATTTTGTAGCTGATTTAATGTCTGATGTTTTTGGTAAAACAAAATTTGATCTGATTTTGGCATTAAATGTTTTAGAACTAGTAGAGCCCAAAGATTTACTAAAATATATTTCCCAACAAATTTCCAAAGGTCACTTTGTAATATCTGATCCTTATGATTTTGATAGAGGCAAAAATTCAGTCAAAAAACCACTTGACGAATTAACATTGAGAACAAGTTTAGAAGAGTTGGGGTTTACTATTGCTGTAAAGACAAAAAAGCCTTCTTATCTAACTTGGAATCTAAAACTAAATCCACGCTCAACTTTAAACTATAAAGTAGATTTGATAATTGCAAAAAAGTGAATGTAGCAAGTATTGTTAGATAACATATGAATCTCTATAAGCAGCGTTGAGCAAATACAAGTAACGTAGTGGTGTGAGTTTGCATATCTAACGGGAAGGACTGAATTAACTACTCAGCTACGTTTGAAAATTGAAATGATGAAAATTCTTGGCTTATATTCTAGTGATCGTCTATTTGGGTATGTTAAAAAAACTATTTGCAAAACTGCAACGAAATCAAAAAAAGACATCTGATGATGTAAACGCATTCAAAGAATCTGAAATAAAGAAACTTGAGCAGGAAGAAAAATAAAATGAAGTATAATTGCAAGGATTGCACTTTTCAATGGGAAGGATGGATGGATACTTTTGAGAAGGTACTTGTTCATGAAAAGACACATTTGAAAAAAACTGAATGATTAGTATGGCTGGTTTTTTAGGTGATAAACAAACTAATCTTGTACATCATTTAGCCAACATGAAAAAAGAATGTAAGATTGTAGAGATGAAATTAAAAGACAGACAATACTTTACTCCAGATACATTAGAAAATGCAAAAGGTCTGAATTTTTCTTCATGTATGTGGTGTATTGGAAATTAGTTTGATACATTATATTTTTGAAAAATTATTTGGTCTGATATAGTTTATTCAAAATAGTATTCTGACAGTTCATTAAAACTGAATTATGTGTGCCGGGGATGGGTTTTGAACCCATGACCTCCAGATTATGAGTATTGCCTTTTTTGGAAGAACCGGTAGAGTTTACCAATTAACTGGCACTCTAACCAGGCTGAGCTACCCCGGCATAATGTATTCCAGATAATTTGAGAAATTAAATGCTACGTATGTCGATTTGGACTATTCTGATCATTTTTAAATGAATTCTTAATCTTTTGCTAATTCTGACCAGATGACTTTTTCATTTTGTACCCAAAGGAATTTTTTCTGTAGTGCAGTAGTGTATAGTTTCTCCCATTCTATACCCACTTCATTGGTCCATGCTTTGAAAATACGTGGATCTATGTAATTCCGCAATGATGTTCCAATGTTGTAATCTTTGGTTTTTTCAGACAAGTCAATTTGTAACTGTAATTTCTCGATTCGCTCTTTGTGTTTTTCTTTTTGTTTTTTGATTTGTTCATTCAGTGTTTTAATTTTTTTTGCTTTGTTCTTTTTTTGTGTGTCCATTTTATCTTCTAACAATTCTGCTTTTTTTAATGCATCCAAAGTTTTTTTCCATGGTTGCTCTTTGTTGATGTTTTTTAGTGTCTCTCTTTTATTTTCAAGTGCATTCTCAAAGGTTTTTGGTATAGTTCTTTTGTGATTGCACATTATTGCTGCTTCCAAATTTGCTAATTTCGCATGATACAATTTCTCATTGGGTGTTTTTCCTTTCATATCGTCATGTTCTTTGAGATAATTTTTCACGACAGTAGTTGCAAGATAAGTCCTGAAAACTTTGGCAGTTAATCCATTTACTATGCTAGAATAATATGCATTTACATGTCTTGATGTAATATCCTCAAAAATCTCATCTTTTGGTTTTTTATTTTGGATTAGCCTCTTGAGATTTTCTTGGAATTGTTTGTCATTGCCTTCTGCTTTGACTGTTTCTTTCCATCTTACACTGTCTTTTCCCAAGAAATCAAACTCTATTGTATTATCTGTAATGTTGATGTGTTCTTTTCTTAATGTGGTTGCACCAACTGTATCTGCCTCATCAGGATCTTTTTCATCTCCTACTCTCATTGCAGTTCTATAAATCAAATAACATACAGTTGAAATTCTACTAATTTTTGGATCCTTATCTTTCATATCTTTTACTATCCTGTCTTTTATTTTCCCAATCTCTTTTGATAGCTTGACTGCTTTTTCGTATTTTGCTTTGTCTCTATCTTGTTTTAATCCTGAAGTGTCTGCAAGCCAAACATATTTTCTTTTTTCAGTAAGGTAATCTGTCCAACCAGCCAACCACATTGAATCATTATCGTGAACAATTTTGCCCCATGTTCCTTCTGGAACTTTTGCCTCTTTGCCTAGATTTAATGTGACATCTTTTGCCGTGACACGAGGTTTCCATCTTCCTCTAAGTGGATGTTCTCCTCTTCCAATGAAAATTCCTGGAGGTTCTGCCATGTAATTTGCAACATCGACTTCTTTTCCATCCATGATGGCTATGCCATATTTTTGTACCAGTTTTTCACGTAATTCCTTTCGTTTAACAGCCAATGCTTTCTTTTCCTCCTTTGTCATCATCTCTCTGAGATCTTTTTCTTTATCAACTATTTTGTAAGCATGTGAAAAATCAATGTCTTGATATGAAATATTCTTAAATTTCGATGGTAGTGTTTTGGCAAAATCTTCTGTAAAATTTTTCTGAAAAACTTTGTCTTGAGCATATGCAGTGTCTTTCTTTTTTGCCCATTGGTATATCATCTCCTCCTGATTCAGATCAATCTCTATACTCTCTCCATTGATCTTTATCTTAATCCCATGTGCTTCGTAAGCAGGTGGGAATAAGATTCCATTATGTTGCAGTGTTTTCCATTTCATTTTTCATCATCTAAAATTGCGGACTTTGACAAAAACTCTATTTTCTGTGTATATCAATTTAACGTAGTTACTATTTTTAACTTCAAAATAGTTCTTTTTTGAGATAATTTTCAAACTCTGTATCTGTTTTTGTCTTTTTTGCTTCTAAAAACATTTGTGCATC
>Ga0315286_10005617_pt1 | contig 12124 bp, 8 predicted proteins | sample YL17G10_0_MG_FD_205038 | JGI IMG/M metagenome (GOLD analysis project Ga0315286, IMG submission 205038) | Sediment microbial communities from Yellowstone Lake, YNP, Wyoming, USA - YL17G10_0 | ecosystem: Environmental > Aquatic > Freshwater > Lake > Sediment | place: USA: Wyoming | collected... | reverse complement strand
GTTCGGCAACGCCCACTACATCAACGACGTCATGGAGAACTATTACCGGTATGTCGGCGAGGGCAACCGCGAGCGCATCCAGAACCGCGGCGACGCCTACAAGGTCCCGCTCCGCATCGTCGCGCCCTTCGGCGCGGATGAGCCGTTCTGGTATTCGATCGAAACGCACTACGGCGCCTCCGACCACGAGGTCTTCAACGACTGGGGCGTCCGCGTTCCCGGCATCATGATGATCGCCTGGCCGGACCGCTGGTATCACACCTCCGGCGACTTGCCCGACAAATCGGACGCCACCCAGCTGAAGCGGGCGGTGGCCATCGGCGCGGCCGGAGCTTACACCGTGGCCAACGCCGACGACAATATGGCCGTCAAAATCGCCGGCGAGATTGCCAGCAACGCCGCCCGCCGGCTCGGCCATTATCTCGTCGTGGGCCTCGAAGCTCTCAACAAGGCTGCGGACAAGACCCTGCTCGACGCGTTCAAGGAAGCGCGCGGCTACGTCGAAGGCGGGATGTTGAACGAGAAGGACACCCTGGACTCCATCCTGCAGTTGGCGGCGGACAAGGCCGGCGTCGGCGCCTATGTCGCCCAGATGAAGAAATCGGTGGAGGCCGTCGGCGCCGCCCACCTGGCGACCCTCCAAGCGCACATGGAGGCGATGGCCAAGAAGCTCGGGATCAAGCCGGTCAAGATCGAGCCGTCGGATCTGGAAAAGAAGGCGATGAAGGTCGTTCCCAGGACGACGGCGAAATTGAGGGCCGAGGGCCACCAGGGCTACCAGAAACACCTCACCGCCGTCCCTCAGGACCAGCGGACGAAGTTTCCCTACGCGGGCGAGCTGTTCACCACGAACGAGCTCCAACTGCTGATCAACGGCAAGCACAACGTCCTCGAGCTCAAGGCTCTCCTCGACGCCCAGTCCCAGAGGAAATCCACCGTCAAGGGGATCATGAACTATCTCGAGGTCCTCAAACTGGCCGGCCTCGTCGAGTTCTAAGAAACGGATTTATTTTGGATTTCATTGGTCGACGCGGCGACAGGGCGGCCCCCTGTATAATATAAGCGGGAGGTTATTCTCATGCTTCCGACGATCGAATGGCGCGGCGATTATGTGGTGATGATCGACCAGCGGCGGCTCCCCGGCGAAGAGATCTACCTCGAATGCCGGACCGCCGAGGCCGTCGCCGGGGCCATTGAAAAGATGATCATCCGCGGCGCTCCGGCCATCGGCGTGGCCGCGGCGTTCGGCGTCGCCCTGGGTTTTTCCCAAGTCCAGAACGAGGCCGCCGCCCCGGAAGAATTCGAGCGCGTGTCGGCCCGGCTCCGCGGGACGCGCCCGACCGCCCGCAATCTTTTTTGGGCTTTAGAGCGGATGAGGGCGGCCTTCGAACGGCATCGCCGGCTCCCCTTGGACGAGCTCAAGGCCAAGCTGACCCAGGAAGCTCTGGATATTGAACGCGAGGACGTCGAGATCAACCGCCGGATCGGCCGTTTCGGGGCGGACCTGATCAAGGACGGCGACGCGGTCCTGACCCACTGTAACGCGGGCGGCCTGGCCACGGCCGCCTACGGGACGGCCGTCGGCGTCATCCGGGCCGCGTTCGAACAGGGTAAGAAGATCCGGGTTTTCGCCGACGAGACGCGGCCGTTCCTTCAGGGCGCCCGGCTCACGGCCTGGGAACTGGAGAAGCTCGGCGTCCCGTATTTCGTCATCACCGACGGCATGGCCGGCTGGTTTATGAAAAAAGGGGAGATCGCCCTAGCCGTCGTCGGCGCGGACCGGATCGCCCGCAACGGCGACACGGCCAACAAGATCGGGACCTACTCGGTCGCCGTCCTGGCCAAGGAAAATAATATCCCCTTTTACGTGGCCGCGCCGCTGAGCACGTTCGATTTTTCCCTGGCGACGGGCGACGCGATCCCGATCGAGGAGCGTTCGCCTCTCGAGGTCAAGGAGATCAACGGAAAGCTCATCACGCCTCCGGAGGCGCGGGTCCGCAACCCCGCTTTCGACGTGACGCCGGCGGCCTTCATCACGGCCATCGTCACGGAGAAGGGGATCGTCCGGCCTCCGTACGAGGAAAGCCTGAAGGCTTTGCGTTAAATGCATCTCCTGGCCATCGAGACTTCCTGCGACGAGACGGCGGCCGCCGTCCTCCGCGGGGACGGCTCGATATTGAGCAACATCGTTCTTTCGCAGGACGAGATCCACGCCCCGTACGGGGGGGTCGTGCCCGAGCTCGCCTCGCGCCAGCATATCAAGTCCATCGGTTTCATCGTCCACGACAGCCTGGCCGGCGCCGGCGTCGCTTTGGACGACATCGATCATTTCGCCGTGACGCAGGGCCCGGGGCTCATCGGATCGCTGCTCGTCGGCCTGTCCTTCGCCAAGGGGCTGGCCTATTACCACAAGAAACCGCTCATCGGAATCGACCACGTCCAGGCCCATATCGAAGCCGCGTTTCTTGAGCATAGGGACATCGCCTTTCCGGCCCTGGCCCTGATCGTGTCCGGCGGCCATACCTCGCTCTACTTCCTGAAGAAGAAGCTCAGCTTCGAGCTTCTCGGCCGGACGCGCGACGACGCCGCCGGAGAGGCCTTGGACAAGATCGCCAAGTTCCTCGAGCTCGGCTATCCCGGCGGCCCCGTGATCCAGAAGCTGGCCGAGCCGGGCGATCCCGGGCGCTTCGAATTCTCCCTGCCCCGGATGAGCGACCGAAGTCTGGACTTCAGTTTCAGCGGGCTGAAGACGGCCGCCCTGCGGATCATCCGCGAGAACAGGATCGATAAATCCCATCCGCGGCTGCCCGATTTTCTGGCCTCCTTCGAAAGCGCGGTCGTCCGGGCCCTGCTCGACAACCTTTTCCGGGCCGCTTCCCGTTGCGACCCGGCCTCGGTTCTCCTCTGCGGCGGCGTGGCCCGGAACAAAAGGCTGAGAACGGATTTCGAACGACAGGCGGGGCGCTTCGGCCTGGCGGCCTATATTCCCTCCCCCAAGCTTTGCACGGACAACGCGGCCATGATCGGGGCTCTGGCCCTGGCCCGGATCGAGCACGACAAGAAAGGCCGGGGAAAAACGGCGCTTTCCCTGGACCTTGACGCGTACCCCAGAATGCCGGTTTGACGAACTCCGGCCCGATTCCCGTCTTTTAGCGCGGCGGGAGGATCTGCAGGAGATAGGGATCGATCTTCAGGTTTTCGGCGGACCTTTGCTCGAAACGGAAGTCGATCTCGTAGATGTAGAGCGCCCGATACTGAAAATACGCGGGCGCCTTCAGGATCAAATCCTTTTTTTCGCGCGTCGTCCGGCCCTCGAAGACCGGCAGGTCGAAGAGCCGAATCCGGACATCATGTTCGCCTTCCGTGGAGCCGAAGACGAGTTTGACCTGTTCGAGTTTTTCTTTGGAGCCGAAGACGACCTTATACTCGCGGTCGTCATGGAGGTAGAGCTCGCCTTCGTTCTTGGCCACCACGTCCTTCCCGAGAGGGAAGAGATAAAGCCCCAATTGCCGCTGGGTGGAATAAGTGAACGTCTGGGTCGGATAGAGGACGCACCTGGGATAATAGACCCAGAGCCAGAAGGCGAGCCCCAAGAGGACGGACGTCAAAGCCAGGCGGAAACCCGATGTCGCGCGCCGGGGATGGTCGGATGGGATCTTTCCTTTGAGCTCACCGTTCCGCCGCTTCCCGCGGCCGCTCCGGGCGTAGCCGATGACGAGCAGAACGACCAGCCCGATCCAGACATAGTTTGGGATGTAGCGGAGATTGTCGACCTTGATGAACGAGGGAAGATAGGACGGCAGGAAAAATCGCATATGGCTCAAAAAGACGAAGAAATCGCCCGGCCGCTGGGTGAATTCGTGAGTCGTCGGCTGATAGAGGAACGACGGGTGGAGCAATAAGAGAACCGTGATCGTCAAGGTCGTCAGGCCGGCCGCCCAGAAGAGCATCGTCAAGATCTTGCGGCGGTTGAAAGCCAGAAAATAACCGATGAGCAGGGCCCCGATCCAGGACAACGGGGCCAGCACGCGGGCTTGAGGACAATACCCCTGACGGTGGGTGAAAAAGGCGTAATTCAAGAGAAAGGGAAGCGAGATGAAAAGGAGGATGAGCCAGTCGCGCTTCGATTTTCTGAATATTTCGACGAGGCCGAGAAACATGAAAAAATAAATCGGCGAATAGAGGAGGAGGCCGTCGCGCTGGTCCAGAAAATAATCGAGGAAGGTGTCCGTCCGGGCCCGGAGCGGAATGCCGAGCACCGTCTCCTTGAGGGCCTGGTTTTGTTCCGGAGAGGTGATGCCCTCGTAAACGGCGAACGGCGAGATGGTCCCGTAAAGGCTGAAAACGAAATAATAAAAAAGGACGGTGCCGAGGAGCGGGAATAGGAGAAAAAGGAGGATCCTGGCCCGGAGCTTGTGACGCGTCCACAGGAGATATACGGAGACGAGGAGGAGCGGCCAGAAGATGAGGTTGTATTTCAGCCCGAACCAGAGGAACGTGCCGAGCAGGAATCCCAGGAAAAGCAGAAGGGCGTTCGAGGGAGGTTTAGCGGACGTCACCTTGCGGTAGATGATGATCGAAAAAAGGGCGATGGGGATCTCCGGATAGAGATGGACGGCGTAAAAAAAGACAGGCGCGCTGAACGAATAGAACAGCCAGATCGCGAAGGCCAAATTTTCCCGGCGCCAGAGGTCCCGCGCCAGGAGAAACAACTGCAGGCCGAGGAGGACGGCCCAGATCGAAAGACTCCCTTTCAGAACGAACGTCAGCCAGGGTCCTTTGAGGAACTGGCTGAGCCCGTACCAGGGCAGCATGAGCACCGAGATCCCAGGAAGGCTGATCGGATAAATATAGTCCTGTCCCTTCTTTCCGTACCGGCCGTAGATGTCCAGTTTCTTCCGCGGGCTGTTCTCCTTGGAGTAAAAATGAAAGTAGTCCTGATCGGCGTAATTGTTCGCCAGGTTGATGTCCTTGTCGGTGAGAAGGCTGTGGGTCGTCAGCAGGTAATAAGGCTCATCCCCGGAAAAGGTGACGCCCTGCGAGACGAGGGCGAACGTGGCCAGGTTGTAAACGGCGAAGGCCGCGACGAAAAGAAAAACGAGCTTTTTCCGCAGGGAGAGGTTCTGAATCCTGCGCGCCCATTTGTCGATGACCCGCGGCCGCTTTGTAAAAAGCGGAACGAGTTCGACCAGCTTGAGGGAGAGGACGGCCAGCCCGATGAACGCGCCGAAAAGGACGAGCCGGACCCGCAGGTCGCTCCTGGTCATGTAGTTCGCGAAGAGGAGGGGCGTGAGAAGGAAAAATAGGAAAGGGACCGCCGCGACCGTGTTCTGCCAAAGCCGGTCCTCGGGATCGGCGCCCAGGGCTTTCGCTTCGATCCCGGCGATCATTCCCGCGGTCAATCTCAAGAAGGCGTAAAATGCGATCCAGAAGGCCAGGAATATCACGAGGTGGTTCCCGAACATGCGGAAGCCATGGCTGAGAATCGTGGTGGTCCGCGATTGGAGGAGGATGCTGACGTAGGCCGAGAGCCCGGCGGAGGCGAGGCCGAACACGATCGCCGTCGTCAGGTTCCGTCGGCCCGTCATGAGTGGAGGTATAGTCAACTTGGCGGCATCTGTCAAGAAGGGAGGGCTCAAGGAAGAAGCTCGCTCCCCGGCGGAAATCTTGACGCCTGCAGCGCTCGGTTTTTTCGGCGGCTGATACAAAGAGTCGACGCGGCGACAGGGTGGCCCCCGTCGAAGCGCCGGGGCCCCCCTCCGCTATGGGGGCCTTAGGGCCAACCCTGCCGCCGCGTCCTTGAATCGTCCGCCGAAAAATCAGAACCGCAGCGGCGAGATTTCCTTTTAGTCGCTTCGCCTTCTTCCCCTCACCCAAGCTGAAGAAAAAAAGTGTCATGACAATAGTCAAACGTTTGTTACGACTCAGGCAGCCAGGAGTCGGAATTCAGGAGACAGAATGAGAATGCCGGCGAAGAGAGCGGTCGAACTCCGCTTTTACAACATTGCCCAAGGTTCCCTCGAGGAATCTCGATACTATTTGATTCTCGCCAAAGACCTTGGATACGGCGATGTTTCCGAGTTATGCCAAATGATTGAAGAGATCAGCAAGCTGTTGAAGACTTATTCACAGGCCATTCTGAATTCTGACTCCTGAATCCTGTCTACCTGAGCAGTGACTGAATATGGTATAAAGAAAATATGGACAGCGAGCCGAAGCGGGCGAAAAAGGTGATCGTCGTCATGCCGGCGTTCAACGCCGAGAAGACGCTCGAACGGACCCTGGCCGACATCCCCCGCGATTGGGTGGACGAGATCATCCTCGTTGACGACCGCAGCCGGGACGGCACGGTCGCCCTGGCCCGCCGCCTGGGCCTCCGCGTTTTTGTCCATGACCGGAACACCGGCTACGGCGGGAACCAGAAGACGTGCTACGCCGAGGCCCTGAAGCTCGGCGGGGACATCCTGATCATGGTCCATCCCGACCATCAGTACGACCCGACGGTCATTCCCCACCTGGTCCAGCCGCTGCTCGACGGGGACTGCGACGCCGTGTTCGGATCACGGATGCTGGGCGGCCGGCCGCTCGAGGGCGGCATGCCCAAGTGGAAATACCTGGCCAACATCTTCCTGACCGCGCTCGAGAACGCGGCCTTTTACATGTACCTGACGGAATACCACTCCGGGCTCCGGGCCTATTCGCGGCGCTACCTCGAGACCGTGAACTTCCAGGCCAATTCCGACGATTTCGTTTTCGACTCGGAGATCATCGCCCAGGGGGTTCTGCACAAGATGGTCATTCGGGAAATTCCGATCGCGACCCGATATTTTCCCGAAGCTTCTCAAATCGGGCTCGGCCGGAGCCTCGTCTACGGCTTATCGATCCTCAAGACTCTGGTCAAGTTCAAGCTCCACAAAAAAGGATTGGCCCGGTTTGAGATGTTCAGCGGAGGGGCTGGATCCCCAGGGTATAAGGATTGACGCCGGTCCGGACGTTCGATTTTTTCTCAAGATGAAAGACGATCTGGTAGAGGCTGGCCCCTTTCCAGCGGTAAGCGGGCGGTGACTCGAAGACCTTCTCTTTGATCTCCCTCCGGGTCGAATCCTCGAAGGACGGCGCGTCGAAGAACCTCAGCTTCAAGTCATAATCGCCCTGCTCCGAGCCGAATTCGACCCTGAGCCTGTCGATCGGCCTCCCGGTGGCGAAATAAAAATAGTAATCCCGGTTGTCTTCGAGCAAGGCGAATCCGCCGCCCTCTTTCACCTTGGCCACCCGGGACAAGGAGTAGAAGGTCAGTTTTTCGCCGGAGGAAAGCTCGACCTTGCGGGGCGAGAGAATGACCGTCCGCGGATAAAAAACGAACCAGAGGAAAAAGAGAGCGAGCCCGGAGGCGACGAGAACCTGATGATGGCTGAATTTCAAAGAGAATCGGTGCTTCCGGACGAGAAGATACGCCGCGACGAAAACGAGGAGGAGGACGGGCCAGACGAAGTTCGGCGTCCAGCGCCACTCCTCGATCTTGATGAACGAAGGGAGGATGTTCGGAAGATAGAAATGAAGATGGCTGAGGATGTAAAAGAGAGCGCCTCCCCGTTCGGTCGTTCCCGACGTCGTCTCCTGATAGAGGGCGAGAGGATTCTGGCAGAGAATCCAGACAAAAAGAAAGCTGAGGCCGATGGCGAAATCCATGAAATAGGCGAATATCTTTTTGCCGTTATGAGCCAGGAAATAGCCGACAAGGACCGCCATCCCCCAAATGACGGCGACGAGCGGCCGGGCCGGCGGCGCGTATCCGGCCCGCTGGGTAAGGAAGGCCGAAACGAAGACATAGGGCCCCGTGATAAACAGCAGGAGCCAGAAATCCCGGCGCTTCCGCCGGATAAGTTCGACCAGCCCGAGGAAGGCGAAGACGTAGATCGGAGCGTAAAGAAGGAGTCCATCCCGCTGGTCGAGAAAATACCCCAGCAGGGTGTCCGCTTGGAACCGGACTGGGATCCGCGTCAGCGTCTTCAGGAAGCTGACGGTCTGCTGCTGGTCCATGGCTCCCTGCCAAGACACGGCGGCGGGATTCAGCGATCCGTAGATGGAAACCTGGAAATAGAAATAGAGAATGAAGATCAGGGCGATGGGACCGAGAAAGAAGATCAGGGCCGAACGGGCTCGGTGTTTTTTAAGGAGAACCCAAACGGCGTACAAAAAAAGCGGCCCGAGGATGAAGAAGTATTTCAAGGCATGAAACCAGATGAATGAAGACAGGAGAAGCCCGCAGAGCAGAAGTCGAGGCCGAGAGAATCTCGGTGAGAAGCGGACCAGACGGAAGACGGTGAAGGCGAACAGGGCGACGATGATCTCGGGATAGACATGGATCGAATAGAAAAAAACGGGCGAGGTGAAACTGAACAGGGCCCAGAGGCCCAGGGCGAGGCGGCCTCGCTGCCATTCCTGGCGGGCGAATAGGAACATCTGGACGCCGAAGAGCGCGCCGAAGAGGCTCATTCCGAAGCGGAGGAGGAAGATCAGAGCGCTTTTTCCGAACAAAGTCCCCAGGGCGTAGAAGGGAAGGAGGAGGATCGAAACGCCGGGCGAATGGAAGGAATATCGGCCTCCCGGCTTCGTCCCCGTCAACACGTGGGCCTCGATGACCGCGTTGGGGGTCAGGAATCGCCCGTAGTCCCGCTGGGCGTAATTGTTGGCCAGGTCGAAATCGCCGTCCTTGAGAAGGCTGTGGGCGATCAAAAGATAATGGGGTTCATCGCCTCCGAAGGAGACGCCCTTGGACATCATCAGCAGCGATCCGCCGTTATAGATCAGGACGGCGGCGACGAAAAGGACGAGGACCTGGCGGTGCGGGGGGAGCGAATCGAACCGGCGCAGCTTAAGCAGCCAGGGCGCCGGTTTTTCACGGATGATCCGGGCGGCCTGGACGGCCTTGAGGTAGAGAACGGCGAAGATCACGGCCAGCATGAGCAGGGTCATCCGTTTTTGGAGGTCTTCGTTAGTCAGGTAGTGGACGAGTGAGAGCGGGGCCAGGGCGAAAAAGAGGAGCGGGAAATAGGTCGGGAAGTCCAGGCCGAGCGCGTCCTGATAAGAGAGGCGGCAGGTCTTCCCGACGACGTAGGAGAAGGCGGCCCAAAGAGTCAGGATGAGGATGAAGAGGGGAGCGGCGGACAGGATCCAGGCCCCCGGCTCCGGGCGGAAGACGCGGTTCAGGATCGTGAACGTCGGGACCTGGCCGCGGAATTGAAGAAACAACGCGGCGCCGACGGCGAAGACGAAGATCAGCACCGTGCGGAGGGTCCGCGACGCTTTGGACATCGTTCAGACTTTAAGTCCACTTCCAGAGCAATGTCAAGGAACGGTAACTGCTCAGGTAGCCAGGATTCTGAATTCTGACTCCTGAATACTGTCTACCTGAATAGTTACAAGGAACGAAACTTTGCCTTTCTTTTTCCGTATGTTAAGGAAAGATGGTCATTTTCCGGTTTTTTTCAGGCGGATTATCTGATAAACTGCTGGATTCACTTGAACGATTTATCTTCGGGAGGATCGAAATGAAAAAAAAGGCATGTTTCATAGCGTTTATTGCTCTCGCCGCCCTGCTTTGGACGCCGGCCGCCGCCCAGGACAAGCAGGTCCTAAACCTCGGACTCGAGGAGGCCATCGGCAAAGCCCTTAAAAACAACCTCAACGTAGCCGTCGAGATGCTCAATCCCCGGCTGGCGGACATCTCCGTGACCAAGGCCCGCGAGGTGTTCCAGCCCCGCTTCGAGCTCAGCTACGGCCGCAACCGCCAGGAGTCCCCGTCCTACTGGTTCATCCAGGGCGCGGGCACGAGCGTCAACAAGATGCTCGACTACGGCCTTTCGATCGTCGAAGCCGTGCCGACCGGCGGCAATTTCTCTCTCTCCCTTCAAAATTACAAGTCGGAGACCAACCAGCCTTTCCAGCTCATCAACCCGCGCTACGGCAGCACGCTCCGGGTCGATTTCACCCAGCCCCTGCTTAAAAACTTCGGGCCGAAGATCGCCCGCCGCCAGATCCTTCTGGCCGAGAACAGCCTCGATATCTCCGAGCTTCAGCTCCGCGGCACGATGATCGACACCATCTATTTCGTCCAGGAAGCCTATTGGAACTACGTCTATGCCATTGAAAACGCCGAGGTCAAGAAAAAGTCCCTCAAGCTCGGCCGCGATCTCCTCGACAAGAACAGGAAAGAGGTCGAGTTCGGCCAGCTCGCGCCGATCGAGATCCTGACCGCCGAATCCGTCGTCGCCCAGCGAGAGGCCGACCTCATCCAGGCTGAAGGCCTCATCGCCCGGAGCGAGGAACTCCTCAAGACGATGATCAATCTGTCCGCCGAGGGGGACGCCCGCTCGAAGACGCTGGTCCCCGTGGACAAGCCCGATTATCAGGAGACGAAGATCGGATTCGATCAGGCCCTCAAAGAGGCCATGGAGCGCCGCCCCGATCTCAAAATCCTCCAGAAATCCCTCGACGCGAAGGAACTGAACCTGACCGTGGCCAAAAACCAGACCCTTCCCGGTCTTGACCTTTTGCTGTCCTATTGGAGCCCCGGCATCTCGGGCGACCAGCTCATCTATGCCGGCGACAACGTCTTCGGGGGCACGGTCATCGGCAAGATCCCGGGCAGCGCCGGCAATTCGCTCAAAGACGCCCTTAAGCTCCTCTATCAGAACTGGAACGTCGGTCTGACCCTGTCGATCCCATTGAGCACGTTCACGACCAAGGCCGACCTGACCTACGCCAAGATGGACCTCGGCCAGGGCCAGATCCGGCTGAAGAACCTGGAGCAGCAGGTGGCCCTCGATGTCAGCGACGCCGTGCGGGCGATGGAGACCAACGCCAAGCGGGTCAACGCCTATCGCGTGGCGCGCGAGCTGGCCGAGAAGAGCCTGGACGCCGAAGAGAAGAAACTGAAGGTCGGCCTCTCGACCAATTATTTCGTCCTCGAGTTCCAGGACAAGCTGGCCAACGCCCGTTCCATGGAGCTCCGGGCGAAGCTCGATCATATTCTGTCCGTCGAGCGGCTCGAGAAGGCCATGGGCCTGAGCCTCGAGAAGCGGAACATCAAATAAACGGATCGGGGTGTAAAAAGGGGGGGACGACGCACACATTCACCCATTTCATGGGTGAATGTGTACCACATCCTGAAATAATCATTTTCAAAGGAGGATGTGGCATCCTGTCCCCTTTTTTCACGCGGCTTGCCAATATTTTTCCCCGTGTGTTAAGATTCAAGGGTGAAAATCTCGGCGGTCGTCATCACCTTCAACGAAGAGGACAACATCGAGGCGGCCCTTGAGAGCGTCGCCGGCATCGCCGCCGAGATCGTCGTCGTCGACAGCCACAGCACTGACCGGACCGTCAAGCTCGCCCGCAAATTCACCGACCGCGTCTACGAGCGGAAATGGACGAACTTCGCTGAAGAGAAGAATTTCGGCGACGCCCACGCCTCGCATCCCTGGATCCTCTCGCTCGACGCCGACGAGCGGCTGTCTCCCGAGCTCCGGGAGGAAATCCTTGCCTTGTTGAGCGAGGAGCCCGACGCCGCCGGTTTTTCCACGCCCCGGCAGGTCTTTTACCTCGGCCGCTGGATCAGGCACTCGGGCTGGTATCCCGACCGCCGGGTCCGGCTCTTCCGCAAGGACCGGGCCCATTGGGAAGGGGAGTACGTCCACGAAAAGCTCGTCATCGCCGGCGAAACGAGAACGCTGTCCGGATCCATCCATCATTACACCTACCGCAACATCAGCGAGCACCTGGCCCGGATCGACCGGTTTTCGAGCCTCGGCGCGCAGAAGTTGTACGCCGCGAAGAAAAAATGCCGCTGGTATCATCTCCTCGTTTTTCCCTCGGCCCGGTTCGTCAAATCGTATCTTCTAAAGCTGGGCTTCCTCGACGGATTCGCCGGGCTCGTCATCTCCGTCCTCAACGGCTACGCCATCTTCGTCCGCTACGCGAAGCTCCGGGAGATCTGGAAAAAAGGAGAGCGCCTTGAGCCTTTTCCAGATTGACGCCGGCCTGGAATGGAGGGGAGGCCAGCGACAGGCCCTGTTCCTTGCCCGGGAACTCAAGAGGAACGGCTTCCGCTTCACCTTCGTTG
>Ga0315286_10005616_pt1 | contig 12124 bp, 8 predicted proteins | sample YL17G10_0_MG_FD_205038 | JGI IMG/M metagenome (GOLD analysis project Ga0315286, IMG submission 205038) | Sediment microbial communities from Yellowstone Lake, YNP, Wyoming, USA - YL17G10_0 | ecosystem: Environmental > Aquatic > Freshwater > Lake > Sediment | place: USA: Wyoming | collected... | reverse complement strand
ACTGCTTCCTTTACCATCCGCTACCCTCCCGATCCAAAGAACAGCTCTTGGATACTAAGGTGATTGCACAGGGTGAGCGAACCTAGTTCGTATTTGCGCCAGCCGTGGCAGTTCAGTAAATGATGTTAGAAGTGGTGAGGAACTTCCGCATCCGGCTTTGGCCACCGGCAGATTCCGGGCCATAATCCAGGCTCTCGCACACCTCGATCCTGATTCACAGGCCAATGTTCAAACTATAAGCGTCCGTCTCTTAGAAAAGCCCATAGGTGAGGAAAGGCGATAGTGGTTCTTGGGAATGGATACGGGAGACCTGCCAAAGGGGTTGGCATCATCTAACGCAGGCATAATAGCCAATAGGCTGGGGGAAATCTCTGGCGGCAGGATACTAGACGTTGCCACAGCTGGAGGAGAGTTTATTGATACTCTGATGAAGACTCTGAAAGGTTATGACTCCTTCGTGGGAGTAGACTATTGCGCTTCAGACGTCTCTAAAGAGGAGATGGAATCCGCAAAGAAGCGATTTGAAGGAAAGCCAGTACGATTCCTTGAGATGAACGCCGAGAACTTGATGTTCGAAGACGAGTCTTTCGACACTGTGTGCCTATCCCATTCTCTGCATCATCTCGCTAGGATAGATAGGGTTCTTGCCGAAATGAAGCGCGTACTCAAGACCGGCGGGAATTTCATGCTTCAAGAGGACTACTGTGACGGAGACCAAACTGAGGCGCAGAAAGCGCAAGTACTTGAGCATGCATGGGAAGCACGAATAGATTCTTTGCTCGGTATTACCCACGACAGGACTTTCACGAAACAGAGAATCATGAACATAGTAAACGCTTTGGAGCTAAGGGAACTGGAAGTCTTCGATTCTACGCATCCAATCGACTGTCTGTTCTGTGATAGGAGACATGAGTGCGAAGATCCAAGGAACAAAACAACATTTCACAATTCGATTAAGGACATTGATGATGCGCTCAAGAGGATGGACAACTACCACGATCCAGAGACTCGAGATCGCCTGAGGGAAGAGGGAGAGAGAATCAAGGAAACAATAGCGGAGTCCGGTTTAGCAGCAGCATCATATCTTTTCATTATTGGAAAGATATAGCGGTATTCTCAGAATGACAGTCTAGTGGAAGAGTTCTGCGCTCGTGTCCAGATCCGACAGGATCTGCTATGAGCCTCGGAAAAGACCATAGGGGAGGAAAGGAATCCGGTCTACCCCACTTCCCTGATTTCAATCAGCGCTATTTTGGTCTAGACTCCATGTTAGGGACGCTATCGAATTGAAAAATGAGAAGAATGGAAAGGGTTTGAGATATGTCTGTTCTCAGACACCAGCCAAGCTGATACTGAACAGGACTCCTCCAAACACTCCGTAATAGTTGCCCTTGTGCATCATGTCGAAGTTGGCCCACCATACTGTGTCGTCCCAAGTGCTATAGAAGGCGTACAATCTCGCACCGCCAATTTCGGCGTAGCCAATGACCGCAACCATGTGGTCTGTCTGTCCGTCTGCGTTCATGTCCACGGTGAATGCCATTGGACGTCCTGCGTCAACTTCTGACTGGACAATCCGCCAAGACAACGCAGCACCTCGCAGATCTGTCGCTGTGCCAACGTACAAGTCGGTCGTTCCGTCAGATAGGTGTGGTGACTTGTAGGACACGTATCCGAGGAGCGCATCGTCCACCATCGAATGGACGCTCTGCCCATAACGAAGCAAGTCTGCACTCCAGCTGGTGTGCATGAAATCCGCCAGGCAATTGCTCTCATGAGGAAGTAGCGTCTGCTCAGACAAATCGTGGACTATGTTGCCCTGACTGTCGTCGATTCCATGATAGAGGGCGTAGTCCCTGATATGCTCAGGGCTGGCAATCATCGACTGCACATATGGAGAACTCTCGTCAGCTGCAGAACTGGGGACCAGGTCCTCAAAGCCCACATTGCCATCCCAGTAACCGATCAGCATTCCTGCAGACGTTGGCCCGCAGCCGTGATACCAGACTGGATAGCAGGGCACATTCGGTATCATCACCTGGTATGTCAGGAGCGCGATCACCAGGTTGGCCTGAGAGGTCAGGTCCCACCCATCCCCGGGATTTATCTCACCGATGACGGTGTATGCGGACACCATGTTGTCAAACGCTTCCAGCACGTTCGCCGGAGGTTCTCCGCCTGTCTTTCGCGCCCCACCAGTCTTCCGTGCAGCTATCAGCTCCGCCGCGACATGTTCTTTGTCCCTAAGCTTCTTCTTCACTGCCTCGGCTGCACTGATGTGCTCAATCTTTTCAGCGAGCACTCCAACTTCTCCCTCGGGGGTCTTAGTCCCGATTGCCTGCGATGTCTCTCCAGTCGAACCATGATCATCAGTGACAACCAGTTTGATCGTGTACGTGCCCGCAGACGCATAGGAATGGGAAACTACAACTCCATTTCCTGTGGTCCCATCACCGAAATCCCACGCATAGTCCGTAATCGTTCCATCAAGGTCGCTGGATGCGGACGCATCCAAGCTCACAACTGTCCCTGAGGAGCCGATCCAACCAACTGTGAACGTTGCCACAGGAGGGGAGTTCGGCGTCCAAATGAACGCGTGCGATTCGCCGGTGGACGTAATGATACTACATGCCAATACGTGTCCAAGCACATTGATTCCAGTTGCCTGGGTCGCACCGCCTCCTTGAGGCGATCCCAGATATTCCCAAGTACCGGATAAGTAGTCGAATACGAAACCACCACCCGAACTTGTCCATCCAACGATCTTCCCAGCTCCGTTGACGTCTCCTGCCCAACTAGGAGTTCCGACAAAGGCGCCAAGGTCAAAGGGTGAGGACGCATACGGAGGCGCCCAGACTACTGCGTGTGCCGTGCCGGCAGAGTCTCTGCTGTAGCCGACTGTGAGCCCCGAATCTCCAATCGCTTTTGCCTTCGTATCTGAGCCGGAGGCCAGAGATTGAAGGGAGACGATAGGTTCCCCCAAGCCTGCACAATAGAACGCCTGGGATATTCCGGGCGACGACCAGTCATATGCATAACCAACGATTTGGTGGCCGTCGTTCACATCCGCGGCCCAAGTTGCATCCATGTCCGGTACGCTTCCGACTACCTGAGCTGCTGCGTTTGTCTCTGTGGGATCTACATTCCATTGAGCTGCAACCTCGAGGTCATACGTGTCATCAAGAGCATACACCTTTCCGTCATAGGAGCCTATGTAGACCCACCAAAAGGTACCTGAATTCGGATTGTACACCAAAGGTGTTGAACCCACCCGATCTCCAGTTGTATGACTCCAAATCTTCCCACCAGTCAAGGCATTGAGAGCATAGACATTACTGTCGTATGATCCGATGAAAACCTTTCCATTACTCACGGTTGGATTGGAGTTGACGATACCACCGGTGGAATAACCCCAAACCAAGCTTCCCGTGGCACCATCGAGAGCACGGACCTTTCCGTCCAAGGAGCCGATGTAGACCAATCCATCTGCGACAACGGGGGAAGACAAGCTAGTGCTCATCGGGTACGTCCATTTCAGGGTCCCCGAGACGGCATCAAGAGCATAGAGGTTGTTGTCATAGGACGTGAAGTAGACCATGCCGCTGGCGACAGCAGGAGACGAATGTATCGCCCCTCCGGTCGCGTATGTCCATTTGAGACCTCCACTCTCATCAATAGCATATAACATCCCATTTGAAGAACCAACATATACCATGCCGTTGGCTACTGCGGGAGTCCCGCCTTGTATCGGACCACCTGTCTGATAGTCCCAGGTTTTCGTATGGGAAACGGCATCAACTGCAACAAGCCGTCCGTCATCGCATCCGAAGTAGATGTGGTAATCCATATAGGCGATTTCGCTATGAGCTGGAGAAGTTTGGATTGGCGAGCCAGCGGAGTAGGTGAACATGAGGCGGCCATCTATGTGACTGAGCCCGTAGAGATTCCCGTTTCCAGAGGTGATGTAGACACCGTAGGGCGGACCCAGTGCTGGAGTGCATGTCACCGGATTTCCGGTAGCGAAGGTCCACATTACCTGTCCCGTATTCCAGCCTAGCGCATATAGGGTGCCATCACTCGAGCCCACGAAGACCTTTCCGCTAAAAGCTCCTCCAACCGGAGAAGAGGATACTGCATCTCCCGTTTGGCGGGCCCATAGCTCGTCACCCGTGGACGACCAACTTGACCCGACTACTTCACCGAGGTCATTTACACCCATTGCATAATCCGAGGGAGCTCCTGCGACCGGGTCAAGAAACACCATTTCATCATGAGATGCTGGCCACAATACGGCATGAGGTACATCCATCGGGTAGGAAGTGGTTCCAACTACCACTCCGTCATTGTTGATCGCCCAAGCTTGCCCATACCCTCCGAGGTCCGGGAGAACTTCCCACCCCTGTCCGGGGGTATAAACTGCTGCATCCTCATCTGTTATCTGATTATTGACAACGTTCCATCCTGTAGCAGCTACCTGGTCGTCGTCATTGATTCCTATAGCATTGATGTTCTTGTGGCCAAAGCATCCAATGTCCTCTGCCAGATAAACCGCAGATGCAGGTCTCACTAGCAAAAGGACCGAAGACACAAAGATGACAGATATCACAACTGCCTTCCAGACTCTGCCCATGTTCCTATCTGATGACACCTTGTTCACAATTCTTGCAGTCAAGTCTCTTTCCCCCTATGGCCAGATAGCGAACGGGTCCATCGCCAATGGACGGGGAAATCAGAGTACGAATGGACATAGCGTAGTTCAGGAATCGAGAGAGAGGCTTGTTCGCCCTCCCCCTGTACTCTATTCCCCCTCGAACGCACCCAGGTACTAACCTGGCCGAATTCTGAATTCAAGTCTGCGTATTTCTTACTTTCCACAAATGAGTGTACAATCTTGGGCATTTCCCCAGAAAAGACAATAGGTATGGAACGTCCATTAGCTCCCTGCCAGAGGAAATGTCCGAAGAGCTGACAGCGAGCAGGTTCCTTGTTGACCATGCAGTAGAACAAGAGAAACGGTGGAACTGGTTGGGTGCATCCGAGTCCTATGAGAAGGCTCTGAAGCAGACGCCCGACGGCGATCACCAACGAACAGGAGACATCCTCGAGCGGAGAGCATATGCTTTTCACAAGGCAGCGCTGCAAGCGGACACCCATGAGCAGTTCGAGGAGCGGACTAAGGAAGCCATTGAATGCTACACGAAGGCGAAGCGGGCGTACGAGGGTACGTCGGAACCTGTTGCTCCTGGAAGAAAGAGCCGCTGCGATGCGATGCTCGCCTACTTGGATTACTGGCTCGCTGGCAACTGTGTGGAGAAGAAGAAATCGATTGATGAGGCCTGGACAAAAGCGAAGACGGCCCTGAACAACTTTGAGGCAGCTGGCAAATCCCTCGACTTCGCGGTCACCTTTAACCAGCTCTCACTCGCAGCCGCGTTCTCTTACAACTATGACGATAACGCAGAAACCCGGGAGAAGAAGCTGAAGGAGGCCCGCGGCTATGCAGAGAGCTGCATCATGTATCTTTCACCATCCGACAATCCCGTAGAACTCTCCAAGGCCCATGCGAAATGCACTGGGTTGCATGTTGCGCTTGAGAAAGACTTCGCATCGTTTGCCGACAAAGACAAACTCGATATCGATGCATGGAACCACTGGCTCAAGGCAAGAGAGCTATCCGAAGAGGCAGCCCTCGAAGAAATCCCCTACATCGTCATCTTGCAATCGTGGCCCGCTGCCTGCAGCACCGAAGAACGGCTGAAGATATACACAAAAGGACAGGAGCTCGCCAAGAAGACAAAAGATAGATTCTTCCTCGGCTGCGTGCTGGACGGAATGGCTCAGAGAAAGTTCTGCGAGGCAATGTCTGCGGACGAATTGCCCAAGAGGAATGCCCTGTCCAAGGAAGGATCTCAGGCCGCCAAGGACGCGCAGGAGAATCTCACCACAATGCGCTTTGTATCGCCGAACGTGATATGTGTATGGACTCCTGTCCCTGACGCTGGATATCACTTCTCGGTGTTTGAACTGGAGAAGGACGTGAAGACCCAGCGCGAGCTGTTGCACAAAGCATATGAACCCTGCATCGAGCAGCTCAAGCAGGCGAAGGAATCTGGATATCCAGATGTTGTGAACGCTGCGAACTTCATGCTTGGGACTGTACTCAAGGGGATGGCAACGAACGAGGCGGACATTGATAGGAAGAGATCGTACCTTGAGCGCGCCGTCGAGCACTTGAAGAAAGCCGTCTCAGATGACAAGCGCATTCACCCAACTCAATTCTATCCACAGGGTCTGGACCTTCTTTCCATTGCAGGGGCATTGTTCGAGATCACCAAGATCACCAGCGACCTTGAGACAAAGAAGAGCATCTTGAAGGAAGCCGTTCTCAGGAAACAGGAATCGCTGGCCCTCTGTGAGAAGGAGCTTTCAGCTACCCAGGACACGAACCCAGACATCAGCGGAGAGATTGCGACCGGTCATTACACAGCCGGGATATGGGCGAAGGAACTGTTCTCTCTATCTGGGGACATGAATGATCTGAAGCAAGCACCCGAAAGCTTCAACAAGGCGGTCGTCTGGTATCTCAGGGCTGGCCTGCTTAGCCAAAGCGCGGAGACCAACTGGGAAGCTGCTCAAACCTATGACAGGTTGGGAGAATATCTTAAGGCCTCTGAGAGATTCGATCTCGCCGCAAAGGACTATGAGAAAGCCGCTACGAACATCCCTCGCCTCAACGAGTTCTACGCTGACCACGCCATATACATGAAAGCTTGGGCCGAGATAGAGCGCGCGAAGTATCACCATCTGAGGCAAGAACCGGGGCTGGCCAAGGAGAGCTATGAGAATGCATCGGCCATGCACAAGTCCACTCGGCGATGGAGCTACCTCACAGCCAACTATTCCGCCTGGGCCAAGATAGAACAGGCGGAAGACCTGAGCAGGAACGAGAACTCCCAGGAGGCCGTGAAAGCCTTCGAGGATGCCGCGCACCTATTCCAGGAATCCAAGAGCAGCCTGCACGACCAGGTTGCGAAGATAGAGAACTCAAGCGAGAAGCAGATGGTGAGGGATCTCGAGAGGGCGGCAGACATCAGACGGGATTACTGCAAGGCAAGGATCGTCCTCGAGCAGGCGAGGATGCTCGACAAGCAAGGCGATGCTCTCGCAACTTCTGAGAAGTACGGACAAGCAGCGAGCTCCTTTGAGACGATAGCGGAGAAGCTGGAGTCCGACCAAGACCGAAAGGAGATTCTGCTGATGATAACTCTGACGAAGGCTTGGCAGGCAATGGCGTTGGCAGAAGCGGAGACTTCTCCTGATCACTATGAACGGGCATCTCAGCTTTTCGACGAGGCGAAGGACCTCAGCACGGGTGAGAAAGCGAAGTTGCTTGTGGCGGGGCACAGTCGATTCTGCAAGGCGCTTGGAATTGGGATGAGATTCGTTGAGAAAGGAGACGTCACGCTGCACGCAGAGGCTACCAAACACCTGCAGAGCGCAGCCGACAACTATCTGAAGGCCGGTCACAAGAAAGAATCAGTCTACGCGAAAGCCAGCAAATTGCTCTTCGATGGTTATGTACACATGGGGAAGGCAAGCGCGGAAGATGATCAAGGGAAAAGGGCAAAGCTGTACATGATGGCTGAGAAGGTCCTGCATGAATCCGCCATTTCCTACGAGGATGCTAAACAGCCAGGAAAGAGAGATCAGGTATTGAGGCTGCTAGAGAAAGTGAAGGAGGAACGGGAACTTGCCCTCTCTCTGACTGAGGTCCTTCGTGCTCCCGACACCATCTCGAGCACTGCCGCCTTCCCAACTCCGACCCCATCGCATGAGACGGCGACTGGCCTGGAGAGATTCGAGCACACGGATATCGAGGTGATTCTCGTCGCGCATCCGAAGCACCTTCATGTTGGTCAGGATATTGAGATTGAGATCGAGATGACAAACGCTGGCAAAGGGGCGGCTAGACTGACCAGAGTAGAAGGCCTCATCCCGAACGGCTTTGAGGTGGTCTCAAAGCCAGAGCGATGTATGATCGATGGCAATTGTCTTGATTTGAGAGGAAGGCGTCTCGAGGCTCTTAGGACGGAGGTCGTGAAGTTCGTTATGAGGCCCACAATCAAGGGCAAGTTCTCTCTGAATCCCCGTATCCAGTATCAGGACGAATCAGGGGCACACGTAGACAAGGATACCGCGCCCGTTGAGGTGATAGTGAAGGAGATGGGCATTTCGGGATGGCTCAAGGGGACCTGAGAAAGAAGGACTGTTCCAACCAGAAGACATCCGTATGACGCCGGCACTCGATAGCGACGAGAATGGCAAATACCAGCCTAGCCATTTCTGAACGATGTCTTCCGAAGCTGAAGAGCGTCTGATGAAGCCAATCGTCAATGCATGCTTCCCGGGCATGTTGGCAGCTTTGAACCTGACTGTGTTTGGCATCATTGACATTCGCGGAACACCTTCGGTCCCTGCAAGGGTGACCCTTCTGTTTGGCACCGTTGCATTCGTCCTCTCTTCCTTCGCGATTTTCTTCCGTGGCATGTATCCATCAAGGAAGAACCTTTGGACCGCGACGGCTGTATTCTTCCTCGCGGGCCTTGTCTCTTCTCTTGCATCGGTGGTGCTGCTGGTCGTATGGCCTCCATGATTACGTAGAGTCCAGAAGTGAACACCCCAATGTTGGGGACTGGTAAGTGGCTCTTCTTCAGACCAAAGCTAAGGTAACAAGATCGCCTTAGGAGCGAAACCCTAGATGGCTGGTCGACCGGACTATTCCCACAACTTCAAGGGTGACATCTTCTCGAGGATACTGGCCGACGACGTGGCAACACCGCCCGTCTTTTCCAGCTCTTTGATGCTGAACTCGCCGTTGTCGAAAAGCGTGTATAGATCAACCCCTGTCACTCCGAGGAATACATCGAAGATATCGTCATCGATCATGGATTTGTCCGATAGATTCAATCCTATTTCCGGAGCTAGTTCCTTCCCGAAGTTTGTCTTGACGGCACCCCCGACGGATAGAAATTCGCGGATCTTCTCGCCATTCTCGTATACGGCAAAGCCATAGGTCTTGGATGGCCCTTCGCATATCATGCCGATAACCCCACTGGAGTGTTTCCTGGAGAACTCTTGGCAAGATTTGCTGTCGTAGACCATGGACTTCTCCGGGTCATATACTACAGTCCAGCCAGAGCAAGGGGCAACGGCCTTCAAAACCCGTTTGTTGCCCAAATCCCAATTCCGCATCTGCTTCGAGAGTTCAATCTCACCACAGACTTTGGCCTTCTCGCCGACCTCACGGTACCCGAACGTTCCTAGCGTGTCGTGCAAGTGCTGGAGGTGATGTTCATGTCTGAACGCCATCACGCTTACATCGAGGCTCATTCCTTTTCCCCCTCCCCGAACCACACTTTCGAGGCGTGCCCTAAATCAGTATTTGTGTACTAGTGCTTTTGCGTCTCTTTCTTCTACAACCGCCGGCTTCTTCGGGAAAAGCTCATAGGGAAGGAAAATCGGGTCGAGTCTCGGAAAAGCCATAGGGGAGGAAGAATCGGGAAGGGTTTGTGTGTTCCTCATGAATCATCGATTACGACATCGTCTGCCGCGGGCCACAACGTCGTCGGGTTCCACCGATCTTTGACGTCATCTGCCTCCCACGACGTACCCGCCGCAGACAATTCATGTGCGGGTATTCGCGGCGCTCTTGCTAATACGGGAACTCTTCAGCGACCTGTTTCACCATATCTGCATCGGGCGCATAGATTTCGAAGACCCAAACGCCTTTCCGCCACACGAAAACGCTACTCTCACCGCCGCCGTTGTGAGTAAACCACTGCTTCTCACCGCTGCTGGCGGAGAGGTGGCTTCCCGACAACGTTGAGTAGGTATCGTCTCCATCACTGACATACGATTGAGCATCACCGGCGGAATTGAACCTCGTGATCTCTATGTGAATGCCTCCTTCGTAATCCGCCATCGCGTAGGCGAAGCTATCTTCGATGTTGCTGTTGAAACTTGTCATTGCATGGCCTGTCGTCGCGTTCGGGAGAAAGTCCTCAGGAAGTACGTCAGCAGCCGGTGTCGGCCTGGCGTACACGTCCACAGGAGGCTTCATCGAGCCAACGAGCACGACGGCTACGACAGCAACTACAACCGCGATGACTATGGCTATAATTGCCCATAGCTTCCAGCCTGTCAATCCGAAAGCCGCCTCCGAGTTCCATCGGGGATGGCTCGGACAGAGCCGAGGTGTCTTTCCCTCTCGCATACTCAATTCGTGGCTTCCGTGACAGGGCAGTCCGATGACGGTCCTGTCCTTCTCCCTCTCACAACTCACCCTTGATGATATCATCTCATTTCCTCCAAGGTCGTCACGGTCATTTTGTCTATATCTTGCTTTCCCCCCACGAGAAATTACGAGCCAGTGTTTCTAGTGGGTTCAAATCCACTTCAGTCTGCCACGGTCCTCGGAAAAGACCATAGGGGAGGAAAGGCGACCGATACTCAAACTTTGACTAGCCTCTCGAGAAGCCCTGAATATAGAAAGCGATAGGTCCTATACGACAAAGAGCAGTACTATAGATGCGATGGTAAGAACGAGACCCGCTATGAATAGTGGCGCCGTTGCCGTACAAAGCCAAGTGGATCACGGAGAAGAGGGCATCAGGAGCGGATCTCCGCAAATCAGAAGTTGAAGAAAGTCATTGCAGGTAAGAGGCGTATGGACAAAGAGAAAGGAGTCTTCGAGCGGCTGGCATCTAACGGCTATCCAGCAAGGGCGATATCGGTCGACCACTTGGATGAGATCCGGCGGGACGTGGAGACTCTGCACAAAGAGGGGCTCATTGATGAGGCTCTCTTCCACACCAGGTTGAGGCACCTCAATTATAGAATACCTGAGGAGCTGCCCAGTGCCAAGTTCGTCGTTGTAGTCGCAGTGCCGCAGCCCGCATACAAGATCACATTCCATCGGAGAGGAAGGGACTATCCTGTCATCCTGCCGCCAACTTATGCGGACGGCGATGAGATAGACCAACGGGTCAAGGAACAATTGAACCAGACTCTGGGATTAGGGTCGGCGAGGTTCTGGCAGACTTCGCTTCCCCTCAAGACCCTCGCGACTCGTAGCGGACTTGCATTCTACGGTCGCAACAACATTACCTATATCGAGAAGTTCGGGAGCTTCCATCAGTTGACAGCCTTCTACACCGACTTTCCATTTGCAGAAGACCATTGGCAAGAGCGTCAAGCCCTGCCGACATGCGGGAAGTGTGTGGCCTGCATAGATGCCTGCCCGACAAGGGCGATTGTAGAGGACAGGTTCCTCATCAGGGCAGACCGGTGTCTGTCCTACCTCAACGAGAAGACGGCCGATCATCTGTTCCCCGATTGGGTGAAGCCCGAATGGCACAACGCGATAGCTGGCTGCATGCACTGCCAGGAAATTTGCCCGCACAACTCATTGGTTCGCAACTGGTCCGAGGAGCGAGAGGAGTTCGATGAGCAGGAAACCGAATATCTTCTGGCTGGAAGATTCGAAGGCGAGAGAGCCTCAACAATGAATCGTAGACTCAGCAGGTTGGGCCTTGATCTGAACCTGTTCCCCAGGAACCTTGCTGCTCTTCTGAAGTAGATTCGTCAATCCAATCTTCCATCCTCGCGATTTGACAATTGAGCGGGGGATGGCTCCAATAGCGTTCTCTCGAGGAGGGTCTGGTTTTGCACAGTTATCCTCTGGTTGAAAAAGAGCCAGTCATTCAGGTATACACACGATTACATGCACACAGCTCATCGTGAGAAAAGCCCATAGGGGAGGAAGGGCGACCACGGCCCATCCATACTATCGCCGTTCCACGGACGATATTTGAACATTCCGTCCACAGCTCGGGCATACTAAGGCACCTGGGATCAATTGAGCACCACAGGATTCGCAGAAGATCGGGGTCCCGGGAGACCCCGTCGTACGCAATCGCTCTTGGATCTCCTTCAGAAAGAACTCCCTAGCATCTGAGTCCCACGATTCAGGAGGGATCCCTTTGTAGGCTTCCTCATAGAATGGCCCTATGTTCTTCGCATTTGGGTCAATCACGAAATGCTCCTTGTTGCCGTAGGCATCTTT
>Ga0315286_10005611_pt1 | contig 12128 bp, 16 predicted proteins | sample YL17G10_0_MG_FD_205038 | JGI IMG/M metagenome (GOLD analysis project Ga0315286, IMG submission 205038) | Sediment microbial communities from Yellowstone Lake, YNP, Wyoming, USA - YL17G10_0 | ecosystem: Environmental > Aquatic > Freshwater > Lake > Sediment | place: USA: Wyoming | collected... | reverse complement strand
CCGCGCTTTATAAGATAATTTTATAAGGAGACAAGATGTCATTTACGGCCGTTTTCCAAAAAGTCAAAGAAGGTTATATCGGTTTCGTCGAAGAGCTCCCCGGCGCCAATACTCAGGGATCGACTTTAAATGAAGCGCGTAAAAATTTAAAAGAAGCCATTCGCCTCGTTTTGGAAACCAATAAACAACTCGTGGAAGAAGAAATCGCCGGCAAAAAAGTGTTGCGTGAAAAACTTGAAATCTCTCTTTAATGAAGCGAAAAGAGTTCCTCAAGCATATTACAAAGTGCGGTTGTGTTTTATTGAGAGAAGGCGCCAATCATAGTGTTTATGTTAACAGCCGCAGCAAAAAGGTCTCGACGGTTCCCCGCCATAACGAGATCAATGATTTCCTAGCGAGAAAAATCTGCAAGGATCTTGAAATTCATCTTCCCTAATTTTTTTGCCGGGGTGGCGGAAGTGGCAGACGCAAGGGACTTAGAAACCGAAAATGAGGATTAATGTAAACCTTTTAAAATCAATATATCCTCTTGTTATTGCGGGAGTTCTATTCGTTTTTGTATGCCGTTAGTTGCCGCATGAATATTCACAAATTATTCACACCGGGAGTGTCTATGGTGCATCGTGATGTTGAACTGAGTTGTTCCTTGCGATACAATCCTTAGGTGTGTTCGTTACAATAACGAAATAGTAGCCAAAATGGAGTGATTTCGATACAATAACGAAATCGATAAAGGCGGAGAAATGGGCGATTTTTCTAAGCACCTGGAAATAGCCAAAGAGAAGCAGTCGGCACTTAAAAGCGCATTTGATAAGAAGCAATTCACGGTCGTTGGTGATCTGGCTACGAAGGTCTGCGAACAGCTCATCGAGGCCGATGCCTCTCGGGATGGAAAGCATTTCGGGACTCATATCGATCGGCACGCCTATTCAAACAAAAAATATCCCAAGGAAATCAATGCTGCCATGAGAAAACTGTGGTTTGCCTATGGCGATTTAGGCTATGACGGAGTCAATGGAAAAAGAGCAAAAATCGTAAAGGAGAATTTGCAAATTGTCCTAGTCTATTTCAATAAAAGATTCGGTGAGAAAATTGCAGAGAATATATAAGCAAATTTCAAGAGAGCTTTCGATAATCGGCGAGATTAAGCTCGTTATTCTCTACGGCAGTTATGCCCGTGGCGATTACGGCCCGAAATCGGACTTGGATCTTTTCATTCTGACATCTAAAAGTGATGCAATCGAAATAATCCATAACGCCGTGATTAGGATAGAAGATAGAATCGGGAAAAGCATACAGCCGACCATCAGAACCGGAGATGAATTCAGAAGGACCGATTCTGGTTTATTGCAAAACCTCTTGAGAGAGGGAAAGATCCTTTTTCTCCGTGATTTTTACGAAATCTCGGCAGTGAACTTGCTTAAACAGAAGCCCTTTGTTATTTATTCATTTAAGATTAATTCGTTGAGCCAGAAGAATAAAGCAAAATTCAATAGGGAGTTTTATTCGAGAACGAAAAGGAAATACGAATACAGAGGAATTTTAAACAAAATTGGGGGTGAAAAGCTCGCTTCCGGATGTGTCATAATTCCATTTGGAAAAAAGAATGGGATGGAGAAGTTCTTCAATAAATATAAAATAAGATACGAAACAAAAAATATTTGGGCTTAGATCGTCTTATCACGCCGGGGTGGCGGAAGTGGCAGACGCAAGGGACTTAAAATCCCTCGCCCCGTAAGGGGTGTGCGGGTTCGATTCCCGCCCCCGGCATTTATTTTCAATAACTTAGCTCGTCATTCCCAGCCTCTCTTAAAACGCCGTTTTCTCACTTTCTCCCGCTTTTTCGCATTTTTCTGGTCACAAAAATATCACAGCAAGGGATGTCCTATTTTTATTAGTTTCAATAAAATACTGAATGGGGGGGGGAATTTGATCGAAAAAACGATGGATTTCTCCGCGTCACAAAAATGTCACAATTTTTAGGAGGCAAAATGTCAAGAAAAAAGCCAGCCATCGAAGAAATTATTGAGAACGATGTGGCCGCACTTAGGGAAAGCAAGAGGATTAAAAAAGACGAGTTGGCCGAGATCCAGAAAGAACTTCGGCGATATGAGGCGGCTCTAAAATCTCTGACGGGGAAGGCCTCGGCGAGAAAGAGGAAAAACAAGGAAGAAAATGGCGGACTCAGTTAGATACGGTAAGGTTGGCTTTGAATGTGACGTCTGCGGTGTTTGTATTGGAGATATCCGGCTCTTAAAAAGATGCTATCGCTGTCATAAAGATATTTGTCCCCTTCACGCGAGATGGGCCTTAAAGCCCGAAAGTCTTCGGCCACAATTTCGTTTTAGTCGTTGGGAGGATAGGTTTTGTGACGTTTGCCCTGACTGCGATGAGGAACGACAAAGAGAGGAGCTAGAAAGGGAGGAAGAGGATAGGCAAAGGCAAGAAGAGCTCGAAGAGGAAGAAGCAAAGAGAGTCATTCCCAGATGCCAGATCTGCGGCGCGGAAGGTTGGGAATTCGGCCGGTTCGAAGCACCTGACCTTCCTGGTCCATCATCGTCATGTGTGAGTATTGACGATGATGGTCAATCCCGACATAATTCATCTGTGCACCTCCTAAAAGTATGTTTCCAACAGGAAGTCTATCAGACCCCCGGGGGAGGTGCATCACATCATCATGTTACCTATCCTTTAAACCGGCGCGTGGTAAGGCTCCGGTCGACGTAGAAGTTGATCCGGAACGAGTTCGATTTGCAGGGGATCATCATGCAGGAGTCGTTCAGCAGGACGCCGATGGCCGCGGCGTCGACCCGCGAAAACAGGAACTTCTGCTCTTCGAGCGGCCAACCGCGATAGCCGGGGCTGAAGCGCTTGCTCGGCCACAGCCTTTGGGCGAGGGCCTCGGCGACGAATGCCGTTCGGCCGCACGGAAAATCTGGATGACCGCAGCCGTTCCGAAGGCGTCGAGGACGAGACCGCGGAGCAAATCGCCCTCGCGGAATTCCCGCTCGCTCTACACTTCGAGGGCCGGGCCAATCGTCGCAATCCCCAAGGCGACTTGGACCGCCTGTTCGAATATGGGATGGCCGTTTGTTTCGCAGTGGTCGACGACCGTGTAGACCGCCCGGGACGCGATCAGAGAGGGGATCTGGGCCTCCACCTCGGCCAACATCCGGAGGAGGAGAGGAGAGGCCGAGGCCCGGCCATTCCGGCATCCGATGCGGATGAGGATGTGATTCTCATCCCACCGGACGGGAATGTCGGAGAGGATGATCTGGGCGGTTCGGGTCATGGCAAATCCGGGAGTCCGGCCCCGCCGTTCGACCGGGCATCGGCTCCCATGATCTCCCGGAGTTCTTTCTGGAGGGCCGGGTCGGGGAGGTTCGGAGGGAGCGCGGCGAGCATTGTTCTGGCCTGTTCTGCCGCCCGGTCTCCGATAGAGGTCCGGCCCGCCGCTTCCCAAGCGTCGTAGGTATCCCGGTCGGCGAGGTTCGCCATCCGGTGTTCGATCCGGTACCACTTCCGTGTATGGCGCATGGTCAGGAACTGAGTATCCGGACGTATCCCGTCGAAGAGATGGGCCGCGAGGGGCTCGTCCCGCTGGGCGACCCCGTCCAGGAGGCGGTAAGCCATGCCGCAGATGTCGTTATCGATCAGGAGCTTTTCCAGGCTTTGGGTGCCCTCGAAATCCAGCATGCCCACGCCCGAGACCACGTTGATGCCCGCCAGAGCGGCCAGGACGGCGCCCATCCCCGTTTCGAATCCGGACTGGGCATCCTGAATTTTCGCGTCGCTCAGGCCCATGTAGGCGTGGGTCGGAAGCTTGAGGTGCTTGCCGACCTGGGCATAGGCCATATCGATCATCATGGTTTCCATGGCCCCCATGGGCGTCGTGCCCTTACGCATGTCGAAGCTCGCCGGCGAGCCGCCGAAGATTACGGGCGCCCATTTCTGGGCCAGTTGGCAGATCACGAGACCGGAGAGGTTTTCGGCCGTGTGCTGGACGAGCGCTCCGCCGAGGGTCACGGGCGACGTCGCCCCGGTCAGGCTCATGGAGATGAGCTCCGACGGGATGCCCGCCCGAGCACTGTCGATCAGGCTCTGCGCGGTCAGGTTGCTCCATTTCAGGGGCGGGGAGGGGCAGGCGTCGAAGATCGCCAGGGGGCGGCGCCGGAGCTCCTCAGCTCCGCCGCGGACGGCGGCGAGCATGTCGAGCATCGGCTTGAACCCGGCGGTGCGGAACGTGCCCGTGACGATCGGCTTCGTGGAATACAAGAGGCTGAGGTAAAGGCGGTAGCTGTCGGCGACGATCTCCGGCACGTCGGCGCTGACCAGGGCCGTACTCTGGAAGTGGATGTGCTCGCAGGCGTCGGTCAGGCGGGTCAGGCGGACGACATCGATCGTCGCCGCCTTCCGTTCTCTCTGCGTCACGGAATCAAGCATGCGGATCGCCCCCGAACCGGGGTCGAAGTGGACTTCGTCGCCGCCGACCGTGAATTCCCGGGATCCGGCCCGGTCGTACATGCGGATCGACGGCGGGGTCGAGGCCAGGGCATCCTCGACCAAATGGGGGGTGAGGCGGACCCGCTGCGTAGTCTCGTCCACGGGCATCCCGGCTTCTCGGAACAGCAAGCGCGCTTCCGCGTTCTCCACGAATACGCCCTCCCGTTCGAGAAGGCCCAGGGCTTCGCCGATGACCTTCTCGACATAGTCCCGGCTCAGCAGTTCGACTTTGGGCCGGAGCACCGGGATCATGGCGTCACCTTGGCCGCAGCCAGGGCGGCGGCCTGTTTCACGGCCGCCAGCGCATTTTCGCCGTAGCCGTCGGCCCCGATCTCCGCGGCCCAGGCCCGCGACACGGGGGCCCCCCCGACGAGGACCTTGAACCTGTCGCGCAGGCCGCGCTCCCGGAGGCGCTCGACAACGCGGCGCTGCCCGAGCATCGTCGTCGTCAGCAGGGCGGACAGGCAGATGAGATCGGCCCGCGTCTCGACGGCCGCGTCGATGAATCGGTCGGCTTTCACGTCCGACCCGAGGTCGACCACGTCGAAGCCGTTGGCCGAGAGCATCGAAGCGACCAGGTTCTTGCCGATATCGTGGATATCGCCTTCAATCGTGCCGATGACGATCCGGCCGCGCGATAAGCCGGCCGCCCCCGAAGCTTCGAGAGCCGGCCTGAATACGGCCAGGGCCGCTTTCATGGCGGCCGCGCTGCTGACGAGTTCAGGCAGGAAGTACTCGCCGGCTTCCCAGAGATCGCCGACCCGCCGAAGGCCGGGGATGTAGCCCTGTTCGATCACGGCCTGCAGGTCGAGCCGCTCGTCTAAGGCCTGTCGGGCCAGGCCCGCGGCCGCCTCGGCATCGCCCGCGACGACGGCTTCAGCCATGCGGGCGTAACGCGTATTCATGTCTTCCATGATTCCTCCTCTTTATTTCGCTGGAGCGGGAACGCGCTTCGGGCGTTCAGCTCCATTCCTTTAATTCTAGAGCCTCGACGAACAGCTCCTGGAAAGCCGCCCCCCGGGCCAGACTCTCGTGGTCGATCTTCCCGACAAGCGCCTCGCAGCGCTTCCGCTCCACCGCCGAAAGGAGCATCGCCCACGCCCCGGCCAGGGAGGAATTGCCGATGAACCGGATCTTCTCCGTCGGAAGGCGGGGGAGGAGGCCGAGGGCCATGGCGTTCGGGATGTTGAGATAGTTGCCGAACGCGCCGGCGACATAGAGCGTGTCGAGGTCCGCGACAGAGGTCCCAATCGCCTCGAGCAGCATCCGGATGCCGGTCTTCACCGCCGCGGCGGCGAACTGGACCTCGCGGACGTCCTTTTGAGTCAACTCGACCGGCCCGGATCCGCCGCAATCCCCAAACAGATCGCCAGGCAGAATATCAAACCGGCAGGGATAGTGTTGATCGATAGTGTTGAATAGCGCATTTTTTCTTCCCCGTGTTTTTACCCGATCGCCAGGGCCTCAGCGAAAAGACGCCGGCGATTCGCTTTTTCCGCCCCGGGCCGAATTGCCGCTCCAGACGATGAAACGCTCCGCTTAGCCATGTTGGTACCGACGCATCCCCGGTATTGTAGCATCAGTGACGCGAAAGTTCGAGGCTCGGAGTCTCACCGGCCGTGCGGCCTCGTTCGCGGCCGGCGTTGAGTTCCTTGACACTCCCTTGATTCTATTTGTAAGATGGGGCCGTTCGCTTTGTGTCCGTGAGGGAATTTCAAAATTCTTCGACGAAAGGAAGCGACATGCCTGCCAGGAAAACTCCGGTCCACCCCTACATCCCCAACTCCGCGCCGCCGGCGAAGGAGACGATGCTGCGGGCGGTCGGCGCGCGGAACGCGGACGAGTTCTACGCCGACATCCCTGACTCCCTGCGCCTGAAGCGCAGACTCAACCTGCCCGAGCCCCTGCTCTCGGAGGCCGAACTCATCCGCCACGTGGACGGCCTGTTGAACAGGAACCGCTCGACGCGTGAGAAGCTCAGTTTCCTGGGCGCGGGCTGTTACCAGCACCAGGTGCCGGCCGTGTGCGACGAGATCAACTCGCGCGGCGAGTTCCTGACCGCCTACGCCGGCGACCCCTACGAAGACCACGGCCGCTTCCAGGCGCTCTTTGAGTACGAGAGCATGATGGCCGAACTGCTCAATATGGACGTGGTCAACGTGCCCAACTACGACGGCTTCCAGGCCGCGGCCACTTCCCTGCGCATGGCCGCGCGCATCACCGGCCGGACCTCGGTCCTGCTCCCGGCCAACATCGGGGCTGACAAACTTTCGAAGGTGGGCGAATACCTGAAGCCGGACATCAAGATTGAATTGATTCCCTTCGAGGCCAAAAGCGGCCTGCTCGACCTGACCGCCCTGAAGACCCGGCTGGATCAACAAATCGCGGCGGTCTACTTCGAGAACCCCGCCTACCTGGGTATGATCGAGACCCGGGCCGACCAGATCAGTGCCGCGGCCCGCCTCGCCGGAGCGCTGTGCGTCGTCGGGGTGGAACCTCTTTCGTTGGGCGTGATCCGGCCGCCGGTCGAGTACGGAGCCGATATCGTCTGCGGCGACATCCAGACCCTGGGCGTCCACATGCACTACGGCGGCGGTCACGGCGGGTTCATCGCCTCAAACGACGACCCCAGGTTCGTGATGGAATTCCCCTCCCGGCTGTTCGGCGTCGCGCCGACGAGCGTCGAGGGCGAATACGGTTTCGGCGACGTGGCCTACGAGCGGACCTCGTTTGCCCTGCGCGAAGAAGGCAAGGAATGGGTCGGCACCGCAGCTGCGCTGTGGGGCATCACCGCCGGCGTTTTCCTGGCCTTGATGGGACCGCAGGGCATGCTGGAGATCGGCGAGGGACTCATGCAGAGATGCCGCTTTGCCATGCAGAAGATCGCCCGGATCCCCGGTCTCAAGGTGACCTTCGCCGATACACCGCACTTCACCGAGTTCGTCGTCGACTTTAGTGGAACAGGCCAAACCGCCGCAGCCATTAACAAGGGATTACTGGAACGGGATATCTTCGGCGGCAAAGACCTGTCGGGGGAATTCCCGACGCTGGGTCAAAGCATCCTGTTCTGCGTGAGCGAAGTCCATACCCAGGCCGATCTTGGCCGCCTGGCCGCCGCGCTGAAGGAGGTGGTGAAATGAAACCGATCGCACCGAAACCGATGCCGCGGCGCTTCCACCAGGCGCGCTGGGACGAGCCCGTCATCTTCGAACTCAGCCAGCCCGGCCAGCGCGGCGTGCTGCTGCCTTCGGTCGAGGCGGGGATCGAGGAGGAGGTCGGCAACCCGGCCCGGGCTTTGCCCGATTCCGTCCGCCGCCGCGAACCGCCCGCCCTGCCGGAGATGTCCCAGGTGCACGTCCTGCGCCACTACGCGCGGCTTTCCCAGGAGAACCTGGGCGTCGACCTGAACATCGACGTGGGCCAGGGCACCTGCACGATGAAGTACAGCCCGAAGGTCAACGACCAATTGGCGCGCACGCCCAAAGTGACCGAGCTGCATCCGCTCCAGGACGAATCCACTGTGCAGGGAATCCTGGAGGTGATGTACCGGATGGAGGGGATGCTCAAGGAAATCTCCGGCATGGACCGGGTCACGCTCCAGCCGGGGGCCGGTTCTGCGGCCATCTATGCCAATGTCTGCATGATCCGCGCTTATCACGCCTCCCGCGGGCAGGAGAAACAGCGCGACGAAGTCATCACGACCATTTTCTCGCACCCGTCCAACGGCGCGGCGGCCAAGGTGGCCGGCTACAGAGTCATCACGCTCTACCCGGACGCGGATGGTTACCCCGACCTGGAAGCTCTCAAAGCGGCGGTCAGCGACCGGACGGCGGCGCTGCTCATCACCAATCCGGAGGACACCGGCATATTCAACCCGCGCATCGAGGAGTTCGTGCGCGTCGTCCACGCCGCGGGCGGGCTGTGCGCATACGATCAGGCCAACGCCAACGGCCTCCTGGGCATCACCCGCGCCCGCGAGGCCGGCTTCGACGCCTGCCACTTCAACCTGCATAAGACCTTCTCCACCCCGCACGGTTGCGGCGGACCGGCGGCCGGCGCCTGCGGCGTGACGGAGGCCCTGGCTCCCTTCCTGCCTGTCCCGACCGTGGAGTTCAACGGCCGGACATATTCTCTGGATTATGACCGCCCTCAGAGCATCGGCAAGACGCGACCATTCTACGGCGTGGCGCCCAACATCCTCCGCGCCTACGCCTGGATCATGAGCCTGGGCGCCGACGGCCTGCGCGAAGCAGCCGAGGTGGCCGTGCTCAACAACAACTACCTGCTCAAGAAGGTTCTCGAGATCCGCGGCGTCAGCGCGCCGTACGCCAAAGGCAAACGCCGCATCGAGCAGGTCCGCTACAGTTGGGAGCAGTTGACCCGCGAGACCGGGATCCACTCGGAGGAGATCGAAACGCGCGCGGCCGACTTCGGGATGCATTACTGGACCAGCCACCATCCCTATGTCGTCCCCGAACCGATGACGCTGGAACCGACCGAGTCCTATTCCAAAGCGGACCTGGACGAATATGCCGCCATGCTCAAGCAGATCTCCGACGAAGCCTACGCGAATCCGCAGATTATCAAAACGGCCCCGCACAACAGCACCGTCCACCGCACCCAACACGAGCCCTTTGACAACCCGGACGAGTGGGCGGTCACCTGGCGGGCGTATCTGCGCAAGACCGGCCGAAAAAAAGGGTGATTGTTGGAACGCAAGAAGCTTGGATTGATCGTCAATCCCATCGCCGGCCTGGGCGGGCGTGTCGGATTGAAGGGCAGCGATGGTGTTGATGTGCAGCAGCGCGCCCGCCGGCTGGGCGCCGTACCGCTGGCCCAGGAACGAACCGCTGAAGCGCTGGAGGAGCTGCGGTCCTTATCCATAGAATTGCTGACACCGCCGGGCGAGATGGGCGAGGCGGTCGCCCGCCGCTGCGGATTAAGCCCTCGTCTCGTATCCCTCACCCCCTCCGGGGACTCCGCCCAAGAGGAGAGGGGGGAAAGTTCGGCCGAGGACACCCGCCGCGCCGCGCAGGCCATGCGCGCTGCTAAGGTTGACCTGATCCTCTTCGCCGGTGGAGACGGCACGGCCCGCGATGTGTCCGAGGCGATCGGCAATGACTACCCCGTCCTGGGCATCCCGGCCGGAGTCAAGATCCATTCGGCCGTTTTCGGCCTAACCCCCCGCCGAACCGGGGAGCTGGCGGCGGAATTCCTGCGAGGCAGGCGGGTTCGCCTGCGCGAGGCCGAAGTGCTTGACCTGGACGAGGCCGCTTACCGGGAGGATCGGATCGTCACCCGGCTGTACGGCTACCTGAAAATCCCGTACCGCCGCGAGTACGTCCAGAATCAGAAAGTGCCCACACCAGCCGGCGAATCCGCCCAAGCCCAGGCGATCGCCGCCGAGGTGATCGAGCGCTTGGCTTCCGACCGGGCTTACCTGCTTGGGCCGGGGACCACCACTCGGGCGGTCGCCGAACGGCTGGGCTTGCCCAAGACTCTGGTCGGCGTGGATATCATCACTCGTCATGAAGTCCTGGCGGTGGATGTGGGCGAGCGGCGGATTCTGGAGATGCTGGAAAAACGCCCGCTGGGGATCATCATCACCCCCACCGGCGGGCAGGGATTCCTGTTCGGCCGCGGCAACCAGCCCTTGAGCCCGGACGTGATCCGCAGAGTCGGCCGCGATCATATCCTGGTTGTCGGCCTGGCCTCCAAGATCGCCGCCCTTCGAGGCAGCCCGTTGCTGGTGGATTCGGGCGATCCCGAGGTCGACCGCCTGCTGGCGGGATACGTCAAGGTCGTCACCGGATATCACGAGAAGATCATTTATCGGGTTTCCACTTAGAGGGTGCTGATGAGGATATTCACCAATCAATACGTCATCCGTTTCACTCGAAAGGAGTCCTTATGCGCGGCTTGAAAGACAAGAGAGTGCTCATCACCGGCGGGGCGAGCGGGATCGGCTTCGCCACCGCGGGACGTTTTCTGGAAGAGGGTTCGCGCGTCGCCATCCTCGATCGGGACGAGACCGCCATCCAGCGCGCCCGGAAGGAGCTGCACGGCCTGCATGCGATCCGCGCCGATGTTTCGGACGACAGGTCGGTGGCGCGGGCATTCGATGAACTGGACCTGCTGTTCGGCGGGCTGGACGTGCTGATCAATAACGCCGGCATCAGCATCCGCAGCCCGTTCATGGACATCCCGCCGGATCAATGGCGCACGGTCATGGGCGTCAACCTGAACGGCGTCTTCTATGTCGCGCAGCAGGCTGCCCGGCGCATGCTGGCCAGAGGCGGCGGGGTGATCCTGAACATGGGCTCCACCAACGGCCTGATAGGCTATCATCATTACGCCGACTACAACGCCGCCAAGGCCGGCGTGATCGAGTTGAGCCGCTCGATGGCGCTCGAGCTGGGGCCCGCCATCCGGGTCAATGCCGTCTGCCCCGGCTTCATCATGACTCCTATGCAGGAAGCTGAGTACACGCCGAAAATGCGCCGGATGTTTGAAGACAAGATCCCGCTGGGCAAATTGGGCCGGCCGGAGGATGTGGCGGCGCTGTTCGCCTTCCTAGCCTCCGACGAGGCGGCCTTTATCAGCGGACAGTCTTTCGTCATCGACGGCGGCGAGATCGCCGGAGGGCTGGCCAGTCAGGCCTGACCACGAGACGAAGACGAAGTGTATCCGTGGAGCCACAGAGACGCGAAGGCACAGAGACCTGGGAAAAAACTCCGTGCTCTCTCTGCCTCCGCAGCGAAATCATCAACAAAAGCAATCGGGCATGGACATCTTAAAAAACAAAGTTGCGCTGATCCCCGTCGGCGCCTCGGGGATCGGAACAAAGTAATTCCGTCGGACATAGCCGACTTTGTTTTCGACATGGCCCTTCTTATGACCCGAGGCGGGGTTACAGAAACTGACCGAGAACCCGTAGTGGCATTTAAACCGCAGGAATAAATCCGCGAGGGTGACCTTTTCCCGAACTCGGCGACCGACGCCGCCGGCGTTATCAAACATAATCCTTCTCGGCACACCGCCGATATGATGAAAAATATCCATCAGTCCCTGACAGACGCACTCCGCGGTTTCGCCCCCAAACCCCTGGATAAAGGCGCCGTTGCTGTTGGGGAAACTCAGACATATGAGCCTCTTCCAACCACCCGTCGATGATCGGTTTCCAAGGGTCCAGTTTCGACGCCGGAGCTCTTTTCTCCCGGGCCTTTTCGTTGAAATGCTCTTCGCGCATGTACTTCGCGACGGTCTTTCGGTCGATCTTCAGCCGGCCGGCGATCTCCAAAGATCCGTGTCCCTGTCGTTGCAGTTCTTTGACCTGATCAATCTGGTTCATGTGGAGCATGTCTCCTCCCTGCAGGGTATCCTACAGGGTTTTCCCGTCGATTCCAGTCCACGATTTTCATGGGGAATTTTGACGATTTATTTGTCCATTTCAGTTTGATCATTCTGGGTGATGCCGGCCCATTACTTTGGCGATCGCCCGGATGCTTTTCCCGCTCCGGTGCATGGCCAGGATTTCCATGAATACCTCCTTGGAGATTATTGGGTATCACCTCCTCTTGACGAGAAGACGATACCTCTCTCTCAGTCCCCAGGTGGTACACTTT
>Ga0315286_10005610_pt1 | contig 12129 bp, 8 predicted proteins | sample YL17G10_0_MG_FD_205038 | JGI IMG/M metagenome (GOLD analysis project Ga0315286, IMG submission 205038) | Sediment microbial communities from Yellowstone Lake, YNP, Wyoming, USA - YL17G10_0 | ecosystem: Environmental > Aquatic > Freshwater > Lake > Sediment | place: USA: Wyoming | collected... | reverse complement strand
TCGCGCCTGTCTGCGCGTTAAGCGCGACCAGTGCGATCTGGCCGACGTCCCATCCTCGCCTGGCGCCGGCGTACTCGATACCCCATCTAACCGCGTCCTCCGCCGCCTGCTGCATCTCCATGTTGAGGGTCGTGTAGATCGTCATGCCGCCCTTGTAGAGCGCGTCGGGGCCGTACTTATTCGCCACCTCGTGCAAGACGTAGTTCGTGAAGTAGGGCGCGCGGTAGGTGGCCAGCCCGAGCGGCCTGCGCTCCTTCGCCAGCTGCAACGGCGCGCTCTTAGCTCTGACCGCCTGCTCCGGCGTGATGTAGCCCTCGTCCACCATCAGCGCCAGCACCATGTTCCGCCGCTCGGCCGCCCGCTGTTCGTCCTTGAAGGGGGAGTAGTGCTCCGGCCGCTTCGGCAGCCCCGCGAGCAGGGCGCACTCGGACAGGCTGAGATCGGAGACATCCCTGCCGAAGTAGGTCTTCGCTGCTATCTGAACGCCGTATGCTCCTTCGCCGAAGTAGATCTGGTTCAGGTACAGCTCCATGATCTCCGGCTTCGTGTAGGTGCGCTCGAGCTGCATGGCGAGCACGACCTCGGCGACCTTCCTGGTCAGAGTCTTTGCCTGGCTAAGATAGACGCTGCGGGCGAGTTGCTGGGTGATGGTGCTGCCGCCCTGGCGAGGGCCCAGCGCGAGCAGGTCGTGAAGCCCAGCGCGGACGATGCCCCGTGGGTCAATGCCGATGTGCCTGTAGAAGTCGCGGTCTTCGGTGGCGATCACCGCATCCTGGAGCGCCTGCGGGATCTGCTCGAGCTGCACGAACTGACGACGCTCGGTCGTGATCTGCCCGAGCAGCTCGCCCTCCGCCGACAGCACCCGCGATGCCTGGCCCGGCCGGATGTCGCCCAGATCGCGGGCGCGGGGGATGATCTCGGCGATGCCGGAGTAGGTACCCAGCAGCAGCCCGGCGGCGGCGGCGATGAACACCAGCAGCGACAGGTTGGTCAGCCGCAGCGCCAACCATACGATGTCGCGGAGGGATACCCTGGGTCTCGTCTTCCGTCCCCTCATGCGATCACCCCTACCTCACTTCTGCGCCGGAGGCGCGAGGTCGCGCAGGCGGCCGGACTGAGGCGTGATTGTCTTCCCACGGGTATAGCCCACCAGCGCCTCCGCGATGGTCGGGCCGGTCTTCTGCACCTCCAGCCCGTCGAACAGGCGGAAGTAGCCGAGCGCACCCTTGGCCAGCGATGCCGGCATCGCCACGCGGTACGTCCGCTCCGGAACAAGAGGGGAGCTGCCCACCTGCACGCCGAGCACGCGCTGGTTCTGGGGCGCGTCCGACCGGAAGGTGACGGCGATCCCGGACACCTGAAGAAGGGCCGGGTTCGGTTTGTTGGGAAGCATGGCGAGGCCGAACTCGAGCGCCGACTGAAGCTTTGCGCCGTCCATCTCGGTAAGGGCGATCTGCTCATCGGGGGACATGAGAGCGTCAGTAAGAGCATCCTTCGTGAGGTCGCCGGCAGGGAGGTCCTTCTGTCGAAGCTGGCTCGCCGGCACCAGCGCCACCTCGGCGCCGGCCGATGCCCGGACGGCGTCCGCCACCAGATCACCGAGCGAGCACTCGGCGAGACGCGCGCTCTTGCCCACCAGTGGGCCGGTCGTCTTGCCGACGACCTCGGCGGCAGCGACGCCGGCCACGGCGAGGATAGCTGCCGCCCCCGTCAGCACCAGAAGCCGTATCTTGGTCATAGTCGCACTCTCCCGTCAAGACGCAGCAGAGGGCTTGCCCGATCTGATTCTTGGCCGCCCCCAGGCCGCGCAAACCTAGCGCGGCGCCGACTTGGCTGTCTGCGCCATGTCGTAGCGGAGGAACGCCTCCAGGAACCCATCCAGGTCGCCATCCAGCACCGCTGAGGCGCTGCCGGTCTCGTGCCCCGTCCGGTGGTCCTTGACCATCTGGTACGGATGGAGCACGTAGGACCGTATCTGGTGCCCCCAGGCGATGTCAGTGAGCACTCCCCGCAGTTCGGCAAGCTTCTTCTCCTGCTCCTGCCGCTGCAGGTCCAGCAGCTTGGCCTTCAGCACCCTCATGGCGAAGGCGCGGTTCTTGTGCTGCGACCTCTCATTTTGACACGAAACTACGATGCCAGTTGGTAAGTGGGTGATACGAACTGCCGAATCGGTCTTGTTGACGTGCTGCCCGCCGGCGCTGCTCGCACGGTAGGTCTCGGTCTTCAGGTCATCCGGGTTGATGGCGACATCGTCCGCCTCTTCGACATCGGGCATTACGTCCACCGAGGCGAAGGTCGTGTGGCGGCGGTTAGCCGAGTCGAACGGTGAGAGCCGCACCAGCCGGTGCACGCCGCGCTCGCCTCTCAGCCGGCCGTAAGCGTGATCGCCGGAGATGCTGGCGGTGATGCTACGGCTGCCCGCATCCTCGCCGGGGGTCCGGTCGAAGATCTCCCAGCCACAGCCGTGCCGCTCGGACCACCTGCCGTACATGCGGGCGAGCATGTCCACCCAGTCGCAGGCCTCGGTCCCGCCTGCTCCCGCGTTGATGTGGATGATGACGTTGTGGGAATCGTACTCGCCCGCGAAGAGCCGGGAAAGCTCCTGGTCGGCGAGCATCTGCTCGACCTGGTCGAGGCCGCTCTCGATCTCCGGCGCTTCCTCTTCCGAGCGGGCCTCCTCGGCCAGCTCGGCGAGGGTGACTAGGTCCTCGGCCTTCGCCAGAATCCGCTGAAGAGGCGCGAGATCGCGCCTGCGGCGGGCGATGTCGGCATGGAGCTTCTGCGCCGACCTCGGGTCCTGCCACAGATCGGGCGCGGCTGCCCGCTCCTCGAGTTCCTTCAGCTCCGCCTCGCGTGAGGCGCAGTCAAAGACGATCCCTCAATTCCTGCGCTTGACTGAGCATCTGCTCCGCGCGTCGTTTCAACTCGCGTAGATCAGCCAGTGGAATCACCTCCTTAGGTTACGCCCGACAAGCCTGCACCATCCGCGTCACTGCTCGGCGGGCCGTGCTTCGTCTGCCACCCCTCTAATCGCGTCCAATGCGGCGATCACATCCGCCGAGACTGCCACGAGCGGGACATACCGGGCGAGCCGGTGGTAGTCGGTCTTGCGCATAAGGTCCGGCAGTCCCAGCATCTCGAAATATCGCTCAAAGACGCGATCGAGGAACTCGTCACTTGCCTTCACGTCAACCCACCACCGATCAGCCGGGTTTCCGAGCGCCACGGGCAGCACGAACTGCCTGATGCACTCCTCCATCACGGCACGGCTACGTGCCTTCTCCGGCTCCGCGAACAGAGGCCCCTCGCTGGCTTCCGCCGCGGATGCTTCAGCAAATGCGATTAGCGCGTCAGGGTGACAGAGGTAGTTCTCGATCTCTCGCCGCGGCCAGAAGAACTCCCGCGGCTCTACCACCGAGTGGATCCCCTCCTCCTGTCTGTCGTAAACACCGATGCCAACAAGATCCGGCTTCGCCTCCCGGAGCCCCTGGAAATGGTCTCGCGCCTGTGCGACGGTGTTGCCGACGTACTTCACAAAAGGTCGCTCCAATGCCGCGCTGACCGGGTGGCGGAGATGATCGGCGAACGCCCTCAGAATCGCCAGGTCGGTTGACCCTTCGAGATAGAGAACCCATCCGCTCTGTTTCGCCTGGTAGTACTGGTCGAAGCCAATGCTCTTCAGGGACTTGAGAAGTTGGCTCCCACGATCATCAATGCGATGCGGCTTCCCAACAAAGGCAACTACGACGTCGCGGTCCGCTGCTTCGTTGAGTATGACCTCCGAATGGCTCGCCGCGATGATCTGGCTGCCATGCTCCCGGGCGGCTTCGGAGAGCACCTCGTAGATCTGCCGCTGCCTCAAGATCTCAAGGTGCGCGTCCGGCTCGTCTATCAGCAGCACGTCGCCGCGGTGTGACTGGAGGTGCGCCAGGAGCAGCAGGGTCTGCTGGAGACCCCGACCCGACGACGAGATGTCCAGCCGAACGCCAGACCTCTCGCGGTAAGACATCTCAATCTCCCCGCGTTCGACGATGAGTTGGGGGAGGTCGAGTTCGACCCCGAAGAGCGACCTGATCCGCTCCACCAGCGCTCTCCATTGGGCGTCTCCGTCTTCCGCGCTAGCGATCATGTGGCAGAGGTTGCGAAGCACCTCCGCCGTCCTCCCTTCACCTATGCGGACGTTGATCGCCCCTACGTCCAACCGGGTCTCGTTAGCAAGCAGACCAGACATAGGCGGCAGGAAGGCGACTGAGACCCCCCGTGCGTCCTCCGGCACAGGCATACGGGGAGCGGCCTTCTCATCGGCCGTCCGCAGCGGACGGCAGTAGAGCGACTCGGTGTTCGCGTAGTCAAACTCGAGGCCGCACTTCCACTCCTTGCCGCTTGTGACGGCCTCTACGATGATCTCAATTCGGATGCCCTTGGTCTCTTGCCTGCCAGACTGCCTACTAACGTCTCTGACGTGCAGGTCCCTCCAGAGGAGATTCGCATTAGGCACGGGCATCGCTATCAGGTCCCGCCGGTTGATCGTGACGCCGGAGCGCTTCTCGGGTGCCTGCTTGCCGCCGCGCTTGGCCATCCAAAGGCGGACACCGATGTTCCAGAGCGCGAGAGCTTGGAGCGCGGTTGTCTTCCCCGAGTTGTTCGGCCCGATGAGCACAACCGGATTGCCAAGCTCGATCTCAACGTTTGCGAATCGTTTGAAGTTGCGCACGGTCAGTCGCGTGAGCATGTTTCATCCCGGACAAGGTTCTCGTGCGACGAGAAGACTACGCCGCCTTCCTCCCACAACACTTCTTATACTTCCTTCCGCTTCCGCATGGGCACGGGTCGTTGCGGCCGACCTTGGTCTTGCGCTGGGCCATGCGGCTCGGGGGCTCGCGCCGCGGGGGCGCGGTGACGGCGGTGCCGGCGCGCGCCGGCGCACTCGGCTCGCCTGCGCTGGCGGCCGACGCCATCGTTTCCTCGTACTCCATTTCGACGGGCTGGCCCTGAGGTGTCTGGCCCAGGCCAAGCCGCGCCCTTCGCTGCTCCTCGGTCTCCTGCTGCCTGATCTCGACCCGGAACAGGAACCGGGCGATATCCTCGCGGATAGTCTCCAGCAGCCGCTGCCAGTAGTCGTAGCTCTCCTTGCGGTAGAGGATGAGCGGATCAACCCCGGAGTAGCCGCGAAGCCCGATTCCCTCCTCCAGATCCTCCATAGCTGCCAGGTGGTCTATCCAGCGGGCGCTCACCACCCGCAGTGTGACCAGTCGCTCAAGCTCGCGCATTTGCTCGGCGCCGGCCTGCTGCTCGCGCTCCTCGTAGGCCCGTGCGATGTCCTCTTGCAGGAACGCGACCAGCTCGTCGTTGTGCCGGAAGTCGGCCATCTGCTCGACCGTCACCCCAACCGGGTAGACCTCCGCCAGCGCCTGGTGCAGCGCCTCGAGGTTCCAGTCATCGGGGTGTACCTCCGGGCTGGCCAGCTCCTTCGCCCGCGCCTCGACCAGCTCGCCCATCTGGGCGATGACGGTGTTCCGCAGGTCCTCGCCGAGCAGCACCCGCTTGCGCTGCTCGTAGATCAGCGACCGCTGATGGTTCATCACATCATCGTACTGGAGCCGATGCTTGCGCATGTCGAAGTTGTGGGCCTCCACCTTCTTCTGCGCGCGCTCGATCTGCTTGGTGGTGATCTTCGCCTCGAGCGGCTCGGCCTCCGGCCACCTGCTGAGCAGGAAGTCCAACCGCTCCGGCCCGAAGAGCCGCATCAGCTCGTCCTCGAAGGAAACGTAGAACCGGGAGGAGCCCGGGTCGCCCTGCCGCCCCGACCGGCCCCGGAGCTGGTTGTCAATGCGGCGGCTCTCGTGACGCTCGGTGCCGAGAATGTGCAGGCCGCCGAGCGCGAGCACCTTCTCCTTGTCCCTCGCGCAGATCCCCTGGGCTTCCTTGAGCGCCGCCTCGCGCTGATCGGGCGTCGCCTGGTCGAGGGCGATCCCGTCGCGCTGGAGCAGCTCGTCCGTTACCCCTTGCGGGTTGCCGCCCAACAGGATGTCAACGCCGCGGCCGGCCATGTTGGTGGCGATGGTGAGCGCGCCGGGCCGGCCTGCCTGAGCGATGATGTGGGCCTCCATCTCGTGGTACTTGGCATTCAGCACCCGGTGCGGAATGCCGCGCTCGAGCACCTCGCCGAGCCGCTTATGCTCCTGCGTCTCCAGGCCAATCAGCTCGGCGAGCCGCTGCGAGTTCTCCTGCGTCGTAACATCCGGGTCCAGGCCCATCGCCCGCAGCAGTGTCGCCGGCCGGCCCATGAGCACTTCCTCGAGCGGCTGGAAGCAGATGATCTCAGAGACGCGGCGAACGTCGTTGCCGCTCATCGCACCCGACCCCTCAAGCCGCTCGACGAGCCCTCCGATCTCCTCCGACAGCCGGCGCATGCGGTTCAGCCGGTGCTCGATCCGCCGCTGCTCCTCCGGCTGGGCGATGCGCAGCGAGCTGTAGTCGAACTTCGAGACCGCCGCCTCGAGATGGCGCAGCTCCCGCTCGATCTCCCCCAGCCGTGCCCTTAGGGCCCGCGCCAGCTCGCGCCGCTCTCCCTCCGTCATGCCCTTCGACTCCACCAGCCTGTACTCGATCAAGATCAACTGCGCCAACAACTGGAGCTTGTCCGACTTGAGCCGCGCGCTCAGTCGCTCGGAGAACTCGATCGAACGCGTGCCCACCAGCGTCGGCCGGCCCAGGCTCTGAAGCCTGAGAATCTCGGCCGTGATTCCGTGGTACTTGGCCTCCTGCGTCTTGTAGATCACGTCGGAGTGATCTTTGCGGATCATCGGCCGGTGGGTCGGGGTCACCGCGACGGGCGTGCCGTAGACCTTGATGAACTCCGGCTCCTCGGTCTTAGCCGTTCCGGTCATGCCGGCGAGCTTCTTGTAGATGCGGAAGAAGTTCTGGTGGGTGATCGTTGCGGTGGTGACGCTTTCGCGCTCGATCACCACCTTCTCCTTCGCCTCGATCGCCTGGTGGAGGCCTTCCGAGTAGCGGCGGCCGTACATGAGGCGACCGGTGAACTCGTCCACGATGATGACCTTGCCGTCGCGCACCGCGTAGTCAACATCGCGCTTGTAGCAGGCGTGCGCCCGGAGCGCCGCGTTCACGTGCTGGTGCAGCTCAAGGTTCTCCGGATCGGACAGGTTCGAGACGCCCAATTCCCGCTCGATATTGTGGGTGCCGTCCTCGGTGAGCGAGACGGTCTTGCTCTTCTCATCCACGATATAGTCGGTGTCAGGCGTCAGCCGCGGGATCACGCGATCCACCTTCCGGTACAGCTCGGTCGGCTTCATACCCATGCCGGCGAGGATAAGCGGGGTGCGGGCCTCATCAATGAGCAGGCTGTCGGCCTCGTCCACGATGGCGTAGTGCAGATCGCGAAGCACCAGCCAGTCGGCGTAGTCCACCGTGTTGTCGCGGAGGTAGTCGAACCCCACCTCGTGGTTGACCGCGTAGGTGATGTCGCAGTCATAGGCGTCCTGGCGGTCGGGCGCCTCCATGTCATGCTGGATCACACCCACGGTGAGGCCGAGCGACTCACAGATCGGCGCCATCCAATCGCGGTCGCGCCGCGCCAGGTAATCGTTGTGAGTGAGCAGGTGCGCGCCCTTGCCCTCGAGCGCATTGAGGTAGAGCGCGGGCACCGCTACCTGGGTCTTACCTTCACCCGTCCTCATCTCTGCGACACGGCCCCAGTGCAGCATGATCGCGCCCACCATCTGGACATCGAAGTGGGCCATAAACCGTTCGCGCTCGTAGCGCAGTCGCTGGGCGATCAGCTTCTTCTCGAAGTCGTCCGCCTCGGCGAGCGGAAGGATCGCCTCCTCCGGGATCGCCTTCCCCTCGTGGTGGATGCGGAAGCGGACCTGCCGCTTGCCTAGCTGCCGCCAGGTTGCCTCGCGGACGAGGGCGTAGGCCTCGGGCAGCAGCTCGTCGAGCGTCGCGCCGTGGGCGAGCCGGTCCCGGAACTCATCGGTCTTGGCCCGCGTCTCCTCATCGGTCAGCTGTTCCATCTGCGGGCCATGCGCGTTGATGTCGGCGACGAGCCCGCGGGCCCGCGCCAACTCGCGGTGGGTCGAGTCGAAGAGATAGGAGAGTATCGTCATCAGTCCCCTGAAAGCCAAGAGCCGCTAACCGCGGCTCTTGCCACCTCATTATACCACTTCAGCGAGGGCGCGTATGCTCCACGAACCCCGACGGGTGTGCCACACGCCGCAGGTCGGGAAGGTCGGACGCGACGAGGTCGGGGCAGGGATGCCCCTACCACAGCGACGCCGTCTCGCTGATCGCCTCCAGGCGTTCGGGCCTAGCCCGAGCCGCCTGGTGGCAGGTCGCGCCCCTCCCTCCGCCGAACGACGCGTCATGCCACCACGTTTCGTCGCAGACAGCATGCTCGGGCGGCTCGCCAAGTGGCTGCGCGCGTTCGGGTTCGGTGTCCACTACGACCCGTCTCTCGACGACCACGGCGTGATCGCACGCGCCCGCGAGCGCGGCGCTATCGCGCTTACCGGCGATACCGACTTCCCCAAGCCCGCCGACGTGCGCGTTATCTTCATCGTGAGCGATCACCTGAAGGAGCAGCTAGAACAGCTCGTACGTGATGTGCCGCTGCATCTGACCGAGGCCAGGCCGTTCACCCGCTGCATCGTATGCAACCAGGCGCTTGTTCCAGCGACGCGCGACGAGGTGTGGCGCGACATTCCGCCGTTCATCTACCTGACGAACGAGAGCTACGCCCGTTGCCCCGAATGCAAGCGCGTCTACTGGGAGGGGCGCCACGCGCGGCGGATGCACGACGCCCTCGTGAGCCTGAGCGCGTCGGCTCGCGCTGACCGGAGGGGTGAGTGAGCGTAGCGCCGTCGAGACGGCTGGGCCGTCGGATCGCCGTCCTCATCGCCGGTGTCCTCGCCTGGACGCTGCTGGCGATGTACCCCAACCCGGCGGTCTTCTTCCGCAACATCGCCCGCTATCGCCGCCTGCCGCTCGACCCGACCATTGAGAAGCGGATGGGCTGGGGTCTCCCGCGCAATCCGGCGGACATTGAGTTCTTCGTTGACAGCCTCATCGTCGCCACGCCGGACTGGCTCACCTACCGCGTGCCCTGGTACGTCCCGACCGCTGGCGAGGCGGCCAGGGCCACCCATGGCGACTGCGAGACGAAGGCGGTGCTGCTCGCCAGTCTGCTCGAGGGCAAGAGGATTCCCTACGAAGTCAGGGCCTCGTTCAGTCACATCTGGGTTGACTACGAGGGGCGCGGGCGGCGCGCCGGCGAGTCGCGTGACATCGCTTACTTGCAGGGCGAGCACGGCCGCCTCCGCGCGCGCTGGCCGGGCCGGGTGGCGCTGCGCGAGCTGATAGCCGCTCAGCGGGAGCAGCTCTGGAAACCCATGCCCCTTGCGCGCAAGGCGATCTGGCTCATCGGCCTCGTTTGGGTGGCGCTCGCCGCGGCCCTGCTCGGCGGTCCAGCTCCGCAGGGCGATCTGGTCTCCCAATGGCGCCTGCCGGGCCGAAGCTATGCCACGCGCGCCTTCTGGTTGTCGTTCCTGGCGATGAACGTCATCATCATTGCGCCGGTCGTCTGGCGCCGCGGCGAGCCCGTCACCTGGAGCATTGCCGATCTCGAGGAGGTGCTCGTCCTGTCGCTGCTGGCGGGGGCGTTGTTGGCGTGGCTGCAGGCGGTGCGGCCGCGCCGTTCGCTCAGCATTGACGTGCAAGGGCCGCGGCTGCTAACCCGCTCCTCCTTCGGCAGCTTTCGGCGCGCTGGCGCTATGGATGCGGCGGCTATCGCCCACTTCGAGCTGACCACTTCGCCAGGTGGGCTTCGCCCCTGGATCGTCTCGGCTGCACTGCGCAGCGGGCAGCGGGTGCCGCTGCTGCGCCACTCGGGGGAGACCGCGGCGCGCGCGGCGCTGCGGCGACTGGGGCACGCGCTGGTCCGGCCGCTGCTCGTTCGCGCGGAGGGGCGGGAGTACTGGACCGCGCCGGATGAGATCGCGCTCAGCCTGAGAGAGCGCGCGGCCGGGCGGCCGAAGCAGGAGCCGCCGATGAAGCCGAGCGATTGCTTTCTCGTAGAGGAGGAAGGCGAACGCTGGGCGCTCGGTCACCCCCGCCAGGGCGGCGGCGCGAGGCGCGCGCTGCTTGTGCTGGCGGGGATGGTTGCCAGCTTCGCCGCCGCCACGACACTGCTGCTCGCGCTCGTGCCCCAGAGCATGGTCGCGAGGGTGGTGTGGATCGGCGCCGCCATCCTGCTTGGGATGATGGTCTATGGGGCAATGGCGCTGCGCGAGGAGGTGCTGGCCGCGCTGACGGGGGCGCATGTGGAGATTGGCGACGGCGAACTCAGCTTTCAGGACTCCGACGGCAGGACCGAGTCACTGCCGCTCGGCGACATCGAATCGGTCGAGGTCGGCCGCATGGGGGAGATACCTACCATCGCCGTCGTGTCCCCCGAGCGCGTGCTGCATCTGCGCCTCTATCCCCACCCCAAACACCTGGAGTGGATGAGGAGCGCGGTGGAGCAGGCGGTGGCAAAGCCATAGGCCGCGCAGGCGCCGCTGAGCGCGGTCGGAGGGTCTCCGCCATCGTCGGCGAAGCCCTTGTGAAGGTCTGGTCGCCTGTGCTATAATCCTGCCCGTTCTCGTGGAGGTATGACCCTTTGGCTAACATCAAGTCGTCCAAGAAGGATATCGTCCGATCGCGGCGCCTGCGCGTTCGCAACTCATCGTGGACGTCTGCCTGCAAGACGGTCGTGCGGAAGGCGCGCACTGCCATCGGCTCGCGGGACGCGACTGTCGCAACCGAGCTGACGCGCCAGGCGGCTCGGAAGCTCGATAAGGCCGCCGCGAAGGGCGTTATCCACCCCCGGCAGGCGGCTCGCCGCAAGTCACGCCTCGCCCGGCACCTCGCCAAGCTCTCGTCCCCTCCCCAGGCGTAGGCGCCATCAACTAACCGTCAGACCGCTAAGCCACACGGACGCTTGTGCAACAGACGCACAAGCGTCCGTTGACGTCTGGTAGGTGTGCTGCTAGAATCGCCCAGATCGTTCCCTTCGTGTCCGGAGATCGAGCCATTTCCGTCGTCCTGATGACACTTCCCTCGGACCCTGTGGAGCCAAAGGCGCGCAGCCGCGCCTACCGCAACGCCGCCGCCTACCGCAATGCCCTTGTCGAGCACGGCGCGCGGGTGATCGAGATTCGCCCGGGGGACGGCGCGGCCGGTCTCGCCAGCATTGACGGTGTGCTTCTAACCGGCGGCGGTGACCTAGACCCGCGCCACTACGGACAGAGTCCGCACCCGAAGGCGGGGGCGCCTGACCCGGCCCGAGATGATCTCGAACTGGCAGTGGCGAGAGCCGCGATCGAGCGGAATGTCCCGATCCTGGGCATCTGCCGGGGCGCGCAGGTGCTAGGTGTCGCGCTTGGTGGACAACTGGTGCAGGACATCGGCAGTGAACTGCCCGCGCCGGACGAACATAGCTCGGTGGCAGAGGGACGGACTGCGCGCCACTGGGTGGATCTCGCGCCGGGGAGCCGCCTTGCCGAGCCGATGCGCGCTCGCCGCATCCGCGTGAACAGCTTCCACCACCAGGCAAACTCGGTGCTTGCGCCCGGGGTGGTGCGGGCGGCCTGGTGCGCCGATGGCGTTATCGAGGCGATTGAGGCGGAGGGCGCCCGGTTCGTTGTCGGGGTGCAGTGGCACCCGGAGCGCATGTGGCGCCGGTCGCCCAGGCAGCGGAGGTTGTTCGCCGCCTTCGTCGAGGCGTGTCGCCAGGTCGGCGAGGCGAGAGCCCGGCAGGGAGGCTGAGAGCGGCCCGCAATTCCGTGCCCGCGGCAGGCTGCCTGCACCTCACCCGCCTGTCCGGTGCGGGATACACGAGCGGAGATGGGGAGAGAGATGGGCCTTCGTATTCTGCTGTGTACATCCGAGGCCGTACCGTTCGCCAAGACGGGCGGACTGGCGGACGTCGCGGGAGCGCTGCCTCCCGCCCTCGCCAAGCTCGGACACGATGTCCGACTGGCGCTGCCGAAGTATGCCGAGATGGACGCGAAGATCGCCGCCGAGCCCGTCGCGGGCAGCTTCCAGGTCCCTGTCGGCGAGAAGCCTGTT
>Ga0315286_10005608_pt1 | contig 12132 bp, 11 predicted proteins | sample YL17G10_0_MG_FD_205038 | JGI IMG/M metagenome (GOLD analysis project Ga0315286, IMG submission 205038) | Sediment microbial communities from Yellowstone Lake, YNP, Wyoming, USA - YL17G10_0 | ecosystem: Environmental > Aquatic > Freshwater > Lake > Sediment | place: USA: Wyoming | collected... | reverse complement strand
ATCCTCACCCAGCGATGCACTGCAGTTGTTGCAGAACTTTGCTCTGAGATGATTCTTGCCGCCGCATTTGGGGCAGTGGTCGCTCATCTTCCTCGAGGGCATTGCAACAAAGTAGCCGTTGGTTCCCTGGATAACCTTGATGTCGCGGATTACAAAGTCATTGTCCAGAGTCATTGAACAAAACGCTTTCAGCCTCTCGTCCTTGTTGTTAATCAGCTTTACTCTTACTTCAGTAATTTCCATAACAATCGCCTCACAAAACTACCATATGTTGTTGAAAACTATAATACTATTGCATTTAAGCGAACTTTCGATTTCTCGCTGTAAAATTGTCGCTTTATGGTAGTCTTTATCAGCAAGAACCACAAATAAGGCCGACCCGCTTCCGCTCAGCATCACAGGAAGCCCGCATATTTTTTCTATTTCAGCCTTTAATAGAGCCAGTTTATTATTTAGTGCAAAACATGTTTTGGCAAGCATATTTGCGCACATTTTTTGCACTAAATCAACCCTGTTTTTTAAAAAAAGTGGTTTTATTTGCTCTTTTAGAGCTTCAAATAGTGGTAAATCTATCTTGAAATTGTCATAAATCGTTTTGGTAGAAACACTTAAATCCGGCAATACCACAAGGGCCGAAAAAGAAAAAAAATTGTCCAATTTTGAGATTTTTTCTCCTCTGCCGCTGCATAGGGCTTGCGGACCGTTCAAAAAGAACGGCACATCACTGCCAAGCTCTGCCGCCAGAGAAACCAATTTATTCATGGCAATCGGCTCCTGATGCACCCTGTTCAAGGCCAAAAGTGTCGTGGCCGCATCGCTGCTCGCCCCGCCAAGGCCCGCGCCAGCCGGGATATTTTTTGTAAGAGTTATCTTAACTGAAGGCTTTTTGCCGATGGTCTTATAAAACAAATCAGACGCTTTATAAACAAGATTATCCCCGCCGGCCGGAGACCAAAGACCCTTACAAATAAGTTCAATTCCTTCGGTTTTGTCGGTCTCAAAAAGCAGCTCGTCATAAAATGTAATCTTCGCCATCAGCGTCTCTATGTTGTGGAATCCATCAGGTCTCTTATCTGCAACCAAAAGATAAAGATTTATTTTCGCCGGCGCCCTTGCAAGCAAAGCACCGTTTGCAAATTCAAATTGTGGTTTCAAATCTTTTTCTGCCATATTGTTTCACTTATTCTGCTGGGGCAAAAAATAAATTGTCAGTTTCCCCTCATCAACCGTTATCTTTTCAATTCGATGTTTTCGATGATTAATTGAAAACACCGGCTCTATTTTGCGGTTGTCAAGTGATGCCTCATTAAAATCACCAATGTCCAGATTGTTTATAAATCTGACAAGCCCCTCGATAATTTTTCTTTTCACAGCTTCGCCGGCAAATGGTATCCGGCTTTGGCCCGCCTCTATTTGGGACCCTTTAAGAAGAAAATATCCTTCTTTGTCTATATATGGTTTCAAAACAAGTGTTACGATAAAATCAATTCCATAATAAACAGTTTTTCCCGTAAGCAATATCCTCCCCTTCCTGAAAGCAACGCTTAAATCCGACAGATTCGCCTGCCGCAGGCTGTTGGCATCAATATGCCTTGCGATAATATCATTGATTCCCGCTTCAGAAATCACAAGGTCAAACGGCCGGCCATACTGCGATTTATTGTTCAGTTCAGGCAGGATATAATTGGTCAGATATTGACTCATATTCCCATCGGCTATAGGTTTCACGGGCCTGTAATACGATGGAGTTCTGAAAAGCCCGACAAACCACAGCACTAACAACAAAATTATCAAACCGGCTGACAAAGCGGCTGCAGTTTTGACTTTGGGGTTTTTGAGGCTTTGTTTTATCTTCAGATAATTAAAATAATTTTCCATTACTTCCTTGCCAAAGTAATTTTTGTGTTTATAGTGTTCTATTTCGTACAATAAAAAGGAAAATCAGGCTAATATATTATCTGAAAGGACTATAATGGCAAGTCATTTTGCAGACCGTCTTTGTCAGGCTGTTAAAAGCAAAAAAACCGCTCTGACTGTCGGACTTGACCCTGTTTATTCTCACCTGCCCCAGGCAATCCGCAGCAAAAAAGGTCTGGACGATGCCAAAAATGTAACATCGGCTGTTGACGCCATTTTTGAATTTAGTTTGAAGGTCTTGCGGATAGTCGCTCCGCTCGTGCCTGCGGTTAAACTTAATATAGCCTTTTTTGAAAAATATTTATGGGAAGGCGTTGAATGTTATTACTCGCTTGTCAGCGAGGCAACTGAGCTTGACCTTGAGATAATCGGCGACGTCAAACGCGGCGATATCGGCCATACCGCGCAAAGCTACGCACTGGCTCATCTGCAGAATCCCGAACTTACCGGCCTGGAAGATGTTCTTGTTCCCGATGCGATAACAATCAACGGTTTTGCCGGCTCTGAAGGAATAACTCCATTTGCGGAAATCGCCGACAAGCAGGGCAAAGGCGTTTTCGTCTGGGTCCGCGCAAGCAATCCCTCGGCGGCTGTTATCCAGGATTTCGCCGACTTAAACGGAATAAAAATGTATGAAAAACTTGCGGAAGTTACCGCCGAAATCGCAAACCAAAAACAGCGAATCGGCAAATGCGGCTACAGCAACATCGGTATGGTCGTTGGCGGAACAACTGGCGCGCAGTCAGCCGCACTTCGCAAAAAATACGATAAGATTATTTTCCTCGTGCCCGGCTTCGGCGCTCAGGGTGCATCGGCCGCGGATTGTATGCAATTCTGCAAACGGGACGGCTCAGGCGCTTTGATTGCCGCCTCACGCTCGATAATCTATGCTTATGAGAACGAAAAATATATTCAGCAGTTCGGCGACAATTGGGAAAAATGTATTGAGCAGGCCGTAATTGACGCAAAAATCGAACTCGCCAAATCAGCACAGTAAAAAATGAATGCAGATTTTCTTAAAGGCAAATCTGTTCTTATAATGGGGCTTGGGGTATTCGGCGGCGGCGTTGACAGTGCAAAATTCGCCGCCCATCACGCCAAAAAAGTTATCATAACCGACAAGGCCGACGAAAGGAAACTGGCCGACTCAATAAAAGAGCTTGGCAAATTTAAAAACATCGAGTTTCACATCGCCGGCCACAAAATAGAAGATTTTACGCAAGCCGATGTAATTATTGTCAACCCCGCCGTTGACGAAGCAAATCAATATATCGACGCGGCAAAAAGCAAAGGCAAACTTATAACGTCGCAGATGGAAATTTTCTTTCAGCTCTGCCCTGCGAAAATTGTCGCGATTACCGGCTCAAACGGCAAAAGCACAACCACCGCTCTTACCGCTCATCTGCTTGGAAATATAAAGAGCGGCAAGGTCTTTCTCAGCGGCAACATCGGCAACCGCCCGCTGCTCGAAACGCTCGATAAGATTAAAAGCAATGATATTGTCGTATTGGAGATTTCAAGTTTTCAGCTTGAGCAGTTGGCCCGCATAAGGAAATCGCCTTATATCGGCTGTATAACCAATATTGCCCCGAATCACCTCGACAGGCACAAAACGATGGAGAACTACTGTAACGCAAAGGAGAACATCTTTCGTTTCCAGAAGAACGGCGACGTTGCCGTATTGAACGCTTATAATGAAAAATGTCTCGAATGGTACGAAAAGTACAAAAAGACAGGCCGCGATTGTTTCCTGTTTGACAGGGAAAAGCTCGACGGCAGATTGACAAGTGTTTTTAAGCTGCCCGGCAAAGCCAACAGGGAAAATCTCGCGGCGGCAGTAACGATAGCTCATCATTTTGGATTAACTGATGAGCAGTTAATAGATTCGGTCGAAAGTTTTGTTTCACTTCCGCACAGACTTCAGCTTGTCGGCACTGTTAATGGTGTAAGATATTATAATGACTCGATAGCAACGACGCCGGAAAGTACGGTTGTCGGCGTCGAGGCTTTTAGTGAGCCGAAAATTTTAATAGCCGGTGGCTATGACAAAGGGTTGGCTTTTGACAATATGGCACAAGCGATTAGTGATAAACTAAAAGCATTAATTTTGATAGGTCAAACGTCAGATAAAATCGAACAGTCTGTCAGAAAAACCGGCAAAGCGCCGCCGATATATAAGGCCGGTTCGCTTGCCGAAGCAGTTAAAAAAGCAGCAGAGCTTTCTACTGCCGGCGACGTGGTTTTATTAAGTCCTGCCTGCGCAAGTTATGATATGTTTGTTAACTTCGTCCAGAGGGGAAATATGTTTGCGGAACTTGTAAAACAGCTTTAAATAGGCGCAAAAAAAGGGGCCAGACCGTCTGGCTCCTTTGGCTGGTGTTTGCACTTTAAATTATTTTTTGCATCTGCGCCAAACCCAGCTAAACTAAAATATAACAAAAACAGGCCGTCAGGTCAAGAAAAAAACAGCTATTTTCAGCCTTGAAAGATACTTATATTACTCTGATTATGGGACATTCGCCTTATATGGTTTTCCTGCCGGAGCGTTCGACCGAAAATAAAATGGTGTTTTTAAAATACTATCAGGCACTCTGAAAAAAATATGATTTTTTGTCTCCCCTTCCGTTAAGGCCGGTGCAACTTTTGACGAATTTTAACTATACAAATTTAAAGGGAGACAGAGATGAACAAACAAACAGCAGAGCGACGCAGGGAGAAACGTTTAAACTACCACTGGCCTGTCTGGTTCGCCGAGGATTTTGGAGACGTCTTATCACAGGGGCAAATGTTTGACCTTTCCAGCAGTGGGGCAGCTTTTACATGCTATACCGATGCCTGCCCTTGCGAAGGACAATATATAACAACAAGGTTCAGCATACCGCGATATGGCGAGGACAATTCATTTGACCTTGAAAACTGCATAAGAAGTGGCTTCGTATGCAGAATCGAGGACGTCAACCCATATATGAAAAAAGTCGCCCTGCAGTTTGCAGAACCTCTGAATTTCAAGCCCGGCGAGCAGGAAGAAAAAGAGTCAGATGCCAGGCAAGAGCCTGTAAAGGGCATAATCTAAACATCAATCTTCCATGCTTTGCCGCCATAGGCGGGTAAACCTGCGTCAAGTTCCCTGCCGACATTCCAAAAACCATGCAATCTGACGCAGAAAGTCTGATTTCTTGTTTCTTGCCTCTTGCTTCTCATCTCTGTTATAATAACCGGTATGGCAGACACAGAAAACCAAAAAACGATAAAATCCGTCTCAAAATCATTTCTGACCGCTGGTCCCACTCTGCACTACAGCCATGCAAACGTAAACAGCTGTTTTTTCCTTGAGGTCTGCGTGTATTATGCCGCCGCCGTTTTCTGCGCCAAGCTTCTGACCGGCCAGCTCATTTCACTGCGGGGCCCTTTTTATCTCGAAAAATTCGTTCTGACGCCCTTAAGCATCTTTGAATATCCCGCCCAGATATTCGTACTGGGACTTCTTGTCGGAATCTTTATTGCTGTGCCGATTCTCGCCTCGCAGCTTATGAGTTTCAAACACAGTATTTTGTTTGTGCTGATGCTGGCCTTCATAGCAGGTCTGCCGGGGCTGGCGATTTGTGTCCTGATTGGTTCCTTCGCCGCGGCACTAAGGCCCCTGCGATTCAGGTCGCGATACATCGCCGCCGTCTTATGTATTTCCCCCGCATTCCTGTATTTTGCTCTTTTCGGCGGAGCAAAAAATACCGACAGCATCCGATGGGCGCTTTCTTATGCGCCGTGGTTCTACGGCCTGTTTAACGCTTTGGCAATCGCTGCTATCGTTCTGGCGGCAGGTCACTTTACCCGTTACAGACCGAGCCTGATATTGAGCACTGCCGCCTGTTTCCTTTTTGCCGCCATAATCATCTTTTATAACACAATCAATCCTGCTGAGCTTGACTATCAGCTTTATATCGCAAAGAACAATCCTGAAACAATACAGGAATTTCAGGACCACAGCATAACAGATGCTCTCGACCGCACTGTAAAGAGTCGTGAAAGCAGAAGTTATTTCCAGCCGCCTTTTTATCCTGTCGAACCTATAGCTTTAAGGACGGCATTAAAAAAGGAAATTCAGAACAGGCTCATGCACGACCGCTGGCCTGAATGGTTTAATGTCCCCCCCGAATTGAGATATCAGGAAAAAAAACAGCAGCTTCTACAACTGTACGACAATTTTATAAACCCTCCGAAACAATGGTGGAAGCCTGATTTCATTCACAAGACACTTTTAAAAAGCAGAGTCAGAATAAAACGAATGCCGATAGCGCTCTACTACAAAGCCATATTAAGCGAGCTCTCGCCGGAGCTGAATATCCTCGTCGAAAAGGAAGTATTGCATTTTTATAATGACTATCCGCATAAGGATAATCTGCCGATTTGGCATAAACTTTTCTTCGAATATCCCGAAAGCACCGAATCTCTCGAAGCCCGCTGGAGAAGGGCCGTCCATCTTGCCGGTATGGAACAATTTTCCTCCGCCCGTGAGCTTATAGACGAGGCTCTTTCCATGATCAAAAACGAATCAGCCGAAGCGGCCGGCACATCAACTGATGAAACTGAAAGAATCTTTCGAAAACCTCAGACCACTGTCATTACGGAGTTTGAGCTCAAAAAAATCAAAAGAAAACTCCAGTACCTGCGAAACTTAATCAGCAGCGAAAATCTCGGCAGTGACACGCAAACCAGGCGTCTGCTCGCACAGTTTATTCTGCTCAACCCTCATGACCCGTTTTTCAGACTGCAGCTTGACAATCTCCTGGCACAGGCAACAGATAAAAGTCCCATCGCCGACAATATATTTCTTTCACAAGTTATGCTTACTCCAGACCCGGTTTTAAGACAGCAGCGTCTCGGCCAGCTTGCAAAAAATTACGCAGGCACCGACGGCGGCATACAGGCAAAATTTGAGCAGGCCTGTCTGAAGATAGCTATCTGGAAAGAGCACGGGTTAAGCGACGCAGAAAAAGAAAAATACCTGACCGAAGCACGAAACGACCTCAAGGATTTTCTCAAAAACCACCCCGACAGTATCTTCGCAGAACAGGCCCGCGAAAAACTCTCCACCCTGCCCGTCCATTGACAAATTCGCCCATTTTGCCCAGTTTGACTTTGCCGCGGGATTTTGGTATAATATGTTGTTACGTTATATCAGGACCCATAGCTAAAAAATGCAAAGCAGAATAACAATAGACGCAGCTAATAAGGATGGAAAAATATTGTTGGTAGGTCGCATTGAAAAATCAGCCGTCGACACATCTGACTGTGCTTCCATACAGTTCCACACCCGTCCGAATGTGCCCGATGCCATTGTTGCAGCATCAGCAAATCAATTCGATGTCATTGCTGTAATTATTGAAGACTTCGATGAGAATTTCACCTCGGCCCTTAAAACACTCCGAAAAACAAATCCCAAATCAAAAATTCTCCTGCTTGCCCAAATGTGGCAGGAGCCTAATGCCATCGAGCTTTCATCCTCTGCCTTTAACGGGGCAAAGCTTGCCGATGACTATTATATCCTGCCTGTCAGTTTCACGGCAAAAAAATCCAACGGGAAACAGATAACAAAAAGTCTGCCTGATACGGAACTGATACAGCAGCAGCGTATCGAAATTCTTGAAAAACTTGTAATGGAAGACGAACTGACCGGCGTCAGGAACAGGAGGTTTGTCAGGGAATTTCTGCGGCAGATTACCGCTCGTGCCAGCCGGGAATCTCTGCAGGTCACGCTGCTCATCTTCGATATAGACAACTTCAAGCAGTATAATGACCTTTACGGCCATCTGGTCGGCGACAGTATCCTCAAACAGGCTGCGGTCTTGATGCAGAAATGCTGCAGGAAACAGGACGTCGTTGGCAGAATAGGCGGAGATGAATTTGCCGTTGTCTTCTGGAATCTGCCTGCTGACAGGATGGTAGCCCTGGACGACAAAGCAAAAATGGAAAGAAGGAGTATCGAAAGCGAACATCCCACGCAGGTAATAAACATCTGTGAAAGATTCAGGAGGGAACTAAATAAAACCGACCTTCCCGCGCTTGGAGCGGAGGGCAAAGGCATACTGACCATAAGCGGCGGACTGGCGACATTTCCCCGCGACGGCTCAACGGTAGAGGAGCTTTTCGCTCAGGCCGACAAGGCCCTGCTGGAGGCAAAACGCAGCGGCAAAAACCGTGTTTATCTTATCGGCCGCGAAAACAGCCGGCCGCAGCAAGCCTGAGAATCTTATTAGAGTCTTACGGCTTCTGTCGGGCCTGTAAGTTTATACCTGATGCCCCGCCAGTTTATTACTCTGCCGAATGATGAAGAAATAATACAGAAGAATAAAGTCAGTGACCAGAACGGCCCGCCGATGATATCAGCCAGCGCTGCTATTTTCATCCTCGGCCAATCAGCGGAAAAAATCCTGGAAACCATTTTCTGCCGCAAAAAGGCTTTTGTCACATGTCCTGCAAAAAAAACAACCGCTGCCGCCAGAAAAGCCTGTCGGTATTCTAAGCTGTTAAGATATGAAAAAACCGTAAGTCCCGCAAATCCCCAAAGCCCAAAGACGCAAAATGCACTGCTGAATAATCCGAACCACCATGTTCCCGGCACAGTAACTCTTGTAATAACAAACTGACGTCTTACAAACTCAAAAAGGCTGTGCCAATCAGTCTGTTCAAAAGAAGCGACAAAACAGCCGGGCACAAAAACAACCTTTAGTTTTGCCTTCTTGACTTCTCTGCTCAGCGTTAAATCGTCGCTTATTGCCCTTTGCCATATTTCGGCTATGCCGAGCTTCTGAAACACATCAACCCGCACCGCCATTGAGCCGCCCCAGGCACAATTGAATATTGTCGGGCCGAGAAGCTGAGCTACTTTGGCGTTCATCGCGGACAAAGCCAGTGTTGCTAAATTATTTCTCAGCGGCACATACCAGCGATAGCCGCTGGACACACCGTGTTTTTCCTTGCGCAGCGGGTAAACAAGGAAGCTGAGCCAGTCCCGGCGGACACAGGCGTCAGAATCAGCAAATGCATAAACCTCAACATCCTTTTGGGCATTTTTGCACCCATAGAGCAGATTATGCAGTTTCTGGCTCCCTTCTGCTGCTATCCCTGCAACAAGAACACTCGTTTTAAGTGCTTTTGTCTGATTCTTGAGCCGGTCTTTAAGGTTCAGCAGACGGTTATAAGCCGCATCTTCGCGGCTTTCGACTACAAATATCAGTTCGAAACCGTCATAATCAAGCCGGTAAAACGAACTGATATTCTCATCAAAAGCCGTGTCGATTCCCTTGCACGGCACAATCAATGCTACTTTGGGACGGTAAGAGGTATGTTTTCTGGCAAATTTTTTCAGAACATATTTGTAGTGGCTGAAAATCTGAAAAACGAACAAGACCTGTAGAATAATGCAGGCTATTGCTATTACATATAAAACTGTCATATCCGCCCAGCCTTTAGCCAATACTTGCAAGCGGCACAAGAGCGCCTTTTAATTTTTCCATCGTATATTGAGAATCCAGCCTGATATGCAGCAGGTGGCCGTGATTGTGCTGTGAGTCTATTATAATCAGGTTTTTATCATTACTCATCCATCCTGTTTCCTGTACCTGATGGCCGAGCACAAATAAATCGACGTCGAGCTGTCGTGCAAGAAAATCAATCGTTTTGCCGCTTTGTCCTCTGCCCCACGTAAGAAGGTAAGCCGAATTAGGTCTTACAATATCGCTGATTTTCAGCTTCCTGTTAAAAATTGAAAAGTCAAACTTTTCAACCATTCTGTCGGAAGGCAGCGAATGCGAAATCCATATCCGGTTAGGACACTTAATCGCCAGAGGCTGCGAAAAAAGAAATCTTTCTATCGCACTTTCCACATCCTTTGTTCGGCTGCCGAAACGTCTCTGCATCGCCGAACGCATCGCGGCGTTCATCTCCTTCCCGCCTTTCATAACATCGCTGTTGTTTATAAAAGCAGTATCATGATTTGCGAGAATAAAATGCGCTCTGTCGGGATAATCTATCTTGAGCTTTGCGGCATCAGCCAACAATTCAAACGACAGGCATCCGCCCTTCTGGTCTTCCGGCCCGCCGTGTATTAATTCCTGCAGAATCAGGTGTCTGGCCGGGTTTTTATCAAGTGCGGCATAGGTTACTATCCGTTCGAAATTGCGCCTATGGCCGTGAATATCGCCGGAAATAACCATATCCCCGCTGTTCGGCACTACTACCAGATTATGCTGCCTGAAACGGTCGCTTTCATTGGCCTTGATGCCCGCCTCCAGCAGTTCTATAAAGTCCTTTGCCATTACTGATTCCGGAGTTTTTTGGCGAAAACACTGTGAATCAGAAGGTCGAGCCTTGAAATCACATCGGCCATTGAACTGGGACGATTTGCCGGCTCTTCCTTCACACAATCCATAACAAGATTTGAAATACCTCTTGGTATCCTGCGGTAAAGCTGATGAGGGCTCGAGAAAGTCCTTTGACCGAGCATTGCTGAAATATCGTTCGACTGTGGTATCAGCGTCGGAACGTTTTTTCCGGTAAGGGCCCAATACATTGTCGCGCCGAGATTAAAGACATCCGTCCGCCGGTCGAGATGTCTTCTTTTTACCTGCTCCGGCGCAATATAGTCAGGCGTCCCCTGAATCCTCGGTTTTACAGTCCCGATTTTGCAGCCCTGCCCAAGGTCGATTATTCTTATGGCACCGGATTCGTTTATAAGGATGTTGTTCGGCTTGATATCGCAGTGGATATAACCCTGTTGATGCATGGCATTAAGACCGTCGGCGACCATACGAAACACCAGCAGCACATCGCCGAGGCTCAGGCTTTTGGATTTTTCAAGAGTCTCGCCTTCAAACATTTCCATAGAAAGCAATAACTCCTTGACCTTGAGCATCTTACGAACTCTAATCAGCTTATTGCATTTCCGCAGGTATGGGTGCTGTATCATCCTTGAAACTTTGTATTCATTCGTTATCTGCTCGAAAATACGGTTGTCTTCCGGCTTTTCATAGATGGCGCGTTTAAGAGCAACCGTACTACCGGTCTCCTCATCAAGGGCAAGGTAAATCGTGCTTCGGGCGCCTGTGCCGAGCTTTTTAATTATCGTAAAACCGCTCAATTCGAGCCTGTCAACTGCCATAAGCCAACATTATAACCATAAGTGAACATTTTTAAACAAACCGCTGAAAACATATAAGGACTCATTCCGGCTGGAAAACAGAACATAATACCTTAGATTTGATGGTTTGTCCAGCTTTTAGCCTTTTTTCTGTTGTAGTTTAACAAAACAATTACACTTGACAAATTGCCTGAAATCTGGAAAATGTTCATTTTATTGTTATTTCCCCGATAGCTCAATTGGTAGAGCGAGCGGCTGTAAGACAAGGCATGAAAGGAGATGATAGCTGACAAAAAAGGACACAAGGACTTACGTTGAGAGAAAAAGTTACCTGATTGCAGCAGTCAGAAAGCGAAGAAGTAAAGTAAGGCAGATGGCTGTAGCTGCAAAAGGCGGAAAATGTGAAAAATGTGGATACAACAGATGTATAGATGCTTTGGAGTTTCATCATTTGAAAAACTCAGACAAAAACTTTGGTCTCTCAGAAAAAGGTTATGCGAGGTCCTGGAAACGAGTCGAAAAGGAACTGGAAAAATGTGTCCTGCTTTGTGCTAATTGTCATCGAGAACTTCATGCCAAAAGTTGCAGCTCCTGATGGAAACGTCAGGATGAAAATTGGGTGAATTCAGGGAAGCCTGACCCCGCTGACGCGGGGATGGTAATCCTGAGCCAAGCTTGTTCACACAGGTAAGATAAAAAGTGAACAGGAAGGTGCAGAGACTATGGGATGAGGCGGCCTGTGCCAATAAGCCCAGTAAGCGCCCAACACCTAAGTCCATTTATAAGGATATGGTGAAAAGATAGTCCAGTCTTTAGGGAAACCTGAAGGAAACTGTAACCGCTAGGTCGTAGGTTCGAGCCCTACTCGGGGAGTTTATTAACGACAAAAGAGAATCCGCCTCCGGCGGAATTAATAACCGGAATGTAATCCGCCCAACTGCTTCTGTGCCATTTCCCAGGCAGCTTTTAATTGAATATAAAACCAGATGCTGATGGCGATAATTACCGCGGACACGATAATTTTTGTTATGAGTTTGTAGCGGGGATTAAACCACAAAAGAGGCAGGGCAAAAGGTCCG